>Ga0209507_1000067_pt1 | contig 169106 bp, 126 predicted proteins | sample AD_UKC028_MetaG_FD_184414 | JGI IMG/M metagenome (GOLD analysis project Ga0209507, IMG submission 184414) | Active sludge microbial communities of municipal wastewater-treating anaerobic digesters from USA - AD_UKC028_MetaG (SPAdes) (version 2) | ecosystem: Engineered > Bioreactor > Anaerobic...
ATTCCTCGTCCGTGCTGGCCGGGGTCAACTGCAGACCGTTGGACCCAACCGTGAACTGCTCGAACCGGTCGCAAAACGCGTTCATCAGAGCGCTGTTCCGCTCGAAATAGCGGGATTTGCGGACCAGCTCGGATCGGGTGGCCCCGTCGGCGTCAAACCGCGCGTCCTGCAGAAAGGCGGGGATGTAGCTGCGCCGGCCGCCGCCGGGCTGGGCGCCCTCGTAGCGGGCCTGGAGCCTCCGGCGGAAGGTCCGGATCGCGGCGGCCGTTGCCTTGGCAAGACGCGTTAGCATCGGAGCAGGGTGTGGTCGGACCCGACGGACTTGACGGGGCGAAGCTCCGCCATCATGGCGGCGTAGATCTCCGCGTCGGTTGGGGATTCGCCGAGGTCGGCCTTGACGCGGTCGTGGAGGTCGATCAGCTCGCGCCAGAGCTCGAGCATCTCCAGCGGCGTGGGACCGGCGCTTCCCGGCTCGGCAAACACAACCTGCCGGCCGTTGCCGGAGGTCGATTGGATGGTGTCGAGGGTGGCGGCCAGGGCGGTTTCCTGGGCGCGCAGCCAGGCTCGAAGGGCGGTAGGCGGCTCCGTCGCCTGGGCTGCCTCCCAGGCGGCCTCAAGCCGAGATCGTTTCAGCCACGCGCTTGCCACGCCCTACCGATAAGGCGGGACGCGCGGGAAGCGTTAGCGGCAGTTGCGGCAGTTGCGGCAGGAGCCAATGCCGAGGATGATTTGCCTGCCTGTCGACTGTTCTTTGAGAGAGGCGCTGGGTTCAAGAGACGAAGGCGGTTTATCGGAAAGGATCACACGATAGAACTGTTTGACTTGTTTCTCACGCCCACTCAAACCACATCCAAAAATCGACCGCTGCGCGGGCTTTTCTTTCCATTCTCCCTGCTCACTCCCATCTCCGCTCCGCCTGGCCTTCGCAGGCACGGCTCGCTCGTCCCTCGCTCGCCAGCCTGCTCCGGCCGGCTCCGCTCCTGCCTTCTTGCTCAAGGCTGACCTGGGGGCAGAACGGCCCGGAAGCCCAGGCGGAAGTTCCTGCCGTCCGGGTTGCCGCCGCGGTACGCCGCACGGGAGATCCCCCCCGCGATGCCGGCCCAACTGCCGCCGCGTTCGACGCGGCCCGAGCCCGAGCTTGGCCCCCGTGGATCGATCTCCGGTGATGATGAGTAGTAGCTTTCCGACCACCAGTCCCAACACCACTCCCACACGTTCCCCGTCATGTCATACAACCCATACCCGTTGGCGCTAAACGATCCCACCGGACTCGTGTAAGGTTCTCCCCCGGTCGCGTAGGTCGGATGATAGCCGCGTGTGGAGCTGATGTCATAGCTGTAGTTTGTTGAGCTGTAATAGTTCGCCTGGCCATGGGTGATCGTGTCCCCCCATGGAAACCGCTTGCCCGACAGCCCGCCCCGCGCCGCCTTCTCCCACTCCGCCTCCGTCGGCAGCCGGTAACCCCTGTCCCACCTGACGTAGGGCGTAATCCGCCCCGTCCGATACGGCTGGGTCAAGCCCGAGTCGGTGTAATAGGCCCATGCCCGCCCCTCCCGCTCGCTCCGCGCATTGCACCACTTCACCGCATCATACCAGTTGATTGTTTGAACCGGATGATTGGCCGCCTTCCCGGAACCTGGATTGCCAAAGCTGTACCCATGCCCAATCGCCCACTGATACACCTCGTCCCACTGCGCCTTCGTCACCTCCGTCCGATCCATGTAAAAGGCGCTCACGTACACCGTGTGGACCGGACGTTCATGGAGAAGTCCCTCACTGAAAGTGTCTCCCATCTGGGATTCTCCGGCCGGGATCAGAACCATTCCAGCGGGGGGATTCGGCTCGCCTCGAACCCTGTAAAACATCGGAACTTGAACCCGGATTATCCCGTTGGAATCCACGGTGATGGCGTCCAGGCCCGCCCAGGTGTTCGTCCACGGCCCGTTGACCGTTGGCGCCCACTCGACAGTCGCTACGCTGCCCGGCAGCAGGTTGGTACAGGTTAGCTCTCCATTCTGGCTGAACGACTCGATGACCGGTGCTTGACCGGAAACAGACGGATTCAGCAAGCCCAGGGAGATCGTGGCGATGCTCAGAGCAAGGACGAACATGCCAGATTTGTAAGATTGACTTCTCATAATGCTTTCTGCTGATGCTGCAATTAAGCGAGAATCTACTCCTTACCGCAAGGAGATACTACAATGTGGGGCGCGAAGGTGCCTTACAGGCTTGGCGTCGTTGCATCCTCATACATTCAAACGTCGAATCCTTTAGCCCGCAAGGCATTCAGGGCTTGCTCCTTACGGTAAAGAATAACGCGCCGATTCAACCGGATCCGGGCTTTGTCCAGGCCCAGTCGGCGTTCGTTGCGCCGGACCACGTCCGTTGTTATCCGCGGATCGATCAAGGCGGCAATGTCTTTCCGGCTCAGATGACGGGTCATGGGACCTCCTCCTTTTCCGGTTGCGCAATCGTTGCCCAGGGCAATCGGCGGTGGATCATTGCCATCGCCAATTGCTCCAGTTCGCAGTCCAGCAGATGATCGGGCCAGCGGCCGCTGCGCAGCCGCCAGATGACCTGGACCTTCCCGGAACGCCCGATGACTTCGGGTTTCTTGACCTTGGCGTCCAGGTGCCGGAAATACTCCTCATCGGCCTGGCCGGTCAGCTCCCACCGAAATCCCCCGGCGCCCTCCGGCCCCTTCCGGAGCTTTGTGAGGATGTCCAAGAGGAAATCCCCGTTGAACTCGAGCAGGGGGAGCCGGAACTTCCGATGCGGAAGGGCCGCGCTGCCCAGGCAATAAGGCCGCGGCTGCTTGGTCTCGGGATCTTTCCAGGAAGCGTCCCGCTCCCGGCCTTTCATGGGGGTCCAGCCGACGTGGATCGGCAGCAGACCGGGCTGGCGGGAAGGCACGATCCTGCCCCACCGCAGGCAGTGGGCGTACACGTCGGCGGCGGCGTGTCCGGAATCGATTCCGACGTGGTTGTCGGTGACTCCGTGGGCGAGCTGGGCCTCGCGGATCTCCTCCCTGGAGAGGTGATAGCTGCGGACCCCGGGGATGGCGTTGGGATTCTCGGGGCGCCAGAGCCCCTTGCGCACCGCGACCACCTTTTGGGCGTCCGAGATATGGCCGGCGCATTCCTGGCATTGGTAATGGGCACTGGCGCGCACGCAGCCCAGGTGCCAGGCGCCACTCTCATCCTTGGCCTGGGAATCAAGGCTAAGGGTCTGTGCAAAAATTACTTCCGATTTTGGCGGGAGCGCCGCCGGGCCAGATGCGAGGCGCAAGGGAGGGAGTGTATCCCCCTGCGATACTCGACCGACCGAGTAAGGAAGCAGATGGCCCGGCGCCGCCCCGCCCCGCAGGGCTGGGGGCCTTGGGCGCGCTGGCTGTGTTGCTCCTCGCTCACAGACCGCACGGGTATGCTCGCTCGTCGCGCCTTGCCAGCCCGCCCAATCCCCTCCAGCAAAATCGGAATTAATTTTTGCACAGACCCTAACTACGACAGGTATGTTTGTCATAGTGGACAACCATGCGGCCAATTTTCCGCGGACCGGAGTTGCGATCGGGCGGCTCCATGGATAGAGTGGCCCCTCGATATTGTCAGGAACCGACGGGAGAGAGAGCCAGCGCATGGAGAAGCAGGCGATCGACGGATTGCGAATTCGCCGGGAACCGGGGGATGGGGCCCGCCGGGGGCGGGCGGCGTGGGTGATCGGGGCGATCCTGCTGGCGCTGGGGGCAGCAGGGATTGGCTATGGAGTTTGGCAGTATCAGGGAAGCACGATCCAGGTCCGCACGGTTCTGGCGCGCGAGCGATCGGGCAACGGCGGGGCGTCCGTATTGCTGAATGCATCGGGGTATGTCACGGCCCGCCGGCAGGCGACGGTCTCTTCGAAAGTCACCGGCCGGATCCTCGAGGTGATGATCGAGGAAGGGCAGGAGGTCGCGGAGGGCCAGGTCCTGGCGCGGCTCGATGGGGTGAACATCCAGAAGGAATGCGAGCTTGCGGATGCCCGGCTCGAAGCCGCCCGGCTGGCCCTCAAGGAGATCGAGATCCGCCTGGCCGAGGCTCGCGCCGAGCAGGATCGCGTCCGCGCGCTCGTGCGTGAGGGGATAGCCACCGAATCGGATCGGGATCGGGCGGAGGCGGAGGCAGCGTCGCTGGCGGCAAGGCTCGACCAGCAGCGGGCCGAGGTGGCGGTCGTGGAACGTGAGCTGGCCGCGCGGCGGCAAGACCTCGAGGACACGGTGATCCGGGCTCCGTTCGCGGGCGTGGTGGTGTCGAAGAACGCGCAGCCGGGGGAGATGATCTCCCCGGTGTCGGCCGGAGGCGGGTTCACGCGGACGGGCATCGGGACGATCGTCGATATGAAGTCGCTCGAGATCGAGGTCGACGTGAACGAGAGCTATCTTCAGCGCGTCCGGCCGGGCCAGAGGGTCCAGGCCGTGCTGGATGCCTATCCGGACTGGCGGATTGCGGCGCGGGTGATTGCGATCGTGCCGACCGCCGACCGCCAGAAGGCGACGGTCAAGGTCCGAATCGGGGTGGACGAGCTCGATCCGCGGATCTTGCCGGACATGGGGGTGAAGGTGGCATTTCAGGATCCGGAGGGGGCGGCGGTGTCGAGGCCGGCGGTGGTGGTGCCGGCGGCGGCGGTGCGGCAGGTCGAAGGGCGGGACGTGGTGTGGGTGGCGGCGGGCGGGCGGCTCGAGCGCCGGGCCGTGCGCCGGGGCGCCAGCCAGGGATCCGATGTCTCCTTGCTGTCGGGAGTCGCGGCGGGGGAAAAAGTGGTGGTGGAAGGGCCGTCCGATCTGCGCGAGGGCGGACGGATCCGGGAGATGCAGCCATGAGCGATAACGTCTGGGTGAGCGTGCGCGGCGTGGACAAGGTGTTCGTCCGCGGGTCGGAGTCGATCCACGTGCTCGAGCGGTTGAGCCTCGAGGTCCGGCAGGGCGAGTTTCTGGCCCTGATGGGGCCGTCGGGGTCGGGCAAGACCACCCTGCTGAATCTGATCGGAGGTTTGGACCGGCCGACGTCGGGCGAGATCGAGGTGGGGGGGGAGCGGCTGGACGGGATGTCCGAGCGGCGCCTGGCGGCGTGGCGGGCACGGCAGGTGGGGCTGGTGTTTCAGCTGTATCATCTGATGACGGCGCTGACGGCGGAGCGGAATGTGGAGCTGCCGCTGCTGTTGTCGCCGCTGAACCGGCTGGAGCGCCGCCAGCACGTCGCCACAGCCCTGGCGCTGGTCGGCCTCAAGGATCGGGCCCGGCATTACCCGTCCCAGCTCTCCGGAGGCGAGCAGCAGCGGGTGGGCATCGCGCGGGCGATCGTGACCGATCCGGTCTTGCTCCTGTGCGACGAGCCGACCGGTGATCTGGACCGGAAATCCGGCGACGAGATCCTGGGGCTGCTCCAGGCCCTGAACCGCGAGCACGGCAAGACCATCGTGATGGTGACTCACGATCCCCATGCATCGGCCCGGGCGGGGCGGACGCTCTACCTGAACAAGGGGCGGCTCAGCGCGGAGATGCCGGAATGAAATACCTGCTTCTCGTGGCGGCCAACCTCCGGCGCAAAAAACTGCGGACCGTCCTGACGCTGCTGTCGGTTCTGGTGGGGTTCCTTCTCTACGGGTATCTGGGCGCGATCGAGGTGGCGCTGGGACAGGGGGTCGAGGTGGCGGGCGCGGATCGGCTGGTCGTGCGGCATCGGGTCTCCATCGTTCAGCCGCTGCCCCAGAGCTATGGAGCGCGGATCAGCCGGCTGGCGGGCGTCGAGGATACGATGCACGCGTCGTGGTTCGGCGGCGTCTACCAGGATCCGCGGAACTTCTTCGCCCAGATACCGGTCGAGCCGGACCGGTTCCAGGCGATGTATCCGGAGTATGTGCTGCCCGCCGGGCAGGCGGAGGCTTGGCGGCGGACGCGGACCGGCGCGATCGTAGGGCGCCGGACCGCCGACCGGTTCGGCTGGAAGATCGGCGACCGCATCCCCATCCAGGCGCCCATCTGGCAGAAAAAGGACGGCGGCAACACGTGGGAGTTCGACCTGGTCGGCATCTACGACGGACGCGACAAAGGAACCGACACCACGACGCTCTATTTGCGGTACGACTATTTTGACGAGAGCCGGGCGGTGGGCAAGGGGCTGGTCGGGTGGTATGTGGTGCGGGTGAAGGATCCCGAGCAGGCCGAGTCGGTCGCCCGCGCGATCGACGCCGAGTTCGCCAACTCGCCGGCGGAGACCAAGACCGAGACCGAGGGTGCGTTCGCGGGTGCGTTTGCGCGCCAGATCGGCGACATCGGCCGGATCATGCGGGCGATCCTCGGGGCGGTGTTCTTCACGATCCTGCTGGTGGCCGGCAACACGATGGCCCTGTCGGTGCGGGAGCGGACGTCCGAGCTGGGGGTGCTGAAGGCGCTGGGATTTTCAAACCGGCAGGTCATGGCGGTGGTGCTGGCCGAATCGGGCGTGCTGGCGCTGGCCGGCGCAGGTGCGGGCCTGGGGCTGGCCTGGTTCCTGGTGGGGCGCGGCGATCCGACCGGGATGCTGGCGGTCTTTTACGTGCCCGCAGCGCGGTGGGCGGCGGGGCTGGCGCTGGCGGCCGGGCTGGGGCTGGTGGCAGGGCTGCTGCCAGCCGTCCAAGCCATGCGGCTCCGCATCACCGACGCGCTGCGCCGGGCGTAGCCGCCCCAGGCAACAGGATGCTTTCCCTATGACCCATCCAATCCTCCAGGCCGCGGCGGTGACATGGATCAGCTTGAGGACCATTCCCCAGCGGCGCGGATCCAGCGGTGCGGCGGTGTTCGGCATCGCCGGCGTGGTGGCGGTGCTTGTGGGGACGCTCTCCATCGCGCAGGGATTCCGGCAGGCCATGACGGCCGCCGTCGCTCCCGAGAACGTCGTCGTCCTCCGGGGAGGCGTCGACAGCGAGATGCTGAGCATCCTGGGGCCGGAGGAGGTGCGGGTGGTCGAGGACACGGCCGGCCTGGCCCGGGACGCGCGCGGTGCGCTGGCCTCGGCCGAGCTCTACGTCGTCATCGACCTGCCCAAGCGCTCCTCCGGGACCGACGCCAACGTGCCGCTGCGCGGCGTGGGGCCGGCCGCATACGGCGTCCGGCCCGAGGTGCAGATCACGGCTGGCCGGAGGTTCGAGCCGGGCCGCAGCGAGATCATCGCAGGCCGCGGCGCCGCCGCCGAGTTCGCCGGGCTCGACCTCGGCTCACGCGTGAAAGTGGGCCGGAACGAGTGGACCGTGGTGGGGATCTTCAGCGCGGGGGGCGGCCTGGCGGAATCGGAGATCTGGACGGATGCGGTCGTGCTGCAGGACGCCTACGAGCGAGATCAGAGCTACCAGGCGGTCTATGCGCGGCTCGACTCGGCCGGCCAGTTCGACGCGTTCAAGGACGCCCTGACATCCGATCCCCGCCTCAATGTGCGCGTGGTCCGGCAGGCGGATTATTACGCGGAGCAGGCGGAGGCGGTGGACCGGCTGGTGACGGTCCTGGGGACGCTGGTGGCCGCGCTCATGGGGATGGGCGCGCTGTTTGGGGCCTTGAACACGATGTACACCTCGGTGTCGGCGCGCCGGCGGGAGATTGCGACCCTGCGGGCGCTGGGGTTTGGGGGCGGGCCGGTGGTGGCATCGGTGCTGCTCGAGTCGCTTGTGCTGGCGCTGGCGGGGGGCGCGATCGGGGCGGGTTTGGCTTGCGGCCTGCTCGATGGGTATCGGGCCTCGACGTTGAACTGGCAGAGCTTCAGCCAGGTCGCGTTCGCGTTTGCAGTGACTCCGCAGCTCCTGCTGGAGGGTGTCGCTTATGCCGCCGGGATCGGCCTGATCGGCGGCGCGTTCCCGGCCATCCGCGCCGCCCGCCTTCCCGTGGCCGTCGCGCTGCGCGACCTGTAGGCCCCTTGACTTTGCGCCGGGGCAAACTCATTGTCCGCTGGCGATGACGGATCATCAACCGCTGACCGAGATCAACCGGATCGCCGAGTTCGACCTGGGCGATGGGGCAACAGGGAGGCTTTGCTCGATCCAGGCCCTGAGGCGCGCCGGCTTCGACCGGGTTCACCGGCTGCCCGTGTCGCTCCGGATCGTGCTCGAATCGCTGCTGCGGCATTGCGACGGGCGGCGCGTCACCGAGGCGAACGTGCGCGCTCTGGCCCAGTGGCAGCCCAACGCCCCCCGCACCGAGGAGGTGCCGTTCATGGTGGCGCGGATCGTGCTGCAGGATTTCACCGGGGTGCCCTTGCTGGTGGATCTGGCGGCGATGCGCTCGGCGGCGCAGCGGGCCGGGAAAGATCCACGGGTGATCGAGCCGCTGGTGCCCGTGGACCTGGTGGTGGACCACTCGGTGCAGGTGGACTTCGCGGGGCGGCCGGATGCCTTTCAGCGGAACCTCGAGATCGAGTTCGAGCGGAACCGCGAGCGCTACGAGCTGCTCAAGTGGGGCCAGCAGGCGTTCCGGTCCTTCCGGGTCATCCCGCCCGGGATCGGCATCATTCACCAGGTCAATCTCGAGCACTTGGCCCAAGGGGTGATCGAGCGCGACGGCCTCTGGTTCCCCGACACCCTCGTCGGCACGGACTCGCACACGACCATGATCAACGGCCTGGGCATCGTCGGGTGGGGCGTGGGAGGGATCGAGGCCGAGGCGGGCATGCTCGGCCAGCCGGTCTGTTTCCTGACGCCGGATGTCGTCGGCATGCGCCTGGCCGGCCGGCTGCGGCCCGGCGTGACCGCCACCGATGCCGCCCTCACGGTCACCCAGATGCTCCGGCGCGCCAAGGTCGTGGGCCGGTTCGTCGAGTTCTTCGGCCCCGGCGCCGCCGCCCTTCCCGTGGTCGACCGTGCCACCATCGCCAACATGGCGCCCGAGTATGGCGCGACGGTCGGGTTCTTCCCGATCGACGCCGAGTGCGTGGCTTTTTTGCGGGCCACCGGGCGGAGCGAGGAGCTGTGCCGGCGCTGCGAGAGCTACTACCGGGCGCAGGGGCTCTTTGGCATGCCGGATCGCGGCGACATCGATTACTCGATGGAGCTGGAGCTGGATCTGGGCACCGTCGAGCCGAGCGTGGCGGGCCCGAGGCGGCCGCAGGATCGAATCGAGCTGCGGCGGCTCAAGCCGGAGTTTCTCGAGGCGCTGCGCCGGCCGGCGGCCGAAGGCGGTTTCGGCAAGCCCGCCGGGGAGGCCGGCCCGCCCCGGATCACGGTCGATGTCGGCGGCTCGGGCCAAGCCTCGATCGGCCATGGGAGCGTGGCCATTGCCGCCATCACCAGCTGCACCAACACGTCCAATCCGAGCCTGATGCTGGCGGCGGGCCTCCTGGCGCGCAATGCCGTCCGGCGAGGCCTGCGGGTCAGCCCCGCCGTCAAGACGTCTCTCGCGCCCGGATCCCGCGTGGTGACCGATTACCTGGAGCGGACGGGGCTGCAGCCGCATCTGGATGCGCTCGGATTTCACCGGGTGGCATACGGCTGCACGACGTGCATCGGCAATTCGGGGCCTCTGGCTGCGCCGGTCGAAGCCGCCATCGTCGGCCACGACCTGGTGGCCGCGTCCGTTCTCTCGGGGAACCGCAACTTCGAGGCCCGCGTCCATCCCCGGATCCGTGCCAACTTTCTGATGTCGCCGCCCCTGGTTGTGGCATTTGCGCTGGCCGGCCGTGTGGACATCGATCTGGAGACCGAGCCGCTGGGCTGGGATCCGGACGGGCGCCCGGTGTTCCTGCGCGAGCTCTGGCCGGACGCATCGGAGATCGACCGGCTGCTCGCCTGCGCGCTCGAGCCCGAGGCGTTCCGCCGCCGGTACCGCGATCTGGCGGCCCAGAACCCGAGCTGGAACGCGATCCCCACCCGCACCGGCGTGGTCTTCGCATGGGATCCGAGGAGCACCTATGTCCAGGAGCCGCCGTTCTTCCGCGAGTTCAGCGGGGCTGCCCCCGGCATCGCGCCGATCCGCGGCGCCCGCGCGCTGGCCATCTTCGGCGACAGCGTCACCACCGACCACATCTCGCCGGCGGGGCCGATCGATCCGTCGTCGCCTGCGGGCGAGCACCTGCGGGCGCGCGGGGTCGCTCCGGCCGATTTCAACAGCTACGGCGCGCGGCGCGGGAACGACCAGGTGATGATTCGCGGCACGTTCGCCAACGTGCGCATCCGGAACCAGATGACGCCGGGCGTTGAAGGCGGTTTCACGGTGGATCCGATCCGCGGGGGGCAGGCGAGCATCTTCGACGCCGCGGCGATGCACGCCGTGGCGGGGACCCCTTTGATCGTGATTGCCGGCCTGGAGTATGGCACGGGCAGCTCGCGCGACTGGGCGGCCAAGGGAACCCGTCTCCTCGGGGTGCGGGCCGTGATCGCCCGAAGCTTCGAGCGGATCCATCGGTCCAACCTGGTGGGCATGGGCGTTCTCCCGCTCGAGTTTCAGAGCGACGCGGCTGGCCAGCCCCAGACGGCGCAGTCGCTGCGGCTGGACGGGGGCGAGACCTATGATCTGCCCGACCTGAGGGACCCCCTCGAGCCTCGCCAGGAGCTCCGCCTGCAGATCCGCCGCCGGGACGGCCGCGTCGACGAGATCCTCGTCCGGTGCCGGATCGATACGCCGGTCGAGATCGAGTATTACCGGCACGGCGGCATCCTGCCCTGGGTGCTGCGACAGCGGATCGCTTGAACTCCCGGCGCCCATCCCCTCCGCGCCGCCGATCCGGCGAGCGCCGTCCGCGGCCGATCGCCGCGTGGCAGGCGATCGCGATCGAGGTCATCCGGCGCGCCGACCGCCAGCATCCGGCCGATGCGGTTCTGCGCGACGTGCTGCGCGATCACGCCCGGCAGGATCCGGACCTGGCCCGGACGGTCGTCGCCCGGGTGACGGATTACTACCGCTGGCGCGGATGCCTGGAACCGCGATGGACGCGGATCGAGCAGCTCGATCGGGCAGCCGCGCTGCAGGATCGATTCCAGCAGAGCCCCGCCGATTTCCCCGGCGATCTCCTGGCGCGGATCGTGCCGCGCTGGATCGAAGGCGCTCTCGAGGTGAGCCGGCCGTGGCTGGAGTCGCTGCAGCAGCCGCCGGCCGTCTGGCTGCGGGCGCGGCCCGGGCGCGGCGCCGACCTGGCCCGGCGGCTGGGCGACTGCCGGCCTGCCGGCCCCGGCCCGCTGCAGGACGCGCTCGCCTATCACGGATCGTCCGACCTGTTCCACACGCCCGAGTTCCAGGCGGGCGAGTTCGAGGTCCAGGATTTGAGCTCGCAGGTTGTCGGCTTGATCTGCCAGCCCGAGCCCGGCGCCGCGTGGTGGGACGTCTGCGCCGGCGAAGGCGGCAAGACACTGCACCTGGCCGACCTGATGCAGAACCGGGGCCTGGTCTGGGCGACGGACCGGGCTGGCTGGCGGCTGGACCGGCTCCGGCGCCGAGCCGCGCGCGCCCGGCTTTTCAACTGCCGGTTGCGGGTCTGGCGCAGCCCGCCTGAACCGGCCTTGCGCACGCGCTTTGCCGGCGTGCTGGTCGACGCCCCGTGCAGCGGGGTGGGCACCTGGCAGCGGAATCCTCAGGCGCGCTGGACCACGGGCCCGGCCGATGTCGACGAGCTGGCCCGGCTGCAGGGGCATCTGCTGGCCACCGCCGCCGCCGCTCTCCGCCCGGGCGGGCGCCTCATCTATGCCGTCTGCACCCTCACTCGATCGGAGACTGCCGGCGTGGCGGATCGCTTCGAGCAGGCCCATCCTGGCTTCGAGCCGTGGCCCATCCCGGATCCCGCCGGCGGGGGGCGTCCGCAGGGGGCCCGGCTCTGGCTGGGCCCGCCCGCAACGCCCGGCAACGGGATGTTCGTCGCCGCATGGCGGCGGATGAAATAATAGGCAGCCGTCCCAACCCCGCGCGATCCGGAGCCGGAATTTCATTTGACCCGGCCCGAGGCCGTTGCTAGAAACGGGACCGCTATGGCGCGCCCGCTCAAGGTCTCCAAACGCTCACGGAATGCCCGTTCGCAGGCTCGGTATCGACGGATCCTCCTGAAGCTGAGCGGCCAGGCTTTGGGCAACGAGGACGGCTTCGGCATCGCCCCCGAGAGGGTGCGTGACATGGCGCGACAGATCAGCGAGGTCCGCCATCTGGGGGTGGAAGTCGTGATCGTGGTCGGCGGCGGCAATATTTTCCGCGGCCTGCAGGGCAGCGAGCGCGGGATCGAGCGGGCGACAGGCGATTACATGGGGATGCTGGCGACGATCATCAATGCGCTGGCGCTGCAGGATGCCCTCGAGAAGCTGGGCGTCGCCACGCGCGTCCAAAGCGCCATCGCCATGGCGCAGGTCGCCGAGCCGTTCATCCGGCGGCGCGCCGTTCGCCATCTCGAAAAGGGGCGGGTGGTGATCTTCGCCGGGGGGACCGGCAACCCTTACTTCTCGACGGACACGACGGCAGCCTTGCGGGCCACGGAGATCGGCGCCGAGGTCATCCTCAAGGCAACGAAGGTCGATGGCGTTTACGACAGCGACCCCGGCCAGAACCCCGACGCCCGGCGCTTCCGCCGGATCCAGTTCCTCGAGGCCCTGCAGAAGCGGCTGAAGGTGATGGATTCGACGGCGCTGTCGCTCTGCATGGACAACGGCATGCCGATCCAGGTCTTCAACGTGTTCAAGCCTGGCAACCTCAAGCGGGTCGTGCTCGGCGAGCCGGTCGGCACCCTCGTCACCACCCGCACCTGAAACCCACTCCTTTCCGATCCAACCCTGTTTTCGGTCAACCCCCGCACCCATTCATATGAGCATCGACGACATCATCCTGGAAGCCGAGGATAAGATGACGAAAAGCGCCGAGTTCGTTCACCACGAATTCGGGGGCGTGCGCACCAGCAAGGCTTCGCCCACGCTGGTCGAGAACCTCATGGTCGACGCGTATGGCAGCCAGATGCGGATCCGCGAGCTGGCCGGAATCACCACTCCGGAGTCGCGGATCATCCTCATCCAGCCATGGGACATCGGCATGCTGCATCCGATCGAGAAGGCCATTCAGAAAAGCAACCTCGGGCTCAACCCGGCCATCGACAAGAAGCTGATCCGGATCGTCCTGCCGGAGCTGAGCCAGGAGCGGCGGGCCGAGCTGATCAAGGTCGTCCGCAAGATGGCCGAGGACGGCCGCGTCGCGATCCGCCATGTCCGCCGCGAGGCCATCGAGCAGCTCAAGAAAGAGTCCAAGGCCGGCACGATCACCGAGGACCAGCTCGCCGCCGCCGAGAAGGAGATCCAGAAGCTGACCGATCAATCCATCGCCAAGCTCGACGAGCACCTCGCCCACAAGGATAAAGAGATCATGACCGTCTGATCACGGGCCGGCCTCCGCGTCGATCGCCGCGGGCGCCTCGAACCGGATCACCGTCTCCTCCGGCCGCGCCAGCCCCAGGCGCTCCCGCCCCAGCCGCCCCACGACGTTCGAGTCGGTCTGGAGCGACACGATCGCCGCCTTCAGGTGGCGCGCCGTGGCTTCCTCCTTGGCGATTTCCTGCTCCAGGCGCAGGATCTCGTGGCGGTACCGCTCGCTCTTCTCGATCACCGGCAAATACCACACGGCGACTGCCAGCAGCCCTGCCAGAAATAGCAGCACGAAGACCGCCTTCGTCAGAGCCCCCCATATCCCCATGTTCGGTCGTGTCATCTCGTCACCGTCTTCCTCTCGAGGTGCGCGCGTCTGCCGGGCGGCCGCCGCCGCGGCGCCGGCCGGCCATCATTCTGGGCTCGCACGGCCCGCGGCGCAAGAAAATGCGGCATCGCGGCGGGCGCCGCGGGAGGCAGCGCCTGGCGGGCGGCAGGCTCGAGGCCGGCCGCACGGTCGAGGCATGAGGCCGCAGCCCGGGCCCTTAGGGTCTGTGCAAAAATTAATTCCGATTTTGCTGGAGGGGATTGGGCGGGCTGGCAAGGCGCGACGAGTGAGCATATCCGCGCGGTCTGTGAGCGAGGAGCAACAAAGCCAGCGCGCCCAAGGCCCCCAGCCCTGCGGAGCGGGGCGGCGCCGGGCCATCTGCTTCGTGGCTCGGTCGGTCGAGTATCGCAGGGGATACACTCCCTCCCTTGCGCCTCGCATCGGGCCCGGCGGCGCTCCCGCCAAAATCGGAAGTAATTTTTGCACAGACCCTTATGGCTGCGAGGCGGGATCGCTGCCGGATCGAGGATGGGTTTGATCGTAGATCCGCTTGAGGCGTTCGGTGGTGACGTGGGTGTAGATCTGGGTGGTGGCCAGGTGGGCATGCCCCAGCAACTCCTGCACGCTGCGCAGATCCGCCCCTCCATCGAGCAGGTGCGTCGCGAAGCTGTGCCGCAGCTTGTGCGGCGTCAGGTCCGGATCCAGCCCGGCGCGCGCGAGGTATCGCTTGAGCCGCAACTGAATCACGCGGGGGGATGGCGGGCGGGCGGGGCTGGACCGGCCGAGGAAGGCGGGCATGCGTCCCGCCGGCCGATCGGGCAGGGCGTGCCAGTAGCGGTCGATGGCCGCCAGCGCCGGCGCCCCGATCGGCACGAGCCGCTCCTTGCCTCCCTTGCCCCGCACCCGGATCATCTGGCCGGCCTCGTCGATATCCTCGGCCCTCAAAGCGCAGGCCTCGCTGATCCGCAGGCCGCAGGAGTAGACCGTTTCCAGCAGCGCGGCGTCGCGCAGGCATGCCCGGCGCTCCGACGCCCGCTCCCGGCCGGCCCAGGCCTGGAGCTGGGCCAGCGGCGCGTCGACCAGGGCCTGCATCTGCGCCACGGTCAGGAATCGCGGCAACCTCTTCTCCCGGCGCGGCAGAGCCACGTTCCGGATCGGCGACATCCGAACCACGCCGCGCTCGATCAGGAATCGATAGAGCGATCGCAGGGCGGAGAACCGGAGCTGGATCCCGGCGCGCTCGATCCGCCGGCGCCCCAGGAACCGGACGTAGGCCCGGAAATCGTCTCGCTGGAGGGTGGCCCAGTCGGGCGCGGCCCCGTGCTCGGTCCGGCGCCATTGGCTGAACTCGATCAGGGCCTGACGGTAATTGCGCACCGTGTAGGCGGAAGCGCCTCGGGCCGATGAGAGATGATCGAGGAAGGCGGCCGCCCATCGGTCGATCGCGGGGGCGTCCGGGGGATGGTCCTGGCTCGGGAGCCGCGGGGGGTTCATCCGGGCTGATCCTTGCGGGGGAAGAGCGGGGCAGGATCCCCGATCCGATGGCCGGAGGGCAGCCCGCCCCAGCCGGCGGCTGCGAACCGATCCGGCGTCTCCGCCAGCCCCAGCTGCCGGTAGATCCGGCTGGCCGTCCCGGGCAGAAACGGCCAGAGCAAGACCGCCAGCACCCGGCACGTCTCCGCCAGGCAGTAGAGCACGCCATCCAGCCGCCCCGCCTGGGCGGGGTCCTTCGCCAGCTTGAAGGGAGCCGTCTGGTCCACATACTGGTTGGCGCGGACCATCAGCCCCTCGATGCGCAGGAGGGCTGACTGGATCTCGCTGGCGCGGAGGTGGGCGATGGTCTGCCGGACCGCTGCATCGGCCTCGCCCGCCAGGTCCGATCCTGCCGGTGGCACGATCCCTTGGCGGTAGCGCTTGAGCATCGAGAGCGAGCGGTTCACGAGGTTCCCGAGCCCGTTGGCCAGGACGGCCTGATACCGCGCCGCGAAGCCGCTGTCGGTCCAGTTGCCGTCCGGGCCCACATCGAGCTCGCGGACCACATAATACCGGAAGGCATCGACGCCCCACTCGCCCACCACGGCGAGCGGGTCCACGATATTGCCGGTGCTCTTGCTCATCTTCTGGCCTTCCTTCTGCCACCAGCCATGGACCACGAGCTGCCGCGGCAGAGGCAGCTCCATCGCCCTGAGCATGATCGGCCAGTAGACCGCGTGAAACTTGAGAATGTCCTTCCCGATCACCTGCACATCGGCCGGCCACAGCTCGAGGGATCCCGGCGCGGGCAGCGCCCCATGCCCCGCCAGCGCGCGGCTCACCAGCGGATCCCCGAGCGCGGCCGGCACCGTCACGTAGTTCGACAGCGCATCGAACCAGACATAGGTCACGTAGGCCGGGTCGAACGGGACCGGGATGCCCCAGCTCAGCCGGGCCGCAGGCCGCGTCACGCACAGATCCTCGAGCTTGTGATGCCGCAGAAACCCCAGCACCTCGTTGCGCCGGATCTCCGGATAGATGAACTCGGGGTGCGCCTCGATGTGCCCGATCAGCCACTCCTGATGCGCCCCCAGCCGGAAGTAGTAGTTCTCCTCGACCAGCTCGGTCACCGGGCCGTAGATCGGATCGAACGTGCCGTCCGCACGGCGGTCCTTCTCCGTCAGGAAGGTCTCCTCCTTGGTCGAGTAGAATCCGGAGTATTGATCCTTGTAGAAATGGCCTGCGGCCCAGAGCTTGCGGAGGATAGCCTGGACGGCCTCCTGGTGCCGGGGCTCGGAGGTGCGGACGAAATCGTCATGGCTGAGCTCGAGCCGGCTGGCGAACTGCCGCCAGACCTCTGCCAGCCCCTCGCAGTAATCCTGGGGCGTCCGCCCCTCCGCCTGGGCCGTCTGCTGCACCTTCTGGCCGTGCTCGTCCACGCCGGTCAGGAAAAAGACCTGCTCTCCCATGCTGCGCCGCGCTCGCGCCATCACATCGGTGATGATCTTCTCGTAGGCGTGGCCCAGATGCGGCTGGCCATTGACATAGTCGATGGCCGTGGTCAGGTAAAACCGTTTGCTCATGGCGCCGCCCAGTGTGCGCCACCCGGCGCCGGATGGCAATGGCGCTCTCCGCACGCGCGCGCGCCGGATCCGGCCCGCCGCATCGCCTACGCCGCCGGGGCCGAAACCTGGACGGCGGGGGGCTTGCTCGATTGGGCATCGGCCCGGCGGTAGGCCTCGGCCAGAAGGGTGACCGGATGGGCGACGCGGATGTCGAGGCCGCGCTGCTTGATGCCGTTGATCAGCTGCAGGAGGCACCCGGAGTTGCCGTTGGCGACAATCGCCGCCCCGGTGGATCGGATGTTGCGGATCTTCCGCTCGAGCAGCTGCTCAGCCATGTCGGGGTGGATGATGTTGTAGATGCCGGCGCTGCCGCAGCACCAGTTGCTTTCGGGCAGCTCGACCAGCTCGAGGCCGGGGATGGCGCGGAGGATCTCGCGGGGCGGGCGGCTGATCTTCTGCCCGTGGCAGAGATGGCAGGACTCGTGGTAGGTGACGGTCTGGCGCGGGGCCTGGTGGGGCGGCACGGGCTCGAGCCCGATGCCGGCGAGCCATTCGTGGATGTCCTTGAGCTTGGCATCCCATTGGCCGGCCCGATCGCGGTAGATCGGATCGTCCTCGAGCAGCTTCTGATAATGCTTGAGGTGCGATCCGCACCCGCCGGCGTTGCTGATGATGGCGTCGAACTGGTCGGGCGGGAACTGGTCGATGTTGCGCCGAGCGAGCTCGCAGGCGAGATCGCGCTCGCCGTTGTGGCCGTGGAGCGAGCCGCAGCAGTGCTGGCGGGGGGGCGTGACGACCTCGCATCCGCAGCGGGCGAGGACTTCGGCCGTGTCGCGGTTGATCTCGCTGAAGATGAGGTCCTGGGCGCAGCCGGTCAGCAGCGCCACCCGGTAGCGCCGGCGCCCCCAGGGAGGCGTCACCGGCGCGATGAGCTGGGCCGAGAACTTGCGGGGGATGTCCGGCGTGAGCGCCTCGAGGCCGCGCAGCCGGGCCGGCAGGAGCCGGAGCACGCCGCTGCGCCGGAGCAGGGACTGCAGGCCGATCCGCTGGTAGAGACGGATGAGGCGCCCCACGAACAGCAGGCGGCGCAGGTCCATGAAGAGCCATTTGACCGTCAGCCAGCGGATGAAGTTGCGCAGCGGCGAGCGCAGCAGCCCGCGGCGCTCGGTCTCGGCCCGGGCGTGCTCGAAGATCTCGGCATAGTTCACCCCGGCGGGGCAGGCGGACGTGCAGGCCAGGCAGCCCAGGCAGAAATACATCTCCTCGGCGAAGGCTCGGGTCAGGGGGATCCGGTCGTCGGCGATGGCTCGAGCCAGGGCGATCCGGCCCCGGGGGCTGTGGCGCTCCTCGCGCGTCGCCACATAGGTCGGGCACGTCGGCAGGCAGAGCCCGCAGTGCATGCATTGCTGCACGACCGAGTAATCCAGCCCGTGCAGGAACGTGGCCGCTGCAGGGGCGCCATGCGGCGAGACGGCGGTGTCATTCATGGCCGCGGCTCCGATGCGTCGAACATCTTGCCGGGATTGAGGATGCCGAGCGGATCGAGCGTGCGGCGGAGCTGGCGCATGACCTCGAGGGATTCCCGGCCGACCGATTGCGGGAGGATGCCCTTCTTGGCGAGGCCCACACCGTGCTCGCCGGTGATGGTGCCGCCCAGGCGGATCGCCTCGGCGAAGATCTCGGCGAACGCCTCCTCGACACGCTCCATCTCCTCGCGGTCGCGCTCGTTGGTGAGGACGGTGGGATGGAGATTGCCGTCGCCCATGTGGCCGAAGGTGCCGATGCGGAGCCGATGCTTCTGGGCGGTGGCCTGGATGAACCGGACCATGGGGGCCAGCTCGCTGCGCGGCACGGTGGCGTCCTCGAGGATGGTCGTCGGGCCGATTCGCGCCAGCGCGGAGAACGCGGTGCGGCGCGCGCTGGCCAGCTGGACGGACTCCTGCTCGTCCCGGGCCACGCGCACCTCGCGGCTGCCGTTCTGGCGGCAGATCGCCGCCATCCGATCAGCCTCCTCCGCCACCACCGCGGCGTGCCCGTCGGTCTCCATCAGCAGGATCGCGTCGCAGTCCAGCGGCAGGCCGATGTGCGCGTAATCCTCGACGCAGGCGATCGTGGTCCGATCCAGAAACTCGAGCGTGCAGGGGATGATGTGGGCGGCGATGATCGCCGAGACGGTCTCTGCCGCCTGGTCCATCCGGTCGAACACGGCCAGCATGGTGCGCTTGGCAGCCGGCAGCGGGATCAGCCGGAGCAGAACCTGCGTCACGATGCCCAGCGTGCCCTCCGATCCGATGAACAGGTCCTTGAGCGAGAATCCGGCAACGTCCTTGACGCACTTGTTGCCCAGCCAGATGGCTTCGCCGCTGGCCAGGACCACCTCGAGCCCCATGACGTAGTTGCGCGTCACCCCGTACTTGAGGCCGCGCAAGCCGCCCGAGTTCTCGGCCACGTTGCCCCCGATCGTCGAGATCCGCATCGATCCGGGATCCGGCGGATAAAAGAGGTTGGCATCCTGGGCGGCATCGGCGATCGCCTGGGTCGTGGCGCCAGCCTCGGCCCGCAGCGTCAGGTTCTTCCGGTCCAGCTCGAGGATCCGATCCATCTTGGCCAGGCAGACCACCAGGCCGCTGGGCACCGGAACGCTGCCCCCGCTCAGCCCGGTGCCCGTGCCCCGGGTCACGATCGGGAGGCGGTTCTTCCCCGCCAGCTTCACGATGGCCGACACCTGCCCGGTCGTCTGGGGAAAGACCACGGCTTCGGGCATCTGATGGTGCCCCGCCGTCCCGTCAAAGGCGTAGGGCAACAGATCTTCGGTTTGGGTCAGAACCTGCGCGGGACCGGCGATCCGGCGCAGCTCGGTGAGGATGGGCTCGGCCAACGACATATGTTCGATCCTATTTGCGGCCGGAAGGATGCGGGAACCGGCCCGAAGGGTCAAGCCCGCAGGGCGGGGGCCGGCAATCGTTCGCGAGCTATACACAACGTCATATGTCACGCCGCTTGAGGCCTGCCTGCCGGGGCGGCGCAGGCAGGCCTGACCCGGCGCGGTGGACTCCTGACGCTCTGTAAAACAGGCAGGTCAGCGATCCGAACTTGTTTGCATGCGCCATTGACAAAACGCTGTCGTTCCGCAAAGTCGGTCCCATGCCAGCCCCAAACCGCATCCGTGCCGTGATCTTCGACATGGACGGCGTGCTGACCGATTCCGAACCGCTGATCTGTGCGGCGGCGACAGCCATGTTCGGTGAGCGGGGCGTCACGGTTCGACCCGAGGATTTTCAGCCGTTTGTCGGGATGGGCGAGATCCGGTACCTGGGAGGGGTCGCCGAGAAATACCATCTGCAGCTGAATATCGAGGCAGCCAAACGGCGCACCTACGAGCTATACCTCGAGATGGCCCCAGACCAATTGCGGGCGTTCCCCGGCGCCGTCGAGCTCGTCCGCGCCTGCCGCAAAGCAGGATTGCAGACCGCCGTTGCTTCAAGCGCTGACCGGATCAAGGTCGATGCCAATCTGAGGCTGATCGAGCTGCCAAGAGACAATTGGGATGTAGTGATTGCCGCTGAGGATGTTGTGCACAAAAAGCCTGCCCCCGACATCTTCCTGGCCGCCGCACACAAAATGAAGTTGCCGCCACCGGAGTGTATCGTGATCGAGGATGCCGTTTCCGGGATTCAAGCGGCCAAAGCGGCCGGAATGCGATGTGTGGCGGTAGCCCATACATTTTCTCAAGCGGATCTTGCTGAGGCCGAGCATGTTTGGGCTGCAATCAAGGAGATAACGCTTGAGCAATTGCTCGGGCATTATGATGGTTGAATACGAGGCGCGAGCTTCTTTGAGGAGTCGCAGCGAGTCATCCCACCAAAACAGGCCGATTTATGAAGGGGTGATATGATCTGTAACATTATGATATTGATGATGTTGTGATAAATATAAAGGTAATAAGAAAGGCGATACGCGATGCTGGGTCAACCAAGCGCCCGCGGTGGGACAATAACACCCAAAAAAATGTTCAATAAAAAGTTGACAGCGGATGGTGATTTTGGGAGATTGAGGCCGCACACGGTAACAACAAAAACAAAAAAGGTGATAACAATGAGAATAAAGGTTCTATTATTGGCGGCGGTGGTGTGCGTGGCGACTGCTGCGTCCTCGCTCGCCCAGGTGTATTCGGTGAATGCGGTCGGCTACGTGAACAAGGAAGTGCCTGCGGGAGGTTTCGCGATTCTGAGCAATCCACTCAATCAGCCCACAAATAACCTCGCAACGGTGTTCCCGAATGTTCCAGACAATTTCATTGTATACAAGTACGTGGCTAACACCTTCCAACAGATTACCAAGCGGACGATTGGCGGGCAGGTGCGCTGGACTGGCGGTTTAGGCGCAGATGAAATCGTGAATCCGGGTATGGGGTTCTTCGTTAAAAACCCAAGCACGACGGAAACGCTGAAGCTGACCTTCGTCGGCGAAGTGCCGCAAGGCACGGGTCTGACCGTTCCGTTTGCCGCTGGATTCAATCTGATCTCCTCGATCGTCCCGCAAGCCGGCGCTGTGAAGACAACCCTGGGTCTCCCTGTCGCGAACAACGAGGTCATCTACAAGTACGGAGCTGCAGGATACGTTCAAAGCACGCTGCGCGTCATTGGCGGCCAGGACCGCTGGACCGGTGGTGATTCGACGGAGCCTGTAATCGATGTCGGCGAAGGTTTCTGGTATAAGGCCAATGCGACCGGCAACTGGGCTCGCGACTTTTCTGTCAATCCCTAGATCTAAACACCATCATCGTGTTTGAACGGAAACAATCAATCAGACACACGGGTAAAAACAACCAAGTAATATGAAAAAACTATTAGCACTGCTCAGCCTCACGGCGCTGGCGACAGCGGTCTATGCCGCTCCGCAAGCGACGGTCGTTCTGAACAACTTCACGCCGGATCGGCCGATCTATATCGGCTCTGAAGGGGTGTATGCTGACAACGATGCCAGCGGCAATATCTACATCGAGTTGCTGGGCCCTGGCGGCAAGCCGGTCGTTTCCCAAGACCTCGGCAATGCCACAATGTTCCAACTGGAATTCGGCGGGTATTTCGATGATGGCGTCGGTGTGATTGCTGACGTCGTTCCGGGTGCAGTAGCCGAGTTGACGTTGCGGGTGTGGAAGGCTGCTGCGGGTTCAACGTATGATGCCGCGTTCGGTTCGGCTCCGACAGCTTTGGTGACCTGGAGCCAAGCGACTGGCAGTTGGGATCCCGCTTCGGTGCCTCCTGGCCCGGCGGTCGGACCCGATCTCGCGATTCCTGCGAGCCCGGTGATGGCTGTTGTTCCTGAACCCTCGACGCTCGCCCTGGGCGCGCTGGGTCTCGTGGCGCTGTTCCTGCGCCGCCGTCAATAGTTCTTGTTGACCAATCTCAAAAAGCCGCCTCGATCGAGGCGGCTTTTTTATTGCCCAAAGACCTCGGACCCATCCGAGATCAGCAGCGGATTCGAGCGCGTGTCGATATCCGCGAAAGACGATGCGAGCGGACGGGGTTGATAGGCGGGTTTGAGCGCCCCATCGCCATCGAGGAATTGCAGGCGCCATTGCCGATACACTTCGATGGCATGGTCGAAATCGGCACGGGTTTGAATGCCGGCCATGCGCCGGTTGAATTCGCGGCTTGGGCCGAAACGCCGCGCATACAGCGGCGCCACCTTCCGAAACATCCGGCATGCATGGGCTTCGCCGAAAACCTCGATCATGCGGTCCAGATGCCGGCTCATGAATGCGATCCGATCCTCGAACCCGGGCTCGGAAGGCAGCTCGCCGGTTTGCAGATAGGATGCGGTTTCGCGGAAGATCCACGGATTGTAGAAGGCGCCCCGGCCAATGCTGATCCCCTGGCAGCCGGTTAGCCGAATCATTTCGGCTGCAGCTTGTGCTGTGGTCACATCCCCATTGCCAATGATCGGAATTCTGGGCGCGGCCTCGACAACGGCGCGGATGCCCGCCAGGCTCACCGCCCCGGAAAAACCCTGGTCGCGCGTTCGGCCGTGGACCGTGATGGCCGCGATGCCGGCATCGGCGAGAAGGCGGGCTAGATCGGGCGCGTTCACATGCTGCGCGTCCCAGCCAAGGCGCATCTTGGCCGTCACAGGGACATGGACTGCTTTGACCATGGCCGCCGCAATGCGAGCGCTTTTTTCGACATCGATCATCCAGACGGAGCCGCCACCGGCGCGGCACACTTTGGGCACGGGACAGCCCATGTTGATATCGATCGACTCGATGCCCATGGACTCCGCCATGCTGGCGGCGTCCCGCATCTCCTCGAGGACCGATCCGAAGAGCTGGATGGCCAGCGGTCGGTCGGCCGGCGAGGTCTCGATGAGCTGAAAGGCCTTCGCTCTGGATTCGAGCAAAGACCGCGCGTTGACCAGGTCGGTCGTCGCCAGGCCAAGCCCGCCCAACTCGCGGATGGTCAGCCGGAAGGGCAGGTTGGTGTAGCCCGCCATCGGCGCCAATAGCAGGTTGAATTCGAGGTCGAGCGTGCCGATCCTTATCATCGGCCGCAGGATAAACCGTCAGGCCCCCTGATGCGAGTGGGTTCCGCCATCGAGTATCAAGATGCTTCCCGCACCCATGGCTCTGCCCAATACACGCCAAGAGTTGGCCTCGCGGCTTACCCCTATCCCTCTAACAGATCTTCTTCTCCTCCATCCTTCATGGAGGGAAGGGGAGGAAACCGGAGAATTGACCCCGACGCCTTCCTTGGGCAGGCTGAACCATAGCCGCTCGAGGCGGCGCGGTGAATCCATCTTTCCTCGAGAGGATATCAAGGCTTCCGGCGGTGCAGTCCCTGCTGCACGGCCTGGAAAAAGGAGGCGTATTGTCTTGTGCAGGGGTCCATTCGAGCGCTCATCCGTTTTTGGCCCAGCTGCTGGCATCTGCCCTTCCGGATCGGCGATTCCTGGTGGTCGCTAACGGGCTCAAGTCACAGGAACGGTTTCATCAGGACCTGATGACCTGGCTCCAGGTGGCCAGCCAGGGAAAGAGCCGAGCTGCGCCATGGTTCTATCCCGCTTGGGAATGCATGCCGCATGACGGAAGGCTTCCGCATGTGGACGTGGTCAGCGATCGGCTGGCAACGCTCATGGCGCTGATCGACGATCGAGTCGGCTCGGAGCGCGCCCAGCGGTTTGTGGTGGCAAACGCACTGGCATTGGCGCAGCGGACGTTCGCTCCCGACCACCTTCGCCAGCGTGTTCGATCCCTGGTCCAACGGCAGAAAGTGAATCCACTGGCGCTGGTCGAGTGGCTCCAATCGCAGGGGTATGCCCCCGAAACACAGGTCACCCAAAAGGGCGAAATCGCGTTGCGCGGCGGAATCCTGGACGTGTTCCCCCTCACGGCGCCTTGGCCGGTTCGCCTCGAGTTCTTCGGGGATGAACTGGAATCGCTGCGCGAGTTCGATCCGGCGACCCAAGTGTCGCGGGCTGAGATCGATCGCGTGGTGCTGCCGCCTGGAGGCGAGCTGGGTCTGCTGCGGCATGGCACGACGGCACCGGGGATCCAGGCCGAGGGCGCCGGAAACGACCTCGATCCGCCGGGCAGTCTGGGCACGCTGCTGGACTATCTGCCGCCGGGAACGATCGTGCTCTTGAGCGAGCCCGGCGCTATTGCCGAGCAGTTCGCCCAGTATCGGCGCCAGATGCCGGACGGCGATCCGCTCTGGATCGAGTGGCCCGAGCTCCTCGAGGAGATCGAGAAGCGCGAGCTGCCGCGGATCGACTTCGATGAAGAATGGGGCGATGCCGGCTTCCACCGGGGAGCTGAAGCGGCCCAAAGCAATCCAGCAAACAGACTGGATCCGGGCAAATCGGAGGATGCACCCCCAGGGATAGACGAACCCCGGGATGTGACGCAGGTGGATATTCCGGCTCTCGCGGCAGCCCACCCGCAATCGGTCCGCGACCTGCCAATACCACGAACCCCATTTGCTGGACCCCGAATCGAGCTGGATATCATGGGGCTGGATGTGTTCCGCCCGCGGCCAGGCCAGGCGGTGGATGCGCCCGTTGCCGAGGTTCAGCGCAGGGAGTTCTTCGACCAGATGCATCGCTGGCAACGGAGAGGCTGCGCGCTTCATGTTTTCTGCAACAACGGCGGCGAGCGGGAACGATTCGAGGAGATCTGGAAGGAATATGGGCTGCCTTGGGGCCAATCCGGCCAGGACAGCGACCACCCATCCGCCGAGTCCGAATCCGGCGGATCCGGATGCGAGGAGCTTCACGCGGCGGGCGGGCGGTCCCCCAGGATGCACCTGGGCGCCATCAGCCAGGGGTTTCTCTGGGAAACGGCAGGGATCGTTGTGGTCACCGATGCGGAGGTGTTCGGGCGATACCGAGCGCGGCAGCCGCGACGCCTGAAGTCGCCCCATGCCGCCGCCCTCAAGTCCAGCCTCGACATCGATTTCCACGATCTCGAGGAGGGAGATTATGTGGTCCACATGTCGCACGGTATCGGCCGGTTTCTGGGTTTGAAAAACCTCCCGCCCCGGCGTCAACGGGGCGAAGCGGTGGCGGAAGACGAAGAGGGATCTCCGGGTCAGGAATGCCTCGTGATCGAGTATGCGCCTGGCCGGGCCGGCGAATCGGCCCCCCGATTGTACGTGCCCGTCGCCGAGGCGCATCTCATCAGCAAGTACATCGGCGCCACCAAGGCCCGGCCGGTGCTGCATGCCTTGGGAGGAACGCGATGGTCCCATGCCAAGGCGCGCGCCGAGCGGTCGGTGCGGGACCTGGCTGGCGAGCTGCTGTCGCTCCAGGCCGCGCGCGCCGCCCTGCCCGGGCACGCCTGTGGGCCTGACACGCCCTGGCAGAGGGAGTTCGAGGCCTCTTTCCTGTTCGAGGAGACTCGCGACCAGCTCCAGGCGATCCAGGAGGCGAAAGGCGACATGGAGAAGCCGCGCCCGATGGACCGGCTGGTCTGCGGCGACGTGGGATTCGGGAAGACGGAGGTCGCCATCCGAGCGGCATTCAAGGCGGTGATGGGCGGCCGGCAGGTGGCGGTGCTGACGCCGACCACGGTCCTGGCCCAGCAGCATTACAACACATTCCGCGAGCGCATGGCCGACTACCCGGTCCGGCTCGAATTGCTGTCGCGGTTCCGGTCCCGGCGCGAGCAGCAGCGGGCGATCGAGGATCTGGCTCGCGGCGCCGTGGACATCGTCATCGGCACCCACCGCCTGCTGCAGCGGGATGTCGCGTTCAAGGATCTCGGCCTGGTGATCATCGATGAGGAGCAGCGGTTCGGCGTCGCCCAGAAGGAGCGCTTCAAGCAGTGGCGCCAGCTGGTCGACGTGCTCACCCTCAGCGCCACGCCGATCCCGCGCACGCTCTATCTGGCCCTCATGGGCGCCCGGGACATGAGCGCCATCCAGACTCCCCCCGTGGACCGGCTGCCCGTCGAAACGATCGTGATTCCTTTCGACGAGGGCGTCATACGGGCGGCCATCCTCCGGGAGCTCAATCGGCAGGGCCAGGTGTTCTTCCTTCACAACCGGGTGGCGACCATCGATGCCATGGCGCTTCGGCTCAGGCAGCTGGTGCCGGAGGCGCGAATCGTCGTCGGGCATGGGCAGATGGACAGCGACGCTCTCGAGGAGGTGATGCTCGAGTTCGTCAACGGCAGGGCGGACCTGTTGCTATCGACGACGATCATCGAGAGCGGGCTCGATATCCCGAATGCGAACACCATCATCATCGATCGGGCGGACCGGTTCGGCCTGAGCGATCTGTATCAGCTCCGGGGCAGGGTGGGGCGCTACAAGCACCAGGCCTACGCCTATCTGCTGCTGCCTCGACATGCCGGCCTGCTGGCCGACGCGCGCAAGCGCTTGTCCGCCATCCGGCAGTATTCGAGCCTGGGATGCGGGTTCAAGATCGCGCTGCGCGATCTGGAGCTCCGGGGGGCCGGAAACCTGCTGGGATCCGAGCAGAGCGGCCACATCACCGCCCTCGGGTTCGATCTGTATTGCCAGCTCCTCAAGGAGAGTGTCGCCGCCCTCCGGGGCGAGCCCGCCCCGCGCCGGCTCAGCGTCAAGGTCGAACTTGAATTCCTGCGCTTCGAATCTCCCGGGCAAGGATCGGGTCCGGACGCGCCCGAACCTGGCGCCGCGAGCTCCCCGGGCACGGCGGATCCGGCCGCAACGTCCGGCGGCCGGAAGAGGAAGGCGCGGCCCGGAGCCGATCCGTGGGAGGATCGACCGGCGCCGTCTGCCCACGCATGCCTGCCATCCTCCTACGTGCCCGAAATCCGTCATCGGATCGAGTTTTACCGCCGCCTGGCCGAAGCCTGCGGCGCCGGAGACGTTCGATCCATTGCCCGGGATCTGCGGGATCGTTTCGGGCCGCTGCCGGAGCCCGTGGAGCTGCTGCTGGCGGTAACCGATCTCAAAATCCTGTGCGGCCGGAAAGGCGTTGGTGAGCTTGGGGTCCAGGAGGATCGAGTCATGATCTGGAGGGAAGGCGAGCTTCTCAAACCCGGCGGGCAACTCCCCCGGCTGGAGCGGAAGAGCCCGCGGGCCCGGCTGCGCGAGCTTCAGGCCCTGGTGAGCTCGCTGCGGGATGGCCGCGTCCCGGAGCGGCCCCCAAGCGGATCAGGACGATCGGCGATGTGAGGGGCTCATCTTGCGCCGAAGGTTCTCTTCTGCGCCCATGGAACCGATGCGGGCCGGGCGGCTTGCAGCCCCGCGCCCGGCAGGCCTCATGCCGCGGGCATCCTCACATCCGATTGGCGACTCGCCGGAAATGGTGCCCGAGGATGGCCAGTTCGACCGCATACCGGAAATGGCGGGGCCGGCGCAGCAGCGTGCTCAAGAAGAATCGCCAGTATGCGGTGCGCCCCGGCTGCCAAAAGCCAAGCACCCAAAACGACTTGAGAAACGCCTGGAAATCCGACCAGGAAATCCGCAGCTGCTCGCTGCGCGGGCGGTAGTTGCGCAGAAAGACGCGCGCTCGCTGATAAAAGCGGCCGGGCTCGTACAGCTTCTTCATCAGCTCACGATAGCCATCCACGAGGAACGTCCGATCCAGCTTCGGCCTGAAGTTCAGGACCGCCTCGGTATTGTTGCCGGTCGTTTCCGACTCGAGCCGGCCCTCCTTCATCAGGCGATGATAAAGGCGGGTTTGGGGCAGGGCTGTGAGCAGGCCGACCATGGCGGTCACCACGCCGGAGCGCTGGATGAATTCGAACTGGCGCTGAAAGATATCCTCGCGGTCGCTGTCGAATCCGACGATGAACCCGCCCATGACCTCGAGGCCGGCCCGCTGGAGCGCCTGGACGCTGGCGACCATGTCGCGGCCCTGGTTCTGGAGCTTGCGGCATTCCTCCAGGCTCTCGACCGACGGTGTCTCGAGCCCTAAAAACACTTTGTTGAATCCCGCTCGCACCATCCGATCGCACAGGTCCGAATCGTCCGCCAGATTCACCGACGCCTCGGTGAAGAACCCCATCGTCGATCCCGACCGATCCCGCCATTGGATCATCTCGTCCAGCAGCGCCCGTGTCTGATGCCGGTTCCCGATGAAATTGTCGTCCACGATGAACACCCGGTCCTTCCAGCCCCGGCGGCGCAACGCCTCGAGCTCGGCCACCATTTGCGCGGGCGACTTGGTCCGCGGCGTCCGTCCGTTCATGACGACGATGTCGCAGAACTCGCAGTCATAGGGGCAGCCGCGCGAGAACTGGGCCGCCATGGTGACGTAATGGTCGAGGCGGATCAGGTCCCACCGCGGCATTGGTGTGCGGGTGATGTCCGGATGCCCCTCTGCCCGGTAGATGGCCCGAAGAGCGCCGCGCCGCATGTCCTCGACCAGCTCCGGCATGACCCCCTCGGCCTCGCCCAGGACGAAATGCTGGATCCGCGGAAAGGCCGAATGGCCGGTCGTGAACAGCGGCCCGCCTCCGATCACCGTCTTGCCCAGCGCCGCGCATCGGTCCACGATGGTGTTGACCGACGACCGATGCACGATCATCGCGCTGATCATCACGTAGTCCGCCCAGCGAATCTGGGCGTCGGTCAGGGGCTCGACATTGGTGTCCACCAGCTGCAGCGCCCAATCCGATGGCAGCATCGCCGCCACCGTCAGCAATCCCAAGGGCGGAAAAGCCGCCCGTTTCGAAGCCATCCGCAGCACGTGCTTGAAACTCCAGAACGTGGCCTCAGTCTGAGGATATACCAGCAATACTTTCATCTTTGTTCATGGGCGAGTCGCCCGCGTGATTCGAGCAACCCTTTCCATCGTCCGGGGAGGCAGTCGCATCCGCACTCTCAATACACACCATGGATGGCCAGGATGCAACAGGAGTTTCGCGACGCGGGTTGCCAAGGGCGGCCGAAAATGCCAGAGTCGGCGTGAAACCGACAGTCACATGCCCATGCAACCGACTCCCTCGACCCCATCCCCGGCACGGCTGGCTTCCATCGACGCCTTTCGCGGGCTGGTGATGCTGCTGATGATGGGAGAGGTGCTGCGGTTCTGCGCGGTGTCGCGGGCGATCCCCGAAAGCGGTTTCTGGGCCTTCCTTTGCCATCATCAGAGCCACGTCGAGTGGGTGGGGGCCTCGCTGCATGACCTGATCCAGCCGTCCTTCAGCTTCCTGGTTGGGGTGGCGCTGCCGTTCTCGATCGCGAGCCGGCGCGCCCGGGGCCAGAGCATCGGCGGCATGAGCCTGCACGCATGGGTTCGGGCCCTGATCCTGGTGGTGCTGGGCATCTTCCTCCGCTCGATCAACCGGTCTCAGACCAACTTCACCTTCGAGGACACCCTGACGCAGATCGGGCTGGGTTACGGGTTCCTGTTCCTGCTGGGCCTCCGGCCTGCGCGCGACCAGTGGATTGCGTTAGGCCTGATTCTGGCGGGTTACGGGGCCGCCTTTGCGCTTTATCCGTTGCCAGGGCCGGATTTCGATTGGGCCAAGGCCGGCGTGGCCGCCGACTGGCCGCATCACCTGCAGGGATTCGCCGCGCATTGGAACAAGAACACGAACCTCGCGTGGGCATTTGACACCTGGTTCCTGAATCTGTTCCCGCGCGAGCAGGCGTTTCTTTTCAACGGAGGCGGCTACGCGACCCTGAGTTTCATTCCGACGCTGGGGACGATGATATTGGGATTGATCGCCGGCGGGGTGTTGCGGCGGGAACAGCCGGCTGCCGCCAAGGCAAAATGGCTGGCAGTCGCAGGCCTGATCGCGCTGGTTGCCGGCGTGCTGGTCGGTGTCGCGGGCCTCTGCCCCGTGGTCAAACGGATCTGGACGCCGAGCTGGACCCTGGCGAGCGGGGGGGCGTGCCTCCTGATCCTGGCCGCCTTTTACGTGGTCATCGAGATAGGAAGCTGGAAGGCCTGGGCGTTCCCGCTGGTGGTCATCGGCATGAACTCGATCGCCGCCTACTGCATGGATTACCTCTGCCTGGGCTTCATTCGCAATGCCTTGAAAACCCACCTGGGGACCGACGCGTTTCGGGTCTTCGGCGCCCCGTATGAAGCGTTCGTCCACGGCGCTGCGACGCTATTGGTGCTCTGGCTGATCCTGCTCTGGATGTATCGGCGCAAAATTTTCCTGCGGATTTAGCCGATTGCCGGGGCCCGATCCTCCGACTACAGTCACCCGCATGATTCGATGGCGCTGGACGACAATCTCTTTAATCCTGCTGGCTGGGGCGATGGCGGAAGCCGGCGACGAGTGCTGGCCCCAGTTTCGCGGGCCTCGAGGGGACGGCGCTTCGATATCGACCGGCCTGCCTATCGAGTGGAGCGAAACCCGAAATGTGAAGTGGCGGACCGCGATCCACGGGCGGGCGTGGTCCTCGCCGGTCATCTGGGGCCGGCAGGTCTGGATGAGCACCGCCACCGAGGACGGCACCGCGCTCTCGGCGGTCTGCGTCGACCGGGATTCAGGCCGGATCGAGCATGACCGGATCCTGTTCACGGTCGAGCGGCCGCAGCTCGGGCACAAGTTCAACACCTACGCATCGCCGACGCCCGTGATCGAGGAAGGCCGCGTTTACATCACGTTCGGCTCGCCCGGCACCGCGTGCCTGGACACCGCGACGGGACGGACGCTGTGGGAGCGTCGGGACTTCGAGTGCAACCATTATCGCGGGGCGGGCTCGTCGCCGATCCTGCATGACCGGTTGCTGATCCTGCATTTCGATGGCAGCGACTGCCAATACCTGGTCGCTCTGGACAAGGCGACCGGCCGCACGGTGTGGCGGCGGGATCGCTCGATCGATTTCAAGGACCTCGGCCCCGATGGCCTGCCGATGATTGAGGGCGATTTCCGGAAGGCGTTCGCGACGCCGCATGTGGCGGACATCGACGGCCGCGCGACGCTGCTGAGCCAGGGCGCCAAGGCGCTCTATGCCTATGACCCGAAAACCGGGCAGGAGCTCTGGCGGGTCGAGGAGCGGCTCAATCATTCGGCCAGCACGCGATTGGTGGCCGGCCACGGCCTGATCTTCGCTCCGTCCGGATTCTCAGGCGGCCAGTTGCTGGCCGTGCGGCCAGGGCGCACCGGCGAGGTGATCGATGCCAACGCGCCTGCCCCGCAGGATGCCCAGCTTCAGGTTGTGTGGAAAACCAAGCGCGGCGTGCCCAAAAAACCCTCGCTCGTCCTCGTCGGCGACCTGCTGTTCGGGATCGAAGACGGCGGGATCGCCACCTGCTGGGAGGCCAAAACCGGGGCTGTCATCTGGAACGAGCGGGTTGGCGGCAACTATTCGGCTTCGCTTCTGGCCGCCGAGGGGCGCGTCTACTTCTTCAGCGAGGAAGGCAAGACGACCGTGATCGCCGCAGCCCGCACATTCCAGAAGCTCGCCGAGAACGTGTTGCCGGACGGGTTCATGGCCTCGCCGGCGGTGGCGGGCAAAGCGCTGTTCCTTCGCACCCGCACCCATCTGTACCGGATCGAATCCGGCGGGCCGGCACCGGGATCCTGACATCGAGCGAGCGGCATCCGGCCTTCCGGCCCAGGAGCAATCCCGCGTGGGGGCGGCTCCGAACACCATTCCTCCCCGCACGGATTCCCGAGGCCTAGAAGCGAACCAATGGGGTCGCATCTAAATAATTTACAAATGAGCCGGAAGGGATAATACCGCATGGGGTTAGTGAATGAGGTTGCACTATATTAGGAACAAAGGGAATACGCGCAAACCGGCCGACACCAAAGTCGAAAGAGCCAAAGAAACGGTCAGAAGCCCTCTGCCTTTGAGCTTCGCCGTCAGCATCAGAAAGACCAACCCTGCGAGCGGCACAGCGGCCCAAACCCAATCAAGAATGCGTTGTGCTGCGTTCATGACGTTCTTCATTGCTGCGACTTCATACGATCAGGATTCCCGCCCAACTGGCGGGTCTGGCCAAGCCGCCAGGATGCATGCTGGCTCCCAACCTGGATGGGACGCATGCTCCGAGATTCCACAGTCTGAATAGCGGCCCTGCCATCTGAGTCTATTAGGCAGAACGCAACCGGATCTGAAAGCAAACATATGAGGAACACCTTCCGACTCGCTGCGGCGTGGATGGCCTGCGCCGTCCTGACTGACGGAACTCGTATTACTCGTGGGGCTGGGCGCCATTTCACTACGGCCGTTGGTGGCGGCACGGCACGTGCGGGTGGCTTTGGTCGCCCGGACTCGAATGGGGCCCAACCGCACGGTGATCAACAAGGGGCTTGGCCGCGAGCGGATCGCCCACTTGTCACGGTCCGATATCCGCACCGTCGGGGTGCGGGACCTGCCTGCGACCGCTGGGAGAGGAATCCGGCCCGACCGCGTGGAACGGAGCGGCAGCTCGATGGTGGTCTATCGGCCCGGCGCGCCGGCTGGCGAACGGAATTCGGCGATCTCTCCGAGAACGGGCCGGGGCGGCGATTCCCGAGATCCCATCGTTGGGTCCAACGCCGGACGGAACTTGGCGATCGGCCAGTCGAATCCAGGCGGCAATCCCCGCGGGAACCCAGGGGACGCTATCGGACGCTCCTCGGCAGCGGCTGCGGCAACCCCACTCTCGGCACCGATCGAGTCTCTTCCGCACCCTCGGTGAGCAGGATGCCCTCGGTGCATTCTCGTTCGGCGGCGGCGCGCCCGTCGAGATCACATTCCCGTTGACACCGCGAAGCCGGGAGCGAACTTCTGATTGAATATCGGCAAGAATTAGCCCAAGGAATCACGCATGACTGCAAAACTCTCCAGGTATGTCCTGATCGCTGTGGCGGGTGCCATGGCGATGGCAGGCTGCGGCCTGTCGGTTTCGGCTCAGCAGTGGACTTTCCCGCCGGCGGTGCCGTCGGAGGAGCTGCCTGCGGGAAGCCAGGTGTTGGCCCGCGGCCCCGTCCACGAAGCGTTCGCCACACCCGTCACGATGGATCCCCAGGCGCCGATCGTCGTGCCCCGGCCGCCCCCCCAGCCGATCCAGGAAATGCCGCCCGCCGAACGGCCCGCCGGGGCGGACATTGTGTGGGTGCCGGGGTATTGGGCGTGGGATGCCGACCGCGGCGATTTCATCTGGGTCAGCGGCTGCTGGCGCAATCCGCCGCCCCAGACCTACTGGGTGCCCGGCCATTGGCTCCAGACGAGCGCCGGATGGCAATGGATCGCCGGTTTCTGGAAGCCGATCGCAACGCAACCCGTTCAGCAGATCGAGTATCTGCCGGCGCCACCGGCTCCGGTCCAAATCGAAGCGCCCCGATCGTCACCGCTGCCGGATCAGATCTGGGTGCCGGGCTGCTGGTATTGGTCCGGGGGCCGCTACGTCCTTCGGCCCGGGTATTGGATTACGCCCCAGCCCGGCTGGGTTTGGGTGCCTTCGCATTACGTCTGGACACCGCGCGGCTACATCTTCAGCCCGGGCCACTGGGATTACGATCTGGACAATCGCGGCGTGCTCTTCACGCCCGCCTATTTCCCGCCGGCCGTCCGCGTCCAGGTCGGATTCGTTTTCAGCCCCGGGATCTGCGTGGATCTGGGGATATTGCGGCTGAACCTGTTTGCCTACCCGCGCTACCGTCACTACTACTTTGGCGACTATTACGATGACGCCTATCTGCGCGTGGGCATCTACCCGTGGCATCGATGCCAGACGATTCACACTTGGTATGACCCCCTGTTCGTGCACGACCGCTGGAAGGTCCGGCGGACCGAGCCCAATTGGGCCCGAAGGCAGGCGCAGGAGTTCGAGATGCGCCGCGCCAACCGCGACCTTCGACCGGCCCACACGTTCGCCGAGTTTCAGTCCCGGATGGATCGGATGCCGGCCGCCAAGCGGCCCGAGCGCTCGCTGGTCCAGCCGGTGAGGACGTTCGCCGCCTCGCCAGCCGCGCCAGTCCGGTTCGAGCGGATCACCCCGGCCGAGCGCCAGCAGATTTCGGCTCGTTCCACCGAGATCCGCGATCTGCGCAGCCAACGAACCCAATGGGAAGCGCCTTCGGGGCCGCCGCCTTCTTCGATGCCCGCGGCCGCCCGGCAACAACCGGCCACCCAGATCCAAAAGACCCGGGAGGCGAGAAGCACGCCGCCGCCCGCGGTCCGAATCACGCGTCCCGAGCAGGTGACCGTGCCGCATTCGCCTGCGCCCAGCCGGCCGTCCGACTCGCGCTACATCGAGCGAGTCGCGCCCGGCCGTCCGCCCCAGGAGCAGTCCCGCGTGGGAGCGGCTCCGAACACCAAGCCTTCCGGCAAGGATTCCCGAGGCCCGAGCCAGCCCCGAGATGCTCGGGGGAGCAGCCGAGGACGGTAGCGTGTCATTGTCATTCGCGGTCGATGCCAACCGGGGCCGTTCTGGCCAGTATCTCCTCCCGGGCTCGCAGGAGTTCACGCTCATGTAAGGGTCTGTGCAAAAATTACTTCCGATTTTGGCGGGAGCGCCGCCGGGCCCGATGCGAGGCGCAAGGGAGGGAGTGTATCCCCCTGCGATACTCGACCGACCGAGCAACGAAGCCGATGGCCCGGCGCCGCCCCGCCCCTGCGGGCTGGGTGGGATTGGGCGGGCTGGCTGTGTTGCTCCTCGCTCACAGACCGCGCGGGTATGCTCGCTCGTCGCGCCTTGCCAGCCCGCCCAATCCCACCCAGCAAAATCGGAATTAATTTTTGCACAGACCACTAAGTCAGCCGGCTCGCCCTTGTTTCGCTTGCTGGCAATCCAGGATTGTGGGATGCCTATAGCCCGCGTCCGGGCGCGGCGGCCCGCCATTCAGCGGCCGCGATTCAGACCGGGCCGGGCGCAGGACATCAACTCGCACGAAAGACCGTTTATGAACAATCCGATTTGGGTCATGACCTCGGCCTTCAAGGCCCTGACTCTCAAGCAGATCGTCAGCAAGACCAAGATCATCGGCGCCCAAGGCATGGAGCTGTGCGTCTTCCGGCGCGACGGGACGCGCGCCGACCACGTGGCGACGCACCTCGATTATGAGGGGTTCGGCCCGGACCAGGCGAAGCGGTTGATCGAGACCTGCCAGCGAGAGGGCTTGCGCTTCTCCGTGGGCGCCTATGAGAACCTGATCGGCGGCGATCCCGTCGAGCGCGCCCACAACCAGGATCACCTGCTCAAGCTCATCCGGATCGCGCACCTCTGCGGCGGCGACCGGAACGACGTCAAGGTGGGGACATTTGTGGGCTACAACCACGAACTGGGCGTGCAGGACCGCGGGTTCGAGAAGAATCTCGAGGAATACAAGCGCGTGTTCGGCCCGATCGTCCGCTACGCCGAAAGCCTGGGGGTAACCCTCGTTTACGAGAACTGCCCCATGGAAGGCTGGGAACCGGCCACCTGCCCCACCACGTTCAACAACCTTCCTGGAACGCTGGCCGCGCGCAAGCTGATGTACGCCCTCCTTCCCAGCAAGGCCCACGGCGAAACTTACGATCCGTCCCACGACGTCTGGCAGAACATCAATCCCACCGACGTCATCCAGGCCTCCGACATGGCCCGCATCCACCGGGTGCATATCAAGGGTACCCGGAACCTGAACAGCGCGGCGCGAATTCACTGGGGCGCACTCTACCCCATGCAGGCGGTGGACCCCGCCCTGGCCAAGCGAGCGGGCGTCCCCATCCCGGCCCACGCCTGGGACCGGCACCACTACGAGCCCATGCTGCCCGGCTTTGGGGGCACGGACAGCATGGATTGGCGCTGCTTCCTCCAGACCCTGATGCAGCGCGGTTTTTACGGGCCGTTTGTCATCGAGAACGAAGCGGACAACTCCGCCCACACGGGCAACCTCGGCGCCACGGTCCAGGGATTTCAGGCAGCCGTCCTCTGCATGGCGCCGATCGTCTGGCCCCTGGTACCCAACGAGGGATATCGTTTCGATGCCTCCTCCCAGAAGCCGCTCGCTGAACCGTCCGCACGCGACATCCCGGTCAAGACCATGCGGGACCTGGCGTAGGGGCCTGTTCTAATGCATCTCGACGGCGCAGGTGCCGAGGCCGCTGCGGTAATAATTGAACTGGACGTTGGGATGATCGGCGAGGAGCGACATCGGGACGGCGCTGTCGGGCATCCTTTTCGAGATCATGTAAGCGGTCAGGCGCTGGCCGAACGGATTATCGTGCGTGCCAGCCTGCCAGATCGAGACCTTTTCGGCCAGCCAGGTCTCGATCGGGCCGACGCTGATCGCCATGGTGGGCACGAGCGAGATGTTGCCGCCGCCGCTGGTGCGGGCGTTCTGGGCGATGGTGAGAGGATGGAGCTGGACGACGCGCGTGGCCAGGCGGCGGTATTCGGCTGGGGCGGGGGGCGCCTCCCGGTGCTTCCCGGTCCGCCGCGGCGGGTCGTTGAAGGCCCAGTGTTTGACGTCGCCCTGTCCGCCCTGCATGACCGCGCACCGCACGCCTGTGCTCCAGCTCCGGCAGTATGGCGCCGTGTCGGCCTTGGGAAAGTGGAGGTGGGCATCGGGCATTCGCAGGCGGCGGTCGATCCGGTTGAAACAAAGCTCGCGGTCGGCTCGCTCGAACGAGAGCGGGTGGGTCACCGGCGCCTCGCGGCCATCGATATACCATTCATCCATGCCCCAGAAATGGGCGGACCGGATGTCGAGGCCGAGGGCGTTGACCAGGCGTGCGACCAGGGGCAGTTGCTCGGTGGGGCCGATGGGGCCGCAGACACCGACGGGATTATCGTCGGTGCTCGACCGCCAGGCTTCGATGTATTCGAGGGCTTCGGCCAGGTAAAACTCCTCGAGCGTGTCATACATCACGACCCGGAAGCCGGGCCGGGAGAGACGTTCGAGGTCCCGCGGCGTGAGCCGGGCGGCGGCCTCGACGAGCTCGGGATCGAGGGTGGTGTAATCCCACCAGTCGGGCGAGATGGCACTGAATCGGCGTGGCATAGATGGATTGGGTTGGATCACTCTGGCCGCGCGGCGCGCGGCATGGACGGTTTTGCAGGCCGGGCATCCTGTTTGGCGGGGCGGCGCAGGCGGGCCTGATCCGGCGTTGCGGACTCATGGCGCTCTGCGCAGCCGCAAGTCTCGGGGTGTTCGAGCGCGGCTTCGTAGCGGGTGTCCAGGAGGCAATCCCGCCCCAGGAGATCCCGGAGCGGATCGGCGTCGGGCGGGCAGAATCCGTAATGGAGGCGCCGGCGCCAGCCTTCGGCGAAACGGAACCGGCCTGAGCCCCGGCCCACCTCGAGCGCGAACTGTTCCATGGTCATGAGATACTGGTTCATCCCCTGCGAGGTCTCGAGCCAGGACATCTGGCTGCGGTGCTGGCTGAGCGCGGTGCGCTTGAGATCCTGGACCGCGGTGGTGTTGACGTAAGCGCCAGGCCGGATGCGGCGCCGGAGCGGATCGCGCAGCCCGTGGGGCATCGCGTGATACACGGTCAGATCGCCCGGGATCGGGGCGCGGCGGGGCAGGGTCGCAAAGTTCCGCATGCTGCGCACGAACGCGGCGGTCACCGCCAGCCGGGACGTGTTCGTATGATCTTCCATGTAATCCTGGGGGGACGGAACGAGCAGAATCGTCGGGCGCACCTCGCGGATGACGGCCGCGAGGCGGCGGAGCGTGGGGCGCTCGTAATAGATCTCGAGATCGTCGACGAGGCTGGGGTGATGGATGGCGCCGAGGACGCGCGCGGCGGCCTGGCCTTCCCGGCGCCGGATGGCCCGGAGCCGGGCGGCCGTGTGCTCCGCGCTGCCGCAGGAGCCGCTGGCGAGGTTGAGGCAGTGCGTCTCGCAGCCGGCCCGCCGAAGCAGGGCCAGCGTGCCCGCCATCATGAACTCGATGTCGTCGGGATGCGCCCCGATGGCCATCGCAATGTGGTTGCGCTTCATTGGATCGCCGGTTCAGGGCCCGGCCAGCGTGAACTGGCCCGAGACCGAGAACGGTTGATCGGCATAGGCGGTGCCGGAGAACGTGCCCGCCGAATCGCTTGTGAAATAGAGCTGAAGCCTCATCGGCACCAGGCCCGAATACTGGATGGGCCAGAGCGATCCGCGATAGGGCCCCTGGTTGTAGAGGTAGCCCCGGACCGTTCCCGGCGTTCCGCTGTAGTCGTAGGTTCCGCCTCCCGCCTGGTCGAATAGGATCCGGAGATTGCCGCCGACGAGGAACGCCAGGGTGAGCGTCCTCCCGTGAAGCGTGCGGGGCGCGAAGGTCGATCCTGGATACTGGACGCGGCTGAGGGTGAAAAAGCGCGCGGCATCGGCGGCCGTCCGCGCGACGAGGTCCTGCCCCGAAGGAGCCACCTCGATTCCGAGATCGCCGTAGCTCCAGCCGGCGAGGTCGGCGGACTCGGCGAGGAAATGGTGCGAGTGGAGGGGAAGATCGAAGCGGAGGCTGACGGCGCCGGCTTCGCGTTCGATCCTCAGCGGCTCGGAGGAGGCCGCGGGCAGGTTCTGGGCATGGATGTCGAAGGCCTGGGCAGCCTGGCCAACCCGGCGGATCGCGACGCGGGTAATCGTCACGTTGGTGAGCGGCTTGTTGCTCGAATCGCGGGCGACCTGGCTGATCGCATGCACCACCGGAAGCCCGCTGATCACCCGGCCGAAGACCGTGTGCACGCCGTCCAGCCAGGGCGTGTTCGTCACGGTGATGAAGAACTGGGCTCCGTTCGAGTCCGGCCCGGAGTTGGCCATGGACAGCACGCCGGCGGCGTCATGCTTCAGAGAAGGATAGAACTCGTCGGGGAATGCGTAGCCGGGGCCGTCGGTGCCGAGGCCGTTGGGAGAGCCGCCCTGGATCATGAATCCCGGGATGACCCGATGGAATGTCAGCCCGTCGTAAAAAGGCTCGGATCGGACCTGGCCGGTCGCCGGATGGATCCAGGAGCGGTCGCCGGTTGCGAGGCCGATCCAGTTGGCGGCCGCCTGCGGCGCCTCGGCGTAATGCAGCCGGCAAGTGAAATCCCCCAGGCTGGTTGTGAAGTCGGCAAAGATGCCCTCGGTATCCGCCCCGGCGGCCAGCCCGATCCATCCCGACAAAACCATCCCCAGGATCCCTTGCCGGATGAGGTCTGCCCAATGCGTCGAATGGATCGAGTTCAATCTGTCCCCATTGTGTTCCATCTCCCGCGGCGGACGTCAAGCGCCAGGCGCGCCGCCCCCGCGGAGAGTGAGCGGAGATAATTCCCTCCCCCTGCGAGGCACGAGCGCGGGCACAGGGGTTACAGAAAATGCACGCCTTCCCCGAACCCTCCCTTCCAAATGGGGCCATGGAGGGGAGATGACAAACTGCACGCGGCCGCGCCACTGCGACCGGACACATCAAGAGCCGAAGAATTTTGTTCTGCAACCCGGCGGGGCGGGAATCGAGGAATCGATCCTTTCCGGCGTCTGTCGTTGCCAGCCGGCTCTCATTCTGCCAAGGTCATGCGGCTTGGGGGACCAACAATCGCTCATCCACCCCCCGGCTCGAATCGCCCATGAAAAACGGATCGACACTGGCGGATCTGTGGACGGCCAACCGCCGGCGGCTGCGGGAGCTGATGCAGCCGCGCGCCCTGGCCGTGGTCAATGCCAACGACGTCCTTCCCACCAACGCGGACGGCACCCTCCGGATGGAGCCCGGCTCCGATCTCTACTACCTCACGGGAGTCGAGCAGGAGGAGACCGTTCTGCTGATGTTCCCCGACGCCGACGACGAGAAGGACCGGGAGATCCTGTTCCTGCGCGAGCAGACGCCGCGGATCGCGACATGGGAAGGGCCGAAGCTGACGCCGGAGGAGGCCCGCCGGCGCACCGGGATCCGGACCGTGCTCGGGCTCGGGGAGTTCCCCGCCCAGTTCCACCGCCTCATGTGCGAGTGCGAAGCCGTCTATCTGAACGCGAACGAGCACAAGCGCGCCGTGGTCGCCGTCGAGACCCGCGATGCGCGGTTTGTGGCGGAGTGCCAGCGGCGCTATCCCTTGCACCGGTATGAGCGCCTGGCGCGGCTGATGCACCGTCTGCGCAGCGTCAAGAGCCCGGCCGAAATCAATCTCATCCGCCAGGCCTGCTCGATCACCGGCCACGGGTTTCGCCGGGCGCTGCGCCGGGTGAAGCCGGGCGTCTGCGAGGCCGAGATCGAGGCCGAATTCGCCTGCGAATTCATCCGCCGCCGCGGCCGGTTCGCCTACACGCCGATCATCGCGGCGGGGCGCAACGCGTGCGCGCTCCACTACATTGCCAACAACGCCGCGTGCCGGAAGGGCGACCTCCTGCTCATGGATGTGGCGGCCCGGTTCTCGAACTACAACTCGGATCTGACGCGGACGGTGCCGGTCAGCGGCCGGTTCACGCGGCGCCAGAGGCAGGTGTACGAGGCGGTGCTGCGGGTGTTCCGCCAATGCGTCGAGGGCCTGCGGCCGGGCAAGCGCTGGAAGGAATGGCAGAAGGAAGCCGAGCAGATGATCGAGGGCGAGCTGGTGGGGCTGGGCCGGCTGTCCCGAAGCGAGGTCCGGCGGCAGGATCCCGATCGCCCGGCGTTCAAGAAGTATTTCATGCACGGCGTGGGGCATCCGATCGGGCTCGACGTGCACGATGTTGGATTCCTGACCGAGCCGTTCCAGGCGGGCTGGGTCATGACCGTCGAGCCGGGCATCTATCTGCCCGAGGAAGGATTCGGGATCCGGCTCGAGAACACGGTCGTGATCGGCGAGCGCGGCAACGAGGATCTCATGGCGGGCATCCCGATCGAGGCGGACGAAATCGAGGCGCTGATGGGGGCGGGCGGGCGGGCCGGGTGACTCAGGGGTTTCGGCCCAGGCCGAGGGCCTCTTCCATGTGGGTGAGGCCCAGGCGCTCGATCAGCTTGCCCATGCGCTCCTTCGGCTGGGCGTGGGCCCGGTAATACTCGAGGATCCGCACGACCATCCCGACGGCGTCGTGGGTGTCGATGCGCTGGGCCAGCGTGTCCGCCAGGCGCGGGCTGGCGCCGCCGTTGCCGCCCACCAGCACCCGCCAGCCCTTGGCTGTGCCGACCAGACCGATGTCTTTGAAGCTGGTCTCGGCGCACTGGAAGGGGCAGCCGCTGACGCCGATCTTCATCTTGCCGGGCAATTCCTGGCCGTGAAATTTCTCGTCCAGCTCGAGGCCGACGCCGAGGCTGTCCTGCTGGCCCCGCTTGCAGAACGTCGTGCCCGGACATGCCTTGACGCTTCGGATGCAAATGCCGACGACATGGCCCGGATCCATGCCCAGATCGGCCCAGACGGCATCGACCTGCTCCTCGGGGATCCCGAGCAGGGCGATGCGGGCTGCGCTGGTCACCTTGATCATCGGGACCTGGTATTTCTCGGCGACATCGGCCAGCTTGCGGAGCGTTGCTGCGGTGACCACCCCGCACGGGAGGTGCGGGGCGATGCCGTATGTCTTCCGGTCCCGCTGGAGGACCGCGCCTTTTTCGCCGTCATTGAGCATGCCGGACTCTGGGCCAACCCGGGCGCGTCTGTCAACGATCGGTTCGCCCGCAATCGGCGGATCGGCTGAATCCTTGTCAGGCCCGGGCGGTTCCACTAACTTGCACCCATGTTCGAGGCGCTAAGCGGCAAGCTGCAGAATGTGTTCCGGAACTTGCGGGGGCTGGGGAAGATCTCGGAATCGAACGTGAGCGATTCCTTGCGCGAGGTGCGCCTGGCCTTGCTCGAGGCGGACGTGAACTTCAAGGTGGCGAAGGATTTCATCGACCGTGTCAAGGAGAAGGCGATCGGCCAGCGGGTGATCCAGAGCATCCAGCCGGGGCAGCAGATCATCAAGCTGATCCACGACGAGCTGGTGGCGCTGCTGGGGGACCAGAACGCGGAGCTGGATCTGACCGGCTCGCCGGCCTGCGTGATGCTGGTGGGGCTGCACGGGTCGGGCAAGACGACCACGTGCGGCAAGCTGGCGCGGCTCCTGCACAAGCAGGGCCGCACGCCCTTGCTTGTGGGGGCTGACGTGTACCGGCCGGCGGCCATGGACCAGGTCGAGACGCTGGGGCGCCAGCTGGAGCTGCCGGTGTTCGTCCGGCCGGGCGAGACCGATGTCCTCCGGATCGCGCAGGAGTCGATGGCATGGGCTCGGCAGAACCTGCGCAACACCGTGCTGTTCGACACCGCCGGCCGCCTCCAGATCGACGAGACACTCGTCCAGGAGCTGGTGCGGCTGCGCGACCTCGTCCATCCGTCGGAGATCCTCCTGGTGCTGGATGCGGCCACCGGCCAGGAAGCCGTCAACGTCGCCACGCATTTCGACCAGGCGCTGCAGATCACCGGGGCGGTGCTGACCAAGCTCGACGGCGATGCCCGGGGCGGGGCGGCGCTGAGCCTGAAGGCGGTCACCGGCCGGCCCATCAAGTTCGCCGGCCTCGGCGAGAAGCTCGAGGATCTCGAGCCGTTTCATCCCGAGCGGATGGCCTCGCGGATTCTCGGCATGGGCGATGTGGTCAGCCTGGTCGAGAAGGCGGCCGAGGCCGTCGATATCGAGGATGCCCGGCGCATGGAGGAGAAGATGCGCAAAGGCCGGTTCTCGCTCGAGGATTTTCTCGAGCAGCTGCGCCAGATGCGCAAGCTCGGCTCGCTCGAGTCGATCGTGCGGCTGCTCCCGGGGGGCGAGCAGATGCTCCAGGGCGCGGACCTCCATCGCAGCGAGAAGGATTTCCGGCGGATGGAGGCGATGATCTGTGGCATGACCCCGCGCGAGCGGCGCAGCCCGGAGATCCTGAACGCCCGGCGCCGCCAGCGGATCGCCCGCGGCAGCGGCGTCAGCGTGGCCGAGCTCAACAGCCTGCTGAGCCGTTTCCAGCAGATGCAGCAGATGATGAAGAAGCTGGGCAAGTTCCAGAAGACCATGGGCCGGCTGGGCATGCCACCGAGCCACCTGTTTCGCCGTTGAGACCCGGCCGCCCGCGGACGCGCTGCCTCGGTTCGCGAGCGGCCCGGCCCGCGGCGGGGGTGGACCGCACAACAAACCGAAGGGGAACATCGGTTCCCCTCCAGCGGCTCGGCGATTGGCTATCGAACGGCGGCCAGCGGCTACGGAGATGCCTGGAGCCGGTAGAACCGGTTCTCGCCCGCCACGATCTCGGCCATGTAAGGCGGCTCGGGCGCGGGGCTGACCTTGCTCCACGGCCCGGTCGCGGCCGGCGCCCATTCCAGCTGGCCTGTGCCGGTCCAATCCAGACGCAGGCTGGCGCCCTCGATCGCCGGGGCCAGGAACTCGAGCGGCTCGGGCTCGACCGGCGGCTGCGCGAGCACGGAGATCTCGGCCTCGCTCAGCGCGCGCGTGTAGATGCGGACCTCGTCGATGTACCCATCGAACGGCGTGCCGCTGGAGCGGTTGCCGATGTTGACGTTTTGCGAGGAGTTGTTCTGGGTGGCGGGCACGCCGTCGGTCCGGGACGCAGCCAGGACGCCGTTGGTGTAGAGCTTCATGATCGGGCCGCCGGGATCGCTGGGATCATAGACGCCCGCCACATGGATCCAGACTTGGCGAGGGATGCCGGGCGAGTTCACGCTGAGGGTTGTCGTGGGATTGCTGCCGATCTGGAAGGCCCAGTTGTCGCTGTTCTCGACGTTCAGGGACCAGCCGCGCTGGCCGCTGCCGCCGCCTTTGGTGACGATCCGGCCGTTGCCGGAGATGGTCCGGACCCAGACCCACGCCGAGAGAGAGATGGGGCCCGTGATCTGGAAAACGGCCTGGTTCCCGATCTGGACCCGGCTGTTGACGCCGTTGAAGTCCAAGGCGTGCTGGCCGAAGTAGCCGGGAATCCAGAGCGGGTTGTTGTAGAGGGTGCCAGTGTAGCCGCCACCGGAGGAATCGGCGGTGGTCGTGCCGGTCCCTTCCTCGAACTTCCAGTAGCCGGCCAGGCTGCTGTAATCAAATGCCTGCTGGGCATTGATGGGGTTGGGAGGCGCGCCCAGATCATAGACCTGGCTGACCGACAAGGTGTAGGCGGGCCCCTCGACCAGCGGATCGGTGGTCAGGACCACCGTGCGCGCATTCGAGCCCATCGCGGCCGCGGTGACGGCCACGGAGCCGCTGGTGCTCGCGATCTGGTAGTTGGCGGCATTGGTGGCGCTGGCCGGATCCATGTCTTCGCTGAACACCACGGTGACGACCGTGGGGATGCCGCGCGAGGCGACCGACACCAGCTGAGGCGGCGTGACGTCCGGGGTGACTGTCAGGACGGCGGCATCGGACTCCTTCACCAGGCCGGCGAAGTAGACGCGCGCGCGGAAGCTGGCCCCCTGATCCGCGCTTCGGACCAGGAAGCTGTAGTTGGTGCCCGTGGCGCCGGAGATGTTTGTGAACCCTCCCGCTCCATCGCTGCGCTGCCATTGATAGGCGAGCTCCGTCTCCGGCGCCCCGGTCCCTTCGGCCTGGACCTGGAACGCGGCGGTGGTGTTCTGCTCGACGGAGGCCGATGCAGGCGCCTGGGCGACCGTCAGCGTCACATTCGAGAAGACCATGCTCCCGTAGTTTTGCAGGATGGCAAGGGTGGGATCGGAGGTCGTGCTGTGGGCGGTGGCCGCCAGGCCCAGGTAAACTGGATCGGTCAGGGCGACTGTGGTCAGGCCCATCCGCACCCAATCCACACCGTCGGTGCTGCGGAAGGCGGTGAACTGGTTCTCCCACCGGCGCAGGCGGACCCAGACGTCCGGCATGGCCGCGCTGGTGAACGTCGTGCCCCAGGCGGCCGTGCTGCCGCCGGTCGAGGTCCGGCGGCCGGCCTCGATGTATCCGCGGCCCGCGGGCGCCGGCGGGTTGGCGGTGACGTGGATCGTCCGGCTGTTGGCATCGAGCGTGGTGCGCGCCATCAGGCCCGCCTTGGCCCCGCTGTTGACCGGCGTGACGCTCGGGACCTGGACATAGACATCGAAATCGCCGCTGATTTCGCGTCCGACGAAGTGGCCTGCATCGGCCGTGCCCCAGAGATCGGCGCCGCCAGCCGTGATCTCGAACACGCCTGTCTGGGCGGAAAAGGTCTCTCCGACCTGAGGCGGCACACCCAGATCGGCGGCCGTCCATCCCGCCATCGTGCCGCTGGCGGCCGAGCCGGGGACGATGGTGTTGCCGATCGTGTCCCTCAGCCCGGTGATCCTGACCGTGAACGGGCCGGTGATGGGGCTGGCCAGGTAGATCGACGCCGAGGTCCCGTCCGGACGCGGCATGGTCCAGGAGATGGGAGCGGCGCCGTTGTTGACCTGGAAATACGAAGGATCCCACATCAAGTTTTGGTCCATGGGCTTGCTGAACCGCAAGCCGATGGACGCCCCGTCGACGCTTCCGACCGAGACCAGGGTCGGCGGGGTGGTGTCGGTGCTGACGGTCAGGATGGCGTTGGTGCTGGTGATCCCGTAAGTCAGGTTGCTGATGACCACCGAGTATTGGTAGTTGTTCATGGACGTCGTGACGGCGGGGATCGTGTAGGTGAAATCGCTGGCGCCGGCGATGGGCCAGCCGTTCTCGAACCACTGGGCGAAATAGGGAGGCGACCCGCTGACTTGGGCGGTGAAGGTTGCCGACCGGGTTTCGGCCACCAGTCGGCTGGCCGGCTGGATCGTGAAGGCCAGCGGCGTCTGGGCCAGCTCCGGCAGGGCCTGGATCTCCGCAGCCGTCAGCGCCCGGCCCCACATGCGCACCTCGTCGATCCAGCCGGGGAACGGGCCGTTGGGATTGCCCGTGCCGGCCGTGTCCGGGCGGGCGCCGATGGTGACGTCGAGATCGCGGCTTTCCTGCTCGACTGGCACGGCGTCGGTCCGCTCGTTGCTGAGGCTGCCATTGACAAAGATCCGGCAGGCGGCGCCCGGCTCGAAAACGGCGGCGACATGGGTCCACTGGTTGTCGGGCAGGGGATTCGCCGTCGTCACGGCATAGCGGCTGGCGGGATCGTTGGTGCCGTGGACGGCGAACGAGGCCTGGTTGTCCGTGCCGACGTAGAGCTCCCAGCCAACCCGGTACGCGCTGGGACACTTGCTGACGATCCGGCCGGCTGACGGGCTGGCGATCTTGATCCAGGCCGAGACCGTCATCGCGCCGGTCAGCTGCAGGCTGGCCGGATTGCCCAGATACACGCGGTCATCCACGCCGTCGAAGCGGAGCGCGTTAGTGCCCAGCGGGCTGTTTGTCCAGGTCGGGCCGCCCCACAGGGCCACCTTGTCGAACGTCCCGATCAATCCGTTGCCCGATTGATCGGCCGTGGCTGTGCCCGTTCCTTCCTCGAATGTCCAATAGCCCAGCAGCCCTTCCGTGTTGGCTGCCCTTGCTGAAACGCCCAGCAGGAGGCTTGCCAACGCGAGCATCCATCCAGCACGGAAATAAGCCCGTGCCCACAATGGGAACGACAAAGCGAATCCGCTCCATGGAGTTTTCATGATCCGATAATCATGAGCAAATCGGCGATCGTTTGGCGAGGCAATTGTGGAGTTCGGCGCCGATCGGAATTCCGCCAAACCTGGCGCGCGAGGCCGATCCCAGTCGCAGGCTTGTCAGGCGATGCGAACTGGGACAGCATGGGTTCGAAGTGATGAAATCGTTCATGAACCTGATCCGGCAACGACGTACTGGGGTGTGGCTTTTGGGCGGCTGGCTGGCGGCGATGGCGCCGAATCCCGCTTCGGGGGCCGCAGCCGATTCCTCCGGCAGGATCCAGGACGGCCCGTTCGAGCGGGCACATCGAGCCGCATCCCGCGATCCGCGGGTGCGGGACTACATCCCCGCCCAGCGTGTGGTGTGGCAATCATCCGGCACCAACTCGGCTGTCGAGCATGCGGGCCGCCTGCTGGCGGCCGGCCCGGGCCAGATCACGCTGGATGACCGGGCCGGGTGCGTCCTGCGCAACCAGGGAGGCTCACCGGGCGTTCTGCTCGACTTCGGCCGCGAGCTGCACGGGGGCATCCAGATCGGCGTGGCTGATCTGCGCGCCGCCGCTTCCGAGAGCAAGACGGTCCGAGTGCGAGTGCGGTTTGGCGAGTCCGTCAGCGAGGCCATGAGCGACCTGGGCGGCGAGAAGAATGCCACCAACGATCATGCTGTGCGCGATCAGACGTGCCTGGTTCCGTGGCTGGGGACGATCGAGCTGGGGCAGACCGGGTTCCGGTTCGTGCGGCTGGACCTGGTCGATCCCGGGACGATGGTGGTGCTGAAGTTCGTCCGCGCGGTGTTCGTGTATCGGGATCTGCCCTATATCGGCGAGTTCCGCTGCAATGACGAGCGTCTGAACCGGATCTGGCGGACCGGGGCTTACACGGTTCAACTGAACCTGCAGGATTACGTCTGGGACGGCATCAAGCGGGATCGTCTGGTCTGGATCGGCGATCTGCATCCGGAGACCATGACGATCAGCGCGGTGTTTGGCGGGCTGGACATCGTTCCGGCCAGCCTGGATCTGATCCGGGATGAGACGCCGCTGCCCCGCTGGATGAACGGGATCAGCTCCTATTCGATGTGGTGGGTGCTGATTCACAGGAGCTGGTATCGGCAGCAGGGCGACCTCGAGTATCTGCGGCGGCAGCAGCCGTATCTGGCCGGCCTGCTCGAGGCGCTGCGCGGCTGCATCGGGCCCGACAACCGCGAGGCCCTCCCGGCCACGCGATTCCTCGACTGGCCCTCGAGCGAGAACCCGGCGGCCATCCACGCCGGGCTCCACGCGCTGATGATCCTCACGTTCGAAGCCGGAGCCGAGATGAGCCAGGCGCTCGATGACCCCGCCATGGCCCGGAAATGCCGGGAGGCCGCCGCCCGGCTGCGCCAGCATGTGCCCGATCCGGGCGGGAGCAAGCAGGCGGCCGCCCTGATGGCGCTGGCCGGGCTCGAGGACGCCGCCACGCTCAACCGCCAGATCATGGCCGTGGACGGCGCCCGGCGGCTCTCGACCTTTTACGGCTACTACGTGCTCGAAGCGCGCGCCCGGGCTGGCGATTACCAAGGGTGCCTCGATGCCATTCGCGATTACTGGGGTGCGATGCTCGATATGGGAGCGACCACCTTCTGGGAGGACTTCGACATCGAGTGGACCCGGAACGCGGCGCCGATCGACGAGCTGGTTCCCCCCGGCAAGAAGGATATCCACGGCGATTTCGGCAACTATTGCTACCGCGGGTTCCGCCACAGCCTTTGCCATGGCTGGGCATCCGGCCCCACCGCCTGGCTCAGCGAGCACGTCCTCGGGATCCAGATCATCGAGCCCGGCGCGCGCGCGATCCGCGTCGCGCCGCATCTGGGCGATCTCGAGTGGGCCGAAGGCGCCTGGCCCACGCCGTTCGGGCCGGTCAAGGTCCGCCACGAGAAACGCGCCGACGGAACCGTGGAAAGCCGCATCGACGCGCCGCCCCAGGTTCGAGTCATCCGCCCATGAACCCGGCTCGAATCCCTGAAAAGCCAGGCGTGCTGTTTTCCATCTCCAACGCCGGGCCAGGCGGCCCGGCATGCACGGCGTCGGACGCTGGCGATTCAGGCCGCGCGGCCTCGCGCGGCGCGCGCCTCGCCAGGCGGTTCAGGCAATCCATCCGCTGGATCGCTTTGGGCATGGCCGGCTGCGTTTCCGCCGCGGCGCCCTCAGAACCGGATTCCGGGAACGCGACCGAATGGGACACGTTCAGCGACACGTGGGTGGCCACCGACGACCTCGGCCGCTCTCTGCCGAGCCACGGCGAGGTGGGAGGGCCGCGCCCGGATCGGACAGTGGGGATTTTTTATTTCCTGTGGCTGGGCCAGCATGGCCGGGATCTTCATGACATCTCGAAGATTCTGGCGGCGGGCGGAGGCTCGCCGGCATGGGGCCCGCCCGGCGCCTTTCATTTCTGGGCTGAACCGATGTTCGGCTATTACCTGAGCGACGATGCCTTTGTGCTGCGCAAGCATGCCCAGATGCTGTCGGACGCGGGCGTGGACGCCCTGTTGTTCGACGTGACCAACGGGTTCATCTACGAGGACGTGGTGCGCCGGCTGTGCGAGGTGTTTGCCGGGTGCCGCCAGGACGGCCTGCGCGTGCCGCAGTGGGCGTTCCTGGCCCACTCGAGCGAAGGCCGGGTCGTGCAGCGGCTTTACGACGCGTTCTATGCGCGGCCGTTTCATCCGGAGCTTTGGTTCCGCTGGGGGGGCAAGCCGCTGGTGCTGGCGGCGCCAGCGGCCCTGGCCCCGGCGCTGCGCGAGTTCTTCACCCTCCGCGAATCGTGGGCGTGGAGCGATCCGGGGGGGTGGTTCGGCGATGGGCGTGACAAGTGGCCGTGGCTGGATCATCACCCGCAGCGTTATGGATGGCACGGCGGGCCCGATCGGCCCGAGCAGATCGCGGTCGCAGCCGCGCAGCACGCCACCTCGAATATCGGCCGCAGCTTCCACCAGGGGCGGCAGCCCCCGCCCGCGGATCAGAGGCCGGCATTGGGTCTTTGCTTTGCCGAGCAATGGGCTCGCGCGTGGGCGGTCGACCCGCCGTTCGTGCTCGTGACAGGCTGGAACGAATGGATCGCCCAGCGATTCGTCAGCGAGAAGGGCGGCCAGCCGTTCCTCGGGCGGCCCCTCCCGCCGGGCGGCACGTTCTTCGTGGATCAATTCAGCCAGGAATTCAGCCGGGATATCGAGCCGATGCGGGATGGCCATGGGGACGCCTATTATTATCAGATGGTCGCCGCGATCCGGCGATACAAAGGCGTGCGCCCGCTGCCGCCGGTCGCGCCGCGGCCCGTGGCCGTGGACGCCCGATTCGACGACTGGGGCCCCATCGAGCCGGAATACCGGGACACGCTGGGCGATCCGGTCCAGCGCGATCATCCCGGATGGAATGGCGCCGGCCATTATGTCAATCGCTCCGGGCGCAATGACCTCGCCGCCGCCAAAGTGAGCTTCGACAATCGGCATCTCTTCTTTTACCTGCGCGCCCGGGCCCCGTGGATGGACGGCTCCGATGCCGAGGGCCCGCGCCTCTACCTGGACGCGGATGCCGATGCGCGCACCGGCTGGCTCGGTTACGACTTTGTGATCCGGACCTCGACCGGAAGCGGCGCGAAATCCAGGCTCGATCGATATGAGCGGGCGGGAGACGGCTGGCAGCCGGGCGCCGAGGTCCCGTGTCGAGCGGCCGGCGCCGAGCTCGAGCTGGCCGTGCCTCTGGCTGCCATCGGCCGAAGCGCGCCGCCGCCGCGAATCGATTTCAAGTGGACGGATCATATACCCAATACGAGCAGCCCCGCCGATTTTTCCCGGCACGGGGACGCTGCTCCCAACGACCGATTCAACTATCGAGCAACCCTCAGCCCATGAAACCCAATCACCATCCTTTCTCTCGACGCCAATTCCTCCGCCAGTCCGCTGTCGCGGCTGCCGCCGGATTTTTCACCGTTCGTCTCCGGGGCGCGGCCGCCCCGCGGATCGCCGACCTCGAGACCCGGGTCATCAGCCTGGATCATGAGAACTACCACGGCTGGCCCACGGTCACCCGGCTCCGAAGCGGCCGCCTGATGGCCGTTTGCTCCGGAGGCCGGGAGCAGCACGTCTGCCCCTTCGGCCGCGTCGACTGCATCGTGTCCGACGATGAGGGCCGAACATGGAGCTGGCCGCGGACCCTGCTTGACGGGGATCTGGACGATCGAGATGCCGGCGTGCTCGAGACTCCATCCGGCGCGCTGCTGGTGACCAGCTTCACTTCGCTGGCTTACGAGCCAACCCTCGCGGCGGCAGAGAAAGGCGGCAAATGGGCGCCGGAACGGCTGCGCCGCTGGCAGGCGGCCCGCGACCGCCTCGATGCCGGCCGCCGCAAGGCCGAGCTTGGCCAGTGGATGATCCGTTCCACCAACGGCGGGCGGACATGGTCTTCTCCTTATTCGAGCCGGGTCAACAGCCCGCATGGCCCCGTTGTGCTGGCCAACGGCCGGCTGTTCTACGCCGGAGTCCAGCTCTGGGCCGCCTCCCGGCGCGTCGAAGTGTGCGAGTCAATCGATGACGGCCAGACCTGGCGCTGGCTGGCCGATATCCCGATTCGCGACGGCGATCGGATGGAGCAATATCACGAGCTGCACGCCGTCGAGGCCGCGAGCGGCCGCCTGGTCGTTCAAATCCGGAACCACAATCCGGCCAACGCGAACGAAACCCTGCAAACCGAATCCGAGGATGGAGGCCGGACCTGGAGCGTGCCGCATCCGATCGGCGTTTGGGGCCTGCCATCCCACCTGCTGCGGCTCAGGAATGGGAACCTCCTGATGACCTACGGGCATCGCCGCGCCCCGCTCGGCAACCAGGTGCGCCTCAGCCTCGACGAGGGTCGCACATGGTCGGATCCACTCATCCTTTCCGGCGATGGCACATCAACCGATCTCGGCTACCCGAGCACCGTCGAGCTCGAAGATGGCACGCTGCTGACCGTGTGGTACGAGGCCCTCAAAGGCAATCCGCGCGCCGTCCTGCGCCAGGCCCGCTGGCGCATCGCGTCCACCTGAGGGTCCGTGCAAAAATCGAATCGATCTCGGATCGGGTGTAAGACGTAAATCTTCGAGATTGTGAAATAGGCCTGAAAAAGGATGCTCATGTGACCATTAGAAGTCACACGCAAGCCTGCTCTGATTTCCCTCCCCCCGCGAGGCGCGAGCGGGGGGGGCAAGGGGATCTCTTTGACTTTGGGGGCGGTTCGGTTCAGGATGGGGCGACGTGAATCCACATCAGGCAGGTCGTGCGGACGTTTTCATGAACGCAAATATTTTTCGCAGCCTATGAGCAAGACCACACTGAAGATCGCGGCGCTGGCGGGCGACGGGATTGGTCCGGAGATCGTGCGGGAGGCAATCAAGGTACTGCGGGCGGTCGAGAAGAAGCAGGGGTTGTCGCTGGAGATTGTCGAGGCCCCCATCGGCTGGGCGGCGATCGACCAGGAAGGCAAGGCATTGCCGGACAGCACGGTGGCCTTGTGCAAGAAGTCGGAGGCGATCCTGTTGGGCGCCGTGGGGCTGCATTACCGGGACGCCGAGATGCCCAAGGAGAAGAGGCCGGAGCGCGCGGCGCTGCTGCAGTTGCGCAAGCAGTTCGGGCTCTTCGCCCAGCTCCGGCCCGTGAAGCTGGCGGCGTCCCTGGCCCACGCCAGCCCTCTGCGGCCCGAACGGCTCGAGAAAGGCGTCGACGTCCTGGTCGTCCGCGAATCGGCCGGAGGCGATTATTACGCGTATCCGCGCAAGACCGACGAGGTGATTGAGGTCAAGGAGGACGGCTCGACGGCACACCGGGTTCGCCGGGCCATCGACACGACCGCGCTGTCTGCGTCCGAGATCGAACGGATCGCGCATGTCGGGTTCCGCGCGGCCTGGCTGCGCCGCAAGCGCATCACCAGCGTCGACAAAGCCAACGTGCTCGAGACGAGCATTCTCTGGCGCGAGGTGGTGACCGAGATCAGCGGGCAATATCCGGATGTGACGCTCGAGCACATGCTGGTCGACACGGCAGCCCTGCAGATGGTGCTTCGGCCCTGGCACTTTGACGTCGTCCTGTGCGGGAACATGATGGGGGACATCTTGGGCGACGTGGCGGCGGCGCTCGTGGGATCCTTGGGGACGCTCCCCAGCGCCAGCCTCGGCACGCTGCGGCACGGGCGCACGTTCGGACTCTACCAGCCTGCGGGCGGGAGCGCGCCCGACATCGCGGGGAAGAACGTCGCCAACCCCGTCGCCCAGATCCTGTCGGCCGCCATGATGCTGCGCTACAGCTTCGGATCGGATCCGGCCGCCAAGGCGATCGAGGCTGCCGTCGAAAAGGTCCTTGCGGCCGGCTATCGCACGCCCGATATCGCCGGTCCCGGCGAGCCCGGGATCAAGCCGGTCAGCACGTCGCAGATGGGCGATGCGATTGCCGCTGCCATAAGGTGATGATCGACCTATGAAACGCTCCCAATACCGCTGCCGGCCTCTTGCGCCCCCCCGAACTTCCCCGCAACATACCGCGTCCGGACCGCGGCGCAGCCATCCGCTGCTGCCCTGGATGCTGGGCGCAGCGATGCTTATGGCGCCCCGCTCGGTGTTGGCGCGCGAGGTGGCCGAACCCGCCCAGGCGCTTCCGACGATGGCCGAGGTGGATGTCGTGGTGGCGGGGGGTGGGGCGGGTGGTGTTGCGGCGGCTGTGGCTGCCGCCCGAGGCGGCGCCCGCGTGTTTCTGGTCGAGCCCCGGCACTACCTGGGGGAAGACCTCTGCAGCACCTATCGGCTCTGGAGCGAGCCTTCCGATCCCGCCGCCTCGGCGCTGGCCAAGCGGCTCCTGCAGTCCGACGATCGCCGTCTGCCTCCCGCGTCGCGTCTGCCCTTTGCTTACGCCGCCCAGGCGCCCTCCGCCGCCGCCCACCCGGACACCCGTCCGCCCTCCCTCCTTCGGGACGGCCGCTGGGGGAGCGCCTCCGCCCAAAGCGTCCAATACGACACCAACGTCGTCATCGACATCGACCTCGGCAAGACCGAGGACATCCGCAAGCTTCACGTCATGGCGTATCAGCGGCCCGGCGATTTCGCCGTCGGCCTCATCCAGGTCAGCGCCCTTCAGCCCGGCCAGTCGTGGCGCCCGCTCGGCCAGTTCCCCAATCCGATGCTCGAGCGCGGCGGGTTCGAGTCCGGCGCCGTCGACCTGGCTTTCCCCATCGAAGGCCGGTTCCAGAAGCTGCGTGTGGACCTTCGGATCGCTCCCGATGCGCGCCGCATTCTCCTGGGCGAAATCATCGTCGAGGGGCCGCCCCCGGCGGCCCCGGCGCCCGCAGCCGACACGCCTCAACCCGTCACGCCGATGCAGATCAAGCGCGGGCTCGAGCAAGCTCTGCTGGATGCCGGCGTGATGTTCCTCTATGAGTGCTTTCCGACCGATGTCCTTCGGGACAGCGGCGGCCGTCTCGCCGGGTTGGTCATCGCCAACCGTTCCGGCCGCCAGGCGATCTCAGCCCGCGCCATCATCGACGCCACCCCGCTGGCCGCCGTGGCGCGCATGGCGGGCGCCCCTGTCGAGGCTGCCCCCGGCGCCATCGTCCAGTTCGAGCGAATCGTCGTCGGAGGCGAGCCCAGGTCCGATCGCCAACAGGAGATCCGCAGCCGGGCTTCCCCCATCCAGATCGTCGATGCCCAGGGCCGGGTCCATTCGGTGCACGAATACCTCTTCCGCTGGCCTTGGAAAGGGGCCGCGGATGCCGCCGTCGCCGAATACGAGCAGCAGGCCCGCGACCTGACCTGGACCTCCGAGGTCGTCGATGGTGCCGAGTCGCTCTTCTTCGTCCCCCCCGAATTCGTCCACGGTGTTCGTCCGCATCGCGGCGGATGGCCTGGGGCTTCCCGGATCGATCTGGGGGCATTCCAGGCCCGCGGCCTTCCGGAACTCTACATCCTGAACGGCTGCGCCGATCTCGATCGCGACTCAGCGGCGCGCCTGCTCCGGCCCGGCGTGCTGGCCGACCTTGGCGAGCGTCTCGGGCCTGCGGCCGCGCGCTCTGCCCAGCAGCGGCAAACCCTCCGGGACGTCCGCCTCCCCGCCCGGCCGGTCCGCGATCCCGTCCACGGCGCGATCCGGGAAGTCGCCGCCGAACGCAACCCGCGCACACAATCGCTCGGCCGGATCCCTGCCGAGGAGCGCGGCCTGCCCGTCCTGGCCGAATACGATGTGGTCGTCGTGGGGGGCGGCACGGGGGGCGCACCCGCGGCGATCGCGGCGGGCCGGCAAGGGGCTCGCGTCCTTCTGGTCGAGTACCTCCATCAATTGGGCGGCGTCGGCACCGTCGGCCTGATCAGCTCCTACTACCACGGCAACCGGGTCGGATTTACCCGCGAGGTCGACCAAGGGGTTGCCCGGCTCACCGGCCCCGACGCCAAGCCGGGCACGAGCTGGGTTCCCGATGTCAAGGCGGAGTGGTATCGGCAGGCCGTCCGCCAGGCCAAAGTCGATCTCTGGTTCGGCGTCCTGGGCGCCGGCGCTGTCGTGGATGGAGATCGCGTCCGGGGTGTCGTGGTCGCCACCCCTCTCGGCCGCGGCGCCATCCTCGCCCGCACGGTCATCGACTCGACCGGCAACGCCGGCGTCGCCGCCGCCGCGGGCGCGCCCTGCACCTACACGGGCGCCGAGGATGTGGCCGTGCAGGGGACCGGGCTGCCGCCGCGCGCGCTCGGCGCCCGATACACCAACACGGATTACACTTTCGTGGATGAAACCGACGTGCTCGATATCTGGCGGGTCACCGTTCAAGCCCGCGCGAAGTATGCCGACGCCTACGACCTCGGCCAGCTCATCGATACCCGGGAGCGCCGCCAGATCGTCGGGGATGCGATCCTCTCTCCCATGGACATGCTCATCGGCCGCACGCATCCCGACACCGTGGTCATCGCCAAGAGCAACTTCGACTCCCATGGGTATACGGTCCATCCCCTGTTCTTCCTCCGCCCCCCGGACCGGGAAGATGTCATGGTCCGCGTGCCCTACCGCTGCCTGCTGCCGCGCGGTCTGGATGGGATCCTGGTCACCGGCCTGGGGATCAGCGCCGACCGCGATGCCGTCCCGGTCATCCGTATGCAGGCCGACATCCAGAACCAGGGCTATGCCGCCGGCGTGGCCGCCGCAATGATCGCCCGCCAGGGCCAATCCACGCGCGCCCTCGACATCAAGTCCCTCCAGAAACACCTCGTCGCCCAGGGCAATCTGCCCGAGTCCGTCCTGTCGGAGGCCGATTCGTTCCCGCTGCCTGCGGAGGCGATCGCTCGAGCCGTCGAGCGCGTCGGCCAGGATTACCAGGATCTCGAGGTGCTCCTCACCCAGCCCGACACCGCCCTGCCGCTGCTCCGCCGCGCCTATGCCACCGCCGAGTTCGCTCCCGCGCGCCAGATCTACTCGCACATCCTGGGCATGCTCGGCGACGCCACCGGCCTCGATACGCTGATCGAGTCGGTCCAGTCGGCCTCCTGGGACAAGGGATGGCGCTACACCGGGATGGGCCAATTCGGCGCGAGCGTCAGCCCGCTCGATAGCCGGATCATCGCCTTGGGCCGCACGCGCGACCCGCGCGCGCTGGATCCGATCCTCGACAAGGCGCGCCAGCTCGAGCCAGCCAGCGAGTTCTCTCACTTCCGCGCCATCGCGCTCGCCCTCGAATCGCTGGGCGACCGCCGCGCCGCTCCCGTCCTGGCCGCCCTGCTCCAAAAGCCGGGCGTCCGGGGCCATGCCTCCACCAGCATCCAGAATGCGCTCGAGAAGAATCCGCCCAGCGGCACCGACAACACGACGCGCAACCAGGCTCTGACCGAGCTGGTCCTGGCCCGCGCTCTCTACCGCTGCGGCGATCACGAGGGTCTGGGCCGAGCCATCCTCGAACAGTACGCCCGCGATCTCCACGGACATTATGCCCGCCATGCCCAGGCCATCCTCGAGGAGCGGCTCCAGCGCACCCCTTAGCCAGCCGGCCGCTGGATCCGCCCGATTCGTCACGTTCGAAGGGCCGGAGGGCAGCGGCAAGACCACCCAGGTCCAGCTCCTGGCGGATCACCTTCGGGCGCTCGGCCTGACGGTCGTCAGCGTGCGCGAGCCGGGCGGGACGCTCATCGGCGAGGAGATCCGCCACACCCTCCAGCACAGCCAGGACAATCGGGCGATGACCCCCGAAGCCGAGCTCCTCCTCATCAACGCCAGCCGCGCCCAGCTCGTCCGCGAGATCATCCGGCCCGCCCTCGACGCCGGCCACTGGGTCCTCTCCGATCGGTTCTTCGACTCCACAACGGTCTACCAGGGTTTCGGCCGACTGCTCGACCCGGCGCACGTCCAGACGGTCATCGACATCGCCGTGGGATCCACCCGGCCCGCCCGCACGTTTCTCCTCATGATCCCGCCGGCCCTGAGCCGCCAGCGCCTGCAGCAGCGCCGCCAGATCGCCGCCCCCGTTCGCGACCGGATGGAGGAGGCCGACGCCGCCTTCTTCGAGCGCGTCGAGCGCGGCTATCGCGCGCTCGCCGCCTGCGAGCCCGGCCGCGTCCGGCTCATCGATGCTGCCGCGGATGTCTCCCTTGTGGAGGCAGCGATTTGGAACGAAGTACAGCCACTCCTCAACCGGTAACCGCCACCACGATACGCTCCCGATATGATCCCGCCCATCTATCGCATTTGGCGCGAGCCGCGCCGTCTTGCCGGGCATTGGCTCCTCGGTCTGGCTCTGGTCCTCGGCATCGACGCTTTCGGCGCGGCCGCCGAACCGGCTGCGCAATGGACTCTGGCATCGTCCAACCTCACCGTCACCCTCCGGGGCGCCGATGGGGCCATCGACGTCCGCGACCACCGCGACGGCCACACGTGGTCCCAAAAACCGGCCGCGGCCAACACCCGCGTCGCCCGAGCCCGCGCCAACGGCCAGACGCTCGAGTTCGACCTGGTCCAGGCCGGCGTCGAGTTTTCGGCCATCCTGCGCATCGAGCCTGGCTGCCCGGAATTCACGATCGAGATCCGCCCGCCGGCGACCATGGCGCGGCCGCTGGCCTGGCCGCATCCGTTCACGTCAAGCCCCGGCGCCTGGCTGGTGGTCCCCCTCAACGAAGGCATTGGCTACCCGGTCGACGATCCGGCTGTGAATCCCATGCGCCTGATCGCCTACGGTGGCCACGGGATCTGCATGGCGTTTTGGGGGGTTGCCGACGGCTCCCGCGGCATGCTCGCCATCCTCGAATCTCCCGATGACGCCGCCATCCGCATCGCGCGTCTCGATGGCCGCCTGGTCATCGCGCCCGAGTGGGATTCCGTGCATGGCAAGGCCGGTTACAGCCGCCGGCTCCGCTATGTCCTGTTTGATCGGGGAGGCCACGTCGCCTTCGCCAAGCGATACCGCCAATACGCCCGCCAGATCGGCCTGCTCAAGACTCTCGACGAGAAACGCCGCCAGAATCCCAACGTCGACCGCCTCGTCGGGGCCGTCAACGTCTGGTGCTGGGACCGCGATGCCGTCGGCATCGCCCGCGAGATGCAGGACGCCGGCATCGACCGCATCCTCTGGAGCAACCGCCAGACGCCCGAGAACCTCGCCGCCCTCAACCGCCTGAGCGTCCTTACCAGCCGCTACGATATCTATCAGGACGTGATGGATCCCGCCCAGTTCCCCCGGCTCAGATCCGTCCACCCCGATTGGACAACCCCGGCCTGGCCCGACGACCTCATGCGCGGCGCCGGTAGCGACTGGATCCGCGGCTGGCAGGTCCGCGCCCGCGACGGCGCCATGATCCCGTGCGGCGTCCTCTGCGACCGCCAGGCCCTCGAGTATGCCGCCCGCCGAATCCCGCTCGAGCTCGAGACGCACCCCTACCTGGCCCGCTTCATCGACACCACCACCGCTTCCCCCTGGCGCGAGTGCTACGATCCCGACCATTCGCAGACCCGATCCGAAAGCCGCCATTGGAAGATGGAGCTGCTCCGATACGTCTCGCAGGACATGCGCCTGGTCACCGGCAGCGAGACCGGCCACGACGCCGCCGTTCCCTTCGTTCATTTTTTCGAAGGCATGCTCAGCCTCGGCCCGTATCGCGTGCCGGACGCCGGGCGCAACATGCAGCAGATCGTCGACGAGGTGCCCGAGCGCGTCGCCCGATTCCAGGTCGGCCACGCCTACCGGCTCCCGCTCTGGGAGCTGGTCTATCACGACTGCGTCGTCGCCCACTGGTACTGGGGCGATTACAACAACAAGCTGCCCGCCCTCTGGGATCGGCGCGACCTCTTCAACGCCCTCTACGGCACGCCGCCGATGTTCATGTTCACCCGGCCCGCATGGGAGCAGCAGCGCGAACGGTTCGCCCGGAGCTACCGCGCCTCGGCGCCCATCGCCCGCGCCGCCGGATACGCGGAGATGACCGATCACCAATTCCTCACGGCCGACCGCCGCGTCCAGCGGACTGCCTTCGCCAACGGCATCACCGTCACCGTCAATTTCGGCCCCGATCCCTTCCTCATGGACAACGGCGCATCCTTGGCGCCGCTCAGCCGCCACGCCGCGGGCATCCCGTAGCCAACTCAGGGACAATCGCATGAACCATCGAAGAGTGCATCTCGCATTGGGGTGCGTGCTGTGGGTGGCGGGCCTTGTTGCGCTCGCTCGGCCCGCCTGCGCGCCGGCGGCCGACCGGCCTCCCAATCTGATCCTGATCTTCCTGGACGATTCTGGGTGGGGTGATTTCCGGCCATTCGCGCCCACGCCCTACCCGACGCCCAACGTCGATCGCCTGGCGAGCGAAGGTTGTTGTTACGACCATTTCTACGTGCCGCAGGCGGTTTGCTCGGCATCGCGGGGGGCACTGATGACCGGTTGCTACCCGGGCCGAACGAAAGTCTTTGGCGCCCTCGGGCCTCGTGCCCGCGGGTTGAATCCCGCGTTCGCCACCCTGGGAGAGGTCCTCCGCCCCCGAGGCTATGCCACGGCCGTGTTCGGCAAATGGCACCTCGGCGACCAGCCCGATACCCGGCCGCCCGCCCGCGGCTTCGATGAGTCGGCCGGCCTCATGTACTCGAACGACATGTGGGAGTTTCATCCCGAGAATCCCAAACACTGGAGCCAATGGCCTCTGCAGTTCTGGGACAACGGCCGGATCACCATCGAGCGGGTGACCAAGGAGCATCAGCCCATGCTGACGACCTGGTACACCGAGCGCGCCGTGAGCTTCATCCAGCGTAACAAGGACCGCCCGTTCTTTCTTTACCTGCCGCATTCGATGCCGCACGTGCCGCTCTTCTGCAGCGAGAAATTCCGCGGGAAATCCGGGGCGGGCCTTTACGGCGACGTGATGATGGAGCTGGACTGGTCTGTGGGGCAGGTGATGGCGGCCGTGCGTGCGGCCGGCGTCGAAGAGCAGACCGTGATCCTCTTCACGTCGGACAACGGCCCGTGGATCTCCTATGGGAACCACGCCGGCAAGACGCCGTTCCGCGAGGCCAAAGGAACCGGCTTCGATGGCGGCATCCGCAGCGCCTGCATCGCGAAGTATCCCGGGAAGATCCCTGCGGGCTCACGCTCCCAGCGCGCGTTTGGCTCGATCGATATCCTGCCCACGTTCGCTCACCTGGCTGGCGCGCCGCTTCCGAAGAACCCCATCGACGGCCGCAACGTCTGGGATCTGATCATCGGGCGCGAGGGCGCGGAAAACCCTCATGCAGGCTATTTCTTCGGGACCGGCAATCAATTCGAGGGCGTGATCAGCGGAGACGGGCGCTGGAAGCTGCACCGGCCCCATTCCTACCGCACGCTGGTCGAGCCTGGCCGGGACGGCGCGGCAGGGAAATATCGAACCGAATCGATCGAATGGTCCCTGTTCGACCTCGGCGCGGATCCTCTGGAGAGGCGCAACGCGATCTCGGATCACCCCGGCGTGGCGGCTCGGTTGCGGGCCTTGGTCGAGCAGCACGCCCGGGAGTTCTACCCGTGACGGGCATCATGGAGACCGGCTTTGCAGCGATCGAGAGCCCCAACCTGCAACTCCACACGGCTGCCTGAGCCAGGCAGTTCCGTTATCCCGGGGGCCCGTCCTCCACGACCTTTGACTTAGGGTCTGTGCAAAAATTACTTCCGATTTTGGCGGGAGCGCCGCCGGGCCCGATGCGAGGCGCAAGGGAGGGAGTGTATCCCCTGCGATACTCGACCGACCGAGCCACGAAGCAGATGGCCCGGCGCCGCCCCGCCCCTGCGGGCTGGGGGCCTTGGGCGCGCTGGCTTTGTTGCTCCTCGATCACAGACCGCGCGGGTATGCTCGCTCGTCGCGCCTTGCCAGCCCGCCCAATCCCCTCCAGCAAAATCGGAATTAATTTTTGCACAGACCCTTAGATCAAATCCACGGCTACGGATTCGTTTGCCTGGCCGGCGGCGTTTCGTATATCATCCTGCCGAAAACCGATCAGCGGGCATCGTTACGCGCCGGAATGCGACTGGATGGCAAAACAATAGCTGGAGCGGCTGCCGCCGTTGCCTTTTTATCTGTGCAGTTTGCAGCCCCCTGGGCCAGCTCCGCGGCCGAGCCTCCCGCGCCCTCGATCGCCCTTTTCACCAACCTGCCTGTCGTGGCGCGCCCGCCCGCCCAGCAGCCCGCAACCGGCCTGCCCGCCGACACGCATTTGGACAAAACGCCGCCGCGGCAGACAGTCGGATTGGATCTGGTGCGGAACGGCTGGACGTATAACTGCATGGAGTGCCACAAGCTGATTCCGGCGCGCTGGCATTACGACCGGCCCCTCAACGAGCACCAGAACATCCGGCTCGAGCATGGCAACAATCGGTTCTGTCTCAACTGCCATCATCCCTCCGATCGCAATGCGTTCGTGGATTACGACGGGACAGCCATCTCGCAATCGGACGTGGTCCTGCTCTGCGGGAAGTGTCACGGGACGATCTATCGGGATTGGGAAGCCGGCGCCCATGGCCGCCAGAACGGCTATTGGAATCCGCTCATGGGCGCCCGCACGAAGCTGCGGTGCATTCAATGCCATGATCCGCACCGCCCCCAATTTCAGCCGATGAAGCCGCTGCCTCCTCCAAAATACCCGCCCCGGGCCGCTCATCCGCCGGCCGCGCGCGACGGCGCCGGCCCGGTGACAATGCCGCACGAATGACCGCCATGAACCACGATCCGCAAAACGAGACAGGCCCGCGGGCGCTCGAGCCGGTCTACGAGCCTTGGACGCGGCGGTCGTTCCTCAAAGGCGCGGCGGTCGGCCTGGCCGGCGCAGCGGGCGTGGCGGCGGCGCTCCATCCGCTCCTCGCGCTGGAGGAAGGCGAGGTGGCGCTGGCGGATCTGCTCCAGAAGCATTACCGCCAGCTCACTCCGGAGGATCTGCGGCGGATCATGGATTCCCTCGAAGCCCAATGCGAGCGCGAGCACGGCGTCCGCCCCGCGATCCGCGATCCGCGGCCGCTGGACGGGGTCGAGTTTGGCTACGCGCTGAATCTGGCGCGATGCATCGGCTGCCGCCGGTGCGTCGAGGCCTGCCGCCAGGAGAACAACCCGTCCCGCGACGACGAGGACGACATCGAGATGGCCTACATCCGCGTCCTCGAGATGAACCAGGGCGCAATCAATCTCGAGACCTCGAACGTCTACTACGATGCGGAGACCGTTCCCCGGGAGGGCAAGTACTACATGCCGGCCCAATGCCATCAATGCCGGCAGGCGCCCTGCACCAAGGTCTGCCCCGTCCGGGCGACCTGGCAGGAGCCCGACGGCCTGGTCGTCATCGATTACAACTGGTGCATCGGCTGCCGCTACTGCATGGCCGCCTGCCCTTACGATGCCCGCCGGTTCAATTACCGCAAGCCCGCGATCCCCCCCGATGCCATCAATCCCGACCAGAGCTACCTGAGCAACCGGATCCGGCCCAAGGGCGTGGTCGATAAATGCACCTTCTGCCTCCACCGCACCCGGGCGGGCAAATACCCGGCGTGCCTCGAGGTCTGCCCGACGGGCGCGCGCGTATTCGGCAACCTGCGCGATCCGGGCAGCGAGATCCGATACGTGCTCGAGCACAAGCGCGTCTACATCCTCAAGGAGGAGGTGGGCACCGCCCCGCGCTTCTACTATTTCTTCGACCGATGAGGGATTACCTCACATTCGTCGCTCGGGTGGCGCGCCTCTCGTTCCGGGGCGGATGGCCGTTCTACGCATGGATGGGGGCGCTGACGGTCCTCTCGCTGATCGGCTTGAACGCGTGGGCGCGCCAGTTTGTGGATGGCCTCCAGACCACCGGCATGACCAACCAGGTCAGCTGGGGCGCCTACATCGCCAACTTCACCTTCCTGGTCGGCGTCGCGGCGGCGGCCGTCATGCTCGTCATCCCCGCCTACGTCTACCGGAAAGAGCACATGCACGAAGTCGTGCTGTTCGGCGAGCTCATGGCGATTGCGGTGATCGTCATGTGCCTGCTCTTCGTCATGGTGGACCTGGGGCGGCCTGACCGATTCCATCACATGATCCCGCCGTTCGGCATGTTCAACTGGCCCGGATCGATCCTGTCCTGGGATGTCATCGTGCTCAACGGCTACCTGCTGCTGAACCTTCACATCGCCGGCTACCTGCTCTACTGCCGTTATCGCCAGCAAAAGCCCGCCCGGGCGTTCTACATCCCGTTTGTGTTCATCTCGATCGCCTGGGCCGTCAGCATCCACACGGTCACCGCGTTTCTCTACGTCGGCCTGGCGGGCCGCAGCTACTGGCATCATCCCCTCGTGCCCTCGCGATTCCTGGCCTCCGCGTTTGTGGCGGGGCCGGCCCTGCTGATCCTCACCTTCCAGATCGTCCGCCGGGCGATGCGCTATGTCATCGACGACCGGCCCATCTTCACGCTCCGGATGATCATGACGGTGGCCATGATCATCAATATGTTCCTGCTCGGCTGCGAGCTGTTCACCGAGTTCTACTCGCCGACCCAGCACGCCGCCGCGGCGCAATACCTCTATTTCGGCCTGCATGGCCATCGGGGGCTGGTCCCCTGGATCTGGACGGCCATCGCGCTCGATGTCGCCGGGCTGCTGCTTCTTGTGACCCCGCTGAGCCGCAGGATCCCATGGCTGAACGTGGCGTGCGTCGCCTGTTTTGTGGGCATCTGGATCGAGAAAGGCATGGGCCTGATCATCCCCGGATTTGTGCCGTCGCCTCTGGGGCAGGTGGTCGAGTACCTGCCCACGTGGAACGAGGCCATCGTCTGCATGGGCATCTGGGCCTTCGGCGCGCTGCTTTTCTCGTGGATGCTCCACGTGGCCATCCCGATCCTCGACGGAAGCCTTCGCGCGGAGCCCGGCTTGGCATCCTCAACATCGCAACCCTGACAATCCATGAACACCTGGACCCCATTATCGTTCCGGATCGCCGCTGTGCTGGCCGCGGCCTGGCTGCCGGCCCACGCCGGATTCACCCCCAAGGAGCTGTCCCCTCAGAGCAAGGCCTGCGCCGATTGCCACAAAAAGGAGAGCGCAGCCCTCTACGAGCAATGGGGATCGAGCAAGCATTACCGCGGCAACGTGGGATGCTTCGAGTGCCACATGGCTGTCGAGACCGATCCCGACGGATTCGAGCATTACGGCCAGAGGATCGCGACGCTGGTCACGCCCAAGGATTGCGGTCGCTGCCACGAGTTCGAGGTGGGCGAGTTCAACGCATCGCATCACGCCAAGGGCGGGCGGATCCTCGGCTCGCTCGACAACACGCTGGCGGAGGTCGTCGAAGGCAACCGCGGCTTCAAGACGCCCGCCTTTCCGGCCGGCGTGTCGTCGGCAGCCGTCAACGGCTGCTGGCAGTGCCATGGCACCGAGGTCAAGATCCTGGCCAACGGCAAGCCCGATCCCGCCACCTGGCCCAATACCGGCATCGGCCGTATCAACCCCGACGGCAGCGAAGGCTCGTGCGCCGCATGCCACTCCCGGCACGAGTTCAGCTCCGCCCAGGCCCGGACGCCCGATACCTGCGGCAAATGCCACATGGGCCCCGACCATCCCCAGATCGAGATTTTTAACGAGTCCAAACACGGCATCGCCTACCGCGCCCATGTCAGCCAGATGAACCTCGACAACGAAAAGTGGATCGTTGGCGAGGATTACAGCGCGGCGCCCACATGCGCGACCTGCCACATGAGCGCCACGCGCAACCGGCGCCTGACCCACGACGTCGGCATGCGGATCTCCTGGAACAACCGGCCCGAGATCTCCATCCGGCCGGAGATTTCCGATGCCAAGCTCGGGCTGCCCGGCAAGGACATCTCCTGGCAGACCCGCCGGACCAACATGGTCGATGTCTGCCTGAGCTGCCATAACCAGCATTTCATCGACTCTTTTTACCTCCAGTACGACAGCCTGATCGATCTCTACCACGACAAGTTCGCCCGGCCCGGCCTCGCCCTTTACGAAGCCGCAAAGCCCCTCCTCAGGCCGGCCCAGTTCAGCAATCCGATCGATTTCACCTGGTACGAGATCTGGCACCATGAGGGGCGCCGGGCGCGCCATGGCGTCTCGATGATGGGCCCCGACTACACGCATTGGCACGGCACTTACGAGGTCGCCAAGCATTTCTACTCGAAATTCGTCCCCGAGCTCCAGGAGCTGGCCGAACACAACCTGGCGTCCGCCGACCCCGCCCGCAACCAGGCGGCAACCGCCCTCCAGAAGCTCATCGAAACCACCCTCCAAGACGCCAATCACCAGTGGTATCTGAACCGGATGAGCCCCGAGGAGAAGGCCCTGCGCGATCAGCAGCGTCTCGAGTTCCAGAAACGCTACGCCAAGTAGACCGCGAAAGCCGGTTGGCGTCCCTGTGCAGGCCGGGATCGGGTCGGGTGACGGGGATTGCGCCCCGCCACCCTCCCACACCACTGGACGTACGGTTCCGTATCACGGCGGTTGGAATGAAACGTTGGTGTTCAGGCATAGGCTTTGACAGTCGCCAGCAAGGAGACCAATCCCATCCGCTGGAACGTGGCGGCGGGGTAGGCCGCATTCATGTGCGAGGAACCAGCGTCCACCACGGGCCGCGCCCGTTACAGGCACAGCACCACCCCTTGGCCTCCGTATAACCCAGGGCGATCAGACGTCGGGCGCGAGTGTAAACCCGCTTCCATCGCCGCCAGATCAGACACCGCAGCTTGCGCCGCAGCCACCCGTCCAGGTCCTCGAACACGCCATACGTCGTGGCTTTCCGATAGTAGTTCGCCCAGCCCCTCACCACGGGGTTGAGGCCCTCTTGGATGAAGCGCTCCAGGTTGCGCCCCCGACCCACCCGGATCAGTTGCCGCACCTTGTCCTTGAAGCGAGTCGCCGAACGGGCCCCGACTTTGAGCCGCGGCTGACGCTGCACCGTCATGCTGTAGCCCAAGAAAGAAGGATGTTGGACAGCAAAGGCGACAGTGGCCCGCCTTCCCGCCGCCTCGCGGCAGCGGTAGCCAATGGGGCAGCGAACGAGGTCTCCCCGGGTAACACGCACACACCTCCGCACTCATCCGGACCGCATCTACACCACGACTCTCCGGACAAGCTTCGGACTTCGACGATATTCGCCGTCTCATCTCCATCGCAGTGCCTCATATGCGGTTCTTGTTCATCACGGTAGCGTTTTGCCTGCGGCTTCCTTCAGACTCCGCCTCGCGGCGGACGTCCTTGCCGTCCGGCTAGCACTTCCCCTTGTCGGGCGTGCAGGGGACTTGAACCCCCAAGTGTGTGCGCCCTGCCGGGCGCACAAAAGAAAGGGCCGGGTCGATCGACCCGGCCCTTTGTGAATCGTGATCCGGACGCTGCGGCGTCCGGCATCCGCTTACTCGATCAAGCGGAAGAACTTGGCGGCGCCTTCGGCCGCCACGGTGTATGTGTAATTATCACCCGACTCGGTGATCCCGGCCGAGATGACCGTCCATTCGCCCGTGACTGCCGGCGCGCTCTGCAACCGGAACGGGCCCGCCGCCTTCGGCCAGGAGATGGTGACGTTGCCGCCCTCCAGGGCGATCGACAGCTCGGCCAGCTCGGGATCGAGCGGCGAGTAGGTGGGATCGTAGCTCTTGAACACCGCCTGGGCCAGGCCGCCAGCCCAGTGCGCCGTGAGCATCAGCCCGAGATACCCGCTTGTGCTCAGTTCCATGGTCGACTGATGCATTTGCGTCCACGTCTTGCCATCGGTGCTCCGATAGCCCGTGAACAGGTTGCCCGCGCGCGTGAACCGCATCCATGCATTCGGATATGGCACATTAGCGGTGTTGGCGATTGTGCCCGGCCAGGTGGCCGTGTCGCCACCAATGTTTTGCCGCCATTGGCAGTCGTAGCCGTCGGCCCCGCCGGAACTGTTATCCGGAGCTGTCCCCGTCCCTTCGGGCATGACGTGGACATTGGCGTGCCGGCTGTTCGGATCGAGCGTCTCGCGGAACATAATGCCCGCCTTGGACCATCGGCTGGTGAAGTCGAGGCTCTCGACCTTCACCACCGCGTCGAAGTCGCCGCTCCACGGCTCGTAGACGAACCGGAAGGCGTCGTCGCCGCCGTAGATGTCGTGGCCGCCGCCAAACATGTCGAAGTCGGCCGGACCGCGCATGACCTGCGTTCCCGGCAACGGATCGGTTCCGACATTGTTGCCAATGTCCAGCCCGATGAGGTTGCTGTAGGTGGCGTTCTTGACCACGGGCGCCGCCAGGGCGTTGCCCGCCAGATCCTTGACATTGCTCACGGTGACGGCGGTGCCCGCCGTGGTGACCCCGGTGACGGTGAGCTTGACGGTCATCTGGTCGGCGAGGAGCTCGGCGGCGCTGGCCGATCCAGTGCCTAACACGTAGTTCGCCAGCGTCGCTGCCGTGACCGGATCGAGCAGTTCGTCAAAGACGACGAACAGCGCGCCGTTCAGCCCGTTGATGGTCTGGACCACCGGCGGCACGGTGTCGCTGATCACCGTCAATGTTGCCTCATCGCTGGGCACGGTCTTGCCGGGCACCGTCACCATGCAGCGGTACTTGGTATTGTTGTCCGCCGTGGTCAGGTAGGCGGTGGTGTAGCTCGGCGAGGTCGCCCCGTCGATATTCACCCCGCCCTTCTGCCACTGGTAGCTCAAGGCGCCGCCGAATTCGGACGCGCCGGTCGCCTCGACGGTGAACGTCGCCTTGTGATTGACCGGGACGCTCTGGCTCTGCGGCTGCTGGCTGAACGTCACCGATGACAGGTTCGGATCCAGGAACAGCCCGAAGTAGTCGCCCGTGAGGACCGGCGCAGTGTAGTTGGCCGGAGCCTCGAAGACGGACGGCAGCTGCCACGTCATGGTGATGTAATCGCCGCCGCCGCCCTCGCGGCAGGTCGCGACGAAGTAATAATACTTGTTCGCCTCGAGATAGGCCGGCAGCTTGATGCTCTGGTCATACGTCTGTGTGGCATCGTTCGCCCACTCGTGATACTGCAGCCACATCCGCCTCTCGCCCCAGCCATTGTGGCCGGCCACGGGATTGGCGGTGTCGAGGTTGGCCGGATTGTCGTCCGTGCTCAGATAGATGCGGCCGCTGTCGTCGTTCCCCATGTAGAAGTAGTAGGTGCCCGTCTCGGGCGGCTTGAGCCAGCCCCACACCCGCTGCGAGAAGTCATTCAGCGCATCCCCGTAGTCCGAGGTCTCGAGCAATCCCGAGATTGTCTCCTGGTAATACAGCGGCGGCGTGCCGGAGGCGCCGATCACCCAATTCGCGATGGTCGGATGATCGCCGACATCAGTCGGGCTGAACACCTCCCGCTTGGCCATGTTCGGATTAAACATCACCGAATAGAACGCCTTGGTGGTCGAAACCAGATCCAGGCCGGCCGTGTCCTTCACCGCGCTGTTCATCGTCAGGGTGTACTCCGCCCCCTGCGCCTGCTGCGAAGTCGTGAGCGTGAACTCGGTGCCATCGGCATTGGCCGTCACGCCGGAAACGGTCAGAGGCGGGTTGAACGTGTAGTAGCTCGCCGTCCGCGCCGCGGCGTTCATCGGCTCGCTGAATGTCACCACGATCCGGTCGAAGTTCCGGTTGCCCGCCACCCTCGTGATGGCCGGCGGGGTCACATCGGGCGTGACGGTGAGCGTGGCGGCGGTCGAGTAGGCTTCGGTGCCGAAGTCCGCAGCCCCGTTGCCGAAGTTGAACACCCGGCACCGGTAATCGCCCGCATCGGCCATCTTGACGTACTTAATGGCCAGGGTCGGCCCTGTGGCGCCTGCGACCGGCGTCGTGCCGCGGTACCATTGATACCGGAGCGGCTCGCCGGTGCCCGCCGCGGTGAATGTCGCCGAGCTGTTTTCGGCCACAGTGACCGGAGCGGGGCTGGCAGTGATGTTCACCGCTTGGAGGGGCGCCATGCTCACATCGCGGAACGTGGCGTTGAACAGCCGGTTCTGGACCACTGGATCCGTGTTGCCGTCAATGTTGCCGTTTTCGACGCAGTAATGGGGTCCGGCATACATCGCGGCGGGAGCGCTGGGCCAGTCCCAACTGCCGGTCTGCACCCAGTCGGTGCCATTGGTGCTCGCATAGGACTTGAGCGTGTTGTCCATCCTGCCCAGCCGCAGCCAGACGTTGTCCGGATAGGGTGCCTTGGTCCAGGACGGTGTTGTCGAGAGCCAGCCGTCCGTCGCCCCCCCCAACGTCTGCCGGCGGTTGCACTCGTAGTTGCGAGCCACGGCGTCGATCCCCTCGGTCCACACCAGGTTCGCGGCGTCATACTCCACATCGCCGGGCGGGTTCGCATGCGCCTCGACATAGGCGCTGAACTGGTTGGGCGTAACTCCATCCCCCTGGAACTCGGCCAGGCCGGCATCCAGGTTCTGGCGCGCCATCAGGCCCACACGGGCCCACTCGGAGCTGCTCTCCTGGTTCACCCGGACCTTGATGTCGAAGTCGCCGGTCAACTGCTGGTAAACGAAGCTCGTTTCATCATACGCGGCCCACATGGTGCGTCCGGCGTTCTGGACATCGAATCCGCTGCTGCCATAGGCGGCCGCCGTGCCGTCCTTGACCGGCTTGCCGACCTGGGCAAACAGGAACTTCGATGCGGTAAATGTCCCGCTTAGCGGCGCCATGGTGTTGCCGGCCAGATCTTTGAGTCCGCTGCCCGAGACGCTGTAGCCGGCGCCGGGGGTCAGGGTCCCGGCCAGGGTCAGGACGACCGATTTCTTATCCGCCGAGAGCGCCGCTCCTGTCACCGTCTGACCCGTCACCTGGGCGGTGGCGCCCGCAATCGACGCCGCGTCCATCTGCTCGTTGAACACCACCGACACAGTCGATCCCATCCCGCCCACGTCGACCACCTCCGGCGGCACCGCGTCATCTACGACGTTCACCACGGCGTTTTCGCTGAGGACGGTGTTCGCGTTGGGCGTGAAGTTTTTCACTTCAACCGAGTAGGTCCCCGAGTCCGACAACGCGACCGCGGCGATCTCGAACGTCGCGTTGGTCGCGTCCTGGATATTCACGCCGCCTTTCTTCCACTGGTAGGTGAACGGATCGTAGCCTGTGACCGCCACCGTCAAGGTCAGCTTGCGGTTGATCTGGAGAGTGGTGTTGGCTGCCGGCTGCTGGCTGATCTGCACCGGATTCTTCACCGGGTTCTCCCCATAGACCGTGAAGGTCGCCACCGCGTTGGTGTTGCCGGCATTGTGCGATGTGCAGAACAACCCCACCGCCACGGGCAGGTAGCTCGTCGTCCACACATCGTATCCCAGCGCCAGCCCGCCCCAGGCGGACGACGCGGTGTCCTGCTCCATGATCTGGGTCCAGTTGGTTCCATCGGTCCCCGCATAGGCCCGGTAGACCGATCCCATGCGGCGCAGCCGGAGCCAGTTGTCCGGCCAGCTCGATAGCGGCCCGGCCCCCGCCTGCGAATCGGTCACATTCGAGTCCGTTGCCGGACGGTATTGAAACCGAGCATAGGCGCTGGCTGGACTGGCCTGGCGCTGCGACTGGACGCACAGATACCGATCGCCCGGCGCGAACATGAATGCATTTTCGTAAATGAGCGCTTCGCGGACCATGATCCCCGCCTTGGCCCAATCGCTCGCCGAAGCGTCGAACGACTGGAGCTTCGCCACGATGTCAAAGTCGCCCGGCGCCGACTGATGCAGGAAATAAAACGCATCCGTCGTGCCCCATATATCCGCCCCGCACCCGACGAGGACGTGGGTGTTGCCTGAGATCGAGTGGGTTCCTCCCAGCCCGCCTTCTGGAACCACACTCACTCCCGTCAATTGCGCGCCATACGCGCCCCAGACAAATATGCCGGCGCTAAATAACGACAGCAGTGTTTTTCGGATTGTTGTACTCATGACATTCAACAGGCCTTAGTTTGTTTTACCGATAACAACGCTATTCGCCATTCCCTTCGGGGCCAAGCCAATCACTCGACCGTGGTCTATACACCCGGTCCCGGATATTATGGCGAATGACCGAATTGAACCGAAGACACATCCCGAAAGCAATCAAAAAACGCGCGGCGCGAGGGGCAAAATTCTTCTTGGTGCTCCCTGTCGCAGTTGGGCGATCGTTTGCATTTTGTCTTCTCCCTCTCCTCCATTGGCAATAGAGGAGGGCCGGGGAGAGGAGGTCAATCGGGTTTGGATCCCCTCTGCCCCCCCCCCGCTCGATCCTCGCAGGGGGAGAGATCACGGCGGAGGCGTCCTGGAGTGCGGCCTGCCTGCGCCGCCGCTGCAGGCAGGCAGCCCCCTGCCGCCTTGGATCACGCGGGCCAGCCTGCGCATCCCCGCATTCAGGCTGAAAGGAAAGCGGCAGAGACTGCCGCAGTCCACGAGGCTGGCGCCCATTCGGATGTGCCTTCGCTGCGAGCGCCGACATTCTTGTCGGCTCGATCGCCCTGTCGCTTTTCACGCTGCCATGATAGCTGCAAGCTCTCGGCCCTGCGCGCAGCGGAGTGCACGCCCTGCCTTGCAAGCCGAAAGGTAGGGCGGCCACTCCGTGGACGCCGCCGGGCTCACTGGCCACCGATCAACGATCAACGTCGGCGAGGTATCTATAAATACTTGGCTAAAAGCGCCTTGCTCGAATCGAGCACCCGCTGGTGCAGCGAATCCCCGTGGGCATCCATCGTCACCACGACAGGAAACCGTTCGATCTCGATCTCCCAGATCGCTTCCGGGGAGCCGAACTCGCGTTCGAAATAGACGTTTCGGACCTTGCGGATGCGTTCGGCCAGGACCTGGGCCGCCCCCCCGACTGCATGGAAGTAGGCGCACCCCGTTTCCTTGCAAGCAACGAGCGTTCGAGCCCCCATCCCGCCCTTGCCGATAACGCCCCGGAGCCGGAACCGCCGGATGATATCGGCCTGGTAAGGCTCCTCTCGGGCGGAGGTTGTCGGGCCTGCCGCCACGACTCTCCATTGGCTAGGCCCATCCGTCAGGACCACAGGGCCGCAATGGTAGATCATCCCCTCGGTCAACCGAATCCCCGGTGGCAGGTCGCCGCCCTCATGGAGATGCTTGTGAACCGCGTCCCGGCCCGTATAGACCACTCCCGTGATCTCGACCGCATCGCCGACCCTCAACGAGCGGATCTTGTCCTCCGAGAAGGGAGCCTCGAGTTGTATCGGATTCATCAGTATAGCCACTCTTGAATGTCTCCGGCGGGGTTCAGGACGACGCCCTGGCGTCGAAACGCCCAGCACATGTAGCTGACGCTGACAAAATAGGAGGCCGGCACGCGATTCAGCGCCCCGATCTTGACCCCCAGCAGGGTCGTTTTGCCCCCGAAACCCATCGGGCCGATCCCGAGCTGGTTCGCCGTCCGCAGGACATCCTGCTCGAGCCGATCCAGTTCAGGCAGGGGATTCCGATCCGACAACAGCCGCAGGAACTGGCGCTTCGAGTGCTCGTATCCAGTGGCGCGGTCGCCTCCAATGCAGACCCCGAGAACCCCGGGGCCGCAGCCCTTGCCTTGCGCCTGCACCACCGCGTCCAGGATCGCCCGCCGGCAACCCTCGAGGTCACGGCTGGCCTTCAGGCCCTCGACCGGCAGCGAGTATTGGGCGCCCACGTTCTCGCATCCCCCTCCCTTGAGAAGCAGGCGGACTTGCGTCTCCGGCGATCGCCAGGCATGGAGATGAACCGCCGGCGATCCTGGGCCCACATTGGTCCCGTCGTTCATCCCGGTGATCGGGTCCACCGAGTTCTGCCGCAGATGCCCCTTGCGCGTCGCCTCCATCACCGCCTCCCGCGCCGCCTCCTCGAATCCCGGCCAATCCATGCCGATGGGGGCATCCACGTAGAAATGAATCGAGCCCGTGTCCTGGCAGATCGGCTGGGAGCGATGGCGAGCCATCTGGATGTTCCGCTCGATGATCTCCATCGCCGACCGCGCGATAGTCCCCCGCGCCTCCTGCTCCAAGGCCCCGAGAATCGCCTCCTGCACATCACTCGGCATCTCCGCCGAGGTCCGGCGGATCAGCTCGACCAGCGATGGTTTCAAACCGCTCATGTGGACCAAACTATCGCGCTTTGGGTCGGAACTCAATCCCGGCCCGGGTGATTGGCGCGTTCGGACCGCTTGCGAGCCGGCGCCCGGGGCCGTTGGCCAGGTTGATTTGGATCCCGCGGGCTCGCTGCTGAAATCCTGCGACACCGGGTTCCGCCCTGGCACGCAGGAAAATTTTCATTCGCCTGCCGCGCCTTCCTTCTCCTAAGATCCCGGCCTATGGATAACGAGCAGCCGCCTCGATTGGCGAAATGGCCTTTCCTGGCGGGAGACCTGATTCTGGTGGTGTTTGCGGCGGCGGTCCTATGGCTGGGCGAGCTGCCCATCGACTTGTGGCTGCTGCTGATCAGCGGGGTGGCGACGCTGGCCGGTGCGATCCTGGCGGTCATGCCCTACGTTCTCGAGTACAAGGCCCTGGTGAAGAACCTGGAGACCACGCGGCTGCTCTCGACGACCGCAACACTCCAGGACCTCGAGAGGCTCAGCCGGCAGATCACCGGGGCCACTGCACAGTGGCAGTCCGCTCACGAGCTGGCCCGCCAGACCAGCCAGACCGCCCAGCAATCCGCCGATCGCGTCGCCGCCGAGGCGCGCGCCCTCGGCGAGTTCATCGATAAGGCCAGCACCGCCGAGCGACAGCACCTGCGGGTCGAAGTCGATAAGCTGCATCGCCTCGAGACCGATTGGCTCCGGGTGTGCACGACCGTCCTGGATCACGTCCACGCCCTGTTCCAGGCCGCGGTCCGATCCGAACAGCCCGGCCTCATCCAGCAGTTGGACCAATTCCAGAAGGCCTGCCGCGATGCCGCCCGGTGGGTCGGCCTGGTCCCGTTCGAAGCGGGGCCGGGCGAGCCGTTCAATCCTGATCTCCACCAGCCCCTGAACACCGATCCCACGCCCGTCCCGGACTCGGTCGTCCGGCAGGTCGCCGCCACCGGCTATCGATACCAGGGACGGATCGTTCGCAAGGTCCTGGTTGGCCTGGCTTCGGGCGAGGCCCAGCCGGCTGCCTCGCCCTCCGAAACCGAGCCTCCTCAGGCCCCTCCGGCCGCCGCGTCTCCTTCCGACCCGCGGCCGCCTCTCGAAGATGGAGATGCCCCCGCGCCGGGAAGCGCGGGGGGCGAGGGCGGGGGAGAGTGGGGCTAGCGGATCCCCCCGTAGATCGCATGCCGGCCCAGGAGCTGCTCGATCCGCAGCAGCTGGTTGTATTTCGCCACCCGATCCGTCCGGCTCAGCGAACCGGTCTTGATCTGGCCCGCATTGGTCGCCACCGCGATGTCCGCAATGGTCGCGTCTTCCGTCTCGCCCGAGCGATGGCTGATCACGGCGGTGTAGCCGTTCTTGTGCGCCAGCTCGACCGCATCCAGCGTTTCCGTCAGCGATCCGATCTGGTTAACCTTTACCAGGATCGAATTGGCGATGCCCTCCACGATCCCCTTGCGCAGGAATTTCACGTTGGTCACGAACAAGTCGTCCCCAACCAGCTGCATGCTGGCGCCCATCCGCTCGGTCAGGAGCTTCCACGACTTCCAGTCGTTTTCAGCGCAGCCGTCCTCGATGCTGACGATCGGGTAGCGGGCCGCCAGCTCCTCGTAAAACGAGACCAGGTCCGCCCCGGATAGCTTCCGGCCATCGCTCTTCTTGAAAACATACTGCCCCGTTTTCGCGTCATAAAACTCGGAGGAGGCGACATCCAGGGCCAGATGGATCTGCTTGCCCGCCTTGTAGCCGGCATTCTTGATCGCCTTGAGGATGGCCTCAATGGCGGCCTCCGTGCTCTCGAGCTTCGGGGCAAAGCCGCCCTCGTCTCCGACCGCGGTCGACAATCCCAGGCCTTTCAGGACTGCCTTCAGGGCGTGAAAGACCTCCGTGATCGACCGCAGCGCCTCCGAGAAGGTGTCGAATCCCTTCGGCATCACCATGAATTCCTGGAAATCAATCGGGGCGTCCGAGTGCGCGCCGCCATTGATCACGTTGGCCATCGGAACCGGGAGCACCTTCGCATTGGTCCCGCCCAGATACCGGAACAGCGGCTGACCCAGCGCATCGGCCGCCGCCTTCGCGTTCGCCAGCGACACCGCCAGGATCGCGTTGGCGCCCAGCTTCGACTTCGTCTCGGTCCCGTCCAGGTCGAGCATGGCCCTGTCCACGCCCACCTGGTCCAGCGCATCCATCCCCTTCAGCGCCGGCAACAGGCTCTTGACCACGTTCTGGACCGCCTTCCTCACCCCCTTGCCCAGATAGCGGTTCTTGTCCCCATCCCTCAGCTCCAACGCCTCGTGCTCGCCCGTGCTCGCCCCCGATGGCACCGCCGCGCGCCCGACCGCGCCCCCGGTCAACGTCAAATCCACTTCCACCGTTGGATTGCCGCGCGAATCCAGAATCTCGCGCGCCTGTATTTCTTGAATGTTTGTCATAATGAGATTGCCAGTTGCAGTCGAACCGCGCCGCATCTTAGAAGCCGCCCGCGGGGAGTCAAGCGCCCACCGGCGTCATTAATGTCACTTATGATATGGCATGCGTTTGCCAATGCATGAATATTTCTTTTGACAGGCTTGACATTCCAGGCTGCGTCAGCTACGGTCCAGGAATCGAGCAAAATCATCACCGGCGCTATGAACGATATCATGTGGGTCATGCTCATTGTCCTCGCCTTGCTGGCGGCCGGGGCAGCCTTGCTGTGGCAATGGGCCTGGCGGAAATCGCACGGCCATCCCCAGGTTTTCGAGACCCGGCACGGCGACCCCAACCTTCATTCCTGATCCGCTTTCCTGGCAGGGGTGTTGGAGTTTGGCCAGCCGATCCCGCCTTGGCTTGACGGAGGGGGGCTTTGCATGGTAAAGCCTGCCCCATGGAATCCCATTGGGCGGTCGAGCATCTCCAGGTCATCCGAACCTTGATGGAGCGGACAGCGCTTTACCGCCGCGCTCTGGCTCCGATCATGCTGGCCATCGGGTTGCTTGGCCTGGCCGCGGCCGTTGCCGCCTGGATCCTCCGCATCGATTCCAGCCGGTCGTTCAGCTTGTTCTGGGGCGGGGTGGCCCTGGCCGGTCTGGGCGTTGCTTTTCGCCTGATCCGGCGCCAGGCGGGACAGGAATCTGAACCCTTCTGGTCCCCTCCGACCCGCCGGGTTACGCAGGCCATGCTTCCGGCCATGGCAGCCGGCCTCATCACCGTCCTGCTGCCGTGCCTGCCATGCGGATCGGATCCGCTGCCGGCCTGGTGGCTGCCCCCGATCTGGATGGTGCTCTACGGCGCCTCCGTTCATGCCGCCGGCTTCTTCATGCCCCGCGGCATCAAGCTGTTCGGCTGGATCTTCGTCGCCGCCGGATCCGCCGCCCTCCTCGCGCTGGGCTCATGCTCGTCTCCTCCTCCGATCCGCATTGCCCACTTGCTCATGGGCGCCGTTTTCGGCGGTTTCCATGCCGCCTACGGCGCATACCTCTACCTGACCGAATCCAGGAGCCCGACGGCGTGAACCCCGATCCCGTCCGCCAGCTCGATCGCCTGATCCACGAGAAAGGCCGCCTGGCCATCCTCTCCGTCCTCGCCGCTTCCCCGGAGCTCTCCTTCACGGAGCTGCGCAACCTCCTCGAGATGACCGACGGAAACCTCAGCGTCCATATCCGGACGCTCCAGGAAGCCGGCTATCTCGCCGTCACCAAATCGTTCCGCAAACGAAAACCCCTGACCACCTGCGCACTCACCCCTGCCGGCAAGATCGCCTTCACCCAATACCTCGATTTGCTCGAGCAGTTCGTCCGCCAAACCCCGCGCCCCTCCTGATCGCCGCCCCCCCGATCTTTGAACGAATCCAGGCCGACAAGGTCAATACTTTACGATACAAAGTGATTTATGAACGTCATTCGCGCCCGCTACCTCGGCATGTGCTTCGGCGTTCGTGATGCCATCCGGCTCGCCCTGCAGCTCCCCGCCGATCCGCCCGTCACCATCCTCGGCGACCTCGTCCATAACGAGTTCGTCCTCGACCGGCTCCGCCACCGCGGCATCCGGTCCGCCTCCACCCTCGAGGCCGTTGCCACTCCCGTTGTCATGATCACGGCGCACGGCGCCTCGGAGCGTGTGCTGTGCCGGGCCCGCCAGGGGGGCTTCGAGGTCCTTGAGGCGACGTGCCCCCTGGTCCGTTTCGCCCATCGCGCCGCCCAGGAGCTTGTCCGCCAGGGCTTCCGCCTTTTGATCGTGGGCCAGGCCGACCACGTCGAGGTCCGCGGCATCACGGAAGACATCGAGAGCTGCGACGTGATCCTGGATGCCGAGGATGTGGAGCGTCTGGAGGAGCATCCGCGCTGGGGTGTCATCTCCCAAACCACGCAGCCTGTCGATCGCGTCCTGGACCGGATCGAGCGTCTGCGCCAGCGGTTCCCGGGGTCCGAGGTCCGATGGATCGACACTGTGTGCCGACCGACCCGGCAGCGGCAGTTGGCCGCTCTGGAGCTCGCTCGCCGGGCCGATGTGGTCATCGTGGCGGGCGGCCGGCACAGCAACAACACGCGGGAGCTGGCCGCCACCTGCCGCCGCTGGTGCCCCCGCGTCCACGCCGTCCAGACCGCCGATGACCTGGACCCGGCCTGGCTCGAAGGCGCCTCGACGGTCGGCCTCACGGCGGGCACATCCACCCCCGACGAGATCATTGATGGCGTCGAGGCGCGTCTGCGCCGCCTGGCGCGTGCGGATTCCCCGGCTCGAATGGCAGCGCTCGCCCGCTAGGCGGCCCGCCAGGTCATCCAGAGGCCCAGGCCGCCGAACAGGGCGTTCGGGTACCAGGCGGCCAGCCAGGGCGGGCAGTACCCTGCCGTTCCGAACGCCAGCCCGAATTTCAGCAGGATGATGTAGGCGAAGCAGAAGAAGATGCTTGCGGACACGCTCACGAGCACGTCCCGCCGGCCCGAAGCCGCCCCCAGGGGCAGCGCGATCAGCGCCACCACCAGGCACGTCCACGGCTCCGCCAGCCGCCCATGCCACTGGGTCCTCAGCTTGGCCGTCTCGAGCGGGCTCAGCTCCTGATGCAGGCGCAGGTAGTTTCGGATATCCCGCAGCGAGAGCTGCGCCCCGGAGGCCGCGCTGACGTTGCTCAAGCTGCTGATCTTGATCTCGCTGCGGATCATCTCCGGCGTCTCCTCGAACTCGGCCATCTCGAGTTCGTCCGCCTGGCGGCGCAGCCGGGGCGTCTCCTGCGCGGGAGGAAACTCGTATTCGGCCGCATCGAAGAACCGCCAGCGGGTGCCGCTCCACTGGGCCTGGCGGGCGACGAGCTGGAAGCGGGTGCCATCGTCCGCCTCCCAGTCGACCTTGGGGTTGCGCATGGCGTGCGTGGCCTCGTGGTAGGCCTCGATGGTCCAGAGCCGGCGGGCCGGCTCGTAGCGGAAGTTCAGCGGCCGCCATCCGGCCTCGTGGCCCGGCTGGGCCGGGGCCTCGCGGCGATGCAGGATGGCCTCGGACCGGCTGACGCTGACCGGGACCCAGGTCTCGTTCAGGTACAGGATGCCCAGGCTGAAGAGCCCGGCAGCGGCCAGGTAGGGCAGGCCCAGCCGCCACAGGCTCAGCCCCGCCGCCCGCATCGCCACCAGCTCGTGGTTCCGCGCCAGCTGCGTCAGCGCGTAGAGCAGGGCCAGCAGAAGCCCCACCGGCATCACCGTGACCAGCAGCTCCGGCAGCAGCACCAGGTAGTACTCCGCGATGTCCCCCGCCCCCAGCCGCTGCCGCTGAAACATGTCCAGATCCGAAAGCAGCTCGGTCGTGATCCAGAACACCAGAAACCCGCTCACGCAATACGCAAGCGGCACCAGCATCTCGCGCAGCAGATATCGATCGATCAGTCGCATCGCGCGCCGGCCTTCACTCGTAGCGCAGCGCCTGGATCGGGTCCAGCCGCGATGCCTTGAAGGCCGGAAAGAGGCCCGCGATCACCCCCACGCTGGCGCTGCAGACGAACGCCAGCGTCAGCGACAGCCACGTCACCATCGGCGCATTGTCCGTCGGCGTGAAGGATGCGATGACCTTCACCAGCAGGAACGATGCGCCCACCCCGACGGCGCCTCCGACCATGGCGATCACGACGCTCTCGACCAGGATCTGCAGGAAGATCCCGCCGGTCGTCGCCCCCACGGCCTTCCGGATCCCGATCTCGCGCACCCGCTCCGATATGCTCGCCAGCATGATGTTCATGATGCCGATGCCGCCCACCAGCAGGCTGATGGCCGCGATCATGGTCCCGCTGATCCGCGAGTTCCGAATCACGGTGGTGATCTGCTCGGCCCAGTCCTCCTGGGTGCGAAAGGCGAAATCCTCGATCCCCTTGTGCGTGACCATCAGGACGTTGCGCACCTGCTGGAGCGCCTGCTCCAGCCGCTCGATGTCCACGATCTTCATGTTGATCGTCGTCAGCCGCGCGTCCGGGGTGGCGCTGACGCCCACCGCGGATCGGAACTTGATGAGCATGGTGTTGAGCGGGATCAGCACGGTGTTGTTCTTGAGGCGGAACACGAAGTTCCCTCCGCTGTGGCTGTGGCCGCGGTTCCGGGTGGGGCCCGTGGGGTTTGCGGCCGAGCGCGGCGGCGGGTTCGTCCCCGACAGCCGGCGCTCCCGTTCCTGCTCGCTCTCGTAGTGCTCGAACATGCCGATGATCGTGAACGGCTGGCCGTTGATCAGGATCGACTCGCCCACCGGAACGATGGTCCGGCCGGTCTCTTCGGGCAGCCCGAAGAGCTCATCCCGGATGCCCGTGCCGATCACGCACACGTTGCGGGCCTGCGCGTCGTCCACCTCGTTGAACATTCGCCCGTGAGCCACCACATGCTCGTGGATCCGCAGCGCGTCCGGCCACGTTCCCGAGAACATGAACGGCCGCGCGCTCTCTCCCCGGTAGGTCAACACGGTCCCGCCGCCCCACCCGAACAGGTCGACCGACGGGGTCACCTGCTCGACCAGCGGCGCGCTGCAGCGCAGGGCGTGCACGTCCCCCATCGTCACGCCCGCTGCCTGGTCGGCCAGATGCCGCTGGTAGAGCGGCAGCTCGGACTGCTGCTCGATGCGGATCTTCTCCAGGCCGCCCATGGCCACCAGCGCCTCCTTCAATCCGTGCTCCATCCCCTTGACCAGCGCCGACATGGCCACCAGGCTCGACACCCCCAAAATGATCCCCAGCATCGTCAGCAGGGAGCGGAACTTGTGCGCCCAGATCTCCTTGAATCCGGTGCCGATGGTGTTCCAGACGTTCATGTCCCTCCGCCCGATGCCACCTTCCCGTCCCGGATCTCGATCCGCCGCGGGCTGATGGCCGCGATCTCCGCGTCGTGCGTCACCAGGATGATCGTCCGCCCTTCCGCGTGCAGATCCCGAAACATCCCGAGGATGATCTCGCCCGTGTGGGAGTCGAGGTTGCCGGTTGGCTCGTCGGCGAAGAGGATCCGGGGATCGTTGACGAGCGCGCGGGCGATGGCCACTCGCTGCTGCTGGCCGCCCGAGAGCTGCGAGGGGCGGTGCCGGGACCGGTTCTCGAGCTGGACCCGGCGCAGCGCCTCCATGGCGCGCTCCCGCCGCTCCCGCGCCTTCCACCCGCCATAGATCATGGGCAGCTCCACGTTCTGGACCACGTTGAGCTTCGGGAGCAGGTTGAAGAACTGGAAGACGAATCCGATCTTCTCGTTCCGGATTCGGGCCAGCTCGCGCGGCGAGGCGTCCTGGATCATCAGCCCGTCCAGCTGGATCGTCCCTCGAGTCGGCGTGTCCAGGCATCCCAGGATGTGCATCAGCGTCGACTTGCCGCTGCCCGAAGGCCCGATGATCGACAGGAACTCGCCCTTCTCGATATCCAAGGTCACGTCGTCCAGCGCCCGGATCTCCTCCTCGCCCAGCCGATACACCTTGCTGATGTTCCGCAGTTCAACCAGCGCCATAAATCACGTCGAGCCCGCCCGCCGCACGCCCGGCTCGGGACGCGCCTCGCGCGCCGGGGACTGCGCAGCCGAGGCCGCCTCCAGGATCAGCCCTTCGGCGGGCTGCTCGAGCGACACCTCCTCGCCCGCGTTCAGCCCCGCCAGCACCTCCGCGTAAAAATAGTCCGAAATCCCGATTCGAATCGGGCGCCGCTCGAATTTCCCGTTCTTCCGCACAAAGGCGTGCTGGCTCTTGGCTCCCGTCTCCGGATCGATCTCCGTGAACACCCCCGCCAGCGGCACCGCCAGAACATCGTCCGCCGATTCCACCGGGATCGATATGTTCGCCGTCATCCCGGGCTGCACCTGGGCATCGACGTCGCGCAGCCGGATCCGAACCGCGAATCCTTTGATGCTGTTGCGAATGGTCGCCTGCGGGGCAATCCGCTCGACTCGGCCCTTGACCTTCAGGTCCGCCACCGCCTCCACCTGCACGTCCACCTCCATGTCCGGCTTGAGCCGCGTCACGTCCACCTGGTTCACGTGCGCATTGATGATCATCTCATGCAGGTCGGCGATCGTGAGGACCTCGGTCCCGCTGTTGAATCCGCCCGAGCCGGACACCGCCTGCCCCGCCGACACCGGCCGTGTGAGCACGGTGCAGTCGAACGGCGCCACGATCCGCGTCTTCGAGAGCCGGTCCTTGGCCAGCTCGAGCGCCTTGTCCGCCTTCTGGATGTTGTTGCGCGCCAGCTCATACTCGGTCTTCGAATTCTCGAACACCTCTCTCGATACCAGGTTCTGCTCGAACAGCAGCCGGTCCCGCTCGTAATCCCGCTGCGCGCGCTCGAGCTGCAGCTTTGCGCTGGCAATCTCGGTGTCTCTCGATCCCACCTCAATTTGCAAATCCCTGTCATCCAGCGCAAAAAGCAAATCCCCCCTCTTCACCTTGTCCCCCACATCCACCGGGAGCTCCGAGATCCGCCCGTTCACCTCCGGCCGCACGCTCACCTGTTCCGCCGGCCCGATCTCCCCCGCCACGCTCACGGTGAATCGAATGTCGCGCCTCTCCACCAGCCCCAACGCCCCCCGATTCCCTGCCTGAGCCTCTTGATTCCCGGGCCACCAGATACGCCACGTCCATCCGGCCGCGCATGCCGCCGCTAAAACCAGTATGATGACAATCCACTTTTTCATGCCGCTTCGCATCCAGACCGCATACGAACTTCCGGCTATACTACCGCGGTTTGCTCCGAGCTGCCAATGCGGAAATGGCCGCCTCAGCCTGTCGATCTAGTCTCGAGGGCCGGGCGGATCACGGGGGAGGCCCACCCGAAGGAGCGCCGACAACCGAAAGGTAGGGCGGCCACTCCGTGGACGCCGCCTTCAAGCCGTGCCTGCCGCCAGGACGGTCTGGAAATGCGGCGGCGATTCCTCCCTGGCCACCACCGAGATCTCGATCGAGCCGAACCCAGCCTGCTCGAGCCAGCGCTGCAGGTCGCTCTCGGCAAAGCCCGGCCACACATCGCCATAAAGCTCGCGGGCATGGTGGAAGCGGTGCCGCAGCAGGTCCAGGATCAGGACCTGCCCGCCCGGCCGCAGAATCCGCCGCGCCGATTGCACCGCGCGCGCCGGGCTGCGCGCGTGGTGGAGGGCCTGGCTCAGGACCGCCAGATCGACGCTGCCGCTCTCGACGGGCGGATCCTCGAGATCCCCGAGCCGGAACTCGAGGTTCTTCAGCCCATTCTTCCGCGCCTTGGCAGCGCCGAACGCGACGATCTTCTCCGAGTTGTCGACGGCGATGACCTTCCGTGCCCGCCGGGCCAGGAGCTCGCTCACCAGCCCCTCGCCCGATCCCAAGTCGGCAATCGCCAGGGGCGGCATGATCCGCAGCAGCAGATGGCCAAAGGCCTGCCAGGACCGGCCGGGCCCGTAGCGGCGGTCGAACCGGCCCGCCACCTGGTTGAAATAGACCTGGGCCTGATCGTGGCGCAGCATCAGGATCCGCTTCAGGTTCACGGCGTCGGACGCCGCCTCCGGCAGCTCGCGGGCGCCCTGCATCGCCAGGGACAGCATCCCTCGCGGCGCCCCGTCCCGGGGGGGCGCCAGCCGGTAGAAGGTGCGCTTGCCTTCCCGGCGCGACTCGACCAGCCCCGCCTCCTGGAGCTGGCCCAGATGCGTCGAGATCCGCGACTGGCCCAGCCGCGTGATCTCCTGGAACTCATGCACCGAAAGCTCGTCGTCCTCGAGCAACGCCAGGAGGCGAAGCCGCGTCGGGTCGGCCAGCGCGCGCAGGGATTTGAGCATCTCGGACATCGGCCGCCATCATGCCTGGGAACTGGCCGGCCGACAAGCACGGGAACAAGCCGGGGCGCCGGGCATCCGAAAGCTCTCCCGCCCAGGCCGCGATCCGGCTCGCCTTCGCCCTTGCCCCCGGAAGGCCCGGTCCTATAATCCGCCGCATGCTCGATATCCGTTTGATCCGTGAAAAGCCCGATTGGGTGCGCCAGCGGCTGGCGGCTCGAGGCGGCGAGGATGCCGCTAAGATCGACCAGGCGCTCGCGCTGGACGAGCGCCGCCGCCAGGGCCTGGTCGAGGCCGAGTCGCTCAAGGCCCAGCGCAACTCGGTCTCGAAGGAGATCGGCGTTCTCCTGGCCCAGAAGAAGAAGGCCGAGGCCGAAGCCCGCAAGGCCGCCACCCGCGAGATCGGGGAGCGGATCGCGGCCCTGGACCGCGAGGTGGCCGCCGCCGAAGCCGCCCGGGACCAGATCCTGCTCGGCCTGCCGAACCTGCCCCAGGAGCGCGTGCCGCCAGGCCGATCCTCCGCCGACAATCCCGTCGTCCGCGTCCACGGCCAGCCTCGGCAGTGGCCTTTCCAGCCCCGCACCCACATGGAGCTTTGCGAGGGGCTGGGGCTCGTCGATTTCAACCGCGGCGCCAAGCTCAGCGGCAGCGGTTTCGTCCTGTTCACCGGCTGGGGCGCCCGCCTCGAGCGCGCCTTGATCCAGTTCATGCTCGACCTGCACGGGGCGGCGCACGGCTACACCGAGGTGTCGCCTCCGTTTGTCGTCAGCCGCGATTGCATGCAGGGCGTGGGCCAGTTTCCGAAATTTGTCGACCAGGCCTACGCCGTCCAGGAAGGGCTCGATCCCGGGTCCCTCGGCAAGCTCTACCTGGTGCCGACCGCCGAGGCGCCCGTGGCCAATATCCACCGCGACGAAATCCTCCGCGAGAGCCAGCTGCCGATCTATTACTGCGCCTACAGCCCCTGCTTCCGGGCCGAGGCCGGCGCCGCCGGCGTCGGAACCCGCGGCCTCATCCGCGTCCATCAGTTCGACAAGGTCGAGCTGATCAAGATCGTGCGTCCGGACACGAGCGATGTCGAGCTGGAGAAGATGACAGCCAACGCGGAGGCCGTCCTGCAGGCGCTGGGCCTTCATTATCGGGTCATCCAGCTTTGCACGGGCGACCTGGGCTTCGCCAGCGCCATGACCTACGACATCGAGGTCTGGGCTCCCGGGCAGCAGCAGTTCCTCGAAGTGTCCAGCTGCTCGAACTGCGAGGATTTCCAGGCCCGCCGGATGAACCTGCGCTTCAAGTCCGCCGCCGGGGAGAACCTCTTCCCTCACATCCTGAACGGGAGCGGGACCGCCCTGGCCCGGCTCTGGGTCGCGCTGGTCGAGACCGGGCAGCAGGCCGACGGATCGATCGACATCCCCCCCCCGCTCCAGCCCTATCTGAAGACGGACCGAATCGCACCCGGATCGCATCCGAACGCCCCATGCGCATCCTGATCGCCAGCTCCGAGCTCCACCCCTACTCGAAGACCGGCGGCCTGGCGGACATGGTGGGCGCGCTCGGCAAATACCTGGCCCGGGCCGGCCACCGGGTTGGGATCGTCACCCCCTACTACCGCCATCTCCGGTCCCATTCGCCGCCTTTCCCCATCTTGAAATGGGCCATGGACCTGCCCGTCGGCTCCCGCGTCCTGTCGGCCCGAGTCCGCTACCATCGGCCGGCGCCGCGTCTGACAATCTATTTCATCGAGCAGCCTTTCCAGTTCGACCGGGACGGGCTCTACGGCGACGAGGCGGGCAATTACCCGGACAACGCGGAGCGGTTCGCCTTTTTCTCCAAGGCCGCCGTCCACCTGGGCCGATACCTGCCCTGGCAGCCCGAGATCGTGCACGCCCACGACTGGCAAACGGGCCTCGTCCCGCTCCTCATCCATCACCAGCACCGCACCGACGGCTGGATCCGCCCCCCCGCCACGCTCTTCACGATCCACAATCTCGCCTACCAGGGCATCTTCCCTGCCAGCCAGCTCGCCTGCACCAATCTGCCCGGAGACTATTTCCATCCGGGCGGCATCGAGTTCTACGGCCAGGTGAGCTTCCTCAAGGCGGGGCTCGTCTACGCCGATTATCTCTCGACCGTCAGCCCGCGCTACGCCCGCGAAATCCTCGAGCCGGAGTTCGGCTGCGGCTTCGACGGGCTCTTGCGCCAGCGCCAGAACGCGCTGGTGGGAATCCTCAACGGCGTCGATTACAGCGAGTGGAAAACCCGGCGCAATCCCCACCTCGATGCATCCTACGACGCCCGGCATCTCCGCGGAAAAACCATCAACAAGACCGCCCTGCAAAAGGAGATGGGCCTGCCTCCCGATCCCGATATTCCTCTCTTCGGCAACATCAGCCGCCTGGCCGACCAGAAGGGGTTCGACATCCTCATCCCCGCGCTGCCCCATCTGGTGAGCGAGCCGGCCCAGTTCGTCGCGCTCGGCTCGGGTGATCCCCGCTTCGAGTCCGCCCTGCTCGATCTGGCCCGCCGGCATCCGGACCGGATCGCCGTCCGAATCGGCTTTGACACGCGGCTGTCGCATCGGATCGAGGCCGGCGCCGATTTCTTCGTCATGCCCTCCCGGTTCGAGCCCAGCGGCCTGAACCAGCTCTACAGCCTCCGCTACGGAGCCATCCCCGTGGTCCGCGCCACCGGCGGCCTGGACGACTCGGTCGTGGATATCACCGAGGACCTGGACCGCGTCAACGGGATCAAGTTCCACGATTACTCGGCGCCGGCCCTGCTCAAGGCGCTGCACAAGGCCCTGGCCCTCCATCCCAAGCCCCGCCTGCTCGAGTTCTATCGCGTCAACGGCATGGAGGCCGATTTTTCGTGGCGCAAGACCGCCGCCGACTACCAGCAGATCTATGACCGCCTCGCCGGCCAAAAGCGAGCGTGACATCCCGCCCGGACCGTGTCAGATGTGACGGGTATGAAAACGTGGCACATGGCCCTGGCGTTCGCCCTCGCGGCCTGCATCAGCTCCGCCTGCCGGCAGTCAACCCTCACCGAAAGCCCTCCCCCCATGAACCAAACCACCAACGAAATCGCAGTCATCCGAACCGCCCTGGGGGAAATGGCCATCGAGTTCTGGCCCGACGCGGCCCCTCGAACGGTCGAGAATTTCAAGCAGCTGGCGCGAAAAGGTTTCTACGACGGCACCGCGTTTCACCGGATCATCAAGGATTTCATGATCCAGGGCGGCGATCCCCTCAGCCGGATCGACGACCCGAACGTCGGGACCGGCGGCCCCGGCTACACGATCAAAGCCGAGTTCAACAGCCGCCCCCACGTCCGCGGCGTCATCTCCATGGCCCGATCGAGCGATCCCGACTCAGCCGGCAGCCAGTTCTTCATCTGCCTGGCCCCCGCCCCCAACCTCGACGGCCAATACACCGCCTTCGGCCGCGTGATCCGGGGTGAGGACGTCCTCATGAAGCTCGGGGACACCCCCGTCACCGCCAGCCGCTCGGGCGAGCCCAGCAAGCCCGTCCAGCGCGCCGGCATCGAGACCATCCAGATCATCCCCGCGGTTTCGGGCAAGTGAACCTCCGCCCGGCCGGCGGGCGCCGGACTTGCCCGGCGCGATGGGCCGGCCGGCACACCGGCCCGCATCCCCCCAACCCGCGGCCCTCATGATCCAGCCCTGGCCCCTCCTCGAATCGCATCCCGTCGGCCACTTCCGCGTGTTCCGACTCCGCAGCGATCGCAAGCGCTCGCCGCGCACCGGCCAGACCCACGATTTTTACGTGCTCGACAGCGTGGACTGGGTCAACGTCATCGCCCTCACTCCCGATCGCCAGATGGTCATGATCGAGCAGTTCCGCCATGGCACCAACACGGTCGAGCTGGAGATCCCCGGCGGGATCATGGATCCCCAGGATGAATCCCCGCTGGCCACCGGCATCCGCGAGCTGCGCGAGGAAACCGGCTACGCCGGCGGGCCGGCCCTTGCCATCGGACGCATCTATCCCAATCCCGCGATCATGAGCAACACGTGCCACACCATCCTGGTGGAGAACTGCCGGCTCGAGCACCCGGTCCAGTGGGATAGCGGCGAGGATCTCGCCACCCGCCTGGTCCCGATCGACCAGATCCCGCCCCTGGTCCACTCCGGCCGGATCCGCCACTCGCTTGTTGTGGTCGCCCTGTGCCATTTCGAACTGCACCAGCGATTCGGGCCTGGCGGGGCCCAGTTCGCGGCGCATCCCTCGTAACCGGCATGGGACACCTGGGCAAGGTACTCCGGTTTGGCGGGCCGTTTCTCCGGCGATACCTGGGGCGGTTCGTGGCCGGGATCCTCCTGGGCGTCGCCTTCGGCCTCTCCAACGGTCTCCTGCTCTGGGCGGTCAATGTCCTCATCGATCGGATGGCGGGGACGTCGGGCCCGCCGGCTTTGCTGGCGGACGGGTCGACACGGCTCTCGCAGGTCATCGCGCAGGTCGACGCCATGGCGCGCCAGATGGCGGATCCGTGGCTGCCCTGCTCCGGCCGGCCCATCGATGCCTGGCAGATTGTCGGCGGCGTGCTTCTGCTGCCCCTGCTGGTTGCCGCTCGCGGCTACCTCGGATTCCTGAGCAGCTACTGCCTGGCCTGGGTCAGCGAGCGCGTCGTCAACGACCTCCGCGTCGCCGTTCTCGAGCGCCTCTCCAGCCTGTCGCTCGAGTATTTCCATCGCTCGACAACCGGGGACCTCATCACCCGGGTCAACACCGACACCGTCTTTCTCCAGCGCAGCCTCAATCTCGGGCTGTCCGACCTGGTCAAGGAGCCCGTCACCATCCTCAGCGTGTTCGGCGGGCTGATGATCCTGGACTGGCGCCTGACCCTGGCGGCGGGGTTCTTCTTCCCCCTCTGCGTGATCCCCATCGTGGTGTTGGGGCGCAAGGTCCGGCGCACCAGCAAATCGGTTCTTTCCTGCTCGATCTCCCAATCGAGCCTGCTGGTCGAGATGATCGCCGGCATCCGGGTTGTCAAGGCCTTCGGGCTCGAGACCGAGTCCATCGACCGCTTCCGCCGCCTCTCCCGGGAATGGATCCACCACAGCCTCCGCGGCATCCGGGCCAAGGAGCTCATGAATCCGTTCATCGAGACGATTTCGATGCTCGGTCTCGGGCTGCTGATTGTCTACATCGCCTGGCGCCAGCACACGGTGGCCAATATGGTGACCTTTCTGACGGGCATGGCCTTCGCCTACACACCGATCAAGCGGCTTGCCGGGCTGCATGCCATGTTCCAGCAGACCAGCGTCGGCGTCGACCGCCTCGGCCAGCTCCTCCGCGAGCAGCCCACGGTCCGCCCCCCGGAGCACCCTCAACCCATCGCCTCCTTCTCTGACGCCATCCGGTTTCGCGACGTCGATTTCTCCTACGGCCGCCAGGTTGTGCTCCAGAACGTCAGCCTCGAGATCCCGCGCGGGTTCCGACTCGGCATCGCCGGCGAGAGCGGCTCGGGCAAGAGCACGCTCATCAACCTCCTGTTCCGCTTCTACGATCCCATCCGGGGCAGCGTCCAGATCGACGGCCGCGACCTCCGGTCGCTCGCCCTCGGCGATCTGCGCCTCCTCCTGGCCCTCGTCAGCCAGGAGGTCGTCCTGTTCGATCTCACCGTTGCCGAGAATATCGCGGCCGGACGCCGCGGCGCCACGCGAGCCGAGGTCGAGGCGGCGGCGCGGGCCGCCTATGCTCACGATTTCATCCGGCAGCTGCCCCTCGGCTATGACACCCGGATCGGCGAGCAAGGCGTCACGCTCTCGGGCGGCCAGCGCCAGCGCCTGGCCATCGCCCGCGCCTTCGTCCGGAACGCGCCCATCCTCGTCCTGGATGAAGCCACCGCCTCGCTCGATTCGGCCGCCGAGGCCGAGGTGCATGCCGCCCTGGACCAGCTCGCCCGCCACCGCACCGTCGTCTGCGTCGCCCATCGCCTCGCCACGCTGGTCAACATGGACGCCATCGCCGTGCTCCACCAGGGACGGCTGGTCGAGCATGGCCGCTTCGACAGCCTCCTGGGCCGCAGCGGGCCCTTTGCCGAAATGGCCCGGCGTCAGGGCATCACCCTGCCACCCAGCCAGGCCGCCGGCCCAGCCGCCGCGCCCGCTCCAATCATCCCTTCCCCTCCGCCCGCCCCATGACCGCCTCCGAATTCCAGCTGGGCTCGCGCACCGTCGGCGAAAGACACCTCCCCGTCCTCATCGCCGAAGTCGCCCAGGCCCATGACGGCAGCCTCGGCATCGCCCACTCGTTTGTCGACGCCATCGCCGACGCCGGGGCCGATGCCGTCAAATTCCAGACCCACATCGCCGCGGCCGAGAGCACCCCCCGCGAGCCCTGGCGCGTCCGTTTCAGCCCGCAGGATGAGACCCGCTACGATTACTGGCGGCGCATGGAATTCACCGAGGCCCAGTGGCGCGGTCTCCGCGAGCATGCCGGCCAGCGGGGGCTGGTTTTTCTGAGCTCGCCGTTCTCCATCGAGGCCGCCGCCCTCCTCGAGCGTGTCGGCGTTCCCGCCTGGAAGATCGCCTCGGGCGAGATCGGCAATCTCCCGTTGCTGGAGCGGCTGGCCGCAACCCGGCTGCCGATCTTGTTCTCTTCGGGCATGAGCGATTGGGCCGAACTGGACCAGGCCGTCGGCGTCGCCCGGGCCCAGCGCGCCCCGTTGGCCGTCCTGCAATGCGCGACGGCCTATCCCTGCCCGCCGGAGCAAATCGGGCTCAACGTCCTGGCCGAGCTGCGCCGGCGGTATGCCTGCCCCGTGGGCATCTCCGACCATTCCGGCCAGGTCTATGCGGGTCTGGCCTCGATCGCGCTTGGGGCCAGCCTCATCGAGGTCCACGTCGCCTTCAGCCGGCAGATGTTCGGCCCGGACGCCCCCGCTTCCCTGACATTTCCCGAGCTCCGCCAGCTGGCCGAGGGGATGCGCCAGATCCACCGGATGCGAACCGCGCCGGTCGACAAGGACGCCGCCGCGGCGGGCGTCGAGCCGCTCCGCCGCATCTTCCGCAAGAGCATTGTCGCGCGCGGGCCGATCGCGGCCGGCACGGTTCTCGCCCCCGAGCTGATCGCCTGCAAGAAGCCGGGGGACGGCCTTCCTCCCTCGTGCTGGAGCACGGTGATCGGACGCCGCCTCCGCCGCGACCTCGCCGCCGATGAAGCCGTCCAGGAGGCCGATCTCGAGCCATGAAACGCAAAGTCTGTGTCGTCGTCACCGCCCGCCCCAGCTACTCCCGGATCAAGTCCGCCCTCCGCAGCATCCTGGAGCATCCCGGGCTCGAGCTCCAGCTCGTGGTGGCCGCGTCCGCCATCCTCGACCGCTACGGCAACACCCACCGGCTCATCGAGCAGGACGGATTTACCATCCACGCCCGCGTCTACATGGTGGTCGAGGGGGAGAACCTCCCCACGATGGCCAAGACCACGGGGCTGGGCCTCATGGAGCTGGCCACCGTGTTCGACAACCTCAAGCCCGATGTCGTGGTCACCATCGCTGACCGCTACGAGACCATCGCCACCGCCATCGCCGCTGCTTACATGAACCTGCCGCTCGTCCATATCCAGGGCGGCGAAGTCACGGGCTCCGTCGACGAAAAGGTCCGCCACGCGATCACCAAGCTGGCCGATGCCCATTTTGTTGCCACCGAGGGCGCCGCCCGGCGCGTCATCCGCATGGGCGAGGATCCCGCGCGGGTCCACGTCACCGGCTGCCCTTCGATCGATCTGGCCGCCGCCGTCCGCCGCTCCCCGGCGCTCGATTTCGATCCCTTCGAGAAATACGGCGGGGTCGGCATCCTCGACCATCTCACGGGCGGCTACCTGGTCGTTCTTCAACATCCCGTCACGACCGAATACGACGCCTCCCGCCTGCACATCGAGGAGACTTGCCAGGCCATCCTCGCCCTCCGCCAGCCGACGCTCTGGTTCTGGCCCAATGTCGATGCCGGTTCCGACGGCACGTCCAACGGCCTGCGCGCCTTCCGGGAACGCTACCAGCCGTCCTTCGTCCACTTCTTCAAGAACATGGATGGCCAGGATTTCCTCCGCCTCCTCTGCCAGAGCCGATGCCTGGTCGGCAACAGCAGCGCCGGCATCCGTGAGGGAAGCTTCCTCGGGGTGCCCGTGGTCAACATCGGCAGCCGCCAGGCGGGCCGCGAGCGCGGCCCGAATGTCCGCGACGTCCCCTATGACCGCCGCGCCATCCAGCAGGCGATCGAGGACCAGCTCGCCCACGGACCCTACCCGTCCGATCCCACCTATGGCCAGGGGGACGCCGGACGCCGGATCGCCGAGAAGCTGGCCGCCATGCCGCTCTCCTTCGAAAAACGGCTTGCCTATTAGCGCGCGCAATCCCTTGCCGGCCACCCCCCATCCTGCCCCTCCCATGAAAACTCCTGGCGGATCTCTTCTGGGCATCATCCCCGCTCGCGGAGGATCCAAAGGCATTCCCGGCAAGAACACCCGGCTCCTGGCCGGGCGCCCGCTTCTGGCCTACACCGTCGATGCCGCCCGCCAATCCGGAATCTTCACCCGCCTCATCCTCACCACCGACAGCCCCGAGATCGCCCGAATCGGGCGCGATCTCGGCATCGAGGTCCCCTTCCTCCGCCCGCCCGAGCTGGCCCAGGACGATTCTCCCATGCTGCCCGTGATGCAGCATGCCGTCGCCTGGCTCGAGGCCGCTGGCTTTTCTCCGCATCTGGTCGCCCTTTTGCAGCCGACGGCGCCCTTCCGGCGGCCTCAAGACCTCGTCGAAGCCCGGCGACTCCTCGACCAGCATCCCGAAGCCGATTCGGTCGTCAGCGTCGAGCCTGTTCCGGAGCACTATGCCCCTCATTTCGTCATGCGCATCTCGGAGGGCTGGCTGCTGCCGTTCCTCCCGGAGGGCCCGCGCATCACCCGCCGCCAGGATGCCCCCAAAGCCTACTCCCGCAGCGGCGATTTCTACTTCACGCGCACCCGCACGCTGATGGCCGGCAACTCGATCTACGGAGCCCGCTGCCTCCCGTTCCTGGTCCGCCATGACCACCGGGTGAACCTCGATTCGCCAGCCGACTGGGCGGCTGCCGAGCGGTTGGCCAGCCAATGCCCGCCGTTTGCCGAGCCGGCCGGCGCCTCCTGAAGCAGGCCTCTCAAGCCGCCGGCGGCCGGGCTGCCGGCTCGTCCCGCATCGAGGACGTCCGCTGGAGCTCCCAAACCCGCGCCTCCCGCAGATAGGCTGCAAAAGCCGCCCCCATCGCCGCCACAAAGCCGGGCACACCGTCCAGAAACCCTCTCTTCCACACATACGTCTCGAGGAATTTGCCCGCCGGCTTCGCCCCCAGACGCCACGCGCCCACTCTGCTCGCCCGCCCCGACTCGACCCGCCCTCGCGCCGCGATGTCCGCATAGAGCGATTGCTTGGCCACGTATTGGCCCAGCGAGACATAGGTGAAATGCTCGATCGGAACCTCGATGCCCGCCGCTCTCCCCGATGCGAGGATGACCCGGTCGTGCGGATTCACCCCCCCGAATCGCCCCCGATCCTTCCGGAACAACCGCAGCACCCGGTCCGGATACCACCCGCCATGGCGCAGCCAGGCGCCCAAAAAATAGTTCCGCCGGGGAAAAGTGTACCCATCCGCCGCCGGCGCTGCCAGGACCTCGAGGATCCGGTCCGCAAGCGCCGGAGGCACCCGCTCGTCCGCATCGAGGCTGAACACCCACGGATGCGCCGCCCGATCGACCGCGTAGTTCTTCTGCTCGAGATGCCCCGGCCACGGATGCACGAAAACCCGATCGGTGTGCTCCCGCGCGATCTCCAGCGTGCCGTCCGTGCTGCCGCTGTCCACGACCACGATCTCATCCGCCCATGCCAGCGTGGCCAGACAGTCCCGAAGGTTCCGCGCCTCGTTGCAGGTGATGACTGTTGCCGAGCATCGCTCACGATTCATGCGGCTTCCCTTTCATCGATCCGCCCTCATCCTTCTCCCCTTCGCTCGCTCAGGAGGGAGATCAGGTATTGGGCGATCCGGCGGCCGGACTGGCCATCGAGCTTCCAGCACTGCTCCTGGCGGATCCGCCGGCGCCCTTCGGACTCGAGGGTCGGATCCCGCAAATACCGGTTCACCTGCGCGACCATCTCCTCCGCCGTCCGCGCGATCTGGACGCCCCCCGTCTGGACGATGCGCCGGTAATGCTCGTATTCGTAATAGCGCTGGCAGGACTCCGCGTAGGGATGGGTCTGGAAGCCGTCGAATGCGACATTGACGACCGGCTTGTCGAAGACCGACGCGTCGATGGTGATGGTCGAGGCCACGTTGATCACCACATCCGAATAGCTCATCAGCTCGGCGAGGCCGTACATGTCCTCCCGGGTGGGGTTCCATTGGTCCGGCAGCGGCGCCGAGCGCCCCGCCCGCTGCAGCACCAGCCCCGGCTGGCCCTCGAACCGCCGGTAATCCTCCGGCCGGTCCTTCGGATGCAGCCGCACCAGGAGCTGGCTCGGCATGGCAAAAGCCCCCTCCCTGCGCGCCCGGTCCAGCAGCTCCACCACCTCGTGATCGAACGGCGACGTGCCCGGCGTCCCCGTCGTGTAGGTGATCAGCTTCAGCGCCGGATCCAGGCCCCACTTCGCGAAAAACTCCGCGCGCGGCAGAAACGATGCCCGGTCCAGGTACAGATCGAATTGAGGCACGCCGGACACGAACAGATCCTCATCGCGATAGCCGTGGTACTGGATGAGCTCCTCGCGCAGGATGTTGTTCCAGAGAATGAACCGATCCGGCCGGAAAGGAAAGGGCCCCTTCGAGGTGGGATTGTCCCAGCTCAGGATGAAACAGGCCGTGCGCACGCCCCGCTGCCGCGCGCCGATCTCGAGACAGTGATTCCGCGAGTATATGGTCGTGAAAAACACGAGCCCGGGCCGGTACCGCTCGAAATACTCGGTCCCCAGCCGCGGCGTGCACGCCGCCTCGAGCCGGTCGATCCGGCGCAGCCATCCCTCCGCCCGCCCCGGTGTCCCCGGCCGCACAACCCGGCTCAGCAGCCAGTGCCGCAGCCAGCGGCCCTCCTTCCGCCCCCGCTTGCTCTTGAACGTGAACAGCCCCACCTGCTCCGCCCATATGTCCTTCTTCAGCGAACGCAGAACCTGGACTGCCAGGTTCGGACGCCACCGCGGCAACGGCTCGATCACCACGTTGGGCGCGGACATCTCCCGGCGGAACTCGTCGTCCACCAGCGGCGAAAACAGCACCAGCCGCAGCCTCCTGTCCTCCTTCAGCACCCGGAACACATCGGTCCGCAGGATGTTCCGAATCGCCACCCCGGAGTCCAGCACAAGGAAGATCGTCTTGGTTTCGCTCTCGGTCATATCTGGAACGGTTCATCCCCGGCCGGCTTCGCCTCGCGAGCCGCGCCGCCTCAGCCGGCTCTTGATCCGGCGGGCCAGGTATCTGGCCTCGTGCCGGAAGAAATACCCGATGGGCGATAGCGGGATCGATTCGAGGGACTGCATGGTGTGCTCGTAAACCCCCTCCATCTCGGGTATGTGCGCGAAGGGGGCCCGGCCGCTCTTGCGGGCGACCAGGCGGATATGGTAGCCGGGCAGCCCAGCCCGCTGAGGATCGCTGCGCCGGGCCGGGCCGCTATCCTCGTCCTGTTCCATCCAGAGGATGTCAAAGCCGGCCGCGATCACAAAATGTCGCAGGACCTCGGGAACGAACATGTAGGTGTGGTCGATCTGGATGGCGCGGCGCAGGCACTGGAAGCGGCGTAGGACGTGCCGGAAGTTCATCACCTCGAGCAGCAGGCATCCTTGGGGATCCAGATGGCCGTGCGCCCATCCCAGAAAGAACCGGGGGCTGAGCAGGTGGTTCAGGCTCTGCACGCAAAGGATGTTCGCCGCCGGCGGCAGCGCGCAGGCCGTACTTTCGATCAAGGCCGCATCCGTCGGGATGCCTTGGCGATTGGCCCATTGAGCCTCCGAGCCGGAGGGCTCGATCCCGCGCACCTCGACATCCAGCGCCTGCTTGAATCCGTTCAGCACCCCGCCGGCGCTGGAGCCCACCTCGATCGTCAACCCCCTGCGCAAGTAAGGTTGCGCAAGAGCCGCCAAGGCCAAGCCATGCCGCGTCCCCCGCCGATAGAGCCCGGCCAGATCCTCCTCCTCCGGCCGCGCGTCGAACCGCCCCTTGAACCGCGCCATCTGCGCGCGGTATTCCTCCTGGTAATACCGGCCATACCATTCCTTCGTCATCCGCGGGTTCAGGAAGATCAGCCCGCATCGGGTGCAGATGCAGGCGCGGACATCGAGATAGTTGCGGTCTTTGGTCGAGAGGACTCGGCAGTCGGCGCTCCCGCACAGATCGCACGGGATCTCCTCGTGATCAGCCGTCTCGTAAGGGAAGGGGGATCGGGTCAAAAGCAGCGTCCGGAGGAAACCGCCTCGTGGACGCATCGGCCGATCCAGACCCTTCATTCGCATGGCCGATCATTTCGTGGCCGGGCTCGGGGCGGGTCAAGCCGGAAACTGCGCCGCATTCGGACCGGCGGCGACCTCAGCACCCCGCGCATTGGATCGGGCAGCAGGGGCGGATGGGACGCCCCGCATCACCGGCGTCCGCCGCCGCGGAATCCGCCGCCCATGCTCGGCCCACCGCCGCGCGAGATGCCCGGCGAGATCCGGCCTCCCATGGATGAGCTCGATCCGATGCTGCGGCTCCCGCCGAAGCCCTGCGGCGCCGCGGGGCCGCGGAAGCCGCCGGCGCTGCCCGTCCCGCGAACACCTGCCGATCCGGACCGGGTTCCGATGCTTGGAGCCGAGGGCGCGAAAGATCGGGTCGGCGATCGAGAGATCGAAGGCGCCGCCGAAGGCCTCGAGTAGCTCGATGACCCCATGGGCCGGCTTATCGAGGGCCCAATCGCGCCTGAACGCGACGGGGCTGGCGCCGAGATCGCGCGCCCTCCCGGACGGCTCGCGACCGCTGCCGGACTGCTCCCCGAGGGCGGCGATGCTGCAAAGCCGCCCCGCGGGCCGGCAGCGCTGGCGGGGCCCGGCATCGAGCCGGTCGGCGAGAGACGAGGGCCTCCGCCCACCTGGGCGGGACGAGAAACGGCTCCGAACTGCCCCGAAGACGAACGGCCGTTGATTGGAACCGAGGGAACGGGCCGCACAGAGGAATTGCCCGTCGCCGCTCGCCAGCCCGCGGGATCCCGCGCCACCATCGTGGCCTGCGATCCCCGCGTGCCCGAAGCCATCAGACGGTTGGCATCCGGCTGCCACGGCCTCGATGGCCCGCCGGGAGGCGGGCCGCCCGAGTGAAGCCCGCCGCCACCGCGGCCGCCGGGAGGCGGCGGCCCGCCGCCGCCAGGCCGGGGATCGCCTCCTCCTCGCCCATAATGCCCCGCATAATGGTAGGGATAGTGAGGCGGTCGCCCGACCCAGCCGTGGTGCCAGTCGCAGTCGCCCCAATACGCATAGCCGAACCATACGCCGATCCCGAAGGTCACCAGCGGCACATACGGATGATAGTAATAGTAGGACGGCAGCGGGGCATAGACCACCGCGGGATCGTATTGCGGCACGTAGATCACCTCCGGCTGGGCAGGCTGAATCTGGATGACCTGGTTCGTCACGTAGATGACTTCCGGAGCGGCCGATTGCACAACCACCTGGTCGCTGACCGACACGGTCTGTTGCGGCGTGGTCTGGAGCGTGCCGGCCGCCTGCGCCCTGCCGCGCATGGTCTGGATCGTATCCATCACATCCTTGGGCTGCACCACGAAGGCCTGGCCCAGGTCGATCGTCCACGGCAGATCGTTGTTCATCTTCTGAATGACCTCAGGAAATCGAGCGACAGTCTTGACGCTCTCGTCCCATGGTTGCTGGTCGAGCCGGGCAAGGTTGTTCGTGTCCTTGACGAAACGCGCAGCCAGCGCCACCTCGATCGGGTAGGCGGATGCCGGCAGGACCGCGGCGACCAGCGGATCCGGATACAGCGCGATCGGCGCCACAAGCTTCTCGAGCTCCGCCGAGTTCAGCTTGGCCGGGACCGGCCATGCGGATGCGGGCTGCGCCGGGGCTATGGATTGCGCGGGGGCAGCCGGCGCCGGAGCTGGTGCGGGCGGCGCCGGAGAGGCGGGCGTGGACACCGCCTGGGCAGGCGCCTGGTAAAACACCGTCGGAGGCGGATTGCTGGTCTCGGACGCCCAGGCTGCGATGCCAGGCAGCGCAAGCCAGAGCCAGAGTCTGGAATGGAAGGCTTTCATAGGAAGCGTCTTTCTGTCGTCACCCGCTGCTGCACAGCTCAGCAAACCTCGCGCTGCAAGGAGCCGATGTCAAGCCCCGCGGCAGCGGCATGGTCGGCCAGGACCAGCGCCTGCTCCCGACGAACCCGGCCGGCGGGAATCCCAAGGTCGCCCGCTCTCAGGCGCTCGAGCATGCCGGCCTTTTCGGCCCCGGTCACCACCCAGAGGATGCGGCGCGATCGATTCAGGACCGGATACGTCAGCGTCATGCGCCGCCGCGTCAGATAGACGCCGGTCACGGCGACGTCCCGATCAGCAACGTCCAGGACAGGATCGCGGGGCAGCAGCGACGCCGTGTGGCCGTCCGTTCCCAACCCGAGATGCGCGAGATCGAGCACGGGCGGCTCGCCGGCCAGCTCGCGCAAGGTGCGGGCATAGCTCCGTGCGGCGTCGTCGGTATCGGCCTCCTCGACGGGCATGGCGTGGATGTGCGCGGGCGGCAGCGGGGCGCGTTCGAGCAGGCTCTCGCGCAGGTGCGTCAGGTTGCGGTCGGCGTCGCCGGCGGGAGCGATCCGCTCGTCCGTCTGCACGACATGCGTGCAGTGCCAGGGCATGTCTTCGTCCGCCAGCGCGCGCAGCATTTGCCAGGGTGTCTTGCCGCCGCTGACCGCCAGGACGAATCGGCCTCGGGCGGCGGCGGCGGCCTGCGCCTCCGCGGCAATCGCCCGCGCGGCCTCGCGCGCCACGGCGCTCGCATCGGGAAGGACCTGGATCTGCATCGAATCCTCGCGCGGGATGCTGCCGGCATCGGGATCGGTCATCCCGAGGATGGCCGCGGGCGGAAGCGAGAGACCCGGGCCAGCTTCTCCCAGAGCAGGCGCTCCTCGCCGCTGGTTTGCGATGGGAGCCGCACGGCCACCTGCACGTAGAGATCGCCGCGCCTGGCACTGCGGCCTCGAGGCAGGCCGCGCCCCCGGACCCGCAACTGCTGGCCGTTGTTCGTGCCAGCCGGGATGCGGACAGTCACCGGATCCTCGAGCGTCGGCACCTCGACCGCGGCGCCCAGCACCGCCTCCCAAGGCGCCAGCTCCAGCTCGTAATGGAGGTCCGAGCCGCGCGCGCGGAAGTCCGGATGCGCGGCATGGCGCACATGCAGGAAGAGATCGCCGGGGTCGCCGCCGTTGGCGCCGTCCCTCCCTTTGCCGGGGACCCGAATGGTTTGGCCATCCTGGACGCCGACAGGGATGCGGACTTTGAACGTCTGGGTTTGGGCCTGGCCTGTGCGCGGATCCACGCGCTGCATCGAGACGCTGCGCACCGAGCCGCGCAGCGCTTCGCCCAGGGTGACGAGGATGTCGCCTTCGACGTCCCGGCCCCTGGCCGGCCCGCGCGCGCGCCCGAACGCATCCGCTGCTGAATCCCCGCCGCCAAAGCCGAATCCGCGGCCCCCGCCCCGGCCAAAGAGCCGCTCAAAAAAATCGCTGAACCCGGTGCCCTCGAATCGGAACTCCTCCGCCCACGGCTCGCTGGCGCCGCCGCCTGCCTCGCTCCACCCGTGCGGCGGCGGCCGGAAACCTCCCTCCTCGGCCCAGCTGGCGCCGAACTGGTCGTATTTCCTCCGCTTGACCGGATCGCTGAGGACCTCGTAGGCCTCGTTGATCTCCTTGAACCTCTCCTCCGCCGCCCTCTTGTCCTTGGCAACATCGGGGTGGTGCTTCCGGGCCAGCCCGCGAAACGCCTTCTTGATCTCCTCTTCGCTGGCGGTTCGAGGCACGCCCAGCGTCGCGTAGTAATCTTTGAATTCAACCGGCATGGTTCCGGCCCGCATCCGACGCCTTCCGATCCGATGCCGGCCCAGGCTTTTTTATAGGCGGGCCGCCGGCTTTTGGCAATCGGCGAAACACGCGCCTGGATATTGAAACCACAGACCCTTAAGGGACGAGGTCTCCCTGGTGGCGGATCCGCTGCTCCATGTATTCGGCGATGGGGCGGGCCCGGGCGATGACGTTGGCGATCGTCTGGCCCAGAAACGGCTTGAGGGTCACGCGCAGCGCCGCGACCGGATCCCCGTTGCGGTCATGGAGGGGAAGGGTGACCTCAACCTCGCCGCGCCTCTTGTTGGTATGGATGATCTCGCGGCGAAGGACGTCGGCCTCTTCGGCGTCGGGCGGCTGGCCGACCTCGGATGCGCGGCTGCTGGCGATGATCCGAGGCGCCTGCGAATCCCGGGAAAGGGCGCTGATCCGCAGGGCCAGCACCCGGGGATACCGCTGCTGGGCATCCCGAATCAGCGAAGGCGCGATCGACTCCCGAGCGGTGAAGGCGATGCGGGTGTTGGCGAAATGCGTGACCGAGTCGGACTTGGTCCAGAACCCGACCTTGCCGTTGGTGAACGAGTTCTGGGGATCGGCGCCGAGGATGCGCTCGATCCCGTCGAGCAGGCAGCGGATCTTGTTGCCTTTGCACTCGACGGTCAGCTCGTGCCAGGCGCCCGTGGCGATGACCAGGCTCGGCCCCACCGGCGGCGTGCGGAGGCCGTTGACGAATTTGTAGAAGCGGACGTTCTGGCCGAGCGCGCTGGCCCGGACGACATAATAGTTCGATGCGTTCTGGATCCGAAACGCCAGCCCGGCCATCTGCTCCTTGACCCCCGCAACGGTCTTGAACCGGGTGGTCAGGGTGAAGTCTCCGAAGACGGCGTCGTCGAGGACGAGCAGCGGGTAGCGTTCGTCGGTCCGATCCTGCGACACCTGGGCCAGGACGGCCTGCTGGCGCACGACCGGCGACTTGCCCGTGATCACGGGCTCGGGGCCGGGGATCTCGTCCATGCGGATCCGCCAGTCGCCGGCAGGGCCCTCGCCGGTGACCAGGCTGACGAAGCCGGTCGGCTGCTGGCCGACGGCATGCTGGGAGAAGTCGATGATCCGCTCGCCGGCGAGGCAGGCGGCCGCTCCCAGGACCAGCCAGAGCGGGGTTGCGATCCGATGCGCGCGCATAATCACTCGTAGATCATGTCGGCGACGGTGCCGCCGGCCTTGATGAACGGGAGGACGTGTTCCGTGTAGGGGGTCAGCACGTCCAGGATGTAGGGCTCGCGGGCATCGAGCATTCGCTGGATGGCGGCCCGGAGATCACGACGGTAGATGACCCGCTCGCAGGGCACATGGAATCCCTGGGCGAGGGTGACGAAATCGGGGTAAGCCTGGCCCTTCTTCTCGGGATCGCCAAGGTAGGTGTGGCCGCGGTTGCCCGAGTAGAACCGGTCCTCCCACTGCATCACCATGCCCAGATGCTGGTTGTTGAGGATGACAGCCTTGGCCGCAATCTTCTCGATGCGCGCCGTCGCCAGCTCCTGGATGTTCATCAGGAAGGAGCCGTCGCCGTCGATGTCGATGACGTGGCGGTCGGGGAACGCGGCTTTGGCGCCGATGGCGGCGGGGTAGCCGAACCCCATCGAGCCCAGGCCCGCGCTGGTGAGGAGCTGGCGGGGGCGGGTGAAGGGGAAATACTGCCCGGCCCACATCTGGTGCTGGCCGACGCCGGTCGTGATGATGGCGTCGCCGCCGGTCAGCTCGGCGAGCGTCTCGATCACGAGCTGGGGCATGATCACCTGGCTGGCGTCGCCGCCCATGAACTCGCGCACGTGCTGGGATTTGAGCACCTCTTCGCTGATGTGGTAGCGGAGGGGCGCCCGGGCCTTCCACTCGGCCACCCGCTCGCGCCACGCGGCGTACCGGGCAGCCAGGGGGCGGCCCCCGATCAGCTCGTTGAGCCGCTCGAGGGCGTAGCGGACATCGCTCACGATGGGCAGATGCGCCGGCTTGTTCTTGTTGATCTCGGCCGGATCGATGTCGATATGCACGATCGTGCCGTGCTCGCAGAACTTGCGGACGTTGCCGGTCACGCGGTCGTCGAACCGGACGCCGAGGGCCAGAAGAAGATCGGCCTCGTTGACCGCCCAGTTGGCGTACGGCGTCCCATGCATGCCCAGCCACTTGAGCGACAGCGGGTGCGTTTCCGGGAACGCCCCGCACCCCATCAGCGTCGAGGCCACCGGGATGCCGGCTGTCTCAGCGAACCGGCGCAGCTCCTCATGCGCGCCGCCGCTGATGATCCCCCCGCCCACGTAAAGCACGGGCCGGTCGGATTTCTCGAGGAGCCCCGCGATCTCGTGGAGGGCGATGTCGCTGGCGCGGCGGTCGGGATTGTAGCCGCGGAGGCGGACTTCGGCGGGGAACACCGGCTGGGCGCGGCTCTGCTGGATGTTCTTGGGGATGTCGATGAGGATGGGGCCCGGCCGCCCGCTCTGCGCAAGGTAGAAGGCCTCCTTGATGATCCGCGGGATGTCGTTGACGTCGGTCACCAGATAGCTGTGTTTGACGATCGGCAGGGTCAGGCCGAACATGTCGGTCTCCTGGAAGGCGCCCTTGCCGATCATGGACTGGTGGACCTGGCCGGTGATGGCGATCAGGGGCACCGAATCCATGTAGGCATCCGCGATGCCGGTGACCAGGTTGGTGGCCCCGGGGCCGCTGGTCGCCATGCACACCCCGGCCCGGCCGCTGGCCCGGGCGTATCCCTCTGCCGCAAAGACCCCGCCCTGCTCGTGGCGGGGCAGGATCGTGCGGATCTTCTTTGATCGGGTGAGGGCCTGGTGGATCTCCATGCTGGCGCCGCCGGGGTAGGCGAAGATGGTGTCCACGCCTTCCCGCTCGAGGCTGGCGACAAGGATCTCGCTACCCTGCATCGCAGATCCCAGTTCGGATCGCCCGGCGGCCGCCCCGCCGCCTTGGCTTCGCGTCTCTGATTTGGTCTTGTTCATATCGGCTTTCGGTTGGGCCGGCCGTCGGCCAAAAAAAAACCCACGGCCGTCGCCGGCCGTGGGTCCTGACATCTTTCCAGTTCAGACAGGACAAGCCCCGGCGGCGTCGGATCGCCCGACAACAGCCACCCGCAGAACCTGTCCATCTTCCCACATCATGGGGTTTATCTAACGCAGGCCCGGCCGCCGGTCAAGCCCTGAGTGAAGGGGACCCGGACCGCGGGCGTATCGAGCCAGGATAGCTGCTGCGTCAATGTTCCACGGCGCCGGCCGCTTGTCCGATCCCCGTGCACCGTCCGCTGCCCGAGAGAAAACAGCGATTGACCTCGTGCGGAGCGGGGCGGCAGAATCCGATCGCTCAGCAGCTATGAAACCCTCAAGGCAATCTGCTCTCTCGATGGATCGCGCCGGGGTGGAGGAGACGGCGCAAGCAGCGATTCGCAGCCTGCGAGCGCGGCGGAATCCCGGTCGGGCCGAGGGCGTACGGCAGTATTTCAAACACGCTGTTGTGGCGCTCGGCATTGACTCGCCAACGCTGCGGCAGTGTGGGCTCGATCAGGTCAAACGGCTCCAGCCATCCTGGACACTGGCGGAAAGTGTGGCCCTGTGCGACCGTCTGCTCCAGGAACCGGAGATGGAGATCCGCGGGCTCGGCATTCTCATCCTGCACGGATTTCGGAAGGAATTCGGCCTGGATCTGCTGCAGCCGGCCCGGCGCTGGCTCGCCACGCGTCTGGACAACTGGGCGCTGGTGGATTCGTTCGCCGGCATGGTCCTCAGCCCGATCCTTGAACGGTATCCGACGATGGCCGAAACGCTGCGCCAGTGGTCTCGTGCAAGACCGCTCTGGGTTCGGCGGGCCGCCCTGGTGACGCTGGTGCCTTTCGCCCGCCGCGGAACGCATCTCGATCTGGCCTATGGCCTTGTGCGCCAACACTTCTCCGATCGGGAAGACCTCATGCACAAGGCCGCAGGCTGGCTGCTGCGCGAGGCAGGCAAGACCGACATGCCACGATTGAAGTCCTTTCTGCTCGAGCACGGCTCTTCCATCCCGCGCACGGCTCTCCGCTACGCGATCGAGCGCTTTTCGGCAGCCGAGCGCCGCGCACTGCTCGAGGCGACGCGTCCGCTCCATGCGTTCAAGGAGCCGGGCCAACCTCCCAAGCGGACTGGAGCTCATGGATCTCGATCGAGACGTTCTTCGCCGCACCGCCCCGGGCCTCGACGCCCAGCGTGAAGTCGTCCCCTTTCGGCTGGAACGGCATGGGGATGTACGTGAGCCCATCGCTGGCAAAGACCTCGAGCCCCGTCCGGTCGCAATAGATGATGAGGCGCTGCTTGCCGGCGCGCAGCGGGGCAGGCGCACGATGGCCGTTGACCGCCAGCGCCTGCTTCCTGGCGTCATAAACGATCGAGCCCCCGCGCACGTTCCAAGCCACCTCGCCGGCATCGCCCGGCTCGAACTCGGCGCGTATCTCGACCAGCTCGGCCCCCATTCCCGCCAGCGGATTGGGGCCATCGGGCTCGAGTGCCGCGCGATGGACCCGGCGGCTCTTGGCGCGCAGGGACGCGAGCTCTTTCACGGGTGCGAAAGTCATCCGCGGCCCCTCGGGCGTCGAGGCCAGCCCCAGCTCCAGCGGGATGGTCATGGATTGGTTGAATGGCATCCCCTTGGTTTCGGTCTGGAACCAGCCGATCTGGATGCGGCGCCCGTCGCTCGGCGGGATATCGCTGAAAGTCTGCGCCGCGTAAAAGCCGCGTCCGCGGTGCCCGGGAAGCTTCCGTTCCTCCGGCGTGAATGCAGCACCGTCGAATGTCCCGATTGCGTGCTCGCCATTGGCGGCGGTGAGCACCCATTTCTTGCGCGCCGGGTCGCCGTCGACCGGCAGCTCGAAGAAATCCGGGCACTCGTAGAGAAATGCGCTTCCGTCGATGCCCTCGGCAATGCTCGAACGCGTCCACTGGCGGAGATTGGGCGAGGTGAGGAAATGAACGGTGTGTCTGCCTCCTGCTGCTGTGACGTAGAGAACCATCACCCACTTCCTGGAGGCCTCATGCCAGATGACCTTGGGATCCCGGTTCCCGCCGGTGATCTGCGGGAGGACCGGATTGCCGGCATACTTGGCGAACCTTCGGCCATCGGTGGAGTGGGCGAGGCACTGGACGGCTGGATCCCCCGCGGCCGTGTAGATCAGCACCAGCGGCGGCTGGCCGTCGGCGCCCAACCCGCTGGTGTTCCCCCAATCCACGACCGCGCTGCCGCTGAACATCGGCCCCAGCTCGTCCGGGGCGAGCACGTCCCCCAGCTCCCTCCAATGGACCAGATCGCGGCTCACCGCATGCCCCCAATGCATGTTGCCCCAGCTCCACCCATACGGATTGTGCTGATAAAACAGATGGTACTCGCCCCGGTAATAGACCAGGCCATTGGGATCGTTGTTCCAGCCGCGCCTGGACGAGAAATGGAACTGGCCGCGCAGCGGCTCGCGATACAGATCTTCGGCGCCCCGGATCGCGTCGCCCAGCTCGATCGCCCTCACGGCGGCCGCCCCGCCCGCGGCATCATCCACCTCCACAGCAACGGTCCGGCCGCGCCAGGCGCTGACGTCCAGGAACGCCCACCAGTCCGGCTCCGCCTCGGCCAGCTCGATCTGGTTGCGCACCGCCACAGCCCCGTCCGCCCGCAGTGTCACCATCCGCTTGGCGGCGCCATTCCGGATCGGAATCAGGAGATAGGGCCGGTCGATTTTGAATTCGCGCGCCGATGGAGCCGCCGAGGCGGAGGCATCCCGGGGGGCAAGACAGAGCGCGCTCATCAGGAGCAGGGTTCGCATTGGTCAAACGGTCGACGGTTCTTGGCCCAGCATGCCAGGAATCCGCGCGATGTATAGCCCCTTGTCGGGGCGCAACGCGAGAGGAGGCGCGGGGTAAACTCCCGGTTGACTCGGGCTGTATTGGCTTGTCTGGAGAAAGGGGATCGAACAAGAATCCGACCCGAAAGGAACAACAGATCATGATTGCACGGCATTCATTGGCGGTCGGGCGGGTCGCGCTGGCGGTGATGGCCAGCATGTGTGTTCTCGAGGGAGGAGGGGGGCATCTCGTGACGGTCGATATACCCTACCAGAAGTTCAAGCTTTCCAACGGGCTGACATTGATCGTCCATGAAGATCACAAGGCGCCGATCGTGACGGTCAACGTGTGGTATCACGTGGGCTCGAAGAACGAGCGTCCGGGCCGGACCGGCTTCGCGCATCTGTTCGAGCACCTGATGTTCAACGGCAGCGAGCATTACAACGCCGACTATTTCAAGCTGCTCGAACCGGAAGGCGCCACATCGATGAACGGGACGACCGATTTCGACCGGACGAATTATTTTCAGGACGTGCCGATCTCGGCGTTGGAGCTGGTGTTGTGGGCTGAATCGGATCGGATGGGCCATCTGGCGGGCGCGATCGACCAGGCCCGGCTGGATGAGCAGCGCGGAGTGGTGCTGAACGAAAAGCGGCAGGGAGAGAACCAGCCTTACGGCAAAGTGTATCAGAGGCTTTTCGAGGGATTGTTTCCCGCAGGACATCCTTATTCATGGGAGGTCATCGGCCGGACGGAGGATCTCGAGGCCGCCACGCTGAAGGATGTGCATCAATGGTTCGCCGATTACTATGGGGCGGCCAACGCGGTGATCTGCCTGGCAGGCGATCTGGATCCGTCCACCGCGAAGGCCAAGGTGGAGAAGTATTTCGGTCACATCCCGTCGGGCCCCCCCGTGCGCCGTCCGGAGCAGTGGATCCCCCGGCGGAAGGGGATCCAGCGAGAGGTGATCCAGGACAGGGTCAATCTGCCCCTGCTGCTTTTGGCCTGGACCACGCCCGGGTGGGGCGCGCCGCAAGCCGATTTTTTGAGCCTGGTGGGCGATATACTCAGCTCAGGAAAGACCTCCCGGCTCTACAAGCGGCTGGTCTACGAGGAGCAGTTGGCCGTTCAGGTCTCGGCCAGTTCGTATGGCCTGGAGATTGCGGGCGTGTTTGGCGTCAGCGTGCTGGGACGGCCCGGAGCCGACATGCAGCGGATCGAATCCATCGTGAATGAGGAGATGGATCGATTCTTGCGGGACGGCCCAACCGCGTCGGAACTCCGTCGGGTTCAGAACCAGCAGGTCGCCGGCTTCGTGCGCGGCGCCGAGCGGATCGGAGGGTTCGGGGGAAAATCGGACATCCTGCTCGAGAACGAAGTATATGGGGGCGATCCGGCCCGCTACCGGCAGACACTCGAGCGATTGCAGCGGGCGACCGAGAAGGACTTGCTTGAAGCGGCCCGGTCCTGGCTGGGCGACGGCATGCTGGCGATCGAGGTCCAGCCTTTCGCCAACTATCCCACGATCGAGTCAGGGATCGACCGGAGCCGTCCGCCATCGACGGGCGAGCCGCCGACGGCGCGGTTTCCCGCGTTCACGCGGCATGAGCTGAGCAACGGGCTCCGAGTGATCGTGCTGGAGAATCATGCGGTTCCGGTGCTCGATTTCCGGCTCCTGATGGATGCGGGCTTTGCGGCCGATCCGGTCGATCTGCCAGGCCTGGCGAGCCTGACGATGGACATGCTCGATGAGGGGACAGCTCGCCGGAGCACGCTCGAGATCAGCGAAGCCCTGGTGAGCCTCGGGGCGCGCCTCTCGGCGGGGGCAAACCTGGATCAGTGCGTGGTCTCGCTGAACACGTTGAAATCGACGCTCGAACCTGCGTTGGATCTGTTCCAGGACGTGCTGCTGCAGCCGGCTTTCCCGGCCCGGGAGCTGGAGCGCCTGCGCAAGGAGCGATTGGCGGCCATCGAGTTCGAAAAGACATCTCCGGACTCCATGGCATTGCGCGTGCTGCCGCGCTTGCTCTATGGCGCCGGCCATGCCTACAGCGCGCCCCTGACCGGCACCGGGACCGAAGCGGCGATCCAGCGCATCCGGACCGAGGATCTGCGCCGGTTTTATGGCCAGTGGCTCAAGCCCAACAACGCCACGTTGCTGGTGGTCGGCGACACGACCCGGGAGGAAATCCTGCCCGTGCTCGAGCGAGTGATGGGGGTCTGGAAAGCGGGGGAGGTGCCGAGCCGGACCCTGGCCGCGGTCGATCTGCCGGCTCGGTCCCGGGTCTATTGGATCGACAAGCCTGGCGCGGAGCAGTCCGTGATCTTCGCAGCCCACCTGGCCCCGCCTCGAGCGAACCCGCGCGAGGAGGCGATCGATCTTCTCAACAGCATCCTGGGGGGCAAGTTCACCTCGCGGATCAACATGAACCTGCGCGAGAACAAGCACTGGACTTACGGGGCTCGCTCCCGGTTGGTGGATGCCCGGGGGCAGCGGCCGTTTTTCATTCAGGTCCCCGTCCAGACCGACAAGACGCTCGAATCCATGGAGGAGATCCGCCGTGAGCTCGAGTCGATCCGGACCGATCGCCCGCCGACGGAGCAGGAGCTGTCCGACACGCGCCGCCGCGAGGTGCTGGCTTTGGCGGGGCGCTGGGAAACCATGGGCGCTCAGGCAGCCGAGCTGGCCGAGATCGTCCAGTTCCGTTTGCCGGATGACCACCCGTCCACTTTTGCCCGGCGCATCCGGGCGGTGACCGACACGCAAGTGGCCGAGGTCGCGCGCGACGTGCTCCGGCCCGAGCAGCTCCTTTGGGTGGTGGTGGGAGACCGGGCGAAGGCGGCGGATCGGATCGAGCAGATGGGGTATGGCCCCGCGCGGATCATCGACACCGACGGCCAGCCCGTCCCGTAGGATCAGGCTTTGGCGACCTTCTCGGGCTGGGGAGCCTCGGGTTTCGGAGACTCCCTCGTGTCGGACTTGTAATGGCTCGAGTAGTAGCGGTTCTGGTAGTAGTAATACGAGTAGTAGTAGGCGTCCTTGCCCTCGAAGTCGATGTCGTTGAGCACCACGCCGAGGATGTGGATTCCCGCGTATTGAAGGCGCTGGAGGGATTTTCGGGCGTGCTCGCGGCGGATCTTGTTGAACTTGGTGACGAAGATCACGCCGTCGGCCATCGACGAGACCACAAGGGGATCGCTCACGGCGGAGACAGGCGGGCAATCCACAAAGACGCGGTCGTATCGGCGGCTGGCCTCCTGAAGGAACTGGCGCATCCGGAGCGAGCCCGACATTTCGGAAGGATTGGACGGCACCGAACCCGCGCAGACGATATCGAGGTGGGGGACCTCGCTGGTGTGGACGATTTCGTCGATGCTGTTGACCTGGCTGGTGAGGTAAGCCGACAGGCCGATGGGGCTGTGGAGCTGATAGGCCTTGTGCACGGACGGGCGGCGAAGGTCGGCGTCCACGAGCAGCGTCTTGAGGCCGGTCTGGGCGGTGACGATCGCCAGGTTGGATGCGATCAGCGATTTGCCTTCGGCCGGGATGGTGCTGGTGATGACCAGGAGGCGGTATTGGTCGGCCTTCGGCATCAGCGCGATGGCGGCGCGAATCGTCCGGAAGCCTTCCGCCGCGGTGGACTGGGGATGCATGTGGGCCTGCAAGTCCCGCTCGATCACGCTGTTCGACTTGATATTGGGCACATACCCGAGAAACGGCACCCGGAGGTAAATCTCGACATCGTCCTGGGTCTTGATCGAGTCGTCGAGGTAATTGACGAAGAAAGCGAGGGCGACGGCGACCACGAGACCTCCGATGATCCCGAGCACGAGGCTGAACACGATGCGCGGCTTGTAGAACCTCAGCGGCGCCACCGCTTCATCCACGATGAACATGTTGTTCAACTTGCTGTTGGTCGTGATCTCGAGCTCTTTCTGCCGCTCGAGCACGCGCATGTAGAGGCCCTTCTGAAGCTCGGCATCGCGTTTGAGGGCGTCGTATTTGATCGATTTCTCGCCCAAGCTAAGCTGTTCCTGCTCGAGGGTGGCGACCAGATCGCGGATGGTCTGCAGCTCCGTGTTGCCGAGGAGGGCGGACGTCTCGAGGGTCTTCATCACATCCCGCATGGACTCCTCCAGGGAACGCTGCAGGGCGCTGATCTTCTCGCGCTCGGTGATGACATCGGGCCATTTATCCTTGTAGCGGCTGAGCATGCTCGCCAGCACGGCCTGCTCGAGCAGCAGCTGGTTCTTGAGCTGGGTGACCGTCGAGTTGGCGGCGATCGCGGGGATGTTATCGATGCTGACGCCCTTCTTGAGCAGCGACTGGACCTCGGTGAGCAGGCTGTTGGCGAGCGTGGCGCGGACCTGGATGGATACCATCTGGTCCTGGGCGAGTTTGAGCCGCTGGAGGATGATGTTCTGGCTCTCCTCGAGGGATACGTTCTTAAGCCCTACCCGGTATTTCTGCAGGGCGTTGTCGGCCTCCTCGACCTTGGTTTTTTGGACGGCGGTCTCCTGCTCGAGCCAGCGGGCGGTGCGAACGGAGGCCTCGCGCTTCTGGTCCAGGTTGTTGTCAATGAAATTGTTCAAGAGCGTGTTCGCGATCAGGGCGGCCTTCTTGGGGTCGGTATGCTCGACGCGCACATCGACCAGGCGGCTGAGGCGGATCGGCGACACGGTGATATCCTCGGACAGTTCCATGACGATGTCGCGGGACTTGGCATACCGCGGGTCCTGGTCGAGCTTGAGCTGGTTGATGATCGAGCTGAGCAGCGACCGGCTCATGAGGTTCTTGTATTGGGTCTGCAGGTAATCCTGCCCCTGCGCACCACCGGCGAAGCTGCCGCTCAGGTTGAGCGAGGTCTCCGACTCGCTGTTGATCTGCAGCCGCGCCGCGGCCTGGTAGATCCGCGGGGCTTTGGCCAGATAGATGATCGTCAGAACGAACACCGAGATGAAGGCCGCAATGACCAGCCAGCGCCGCTCGAGGATGACGTGATAGTAATGGCGCAGGTTGGTGACTTCCTCGAGGAAGCCGGCCTCGGCCGGGATGCCCGGGGGATTGTTTTCCATAAGCAGATTACCAGGGGGTCAAGGGCACGTAGATCACGTCGTCTGGCTGCAGGTAGATCACCTTGCCAGGATCGGTCGGTTTCTTGAGATCGTCGAAATCGATCTTGATGGTCCTCCCTTGCCGGGTGAACTCGATGCGGCTCTTGGCAGCGCCGCGGGTGAGGCCGCCGGCCTGGCTGATGGCGTCCAGCAGCGTCCATTTCTTCTCGCCGACCAGCGGCATGGGGCCGGGTTTGAACACCTCGCCCAGGATATTTACCGTTTGGAGCCGGTATTGCTTCATCGTCACGGTCACAACGGGATCCACAAGGTAATCTTTGCCGAGCAGTTCTCTCATCAGGGCTTCCACCTCGCGGGTGGTCTTGCCCGCAATCTCGATGTCGCCCAGCAAAGGATAGGATATCTTGCCGGTCGCCTGGACGGCACAATCCTTGGTCAGCCTCGACTCGTTGAATACATCGATGGCGATCACATCCAGCGGCGCAATCCGATAATCCTGGTCCGGCGCCAGCAATGCCGCCGCATTCGTGCGCGCATCCGCGCTGATGTTAAACAGGTTCGACGGCGTCGTTTGCGCTTCAAGGTGGAGGCCCGAAAGCAAACAAAAAAACACGCCGCCGAACACCATGCCTTCTGCTCGTGTCCGACTCATAGCCTAAAATCCTATGCCCAATCGTAGGGTAATCCGATTAACGTCATAGTCAATAATCGCTTTGGATGAACTGTTAAAGAGCTCGTATTCATACCGCAGCCCCGTCGAAAGCCAGGGCTGGAATCGGTAGCTGACATCCAGGAACGCGGTCCATTGGTTGTCAGTTCGATCCCCATAAACCACGGATCCCCCATCATACTGGGAGATTCGCAGCGTGCCGCCCCCGGACACCATGATCTTCCCCGTGGGCCCGAGGGTTCGGTTCAGGGCCAGACTCAGGTTATCGCTCGCGTAGGAACTGTCAGGCGACTGGGCGGATACGCTGGTCGACCGTGCGTAGGACAGCGTGCCCCGAAGCCTTTCGGAAAAACGGTAGCCGAGGCTTGCATTGACCACCGGATCGCCTTTGCTGCCGGACCGCCCTTCGAACTGCCGGACTTCATATCCCACACGGACCGTCCCCGTTATGCGGTTCAGGAAGACCTCGCTGACACCGACGAATGTGCCCAGCGAATTCATATCCGGGGCAGGCCATTGGAGCGGATGATTCGGCTCCGACATGGTTTTTCCATAATAGACCTCGCTCACAAACGTCATCCGGGTCCGCGGCTTGTAGGTTGCACCCAGTGTGCCTCGAAGCGAGGTGCTATCATACAGCCATGTGCCGGATTCGTAATCGGTGCGCCCGTGGCTCAGTCCAATGTGCCCATTGATTTTATCGGTAAAGGAGTAAGAAACTTGGTAACTATCCGAGAAGGTGATTCGTTCAACATTCGCACTCTCGCCCAGAACAAGCGGATTTAAGCCGCCTCCCATCACGCTATTTTGCAGCTCGATCTGATCCGATCCTTGGAGCGAGACCCGGTAGCCGGTCAACCGGAGGTTGAACGAGAGCGAGTGGTCGCTGTAATTCACATCGCTCCGTTTCTGGTAGAAATTTTGATGAAACTCGTAGCCGAGGGACAGATAGTGCTTCGAATAGGGAGTGCCGAGCGACAGGTCAATCCCCGGGGTGATGCTGGTGATCAGGTCGGAGGTGCGCCGGGCGCTGGACCGATAATAGATATTGTCGTTGAACTGCTCGGTGACTTCGAGGCTGGTTCGGATCGTGACGGGCCCCCACTGATAGGCGAGCAGGTTCCGCGCATCAAAAGCCCTGGCAGCACCGGCTGATCCTGCCACACCGGCGACCACCAAAGCCATCCCATGGGCAGGTCTGGACCAATTCATCAGCTCAGCTTGATCTGGATTGCAGCCGTCACGCCTTGAATGCCCGCCATCACTAGAAAAATGGTCGGGGCGGTGAGATTTGAACTCACGACCTCGTGGACCCGAACCACGCGCGCTAGCCAGGCTACGCTACGCCCCGACTGACCGTGAGACGAAGAATGCCCAGCATTGGAAACGAATGCAACAGGTTTTTCACGGCACGACGGGCCGGGCCTATGGCCATCCCATCGGATGTGCGGACGACGGGCTTGCATTCGGCAACCATTTCCACCAGTAGTCTGGATCCGGCGCCCGAGGCCGAGCGCCTCGCATGAATGACATTCGTTCCACGATCCAGTTGCGCGTCCGCTACAGCGAGACCGACCAGATGGGCACCTTCTACAATTCCCGGGTGCTGGAATGGTTCGAGTGCGGCCGAACCGAGCTGATGCGCCAGATCGGCCTGCCCTATTCCGAAATGGAATCCCGCGGAGCATGGCTGCCCCTTGTCGAGGCCCATGTCGAGTACCTGGGGCGGGCTCGATACGATGACCTGCTGGAGCTCACCACGATCGCATCCTTCGCCGGGCCCGCACGGCTGCGATGCGACGCCCGAATCATCCGGCTCAACCCCGAAGCCCCTGTCGCGCGCGGCTACACCGTTCACGCCTTCACCCGGCACGACGGCCGCGTGATCCGCCCGCCCGCCTGGTTCCGGGAGATCTTCGACCGCGCGGCACGGCCCAATCCAGGTTGATCCGGCAGCCAGCCGGGCGGCATCCATCCGTCGGCCGCCCTTGAACCATCCGGCTCTCCGGGCGCGCGCTGGCCGCACGCTCGAGACTGGATATTGGCGGCTGCCAGTGCGGCCTTCTTAGGGTCTGTGCAAAAATTAATTCCGATTTTGCTGGAGGGGATTGGGTGGGCTGGCAAGGCGCGACGAGTGAGCATACCCGCGCGGTCTGTGAGCGAGGAGCAACACAGCCAGCGCGCCCAAGACCCCCAGCCCGCAGGGGCGGGGCGGCGTCGGGCCATCTGCTTCGTTGCTCGGTCGGTCGAGTATCGCAGGGGATACACTCCCTCCCTTGCGCCTCGCATCTGGCCCGGCGGCGCTCCCGCCAAAATCGGAAGTAATTTTTGCACAGACCCTTGGCGCGGCCGCCTTTCGGCTTGCCGATTGGCCTGGTCTGGCATCCAATGAAGCCATGCACCGAATCTCATTAAGCCATCTCACGCCAGCCGCCGCGGTCGCGAAGCGGACGGGGAGCAGCCATGGGCAGCCGTCTCCTGGCGTCGGCGGGCACGGTTCACTGTCTCGATGCTCGTTCGCGAGGACGTCGGCGCTATTGGCCGCCGCATCGATTGGATGGGGACTGGCCAGCGGGCCGATGCCGGCCCTTCCGTCGGCGCGCGCGCAGGCGCCGAGCCCATCCACCAACTATGCCCTGACTGTCCGCACCGAGCGCGCCGATGCGATCTACCGGAAGGGCGATCCGGTCGTCTTCGAGGTGCGGTTGGTGCACGGTCAGAAGCCAGTCGATGAAGCCGAGGTGAAATGGGCGATCTCGAAGGACGGCGTGCCGCCCATCACCGAGGGCGCTCTGGGCTTGGCGCACGGTTATGGGACCGTGACCGGCCGGCTCGATGAACCGGGCTTCCTCCAGTGCCGCGCGACCTGGGACACCCCGGCCGGCCGGACCCTGGCGGCTGTCGGCGGAGCGGCGGTCAGCCCGCTCGAAATCCGCCCCAGCCTGCCCGTGCCCGACGATTTCGACGCCTTCTGGGCCGGGCAGAAACGCCAGCTGGCCGCCGTGCCGATCCGCCCCCGGCTCACGCCCGTGCCGTCGCCGCGTCCGGGAATCGATTGCTGGGATCTGCAAGCCGACTGCGTTGGCGCGCCAGTGTCGGGCTACCTGTCGCGGCCGGCTGACGCCCGACCGCGGAGTCTGCCGATCATGCTCACCGTCCACGGGGCGGGCGTGCGGAGCGCCAGCCTCGCCGGGGCGGCCGGCTGGGCGGAGCAGGGGTTTCTTGCGCTGGACATCAACGCGCACGGCATCCCCAACGGCAAGCCCGTCGAGTATTACGCCGACCTCGCCAAGAGCGCCCTGGCGGATTATCGCTGGCGGGGACGCGAGTCCCGCGAGACGGTCTATTTCCGCGGCATGTTTCTCCGGCTGGTCCGTGCGCTGGACTGTCTGACCGCCCAGTCGGAATGGGATGGCCGCACCGTGGCCGTTCACGGCAGCAGCCAGGGCGGCGCACAATCGATCGTTGCCGCCGGATTGGATCCGCGCGTGACATTTTTCGCCGCCGGGGTGCCGGCCATGTGCGATCACAGCGGAGGAGCTGCCGGCCGGGTCAGCGGCTGGCCCAAGATGGTGCCTGCGGGTCCGGATGGCCGGCCCGACGCGGCGATCCTCGAGGCCGCTCGCTACTACGACGCGATGAACTTCGCCACGCGGACGCGGGCGGCGGGCATCCTGACGGTGGGGTTCATCGACACCACCTGCCCGCCCACGAGCGTCTACGCGGCCTACAATGCGCTGGGCGGCCCCCGCGAGATCTTCAACGATCCGCCCAGCACCCACGCGGTCTCGTCCAAAGCCGCCCAGGCCATGCGCGATGCCATCCTCCGTCATGTCCAGTCCCGGCGCAGCGCGGGCCCTTCGGCAACCCTTGATCGCGGAGCGGGATCGGCCGGACGATATGCAGAAACGGACGCCTTCGTGTCGGGCCAGGGCGGCTACCACACGTATCGGATCCCATCCCTTCTGGCGACGCCGGCCGGGACGCTGCTGGCCTTCGCCGAGGGCCGCAAGTCCGGACGCGGCGACGCGGGCAACATCGATCTGCTTCTGCGTCGCAGCCTCGATCAGGGGCGGACCTGGGAGCCCGTGCAGACGATCTGGGACGACGGATCCAACACGTGCGGCAATCCGTGCCCTGTCTTCGATCGCCAGACCGGCGCGATCGAGCTGCTGATGACATGGAATCGCGGGGAGGATACCGAGCCGCGCATCATCGACCAGACCAGCAGGGACTCGCGCCGGGTCTGGGCCACCCGGTCCGCGGACGACGGCCGGACCTGGGCGCCGCCGCGCGAAATCACGGCCGACGTCAAACGGTCGGACTGGACCTGGTATGCGACCGGGCCCGGGGCCGGCATCCAGATCGAACGCGGCCCGTTGGCCGGCCGGCTGGTCATTCCCTGCGACCATATCGAGGCCGGCACCCGCGGACACTATTCGCACGTCCTCTACTCGGATGATCATGGCCGCACCTGGCGGCTGGGCGGCCGGACGCCCCTGCCCCAAGTCAACGAATGCGAGGTGGTCGAGCTGGCCGATGGCCGGCTCCGGCTCAACATGCGCAACTACGACCGATTGCAGCGGACCCGGCAGACCGCGCTGAGCGACGACGGTGGCCTGACCTGGTCCGGCCAGGTCCATGCGCCGGATCTCATCGAACCCGTCTGCCAGGCTACCATCCGCCGCTATTCATGGCCGGCCGCCGATCGGCCCGGGATCATCCTGTTCGCCAATCCAGCCAGCGAGAAGCGCGAGCGCATGACCGTGCGCGCCAGCCAAGATGATGGCCAGACATGGCCGGTGGCGCGCCGGGTCACCGATAAGCCCAGCGCCTATTCCTGCCTAGCGGCGCTGCCGGACAAAACGATCGGCCTCCTGTTCGAGACTGGCGAGAAATCCCCCTACGAGAGAATCGTCTTCGCCCGATTCGACCTGGCCTGGCTCGGCCTATGAGACCCTATGCCGCGACGGCGCAAAGGTCATGCGCTTCAAGTTCGAGGTTGCCGGCCTTTCCGCCCCGCCGCTATCCTGTGCTCGAAATCCGAAATCCAGACAACATGGCTTGAACGCCCCCCCATGAATATCTCTCCAACCGCCCGCTGGAGCCGGGCTCGAAGCGCGCTGCTCCTGGCCGCGCTCGGGGCCGCCCTTGCCGCTGCCCATGCCGGCTCGCCCAATATCCTGTGGATCACCTGCGAGGACACGGGGCCTCAGCTGGGCTGCTACGGGGACGCCTATGCCCGAACGCCAAACCTGGACGGGCTGGCGGCGCGCGGCCTGCGCTATCGGCGCGCCTGGTCGACAGCGCCCGTGTGCGCCCCCGCCCGCACCACGATCATCTCGGGCGTCTATCCGACCAGCACCGGCAGCCAGCACATGCGCAGCGAAACCGCGATGCCCGCCTTCATGAAGATGTATCCACAGCTTCTGCGCGAGCGCGGCTATTACTGCAGCAACAATAGCAAGGAGGATTACAATCTCACCAAGCCGGGCAAGGTGTGGGACGATTCGTCGGCCCAAGCGCATTACCGGAACCGGCAGGCTGGCCAGCCGTTCTTTGCCGTGTTCAATTTCACCGGCACCCACGAAAGCCAAATCCGCCGACGGCCCCATGTCCTTCAGCACGATCCCGCCGGCGCGCGCGTGCCGGCCTACCACCCCGACACGCCCGAGGTCCGGCATGACTGGGCCCAATACTACGACAACGTCACCGCCATGGACGCCCAGGCCGGCCGCCTGCTCCAGGAGATCGAGAACGCCGGCCTGGCCTCGGACACGATCGTCTTCTTTTACGGCGACCACGGCTCCGGAATGCCCCGGAGCAAACGGTGGCCCTACAACTCCGGGCTGCATGTCCCGCTCATCGTGTTCGTCCCCGACAAGCATCGAGACCTCGCCCCGAAGGAGTACCAGGCCGGGGGCTGGTCCGACCGCCTGGTGGGGTTCATCGATCTAGCCCCCACGCTTCTGAGCCTGGCTGGAGCGGCGCCTCCCGAGTGGATGCAAGGCCATGCCTTCATGGGACCCCATCAAACCCCGCCGCCCCGCTACCTGCACGGCTTCCGCGGGCGCATGGACGAGCGATACGACCTGGTGCGCTCCGTCACCGACGGCCGGTTTGTCTACATCCGCAACTATCTTCCGCATCTGATTTACGGCCAGTATCTGGATTACATGTTCCAGACCCCCACGACGCGGATCTGGAAACAGCTTTACGACGAGGGCAAGCTGGCGCCTCCGCAGACCTTCTTCTGGGAACCCAAGCCGCCGGAGGAACTCTACGACCTCGATAGCGATCGGGATGAGGTCAGGAACCTGGCCGGGTCTTCCGCGCACCAATCCAAGCTCGAGGAGCTCCGCCAGGCCCAGCGCGATCACCTCCTCCGGATCCGGGATGTCGGATTCCTTGCCGAAGCCGAAATGCACCGCCGCGCCCAGGGAACGACCATCTACGAGATGGGCCACGATCCCCGTCGGTACCCGCTCGAACGGATCCTCGAGATGGCCGAGGCCGCCTCTCGGCTCCGGCCCGAGGCCATGCCCAAGCTCGAGCAGGGGCTGGGGGATGCCGATCCCGCCGTCCGCTACTGGGCGGTCCTGGGCTTCCAGATGCGCGGCCGCGAGGCTGTGGCCGGCGCCGTGCCAAAGCTTCGTGGGGCCCTGCGCGACTCGTCCCCGGCGGTTCGGATCGCCGCCGCCCAGTCGCTGGGCCAATACGGCCCGCCCGCCGATCTCGAACCGGCGCTGGCCGCGCTCAAGGAGCTGGCGCCTGCGGATCGCAATGGCGCCTACGTGTCGATGCTGGCGCTGAACGCCATCGACGCCCTCGGCAGCAAAGCCAGCTCGCTCCGGGAGCTGGTGCGCACAATGCCCGTCAAGGATCCCCAAGCACCGGCTCGAGCCAACGGGTATGTCGATCGCCTCGTGAAAAACCTGGTCGGCGCCACCAACCCGGCTCCCGCCTCCTCTTCGATTCGAGCGGCGCCAGCCGTCCAGCCTGCCGCATCCAAGCGGTCGCAGGCTCGGCTGGCGGCCGCCAGGACCGCGGGCGCCAAGCCTGCGGCGGCCCAGGGCGCCGCAGCCCCTTCCGAGCCGGCTGCCTCTGCGACAGCGGGACCGCCGGATGGGGCGCCCTTTGTCTACAAGCAGACCGATTCGCGCCAGCTGCGGCTGTTCGTGCTCGAGCCGGCGGGCCTCCGGTTGGGCCAGCCCCGGCCCGGGATCGTGTTCTTCCACGGGGGCGGCTGGGTGGGCGGGAGACCCTCTCAGTTCAACGAGCAAGCGCGGCATTTTGCCCGCCGGGGGATGGTGTGCGTTCAAGTCGAGTACCGCCTGCTGGCGGGGCGGGGGGAGCCGCCCACGATCTGCGCTCAGGACGCCAAGTCGGCCATGCGCTGGGTGCGCGCGCACGCGTCGGATTGGGGTCTGGATCCGAATCGGATTGCGGCGGCGGGCGGTTCGGCGGGCGGGCATCTGGCAGCCTTTGTCGGCATGGTCGATGGCCTGGACGATCCGCAGGACGACCGGAATGTCTCCCCCAAGGCCAATGCGATGCTGCTCTTCAATCCGGTCCTCGACAACGGTCCGGGCGGCTGGGGCGCCGATCGCGTGGGCGGTCTTTACCGCCAGCTTTCACCCGCTCACAACATTTCGATCGACGACCCGCCCGCCGTCGTGTTCCTGGGCACCGAGGACCGCCTGATCCCGGTCGATACCATCCGGCGTTTCCAGCAGGCCATGCAAAAGGCGGGCGTCCGCTGCGAGACGCGGTTTTACGAAGGGCAGGCTCACGGCTTTTTCAACTACGGCCGCGGCGACAACCGATATTATCGGGAGACGCTGGCCGACGCCGACGCGTTTCTCGTCTCGCTCGGCTGGCTGCGGCCTCCGGCTGCCTCTCCCACCTCCACCACCGGCCGACCATGAATCGATCGAATCGCCCTTTGCGTGCCGTGCTGGTTGCCGCCGCCCTTGCGGCGCTGCCTGGCCCGACGGCTCCCGCCCTGCTCGAGGCCGCGCGCCCGCCCAACATCGTCTTCGTCCTGGCCGATGACCTGGGGTGGACCGACGTCGCCTGCTACGGCAGCCGGTATTACGAAACGCCGCATATCGACCGGCTGGCCGCTCAAGGAATGCGGTTCACCAGCGGCTACACCTGCGGCCCCAACTGCCAGCCAACCCGCGCAGCGCTCATGAGCGGCCAATATGGGCCGCGGACCGGCGTTTACACCGTCGGCGGCATCGAGCGTTTCAACTGGCAGTCGCGCCCGCTGCGCCCCGTGGACAATGTCACCAAGCTCCCTCCCGAGACAGTCACTGTCGCCGAGGCGCTGCGCCAGGCCGGTTATGCGACGGCTCTCTTCGGCAAGTGGCACCTCGGCGATGACCCTGAACACCACCCGCTCCAGCAGGGATTCGACGAAGCCGTCGTCTCGATGGGCCAGCATTTCGACTTCAAGACCAATCCGCAAGCCGAGGTCGCGCCCGGCACGTATCTGGCGGACTTCCTGACCCAAAAGGCGGAGGGATTCATCCGGCGGCACCAGGACGGCCCGTTCTTTCTTTGCCTGCACCACTTCGCCGTCCATTCGCCCCATCAGGCCAAGGAACCGCTGATCGGGAAGTTCCGGCCGAAGCCGGCCTCCGGCGGCCACCACAGCCCCGTCTATGCCGCGATGATCGCCAGCGTCGACGAGAGCGTCGGCCGGATGATGGCCCTGCTCGATGAGCTCGGATTGTCCCCTCGCACCCTGCTGGTGTTCACCAGCGACAACGGCGGCGTGGGCGGATACGAGCGCGAGGGCGTCCAGGGCGGCAGCATCACCGACAACGCCCCGCTGCGCTCGGGCAAAGGATCGCTCTACGAAGGCGGGATCCGCGTGCCCTATCTCTTTCGCTGGCCGGGTGCCATCGCGCCTGGCAAAACCTGCGAGGCCCCCATCAACAGCGTCGATCTCTATCCCACGCTGCTCGAGCTCGCGGGAGCGAAGCCGCCTGCCGGCCACCGGCTCGACGGGATCAGCTACCTCGGGCTCCTGACCGGATCGCTGCCTCCCGCATCGCCTCGCCCCGACCTCTTTTGGCATTTCCCCGGCTATCTCGGCGCCGGCGCGAACACATGGCGCACCACGCCCGTTGGCGCCATCCGTTCGGGCGACTGGAAGCTGATGGAGTTTTTCGAGGACGGCCGGCTGGAGCTCTATCGGCTGAGCGCCGATCTTGGCGAACGGCGCAATCTGGCCGGTGAGCAGCCGGATCGGGCTCGGGACCTGCATGCCCGGATGACGGCGTGGCGCAAGGCCATTCAAGCCCCCATGCCGACGCCGAACGATTCGCCCGCCTCTGCCGCGCCGGCAGCGAAAAAAAGAAATCGAAATCCCGACGCCAAGAGAGATCCCAGGCCGTGAGCAGGCCGTCGGGTGCGCGCGCTCGAGCACGACCGCCGCCCTGAGCATTCAATTACATCTTGTTACTTGCGGGCGGTAATGCCCATGCCCAACCGCGGCAGCAGCTCGCGCGCCTCGGATGTGCCATAGTTGAAGATCACGAAACCGCGGGTCGAGCAGCGCCGGGCGATCTGGATCTGCTCGATCACTCCATCCAGGCCCAGACGCGAGCTCGATGCGCTCTCGCCAATGCCCGGATAACACGGGACGGGGCCCGCCCATTCGATCTGGCGGGCGAGCATGGTCTCGAATTGCCGATGGCTTGATGTGTAATCCATGGGGCATACAAAATCGAGCCAGCCGCGATCGCACCACAGCTTCCAGTCCTGCCCCACGCTGTCCCGGTCCGAAGGCCAGTTCCGGAAAACGGCGGCCGAGATCTTGACGCCCGGCCGAAGAATGCGGGCCCGCTCGGCCACGGCGCGGACGACAGCGGTGATATGGGAGCGCCGCCAATCCAGCCATGCGCTCCGCTGCGACCCGCCGTCGGACACCTCGCTCGGCCATTCGAGCAATGCTTTGCCTATTGCCCGCTGAAAGCGCTCGCGGCAGCCGTCGCAAAAGCAATGATTGCTGTCGGGATATCGAATGTAATCGAAGTGAATGCCATCGACAGGGTATTGGCGGGCCACTTCGAGCATGGACTCGATCTCGAGCTTCTGGTTTTCCGGGTGGGATGGGCAAAGCCAGGACTCCTCCTGCCCGCTCAAGCTGGCTTGCAGACGGCCGGCCCGGAGCATCGCGTCCCGAAACGACGCAGGCGCCTCGCGGCCGAGGTTCCAGTTGACTTTCCAGACATGGACCTGGATGCCATGGCGGCGGGCGGCTTCGAGGCAGGCGGCGATCTGATCGCCGCGCGCGGCGACCAACGGCGCCACTGGAAGCACCTCGCTCTCATAATACGCCACGCCGCCCCAGAGCATGTTCGGAATGATCGCCGTGAATCCATTGTCGGCCAGTCGCCGCAGCGCGTCGTCCCAGGACATGCCCTCGACGCCGAATGCGCTGTGGCACCAGAACGCTCGAAACTCCCCGGGCTCGGAGCTCTGGGCGCGGCACCAGGCCTCGACCACGCTCTCCCGAGCCGCCTCGGCCTCGTCCATGGCAGCCGGGTGCTCCCCGCGATCGAGAGCCGCCATGGCTCGACGGTGATGCGCCTGCGCGCGGGCCAGCGCCTGGGCCGCCGGCGAGCCGGAAGCCGCTCGCTGCCCTACGGCGGCGGCGGCTTCATCGAGGTTCTTGGCGGGACCGATGGCCCCGACGCGGTCCAGCCGCGCACGGACGGCCCGGCCCCAGAGAACCGGATCGACATGCCCGACCATGGCCAGCAGGAGGCGGGCCTTTCGCTCCGGATCGTCTGGGAGCAGGATGTGGGTCATCACCACCGCCTGGGTCGAGCCCACCACCGCGGCGTAACCGGTCGGCTGCCCCCGGTCATCGAGCCAATCGGCCAGCACGCTGCTCGAGCCGGCCACCGGCTGCACTTCCTGAACATTCCACGAACGCTGGCCTGTCAAAGGCGGCGCACCCGCCCATTCCTCCGCCCGTGCTCGGATCGCCGCGAACGCACCCTCTCGCGCCTGTCGGACATGCGGCCCGAACCGGACGGGCAGAACGGACCGGAGCGGCTCCGGCATCGAGTAGCAGACGACCAGCCGCCCGCCCCGCCTGGCATAGCGCCTCAGGAGCCCCGCGGCACGATCCGGAATCTCGGGATTGTAGGGGAGGATGACGACTCGAGCCGCAGCCAGCTGGGCGTCGGTGAGGCTGGAATCGCTGAGCACGGCGCTGTCCAGCCCGGCCGACCGGAGCAGCCGCGCAGCGGTCTCGGCGGACTGGCTGACGGTGCGCGCCTCGGAGGGCCGGCCCTCCGCAACCGACTCGCCGCGGACGATCGCCACAAACGTGTCCTGGCCAAGCACGCCGACCGGCTTGAGATCCCGCAGGAAAAATTCGGTGTCCCGATCCTGCCCGCGCCAGGCGCTGAGACGGATCCCGTCGATGCGCTCCCAGCCGGCCGGCTGGCCTTCGGTCCCGAAGCTGGCCCGATCGAGCGTGACGACGTTCCAGTCGCGGTCGGATTCGGGGAAGAAAGTGCCGTGGTACCAGCCGTTGCCGCTCTTCAGGTAGAGGCTGAAGTAGGAGACGGGCGCGGCCTTGCGGCAGAGGATCTCGAACTCGATGCCCCGGCAGGCGCTCAAGTCCAGGGCAAGCGATCGATCCCACGATGCCCGCTCGGGGCGTCCATGGGCGAACTGACAGCGCAATCGCAGCGCCCGGCCGTCCGGGAAATCCTCGATCGTCACGGGGGCAGTGGCGGCCATCGGTTTCCAGGCGGCCTGGGCTTCCGAATCACGCGCGTAGGCAACATCCTCGATGACGAGCGCGGCGCCGGCGGCGCATGCAGCCGCGGCCAGGCTCCATGCCGCGAGGACCACAACGATGCACGATTTCATGGCGGGAAGCCTCTCCGAAACCTCCCGCGCTTCCAAGATCAAATCCGAACGGGCCCCCCCCCGGCCGGCTCGCGCGTCGGGGACGCCACCCGCCGGTCGCGCGGATTGGACTCGTGATCCGAACGAGAGCGTTGGCGTTCGTGGCGGCCTATGGCTTGACCACGAACTTCCCGGCCGCGCCCGCAGCCTCGTAGATCGCCGACGTCTTTTGCCACAGGCCGACGGCAGATCCCGCGATCGTCACCGGGCGCGGCGCCAGCAGGCCGGCCGCCTCCGGCGCATCGCAAACGCGCAGGATGTTCAGCAGCGCCGGGGCTGCGGGGTCTTCGTGTGTCGCCGCCGGATCGATCAGCACCAGCGCGTCCACGTCGGGCTCCAGAAGAGCCGCGTAGACGCAAAGCAGCGCAGCCGCCCCCTCCCCCGCCAGATGAACCGGGCACTGCGATGGGGATCGCGCGCGAACCAAGCGCACCGCCGAGGCAATGTCCCAGACGCGCCCGCTGTCCACGGTCCGGCCCAGGAGATAATGGGCCCGCTCGACATAGTTGGGCGGGTTTTTCCGCGTCCAGCTCGTGCCGCCGACGCCGCGCGGCTCGCAAAGATATACGGCGTCCCCCGGCCGCGTAAGGCTCTCGAATCCGGCCGGCAGCGGCGACTCGACATCCGACCCGGCAACCCACAGCCAGACCCGTTCCGGCGGTTCTGACGGGGCCCGCGCCGCGCGCAATCGAATCCGGATGCCGGGCTCGGTGCTTGCCCAGAAGACGCCGCCGGTCGAGCCGCTCACCGGCTGGGCCTCCGACACCCGGGCGGGGAAATCGCCAAACACGCGCTCGCGGATCCTCCCCAGCAGCCGATCCCGCCATGGAGCGAACTCCTCTTTCGCGGGCAGCGCGACCTTCGCCATCGGCACGAATGTGCGGTCGATCTGCCCGTTCAAGGCGTCGGCGGGCAGATCGGTGTCGCGGACGAACACGCGCAGCTCCTCGGGCGGGATCGGGTGGGATATCTCGCCGGAGCGAGCGACCAGGTCGACCTCGGTGTCGGTGACCGGGCGGGGGTCGTTCTTGAGGTGGGTGTTCAGAAACCGGAAGGCGGCCTGCCGGATGTCGGCGCGATAGGCATGGTCGCCGATGCTGACGACGCTGTCGACGCAGTCGCCGGCGCCGAAGAGGCTGTAGAGCCGCTCGAGCCGGTTGATGACGCGCTCGTTGGCGTCCATGGGGAAGATGCGGTCCTGGTCGCTGTTGACGAACAAAAGGGCCCGCGGGGCGATGAGGGCCGCGATGCGCGTCCACGGCCATCGATGGGCATTATAGAGAAACATGCAGTCGCAATGGCCGTTGATCACCCGGTTCCCGACGTAGGATGCCAGGTCGGCCATGCCGCTGACGGGCACCGCCACCCGCACCCGATCGTCCGCCGCGGCGATCCAGAACGTGGCGGCGCCGCCGCCGCTGATGCCCGTGACGCCCAGCCGGTTCGGATCGACATCGGGCCGGCTCGCCAGGTAGTCCAGACCCCGGATCCCGTTCCAGCACTCGACACCGGCGGGCGTGTATCCCCGCGACAGCCATTCCCAGCGGCCTTCGCGGTAGGTGCCGTGGTGCAGCCCGGCCAGCTCGCCCAGCTGGAGCGTGTCTACCGTCAGGCAGACATACCCGTGCCGGGCCAGCCAGATCCCGTGAGACTGGTACGCGGTCTTGTTGCCGTTGCGGCCGCGCGCCGAGTGGCCGCATACATAAAGAATCCCCGGCCATTTCCCCTCCGGAGGAGCCGCCGCGGGCCGGTAGAGATTGGCCGTCACATACAGCCCGGGCCGGCTCTGATAGTGCAGCATGTCGACCTGGTAGTCACCGCGGTCGAGGGTGCGCGCGATCGCGGCCCGCAGCGGGGTTTTCTCGGGTACCGGCCACAATCCCAGCATGTCCATGTACTCCCGGCGAAAGCGCGGGCGCAGATCGATCCAGTCGCCGGCGGAACGGACCGCGCCCAAGAAGTCGTCCTCGAGCCTTTCGGCGGTCTGCCGGAGATATTCCTGGATCATGGCGTCACCGGGCTGTCCCTGGTCGGGCGGGCCGTAAGGCTGGGCCGGCAAACGCTGGGCCGGCAGGATCGCCAGCAGGCACGCCAGCGCAACCAGGCCATTCCGTCTGCTGCGAACAGCGCTGGATGCAGGGGACACTTGGCAAGGGCTCAGGAGCTGCGGCAGGCTTTTCATAGACAGGTCGATGAGAGTTCGGCGGAGCTGGCCAACGGCAGCCAGACGCTCAGCCGCCCGCCGGCGGGCCGGCTGACCGCCTCGAGCTGGCCCTGGTGCGACGCCAGGATCCGGCTGCCCAGAATGAATCCGGCGGCGCCGCTGCCGGACGGGGCGTCCGGAAGCAGGCCGTCCAGAAATCGATGGAGACCCTCCGCCTCGCCATCCGAGACGGTCATCTCCAGATCCAGCCGGACGCGCTGGCCTTCGGTCTGGATCGACCAGACCCAAACGCCGGCCCCAGACATCGCCTCCAGAGCGTTCAGATAAAGCTGGCGCAGCGCGCACGTCAGGGGCCGAACCTCGATCCGCACCCGAAGGCGCGGCGCCACGGCCTCTTGCCGGAGCTCGATCCGGCCCTCGCCCAGGTCCGGCTCGAGGCTTTCCCAGATCCGCCTCTGGAAGAGCTCGATGTCGACCATCGGCCGGGGCCCGACGCGGCCATCCTCCCCCGCCACCACCAGCCACTCCTGGATGAGCAGGTGGATCCGATCCACCTGCCGCTGGATGCGCCGCCCAAGGACTCGACGCTCGGCCGGCGAAAGGCTCTCCCGCACCGCCGCCTCCGCCGCCATCCGAATCACCGCCAGCGGATTCTCGACGTCGTGCGCCAAGTGCCGCAGCCATGAGTGAAGCCCCGGAGGATCGGACGCCAGCTCCGAGGGCTGGCGCGCCAGCCGCGATATACTCGATGCATACACCAAAAACACTTTTATAGCATTAAATGTAATTGTCAATAAATAAATTCAAGTCCGATTGTCATGTAACGGAGCGGCCATGTCCCGATAGCAGGCTGGCCAATCCGGTTCCGGACAGAGGCGTCCCAATATGCGGCTTCTGGCAGAGCTGGCGGATCTCGGACGGATGGAGGGACGGGGGCGGGCGAGCGCGGGACGCCGGCGCGTTTCGGGTCACGCTTGCGGCGCGCGTTCGGAGAGGCAGCGGTGGATCCCGGCGGCGGCCTTGCGTCCGTCGCGGACGGCGTAGACGACCAGGTTGGCGCCGCGGACCTGGTCGCCCCCGGAGAAGACGCGATCGAGGGTGGTCATTTGATTCTTGTCGACCACGATCCCGCCGCTCTCGTCGACGGCGATCGCGCTCCATTCGCTCTCGGGCGGAAAGGAGATCGGATCGAAACCATAGGCAACCAGGACGATGTCGGCGGGAACGGTGAATTCGGAATGGGGAACGGCGTATGGTTTGCGGCGGCCTTTTGCGTCGGGATCGCCGAGGGCCATGCGCGAGCACCGGACATGGGTCAGCCCGCGGGCGGGATCGCCTTCGATGCTGATGGGGCTGGTCAGGAAGACGAACTGGGCGCCTTCCTCGAGCGCATTGCGGTATTCCTTGCGGCTGCCGGGCATGTTGGCGAGGTCGCGGCGATAGAGGCAGACCGCCTGGCGCGCCCCGGCGCGGATGGCGGTGCGCAGGCAATCCATCGCGGTGTCGCCGCCTCCGAGGACAGCGACGGACTTGCCGCGAACGTCGATGTCGGGCAGCCCGGAGGCGGTCCCGAGGTTTTTTCGAACGAGGAACGGCATGGCCTGGTAGACGCCGGGGAGGCCGCAGCCAGGGATGTCGAGCTCGCGAGCCCGGGGAGCGCCCATGCCGAGGAACACGGCATCGTGGCGCGCGAGCAGATCGCCCAGCGAGATATCGCTTCCCACCCTCACGCCGGTCCGGAACCGGACGCCTTTCTTTTCGAGCAAGGCGATGCGGCGATCGACCACGCTCTTATCGAGCTTGAAGGACGGAATGCCCCCGGCCAGGAGGCCGCCGAGGATGGGGAGGGCCTCGAAGACGGTGACCGCGTAGCCGAGGGCGGCCAGCTCGTCGGCACAAGCCAGGCTGGCAGGGCCGGACCCGGCCACCGCGACGCTGCGCCCGTTGGGCATGACCCGGACCGCGTCCACGGCATCGCGGGCGAATGCATACTCGTTGATGAACTTCTCGATGGCGCCGATGGGAACAGGATCGGCGCGCACGATCAAGGTGCACATGCCCTCGCAGAGCCGCTCCTGGGGGCAGACCCTCGAGCAGATCTCGGGCATGTTGCTGGTCGAGCGGGAAACGGCGGCGGCCTCGATAAAACGCCCCTCGGCGGCCAGGCCCAGCCATTCGGGGATGCGGTTGCCCAGGGGGCAGCCCAGCGAGCAGAACGCCATGGCGCACTGCACGCATCGCGCGGCCTGGGCCATGACCGTTTCCGGATCATAGAGGCGGTAGATCTCGAGATAATCCGCGGATCGCTCCTCCGCCTCGCGCTTGGGCGGATCCTGGCGGGGCACTTCGCTCCACGCATACTTGACCTCGCTGGTGCTGGAAGGCCCAGCCCCCGAGGCGCCGATGCGCGGGGGGGCAGGCGGATCGGGCGGCGGATCCGCTGGCTGGACTGTTTCGGCGTCGGGTCTCATGGCCGGCAGCGCGCAAGCGCTGCGCTACAGCATGCTGGCTTCTTGGCGATTTGTCAAAGCGGCGGGTCGGCGGGCTGGTTGACCTTGGCGCGCATCATGGCAAAGAGGCCCCTGCGCTGGGCGGCGGGCACCGGCCGGGCGGCTCGAGGATCTTCCCAGGTGAGGGCCTCGGGAGGCAGCTCCTGGAGGAAAGGAGACGGATGTCGGGGAACAGGCTGGCCGTACCTCTTGCGCGTCTTGCAATAGCTGAGCTGCAGGGTTCGCATCGCGCGGGTAATGCCGACGTAGAGGAGGCGGCGCTCCTCGTCGAGGGCGCCGGCCTCGCAGGCATGGGCGTGCGGCAGGAGGCCATCTTCGATCCCGACGATCTGGACGTGGGGGAACTCGAGCCCCTTGACGCTGTGCAGGGTGATGAGGGTCGCGAGATTTCCGGCGTCCTCCCGATCCTCGAACCGGTCGCGGTCCAGGGCCAGGTCCTCGAGAAACCCGGCGAGCCGGGCGGCGGGCGCGCCCGGCGAGCGCCCCGGATCGTCCAGCATCGCCAGCAGGTCGCGCAGGTTCCGGATCCGGTGATCGGCGGTCTCGGGGTTTTTCTCCTGGCGGCGGACCTCGGCGAAGAACTGAATCTGGTCGAGAAAGGACTCCGCCCAGGGCTGGAGCGCCAGGGAGGGGCAGTCGAAGAGCGGCGCGCGGGTTGCGGCAATCCACTGGCCGAACTGGGCGAGGGCGCCACGGGCGGCCGAGGGCAGGCCGGCGATCAGCTCGGGATGCTGGAGCACCTCGAAGACCGAGCAGCGCCGTTCCTGGCTCGAGGTCAGCAGCCGCTGGAGCGTGGCTTCGCTCAAGCCTCGCGCGGGCACATTGGCAATCCGCAGCAGGCTGTTGTCATCCTGCGGATGCAGGAGCATCCGGAGATAGGCGAGGGCGTCGCGGATCTCGCGCCGGTCGAAGAAGCTCTGTCCGCCGACCAGGCGGTAGCGGATGCCCGCCTTGCGAAAGGCGGCTTCGAGGGGGCGCGCCTGGCCGTTGGTGCGGAAGAGCACGGCCTGATCCGACCAGGGGATCCCGCGGACGAGACGGTCGCACTCGATGTTCTCGGCGGCCGCGGCGGCCTCGGCCTCGTCGCTTTCGAACGCCCGCGCCACGATGGGGACGCCGGCGCCGATCTCGGACCAGAGCTTTTTGGGGCGGCGGCGGAGGTTGTGGCGGATGAGGGCGTTGGCGGCTTCGAGGATCGGGCGGGTGGACCGGTAGTTCTGCTCGAGGCGGACGATGCGGACTTCGGGGTAATGCCGCTCCAGATCGAGCAGGTTACGGAGGTCGGCGCCGCGCCAGGCGTAGATGCTCTGGTCGTCGTCGCCGACAACGCACAGGTTGCGGTGCTCGCGCGCGATGAGGTGCACGAGCTCGAACTGGCTGGCGCTGGTGTCCTGGTACTCATCGACCATGACGTAGCGGAAGCGGTCGCGGCAGGCGGCGAGGACATCGGGCTCATCCCGCAGGAGCCGGAGAGGCAGGCCGATCAGGTCGTCGTAATCGACGGCGTTGCAGGCGCGCAGGGCGGCTTCGTAGCGCCCCTGAAGCCGGTGGGCGAGCTCGGCCAGGAGCGATTCGTCGGGCGAGGGCCGGGCGCCCTCGCCGGCCGACTTCCACCGGCTGATCATGGCGCGCACCTCGGCCGGGTCAGCCTTGTCGGTTCCGAGCGACACCTGGCTCAGGAGCTGGCGCACGATCCCCAGCTGGTCCGCCTCGTCGAAGATGGCGAAGTTGCGCTTGTATCCCAGACGCTCGATGTGCTGGCGCAGGATGCGAGCCCCGAGCGAATGAAAGGTGGAGATGACGAGGTCGGGCCCGGCCTCGGGCGCGCGGCGGCGGGGGGAGCGAGGCGCCAGCTGCTGGACCCGCTGCCTCATCTCGCGGGCGGCCTTGTTGGTGAAGGTCACCCCGAGGATATGCCCCGCAGGGATGCCGCGATCCAGGAGGTGGGCCACCCGGTAAGTGATGACGCGCGTCTTGCCGGTGCCGGCCCCCGCAAGGATCAGCACCGGCCCATCGATCCACTCGACAGCCTGGCGCTGCGCTGAGTTCAGAAGGCTCAGATCGACCATGCGGCCCGGGAGTGTAGCGCCGGCAGATCCGGGGGCAACTCATTCCCGCAAAATTATCGCTCGCTCATCTTGCGGCGGGCCGCGTCGAGAATCCGCCGCTCCCGGGGGGTCAGGCTATGGATTCCCTGGGCGGAGATCTTGTCGAGAATCGGATCGACCTCCCGGCTGATGAAAGTCTCGGCCGACTCATGCTCCTCGGCGGCGGGGCGCGGCCGCAACCCGCGAGGACGCCGTCCCGAAGTGGCGCCCACCAGCTCGCGCCGACGGATGGTCCGGCCGTAGCGGCGCCAGTCAAATAGGGTGCGCTCGGGGCGCACGAAGCCGTGGACGTATCCGATGCCCGCCAGGATCCCGCCCAGGTGGGCGGCCTGGGCCTGGCCTGTGTCCGCGGGCACCAGCACAAAAAACAGGGCGATGCCCACCGCGCCCCCGAGCAGATACCTGGCCCGCACCGGCAGGACAAACATGAGCAGAAAGACCCGGTCCGGATCCAGCAGGCAGAGCACGGCCAGCAAGCCCAGGATCCCCGCCGAGGAACCCACGACAGGATGGTTGAAATAGGAGGGCGCCAGCCATGCCAGCATGGCGTGGAGAAGGCCGCCCGCAACCCCCGCCATGAAATACGATTCCACCAGGCGCCGGCTGCCCAGGGCTTCCTCGACCGGCCGGCCGATCAGGTAAAGCATCAGGCTGTTCAGCAGAAAATGGAGATGGTCCGCATGCAGGAACTGGAACGTGATCAGACGCCAGACCTGGCCCCGCGCCAGCCGGTCGGGGCTCAGCGCCAGCCAGCTCTCGAATCCCGTGCCGAGATAGACCGCGTTGACCTGCTGGAACGCGTACATCCCCAGGTTCGCCGCCAGAACCAGCATGGTGGCCGACCACCAGGGGGAGGCGGCATACCCGGCTTCGCGCATGTAAGGACGATCATCCAGCATCGATCCCTTATCCTAGTCCGATGCGGACGGAATGGCTATCCTTTTTAAGATTTCAAGTGACCCATCGGGACGGGTTCAGGTAGAGTGCACGATGACATGGACCGCATGCTCATGGCGCGGCGGCTGGATCGGGCGATTCTGGGCCTGATCCTGGCGATTCTCGTTTTCGGGCCGCTGGCCTTGGGGGCGGTCCAGACCTGGTCGTTCCTGGCGGTCGAGGGATTGGCGATTCTGGCGGCATGGGGGGGATTGGCGCGTCTGTGGCTGGCGCCGCGGGATCGGCTCCTGTGGACGCCGGTCGCATGGGGCGCAGCCTTTTTCATCGTCTATGCCCTCATCCGCTACGCGACGGCCGACATCGAATACGTCGCCCGCCAGGAGCTGGTCCGCGTTCTGGTCTACGGGCTGATCTTTCTGACCGTGCTGCAGCGTCTGCACCGGCAGGAATCGGTCCGGTCGATCCTGATGGCTCTGGTGTTTCTGGGGCTGGCGCTGGCCCTGTATGCGCTCTTTCAGTATGTGACCCAATCGCCCCGGGTCTGGCACCTGGTGAAGCCCGAGCAGTATCTTGGGCGGGGGTCGGGAACCTACATCTGCCCCAATCACCTGGCCGGTTTTCTCGAGATGACGCTGCCTTTGGCGCTGGGGCTGGTCTTTCTGGGGCGCGTGTCGGTTGTGACGCGGATTCTGGTGGGTTACGCGGCCTTGGTGATGGCGGCGGGGTTGGGGGTGACGGTATCGCGGGGCGGGTGGCTGGCGATGGGTTTGGCGCTGCTGGTTTTCGCGCTGGTATTAACCCGCTCGCCCGGTCTGCGCTGGCCGGCGTGGATCATGGTGGCGGTGTTGGGCATTGGGGCCATCCTGTTCGCGCGCCAGGTGTTTGCGCGTCAAAACCAGTGGCGGCACATGATCGTCGGCGGCCAGATCGAGGAGATCCGATTTCGCATCTGGCGTCCGGCCCTTCAGATCTGGTGGCGGCATCCTCTTTGGGGGGCCGGGCCCGGCCATTTCGATTCGCGGTTTCGCGAGTTCCGGCCTGAAACAATCCAGATGCGGCCGGACCGGGTCCATAACGATTATCTGAACACGCTGGCGGATTGGGGGGTGGCAGGCGCAGCGCTGGTTGCAGGGACGATGGGCCTCCTGTTTTCCGGGGCAGCCAAGACGTGGCGATTTGTGGGCCGCCAGGTCCAGAAACACCATCGCCGGGGCAGCACCAAGGCCGCAGCCGTCCTGGGGGCCGCGACAGGATTGATCGCCATTCTGGGCCATTCCTTCGTGGACTTCAACATGCATGTCCCCGCCAACGCGATCCTGGCAATCACGCTCATGGCGATTCTGTCAGGCCACTCGCGTTTTTCGACGGACCGGTATTGGGCGGCGCCGGGACGGAAGCTGCGTCTTGCATATAGCATTGCCTTGCTGGCGATTACATTTGGCCTGGCCTGGCAGGGAGTCCGCGCGGGCCGCGAGGCCGCGTCGCTGCGCAAGGCGGGGCGTGAACCTCAATACTCCGTTTCGCAATACGAGGCCCTCGCAGAAGCTTTCCGGCGCGAACCGAAAAACCCGGGAACCGCTTACGACCTGGGCGAGATCATGCGAATCCGCAACTGGGAGAAGGACGTGGGCAATCCGGACGGAATCCGTCAGGCCATGGAGTGGTATCGCCTGGCCTGGGGATTGAGTCCATATCATGGCTATGCGTGGATGCGGTACGGGATGTGCCTGGATTGGCTGGGCCGGCATGAAGAGGCCGGCGAATACTTTGCCCGAGCGCTGAGCCTGGATCCGAACGGCTATTTCATGGCAGCCCATCAGGGCTGGCATTCCCTCCAGATTGGAGATTACGCGAAAGCCCAATCCTGGTTCGAGCGGTCGCTCGAACTCCAGCCATATTATAATCACATCGCGGTGACTTATCTGGATATCGTCCGGCGCCGTCTCGAAGAAAACACTCGGAATGAAGGGCTTCCACTTTATTGAAGGGCGATGCGCGGAAAAGGATGCCACCGGGCGCTCGATCCCGCGGAGGCGACTTGCAGGAAAAGACGCCTTCCATCCAGGACTTTGAGGCCGCGAGTCAAAGCGGGCGCAATTCGGGCGGAAAATGGACGAAGGAAAATCGAATTATGCGGTTGACTTTTCACCGCTCAAACCTAGAATGAGCATCGGTATATTGATCAAACGCAAATATATTGGAGCTTTACTATGAAACACGTCGGCAACTTGTTCTCCGGGTGGGCGGTCCGTGGTGTCGCCGTGGCGTTCACGGTTTTGGCGATTTCCGTTTATGGCGCTCCTCAGCCAGGCCAGGCCGTCGTCACCGCGGTCAAGGGCGTTGCCCAATACCAGGTGCCGGGCGGCGCCTGGACGGCACTGCACGAGAAGGATGTGCTCGCGGAAGGGACTGTGATCAAGACCGAATCCGATTCTTCCGTGGATTTGGACCTCAAGAAGAACGGCAAGTTTCTCCGGATCATGGCCAACACCGTGCTCACGCTCGAGAAATTGAATTTTGACGAGACGGGCGTGGAGACGGTGTTCGAGACGCGGCATTATCTGGCGAACGGCCGGATCCTGGGCGAGCTGAAGAAAAACGAGGTCTCGAAGTATTTCGTCCGCAAGCCCGACGGCGTGGTTGCGATTCGCGGATGCCGCTTCGACATCGAGTACCCGGGCTCGACCCGCATCTATGAGGGATCGGCATTCATCCGATACACCACGCCGCAGGGCAAGACCTACGACAAGGACGTGAACGAGGGCGAGGTTTGGGTTCCGCCGGTCGATCCGGAAGGCGAGCCGTCGGTGGTGCCGATGGATCCGAGCGCCGTCTGGCCGCTGCAGCCTCGGCTGGCCCCGCAGGATATCCTGATCGAATCCAGCCGGATCATCGAGTCCGGCGAGAAGAATGTATCGCCGCTCACGAGCGAGCCGGCGAAGACGAGCGCGCCGCTGCCGAAGGGAACATAGAGAGACCTCAGCGGCCGCCACACGCGGCGTTTTTAGCCCAGGGCCGGTCGGCTCTGGGCTTTTTTATGGCCTCGGAGCCGACAGCGTCAGCAAGGCGGACGCCATGGATCATTGGCGGCGGCGTCGTGGCGTTGATCTGCCTGGTGCAAGCGATGCCGCGCTGGTGGGTGGGATTCGATTTGCCGGAGCGGTTCGAGCGAGTGACCTACGACTGGCGAATGCGCCAGGCGCAGCGCTGGGGCGTGCCCGCCGCGACGAACCTTGCGGCGGTCTTGATCAGCGACGACAGCATCGCGATTGTCAACGATGGCGTCCTGGGATTCCGCTGCGGGCTCTACTGGCCCCGGCACGTTTACGGGAGGATGATCCGCGAGCTGGCTCGGCAAGGCGCGCTGGCCGTCGGCTGCGATATCCTCCTGGGCGAGCTGCGCCCGGATCATCCGCCGGTGGGCGAGCCCGGCGGTTCGGTCATCGGCTCCGACGCCTTCCTTGCGCGGGAGCTGCGCGCCGCTGGCAATGTGCTTCTGGCTGCGCGAGCGAGCCTGCCGCCAGCGCCTCTGTTCTTTACGAACGCATGCGCGGCGGGCGATGTGTCGGCGGATGCCGATTCGGACGGCGTTCTCCGCCGAGCTCGCGCCTACGTGGACTACCGCCTTTGGCATCCGCATATTGTAAGGGCCGCCCGGCTGCTGCGATGCGATTTGAACCGCGCCGTGACCGTCCCTGGACGGATCTTGCTGAAGGAGGACGAAGAGGATCGGATTGCGGTGCAGATCGAGCTGGATGCCGAAGGCCGGTTCGAGGTCGCGACCTTTCTGCAGACGGTGCTCCAGGAGGAGGATGCGGGGGGAGGCCCTCGATGGGAACCGGCCTTCGAGGATCGCCGGATCTGGAACCTGGGCTTGGCCCTGGCGGCGCGCGCGATGGGCTTGGATCTGGACAAAGCCTCGATCAACCTTCGCCGGCGCGAGATCGTCCTCCATGGGCCCGGAGGCCAATACCGGATCATCCCGGTGGATCGCGAAGGCCGCATCTATTTCGATTGGGGGCTGACGCCCTGGGATAGCCGGCTGACGAAGGCCGGCATCGAACAGCTCCTGGCAGCGGATGTGTCTCGCGAAGCGGGCGACACGAACGATCTGGCAGCGCCCTTTGCAGGCCAGATCGTGGTGGTCGGATCCATCGCCACCGGCAATGACCTGACCGATGTGGTGGCCACCCCCATCAGCCCGCGCACCTACGGGCTGAGCCAGCATTGGAACGTCGCCAACGCACTGATTCTGAACCGGTTCATCCGGCCGTATTCCTACGGCATGGAGGCCGTCTTGATCCTGGTGCTGGGGGCGCTGGCAGCATGGCTGACATGGTCCTTGCGGGCGGCATGGGCCTCGGTCTGTGTGCTGCTGCTGACGGCCGGCTATGTGGGGATGTCAATCCATTTGCTGGCGGCGCGCCAGTTTTGGCTGCCGGTTGTTTTGCCGGTGGGCGGGGCTCTGCTGATGATGCATGTCACGATGGTGACCTACCGGGTCATCTTCGAGCAGCAGGAGCGGCGCCGCATCCGGTCGGTGTTCTCGAAGATGGTGGCGCCGGAGGTGGTGCAGGAGCTGCTGAGCAGCCAGCATCTCCGGCTGGGAGGCGCCCGGCGGCAAATCACCGTGTTTTTCGCCGACGTGCGGGGGTTCACCGAGCTCACGGACCGGAGCCAGGCCCAGGCCGAGGAGTACGTCCGCGCGCGCCAGCTGAGCGCCGAGGCGGCAGAGCACCATTACAGCGAACAGGCCGCAGAGCTGTTGGCCACCGTCAACCTCTACCTCGGCCGGGTGGCGGATATCATCAAGCAGCATCGCGGAACGCTGGACAAGTATATCGGCGACTGCGTGATGGCGTTCTGGGGCGCGCCGGTCCCCGAGCCAAGGCATGCGCTGGCGGGCGTCCAGGCAGCGCGCGCCGCCCAGCAGGCGATCGCCGCACTGAACCAGGAGCGCGAGCGGGAGAATCAACGCCGGATCGAGGCCAACCGGTCCCGCCTCGAACAAGGGCGCCCGGAGCTGCCGCTGCTGCCGCTGCTCGCCCTGGGCACCGGCCTGAACACCGGCATCGCCACCGTCGGGTTGATGGGCTCGGACGCGCACATCCTCAACTACACGGTCTTCGGACGCGAGGTGAATCTGGCCAGCCGCCTCGAGGGCGTGTCCGGACGCAGCCGCATCATCATCAGCGAGGCGACCCTGAGCGATCTGCGGCAGAACGATCCCGAGCTGGCGGCGCGATGCCGGGAGCTGGAGCCGGTCCACGTCAAGGGCATCACCCAGCCAGTGCGGGTGTTCGAGGTGCCGTGGCGGATCGAGGCCGGTTGACAAGCCGGTTCTTTTTTGGAACCTTCGGTTGCGTATCGAGCGAACATAAAAGGATCTTATGCAAAAACAACGCATGAGCCGCCGCGATTTCCTCGGGCAGGCGGCGCTGTTGACAGGAGCCGTTTCCCTGGGATCCGGCCAGGCCCGGGCGGCATCGTCGGATGCGCCCCGGCGGACGGCGGTCGATCAGGTGCCGCTGGGCCGCACCGGGCTGCGCATCTCGCGTCTGGGAATCGGGACGGGCAGCAACAGCGGCCAGGTCCAGTTCGCCCTGGGCGCGGACGGCTTCCATCGCCTCATCCGATATGCTTATGACCGCGGGATCACCTACATCGACGCGGCGCAGGGATATCGGACCTTCGAGTGGATTGGCGGGGCGATCAAGGGCCTGCCCCGGGAGAAGCTGTTTCTCCAGACCAAGGTGCCCGGCAAGCCGGCCAACGTCCTCGAAGCCATCGACCGCCACCGCAAAACGTTCCAGACCGATTACATCGACAGCCTGTTGATCCATTGCATGGTCAGGGGCAACTGGACGGAGGACATGAAGCGGATCATGGATGGGTTCGAGGAGGCGCAACAGAAGCAGTGGATCCGGCTCAAGGGCGTGTCGTGCCACAGCCTGCCCGCCCTTCGCGCCGCAACCGAATCGAGCTGGACTCAGGTGCACCTGGTCCGCGTCAATCCGCAGGCCAAGCACGTCGATGGCGACACCGAGAGCTGGAATCAGCCCGGGAACCAGATCGAGCCTGTCCTCGAGCAGATCCGCGCCATGCATGCCAAAGGCCGGGGCGTCATCGGCATGAAGATCATCGGCAATGGCGACTTCACCCAGCCCGAGGACCGCGAGAAATCGATCCGCTTCGCCATGGCCTGCCGGGAGATCGACGCCGTCGTGATCGGATTCAAGAGCCCCGCGGAGATCGACGAAGCCATCGAGCGAATGAACCGGGCTCTGGCTGGCACGGCGTAGCCCTTTGAGCACCCGGCGCGAAAGGCGCGGTCGAGTCCGATGAGGAGCCGTCGCGAGGTGGTGGGATGGGCGGCTGCCCTGGCGGGGTTGGTCCTGCTCGCACTGCTGGCGATGCGCTCGTCCGGACCCGAGGTCCGAGGCCATCCGATCCGGACATGGTTGCGCATGATCGGCACCGCGCGGGATGCCGAGGCGGCGGCGGCGCTGCGCGAGGCGGGGACGAATGCATTGCCGGCCATGGTGGCTTTGGTGGGGCAGCGGGGGCCGCCCTGGCCCAACTGGCGGCCGCCGGGCCGCATCGCCCGCTGGCTCAGGTTGGGGCAGCGCAAGCCGGATCCGCGCCACCAGGCAGTTCAGGCCTTCCGGTTGTTAGGCGCCAGCGCGGTTCCAGCGATCCCGGATCTCGAGCGCCTGCTCCAATCGGGATCGAATCCGGGTTTCGTCGCAAGCGCGCTGGTGGGGATTGGACCGGAGGCGGTCATGAGCCTGGCGCGCGCGCTGGGGCATTCGGATTTTGCCGTGCGGTTTTCGGCTGCCAGCGCCTTGCGCCAAGCAGGGTTGGGAGCTGAACCGGCCATTCCGTCCCTGATCGGGTGCATGGCGGCGCCCGATTTGTTGCTGCGCGTGCAGGCGGCGGCCACCCTGGCCGCCTTGGGACTCGCCCCGGAGAAGACTGTGCCTGCGCTGGCGGGGATGCTGGGAGACACCAATTCGTGGGCGCGCCTCACGGCGGTCCAGGGTCTGGCTGCGTTCGGGATCCAGGCCACTCAGGCCCTGCCCAGCTTGCGGACGCTGACCAATGATCCAGACACGCAGGTTCGCCAAGCTGCCGCCCTCACTGTTCTGCAAATCGAAGCCAATCGACAATGAAACGAATATGGATGACGGCAGGCGCGCTCATTGCGGCTTTAACGGGAACGGGATCAATCCATTGGCGCGGAGGCCCTCATGACCGGCAATCCTCGATTGGATCCGCTTCCGGAGACGTGGATGCCCGTCAGGCAGCGGAGCTGATCCGGCAGAACCCGGACATGATCGTCGTGGATGTTCGAACGCCGGAGGAGTTCGCGGAGGGCCGGATCCACGGGGCGCGAAACATCGACCTCCATCATGCCCAGTTCAAGGAGCGAGTAGGCGCGCTCGACCGGAACGGGGTGTATTTGATCCACTGCCGGTCGGGTCATCGAAGCTCGAAGGCCCTGAAGGTGTTCGAGGAACTGCGTTTCGAGCGGGTGTACCACCTCGATGGGGGTCTCATGGCCTGGGCCAAGGCCGGACAGCCCATCGTGCGGTAGGGGTCTGCAGGCTGATTGAACATCCGGATAACGGATGCGGTCAAAAGAGACGGTGAAGCTTCGCGTGAGACCGCGGGCTGCCGGAGGCGATGATGTGCCATCCGGTGGGTGCTACGCCCTCGGGCGCGAACTCTAACCATGGTCCAATAACGTATGACCAAACCTCTGGATCAGATGGACGAGGTTGTCCATAACCCCAAACACCCGTTCCGGCAGGTAGCCGACCGGCCGGAGAAACCTCAGAAACACCGTTATGAAAGGCGGAAGATCCGGGAGATCATCCGCGCCAGCGATTGGTCGGGCGAGAAATAACCGGCCAAGACATTCCCAAAAAGAAGCCACGCCTCCGGGCGTGGCTTTTTTTGTTCCAAAATCGGATCCGCTTACACCGATGCGGGCAGCTCGTATCCTTTGCGGCGCGGGCGGTCGAGCAGGCTGTTGGCTTCTGCGTCGTCGAAGAGCTCGCGGGCGGGATCCCATTTCAGACGGCGTCCCAGAAGCCGGGCGATATTGCCGAGGTGGCAAACGGTGGCGGACCGATGCCCGGTCTCGGCATCGGCGATGGGCGGTTTGCGGGAGCGGATGCAATCGAGCCAGTTCTGCTGGTGATGATTGGAGCGGTAGAGGCGGAGGGCGCCGGCGGGAAGCGGCTCCTCGGCGAGCTCCTCGGGGTCGGACTTGCACATGGCGCGGTCGATGGTGATCTTGCCTTTCTCGCCGAAGAAGACTGCGCCGCCGGCGGGGCCGTTGCCCAGCTCCATGACAATGTCGCCCGGGTATCGGAAAAAGAGCTTGGGCTGCCGGCAAATGCCATCGCCGCGCTCCCGGCTTTCGGGAGCTGAATAGACAGGGCGCCGGAGGGGCGGGCCGTCCGTCCAGACCTCGATCGGTCCGCCTTCGTCCTGGCCGAGCGCCCATTGGACCTGATCGAAGCCGTGGCTTCCCCAGCCGGTCATCTCTCCGCCAGAGAACTGCCAGCAGGAAAGCCAGCCGGGATTGGCGCGCGGGGTTTGGATGTCGAGGTGATAGGCGACGGGTTCGACGGGGCCGCACCAGCGGTCCCAATCGAGGCCGGCGGGCACCGGCTGCGCGGGAAGCCTGCATTCCCAAGGGCTGGGATAGTTGTAGGCAACCACCCGCTGGATCCGCCCAATTCGGCCGTTTCGGATCAGCTCGCAGCCATGCCGGTTAGGCTCCATGGACCGCTGCTGGCTGCCGGTCTGAAAGATCCGCTGATGCTTGCGCGCCGCCTGCACGATCAGACGCCCCTCCCGAATGGTCAGGCTCATCGGCTTCTCAACGTAGAGGTCTTTGCCGGCCTGGCATGCATCCAGGCAGATGAAAACCCGCCACTGCTCGGGCGTGGCGGTGATCACCGCGTCGACGTCTTTGCGTTCGAGCAGCTGGCGGTAATCCTGAAAGACCTGGGCCCCGAGCGGTTGGGCCACCTCCCGGGCGCGAGGCAGATTGACATCGGCGATCGCGGTAAACCGGGCGCTCTTCAGCCGGGCGAACATCGAGACGAGACCGCCCCCCTGCCGTCCAACCCCGATGGCGCCGAGCTGAATTCGATCGTTGGCTCCCGGCTGGCCGTTCGCGGCCAAAACGCCCGGACCGGCAATCTCGGGCGACAAGCGGGCGGCCAGAATGGCGGCGGCGCCGCGCCCGAGGAACGCGCGGCGTGAAAGGATCCTCAAGTCAGTCATGCAATAATCGGGTTGTCGGTTGATGATGCTCGGCTCGCATGGTAGCCCCCGCCCGCCCGGAATCAAGGCCGGAATCGGCAGGGCAGCGCCTCCATGGCGTCTGAACCTGCCCGGAGTCTTGATCCAGCTCGAAGCGCTCTTGGGCAAACCGAATTGCCCTGATATTCAGAGCCGATCGAGCTGGTGCAGGACGCTGACCAGGGCGGCCAGGCGGGGGACAGGAACCCCAGCCTGGCAGGCGCGGCGGTAGGGTTCGAGGAAGAGGCTCTCGATCTCGATCGGCTGGCCGCGCTCGAAATCGATCAGGGTCGAAGCCCGATAGCTGCCCATCACTCGGGTGCGCTCGATATTGAGATCCGCGCACGACTCCGGGATGGCGTGGCCGAACGCGGCGGCGGTGCGGATGATTTCCAGCATGAGATCCCGAGCCAGCCGGGTCCAGCCGGGATGGCTCAGGAGACGGTCGGTCGGCAGGCATGCCCCGCGGCCGATCCCGGCAGGCACAGCGCCCGACTCGAGGGCCCGCCATCCAGCCGCGCCCGCCACACCCAGCCCGTTGAACGGGACGTTCCAGACCAGCTTCTCCCAATGCGCGCGTTCAAGATCGTCCGTGACCTCGCAAGGCACATGCGCCTGACGAAAGAACTCCGCGAGTGCGAGCGTGCGATCGGCGGCCGCACGCTGGTATTCGCCCAGGACAATATTCCCATGGGCGCTATGGTGGATGCGGCCGGGAGCGAGCCGGTTCAGGCAGACGAAGCAGAGACCGCCCAGGATGTTGCGGGGGCCGAATAGCGCGGAGAGGCGCGCCTCATTGCCCAGACCATTCTGGAGGGTGACGACCAGCGTTTGCGGCCCGACCAAGGGCGGGAGGAGGGCTGCGAACTGGTCGTTGGCAGTGGTCTTCAGCCCGATGAGAACCAGATCGACCTCGCCGATCTCGGCGGCGGACCGGGCGCATCGGGGCCAGACATGGAAATCGCCCAGATAGCTTTCGATGCGGACGCCCGAGAGCCGGACGGCATCATAATCGGAGCGGAGGAGGAAATGAGCGTTCGCGCCTGCTTGGACGAGTCGGGCCCCGTAATAGCTGCCCAGGGCGCCGCAGCCGACAACAGCGCAACGCCGGAAAGGCGGATCCGTGGCCATACAAGCGAGCCGGGGCGGGAAAACAAAAAAGGCACTCTGGCTCCCAGAGTGCCTGGTGTGGATCCGCCGAGGTTACTTCGCGCCCAGGATGGCGTCCTTGGCTGCCTTGGCAACGCGGAATTTCACCACTTTCTTGGCCGGGATCTTGATGGCCTGGCCCGTCGCGGGATTGCGTCCCATGCGCGCCTTGCGATTCACGAGGACCAGCTTGCCGATGCCGGGCAGCGTGAAGGTGTTCTTGGCATTCTTGTAAGCCAGCTCCGCCAGCAGATCGAGCGTGGCCACCGCCTGTTTCTTGCTGATTTGCACCTTGTCGGCGATCGTGGCAGCAATGGCGGATTTGGTCAGAGGTTTAGCCATAATTTTAATTTTGGTTTGATTCGGTTGTGAAACCGAGCCCTTATGTAAACACCCGGCCCGCCCGGCGCAAGGACAAAATGGCGTTTTTCTTCGGGAAACCGCGCTTTTTCAACTCGCGGTTGCCAACCGGCCGCGCCGATCCTAGTATTCCGGAAACGCGGTGTCGGGCTGACCGGATGGATTTATGAACACGCATAGGGGAGAGGGCCGGGTGCGAGTGGGGCTGTTGCAGACGCGGTGCGATGCCAATCCCGCGGCCAACCTGGACCGCTCCTTGGGGTTGGCGGAGGAAGCGGTCCGCCAGGGAGCGCAAATCCTCTGCACGGCCGAGCTCCATGGCTCGCACTACTTCTGCCAGACGGAGGACCATCGGCACTTCGCGCTGGCGGAGCCGGTGCCGGGGCCGACGACAGCCGCATGGCAGGAGTGGGCTGCCCGGCGGGGCGTCGTGGTGGTGGCATCGCTGTTCGAGGAGCGCGCCCCCGGCCTTTACCACAACACCGCGGTCGCAATCGACGCGGACGGCACGTTGCTGGGACGCTACCGCAAGATGCATATCCCGGACGATCCGGCCTATTACGAGAAGTTCTATTTCGCGCCCGGGGACCTGGGTTTTCGGGTCTGGAACACCCGTTTTGGGCGGATTGGGATCCTGATCTGCTGGGATCAATGGTATCCCGAGGCAGCCCGGCTGACAGCGATGCAGGGCGCCCATATCCTGTTCTACCCGACCGCCATCGGCTGGCACCCGGCCGAGCAGGCCGATCCAGGCCCGCGCCAGCTCGATGCCTGGGAGATCATCCAGCGCAGCCATGCGATTGCCAACGGCTGTTTTGTGGCCGCCGTCAACCGGGTGGGCTTCGAGCCCTCGCCCCCCGGCGATGGGCTCCAGTTCTGGGGCCGCAGCTTCGTGGCGGGGCCAATGGGCGAAATTCTGGCGCGCGCGGGCCAGACGCAGGAACAGGCGCTGGTCGCGGAGCTGGACTTGGCCCAGGTGTCGGCCACACGCCAGCAATGGCCATTCTGGCGGGATCGGCGGGTCGATGCCTACGGGGGGATCGCCGCCCGCTGGGCAGATGCCCCTGGCCCGGCCTGATCCGGGATCACCAGAACATACGATGCGCGATCGTCGGCCGACTGCCTGGGTAACGGGAGCGGGAGGGTTGATTGGCAGCCACCTGGTGCGCACAGCGGCCGCCTGCATGCCGGGATGGCGCGTGATCGCACTCACGCGGGACCGGCTGGACCTGACCGACGAAAAGGCGGTGCGCGATCTCTTCGCGCACTCGGCGCCTCAGTCGATCATCCACTGCGCCGCGCTGAGCCGCAGCCCGGCCTGCCAGGCGGACCCGGCTCTGGCCAGCCGGTTGAACGTCGATGTGACCGTGCACCTGGCGCGGCTGGCGGAAGCCCAGTCGTTTCTGTTCTTTTCGACCGATCTCGTGTTCGACGGCCGAAAGGGCTGGTATGTCGAGTCGGACCCAGTCAATCCGCTGGGCGTCTATGCGGAGACCAAGGCGAGGGCCGAGGAGATCGTCCATCGCAATCCCGGGCATACCGTGATTCGAACTTCGCTCAACGGGGGGGTGTCGCCCTCGGGCGACCGTGGATTCAACGAGCAGCTCAGGCAGGCATGGCGGGCCGGCCAGGTGCCGCGGCTGTTCACCGACGAGTATCGATGTCCTCTGGCGGCGGAGGTCACAGCCCGCGCAGTCTGGGAATTGGTCCAGGCCGGTCGGAGCGGCTTGTATCACCTGGCGGGAAGCGCCCGGCTTTCGCGGTTCGAGATCGGCAAGCTGGTCGCCCAACGCTGCCCGGAGCTGAATCCCCGTTTCGAGGCCGCGTCCCTTCTTCAATACGAGGGGGCTCCCCGGGCGCCCGACACCTCCTTGGACTGCGGCCGCGTCCAGGCCTGCCTCTCCTTTCGGCTGCCCGGCCTGGCCGAATGGCTGGCGGCCCATCCCGAGGCGCCGTTCTGATCAGAGAGCGCTCTGGGATGGCGCCTCGGGCGCCGGACGGACCACCATCGCGCTGCGGTCCGTCAACAGCTCGACCGCGCCGTCGAGGGCGGTGTCCAGCAGCGTGTGAGGCGGGAACTTCGCGGCGACACAGAGACGCCCCTTCGCGCTTTGAAGCTCGGCGATCTCCTCGACAAGATAGGCCTTGAAACCCATGCCGTCCGGCAATTCAAAGCATGCGTTCTCGGGCAGAAGAAAACCCTGGAACTGCCTTTCGCCGCGCGCATTGGGTTCCCCCAACTTACCAATCATGAGTGGCATAAGCGGAATGGGTGAAATCGATCAGGCCCGGATGCCAATGCTGCCGCCCGGCGTCTTGAGCCGCCAGCGGTAGGACGAGTTGTAGTAGACGGTGACGAACTGCTGCGAGGGCGGGGCATAGACCGTCGTTGTGCTTTGCGGCCCCGCGATGGTGGCTGCGTGGGCGCCGCCATCATAGACATACGCCACGCCATCGGGACCGGTCTCGACCAAGCCGGGCCAGGAGAGCGGCTGCGTTTGGAGGATCCGTTGTCCGTTGATCTTGACTTCACCCCGGTCGGGTCGAATTTCGAGCGCCATGAGGTTTGCAGGTTGAGCCAGACGGATGACCGGCCTGGCGGATCAGGACCGCCTTTTGCCCGCCCACCCATAACTCAAAAGATGTTCCGGGCTCCGGCCGTAAGACCTCGGCATTCCAGACCAGCGATCCTTCGTGGGCGAGCCGGCAGGTGTTTACATTCGCGTCTTCGACCCACAGTACACCATTCAGCCGGCGGATCAAGGAAAATCGGGTTGGGTGGGGATCGCTGCCGGCCTCGAGCTGCACATCGCAGATTCCGTCCACCCCAATGGGGCGGTCCAGGCTCCATCGCGCCAAGGTGGAGCGCGCTTCCGGATGTCGGTCGAGCAGCCAGCGGATCAGGAAATTCGCGTAGGCAGCGCGCGCCTCGCCGCAGCGCATGTAGATGGCTTTGGATCCCCACAGATGGCTGCAGAGCGGATTCTTCTCGAGGTGGCAGTTGGCGTGGACGCGAGCCAGCGGCTGGACTGCCATGCCTGCTCGTGCCGCGCACATGGCCAGCAGGCGCTGCTCGGCGAAGATCATCGGATCCGACGTCAGGCGCAAGCCGGGCGGACTGCCTGGCGGCGGCTGCCATGGGCGGCGGGAGTAATCCTCCATGAACCGGATGGCGGTTTCGCAGTAGGATTCCAGCAGCGCCGGCGATTCGATATAGACCACGGCCGCATTGCATGGGTCGACGTCCCAGCGCCAATCGGCCCCCTGGAAGCCGTAGCCAGCGAAAAGCTCTCGATCCGATCGGTACCAGCTCCACTGCCGATCCTCCATGTGAAGGGCCATGACCGGTCCGGCCGGGCGCAAAGGCTGCCAAAGGATGGCGTCGATATCGACGCCAGCGCACGGCGGCTGGATGGCGCGGTAGGCGTAGAGCTTGCCGCCCGCCCAGAAGATATCGGGACGGAGGCCGCGCGGGATGTCATCGAGCGCGGTGCTCACATGGCTGCCGTAAACCCAGGCCAGCCCCGATCGCTCGACAAACTCGCGCCCCCGCCGGTCGGTCACGAGGTGGATCGGCGCATGCCGCCGGATCTCGAGCGCGCTCGTCAGCCAGGTCAGAAACTCGAAGTCCCACAGCTCGATGAGCGGGTCCGGTCCCGCCGCTGGCTCGAGCAGGAACGGCCGGGTCCAAAACACGTGGAAATAGGTCATGCGGGCGCGGATTCGATATTGGCGAACGTGGACTGCCAGGGGACCTCGTACATGCCCAGGGGTTCCGCGATGGATTCCAGCATCATCGGCGCCAGCTGGAGAAAAGTGGCGGCCAGCTCCGGGGCGTCGCGCCGCACGGCCTGCCAGGTGGCCTCGGACACGTAGATGCAGTCCGGACCCACCACGCGCTCAATTCGGCTGGCGATGTTCACGTCGCGGCCGAACACGGTGAAGTTCGAAACGTGGGCCTCGGATCCCATGAACCCCACGGTGGCGACGCCGGAGTGGATCGCGCTGCCGATCTTGAGGATCGGCAGGGACTCGAGGAGGGGCTGATGGCTGGCATCGCGCTGTGCATTTTCCGATTCTCGGCGCCTGTTTTCGGCCAGGCGCAACTGGTTGAGAGCATGGATGGACTTATGGACAGCAAGGGCGGCCTTGACGCAGCGGAGGGCGTGGTTGGGGCAGGCCAGGGGAGCCCCCCAGAACGACATCACGCAATCCCCAATATACTTGTCCAACGTGCCGTCGTAGGCCTTCACGATGTCCGCCACCCGCCCCAGATACAGGTTCACTGTCGCGAGCGTCTCCCGCGCCTCCTGATCAATCACGCTCTCCGCCGCCGCGCCAGTCAACTGCCGCTGCCGCAGCTGGACGAGGTTCCGCTCGTGACGCTCCTCCACGAATCGCGTGAAGCCGCGCACGTCGGCGAAATAGACGGTGACCTCGCGCCGGGAGCCCCCCAGGGCCGATCCGCCCTCGTGCACGAGGAGGTTAAACACGTTGGGCGACACCATCCGCCCGAACCGGCGATGCATCTCGCGGCGATCCATCCGCTCCCGGATCAGCCGGTAGCTGAACCAGCAGATGTAAGTCATCAGAACGGATCCAGCCAGGGGCAGAACCATGGGCAGCCACCAGCGATAGCGCTCGTAAAGCCAGACTGCCAGGAAGCCGTATCCGAGCATCAGCCCCAGCGTCCCGGCCAGCGCCCAGGGCGCCCGGAACCGCCATCCCAGCAGCGCCGAGATCCCCCCCAGAAATACGATGAGCGCCAGCTCCACAGCCAGGGGCGCGCGAAGGATAAACCGGTTGAGGATGATCGAATTGGCGACGTTGAGATGCGACAGGCAGAGGGGCGTCTGGCGGCCCACCGGGGTGGCGCCCCAATCCGAAAGATTGCTCCCGATCCCCGCCGAACCGATCAGCACCACCTTGCCGCGCCAGCGGCTGGGCAGGCCGGGCTGACGCTCGCGTTCGCGCGCTGCGGCATACACCCAGGAGTATCGCGCCTTCTCGATGCGATCCTCCTCGGTCCCGATGGCCCAATCGATGTAGAGGCGGCGGCTCCGGTCCACGGGTATGACCCGGGTATCGCCGCGGGGCGAGCGGAGCGTGATGCGGCCCGACTCCACGATCGCGCCGTCGAGGTCGAGATCGAGCGCGCGGGCCGCCAGCACGATTCCCATGTGCCAGACCCTGCCCAGATCGGGATCGTCCACAAACGCAGGCACCCGGCGCAGCGCGCCGTCGCCGGCTGCCGAGAGGCCGCGGATGCCGTCATGGCCCAGGGCGGCTGCCGACTGGCTGAACAACGGAGGCAGGGGCTGCAGCCGAATCGCGCCATTGGATACATCCTGCGCCGACGTCGCCAGCACCACGTTCCCGGCAGCCGCCATCTCCCGGGCAAAAAACTCGTCCGAGCTGAGGTTCCCGACCCTGTTTTCCGCGTAGTCGCGGTCCCGGTCGAAGAAGAACAGATCCAAGCCGATGACGCGGGCGCCCTGGGCCTTGAGCTCGCGGATCACCCATCCATGGATCTGCCGGGGCAGGGGCCAGCGATAGCCGCCGGCCTGGCTCAGATCGGCCAGGCTGTCCTCATCCAGATAGACCATGCCCAGGTCGGAAGCCACGGGGTGAGGGCGCGCGGCGGCCCGAGCCGCTCGCGCATCCAGCGCCCACCCTTCCAGACGCCCGATCCAGCTCGCGCCCGCCGAGTAGCGCGACCATGCGTGCCCCATGCAGACCCCGCCGATCACCAGCAACGTGATCCACACCGGCGATAGCCGGACAAGGAGGCGGTTCACGTGCTATTAGATCCATATTTCGGCCTTGAGCTCAAGCCTGGAGAATCCGAGCTTGGCGCAGCGCCCCCTCGCGCATAACCTGATGCCATCCACCGGAGAACCATGACGAGTTGGCTGCAGACGGCTGGAGGGGGCGGGTGGCGGGACTGGCTGGAGGCGGGGCTGAGCCTGCTGTATCCGGAGAACTGCCAGCATTGCGCCCGTGAATCGGCCACGGCGGCCCAGGGATACATCGGCGAGGAATGCCGGCGGCAGGTGCGGTGGATCCGGCCCCCTTTCTGCGAGCGGTGCGGCCTGCCGTTCGCAGGGGACATCACCGTGCGTTTCGAGTGCGCCAACTGCCGCGAGCTGGACCTCCAATTCGCCTGGGCCCGGTCGGCCGTCTCCGCCCAGGGGATGATCCTGGAGGTCGTCCATCGATACAAGTACGGGAGGGCGCTCTGGTTCGAGCCATTCCTGGCGGGGCTCTTGACGGCCGCTGCGCGGCCCACCCTCCAGGAGGAGCCCTGGGATGCGCTCGTCCCGGTCCCGCTGCACCCGGTGCGACTGCGCGAGCGCGAGTTCAATCAGGCCGAGCGATTGGCCCGGCGGCTGGGAGAGGCGGCCGGCCTGCCGGTCCAATCCCGCTGGCTCCAGCGGATTGCCCGTACACACACCCAGACTCAGCTGAGCCGAGCCGACCGGATCGACAATGTGCGCCGGGCTTTCCAGGTGCCGGAGCGGATCGATCTGAGCGGGGCGCGGATCGTCCTGGTCGATGACGTGCTGACCACGGGCGCCACCACCAGCGCTTGCGCGACCGCCCTCCGCAAGGCTGGCGCGGATCGAGTGTCGGTCTGGACCGTTGCCCGGGGACTGTGGTAATATGCCGCCGCATGCGGGTGGAAGGCTCGAAGGGCCAACACCGCCCGCCCAATATCATTTATGGCCACTACGCCGTTTGCCCGGAAAACCCTCGGTGTCCAAACCAATGAGCCGGCCAAAATCGCGCCTCCGCCCAGCGCTTTTCCCAAAAAGCCCCGGGTGGGCAACGTCCGCAAGCGCGACATCCCGGAGGGCATCTGGACCAAATGCCCGAAGTGCGCCACCATGCTCTACGACAAGGAGCTGGATGAGAACCTCAAGGTCTGCCAGTCCTGCAGCCATCATTTTCCCATCGGGGCCCGCGAGCGCATTCATTCTTTGGTCGAGACTTGCTCGTTCCAGGAAATGGACGCGGGCATGGCCAGCGTCGACATCCTCGAGTTCACGGGGGCGGCCTCGTATCGCAGCAAGCTTGAAAGCTACCAGAACACCACCGGCCTCAAGGACGCCATCGTCACCGGCATCGGCCGCATCGGCGATGTCCGGCTCGCGCTGGGTGTGATGGATTTCAGCTTCCTGGGCGGCTCGATGGGATCGGTCGTGGGGGAGAAGGTGACCCGGCTGATCGAGACCGCGACCGGCAAGGGATTGCCCCTGGTGATCATCTCGACCAGCGGCGGCGCCCGGATGTACGAAGGCATGTTCAGCTTGATGCAGATGGCCAAGACCAGCGGCGCCCTCGGCTATCACGCCCGAAAGAAGCTCCCTTTTATCAGCGTGCTCACCCATCCCACCACCGCCGGCGTGATGGCCAGCTTCGCCAGCCTCGGCGACCTGATCCTGGCCGAGCCGGGCGCGATGATCGGCTTTGCAGGCCCCCGCGTGATCAAGGATACAACCCAGTCCGAGCTGCCGCCCGGGTTCCAGACCGCCGAGTTCCTGCTCGAGCACGGCTTGATCGACGCCATCGTGCCGCGCAAGGAAATGAAGGAGCGCTTGATCGACTGCCTCCAGTTCATGAGCGCCAGCGAACGGATCGAGCCCTAGCCTGGATTCGCGAGAATACCATCGGCTGGCGGGCGCGCGTTTGGTTTTGCTGGAGCGATTCCGCTGAAGTGCTACCCTTGGCATCGCATTGCTGGATCGAAAGCTAACAACCATGAACACGAACGCACACCCCATCATAGCCGCATCCACGAGCCGCCGCGGCTTTCTCCGAACATCCGCAGCGCTGGCCGGGACGGCGTGGATCGGCGCGATGGATCCGGCCCGCATGGCCCACGCGGCCGGCAGCAGCACCCTCAAGCTCGGCCTCATCGGCTGCGGCGGGCGCGGCACCGGCGCCGCCGGAGACGCGCTCGGGAGCGATGCGGGCGCCGAGCTGTGGGCGGTCGCCGACGTCTTCCCGGAGCCGATCGAAGCCTGCATCAACTCCCTGGCTCCCAAGTTCCAGGATCGGATCCAGGTGCCGCGCGAGCGGCGCTTCACCGGGCTGAACGGATACCGCGGTGTCATCGAGAATTGCGACGTCGTTCTGATCGCCTGCGCCTCGCGGTTCCATCCCGATTACGCGCTGGCCGCCGTCCAGGCGAGGAAGCACGTGTTTGTCGAGAAGCCCGCGGCGGTGGATGTCGCCGGTATCGAGAAGATCCTGGAGGCGGACGAGCAATCGAAAGAGAACGGGACGGGCGTGCTGGCTGGGGTGACGTATCGGTACCACCTGGGCCGGCGCGAGGCGGTGCGGCGGATCCAGTCGGGCGAGATCGGCGACATCGTCGCCATTCAGTCCGATTTTCTGCGCGCGCCCTACCGGGTGGTCGAGCGCCGGCCGGAATGGAGCGAGATGGAGTACCAGTTCCGCAACTGGTATCACTTCACGTGGCTCTCGGGGGACGACATCCCTCAGTCGCTCATCCACAACGTGGACTCGGCGCTATGGGCGCTGGGCGACGCGATGCCGGACCATGCCTATGGGATGGGCGGGCGCTCGACGCATTTCCAGGGCTCGATGGGCACCTCGTTCGATCATCACCATGTCACCTACGAGTACGCCGACGGCCGCTGCATCTACGCCTCCTGCCGGACTGCCGCCGGCTGTTTCGGCTCGAACAAGGACGTGTTCCACGGCACGAAAGGCCGCTGCCACTTCGCGGGTTTCCAGGCGCCCTATTTCACCGACCTCAAGGGCAACGTCACATGGCGCGCAGATGAAGCGTCCTCGAAAAGGTCGCCCTACGAGCAGGAGCACCTCGAGTTTCTGCAATCCATCCGCGCGGGCAGGCCGCTTCAACGCGCCAAGATCCTGGCCCACTCGACCCTCGCGACCGTGCTCGGCCAGCTGGCAGTCTATACCGGCCGCAAGATCACGTGGAAGGAAGCTCTGGATTCCAGGTTCGCTTTCCCGCCGCGGGGCGAGATCACGATGGGCATCGAGCCGCCCGTCCAGCCGGGCGCCGACGGGATCTATCCCGTCGCCGTCCCCGGGAAGACCCAGTTGCTGTAGCGGCTGGGCCCGCTGACGGGAAAGGCCTGGCGATGCGGATCAGCGGCTGCCGCCGCCCCGCATGGCGCGCACGATCTTGGCGCCCGTCACCTTCGTGGCGCCGCGCTCGGAGGTCAGCTCGCCCTCGATCTTCGATTCGACCAGCTTGCCGGCGAACTTCATCTCGAAGGTGCGATCCCCGAACTGCTGGGCCAGGTTGAACGCGACCTGGTCGCCCTCAAACTGGATTTTTTCCACCGGTGCCGCTCCATACAGGCCGGTGAGATCCGGATTGACACGAAGCCGTTGCTTGCGGGTGCCGCGGTCGGTGGTGAGGTCCAGGATCCAGTCGCCAATCAGGGCGGCGCCCAGGCGCTTGCCTTCCGCCGGCGACTCGCCGCGCTCGGACTTAAAGACGCCGGTCAAGGCGTCCCGCTGCAGCGTGCCCTCGAAGGTCGAGGTCCACTCCCGATCCTGGATCTTGGTGGCCCGTTTGAAGCGGAGCGTGTTTTGTTCCAGCACCACGTCAGTGATTTGGCTTTCGCCCCGCTGGCTCTGCCACTGGCCCGTGAGCGTGTTGTCCGCGCCAGGCCGGATGACAAGCTTCCCCTTGACCTCGCGCTCGCCCATCTTGACGGTCATGTCCCAGTCGCCGACGGCGCGGGACATGCGCGGGCGCCGTTCTCCGGCGAACGCGTACTCGCCGCGATCGCTCGAGACGGTCCCGGAAAGCTGGCGGTTGGCGATGGCGCCCTTGAACTGGGATTTCATGGTCTCCCCGTTGGGAATGCGGAACACCTGCGTGAACGTGAGCTGCCCGTTCTCGAATCGGACATCCTCCAGGTCGGTGATCCCCCAAAAGCTGATCCACTGGCCCGTCAGATCCCCTTGCTCGCTCCGGGAAAACGAGAGGATGGATTCCATCGCCCGCCCGTTGAACTCGGCCTTGACGAGCCACTCGCCGTAGGGCCCGGCGCCGCGCGGGGCTTGCCCCCAAAGCGGAACAGCGAGCGCGGCAAGCGCCAGCCAGGAAAGCAGACCGGATCCCGTGAGAAATGATGCGCGTTTCATATGCCTGTAGCGTTTGTGTTCTTTCGGTGCTGCCCGCACTCTAAGCCCCGCGCCCAGCCGGGACAAGCGCCAAATCGGCCGATCTCCGCGGCGGGGCAGGACGAAATGTTTCGGCTCGCGGCGCGTCCAGCCCCAGTTGGGCGGCCGCTCGCATTCCGTCTTCTCTCTCCTCGAGGGCCAACGGAGGAGCGGGCTTGGCAAGGATCTTAGGGGCTGTCAGAAAATAACCTTTGCACTTTGTCGCCAGCGCCGTGGGGGCAGATGCGAGGCGCGACGAAGGAGCATAGCCTTGACCTCTGTGACTGAGGAGCAACGAAGCAGATGCCCCCACGCTGCGGCGACCCGCGGGGCTGCGGCCATTGGGCTTGGGGGCTTTGTCGCTCACTCCTCACAGACCGCTGGCGGGTATGCTCGTCGCTCGCTCCGCGCCCGCAAGCCCAATGGCCAGCAGCAAAGTGTAAAGTTTATTTCCTGACCGCCCCTTACCGGCCCCGGGCGAAAAAATACCAAAGCGCGAGGTGCAGGCCGGTGCTGATGACCAAGACGACGGCGAATGCCGGATGGCGGGTCTTGTGACGAAACACCGATCGGCCGATCCAGGCGCCCGCGACACCGCCCACGGCCGCCAGGAGATGAAGGACGATCTCCGGGATCCGCGGGCTGCCCGGCCGGCGGGCCTGCCATTTGTCGATGCCGTAGGCCGCAAACGCGGCTGCCGAGAAGCTCCCCCACCATGCCCACCACCCGGGCAGCCCGAGCCCGAGCCGCAAGGCCAGAAACCCGCCCAACCCCGCGGCCAAGCCAACCGTCAGCCAGGTTTGTTTCGGACGTTGCATCAACCCATAGGGTGTTCAATACAAGAACTGCCGCCTGTGATTCGGACGGCGACTCTCACGGATCCCGCAATCCGCCCATGGCTGGGGCGGCCGGTCATCGGTCTCCCCCGCGGACGAGCGGATCCCAGAAGCGGGAGTTGACGAGCCCGCGCTGGCCACTGGATATCGGGTCGGAAGGCGGATTGATGGCCGCGCTTTTCCGGGCTTCGGCATGGCCGTCGTTGAACACCACGATGCCATTGCCGGCGTGCCGCGATTTGTCGATCCCCTCGAGCGTGCTGGTGCCGGGGCCGTCGCTCATGCCTCCGGTCGGCCACCAGAGGCTGCTGCTCCACAATCCATCCGGCTTGGGCATGCCGTCGCCGACGCAGATGTTTTGCGCCGGGAATCGGATGCTCGTCCGCTTGAAATTCGGCGCCGTGGCGAAGGCGATGCCCCCCACCTCCACGGAATGCGCCGGGTAGGGATGAACGCCGAGGAAATAGGCGTTCATGCCGTAGCCGACCGAGTGCGGATCGAACTTCCACTCCCAGCGAACTCCGTTATCGAAGCGCTTGCCCTTGATGCTGGGACACCGGAAGAAGTTGCTGGCGCTGCGATTGCCGTAGCCCACGATCGTTCGCCCCCACCAGTTGGTCAACGACGCATTGGCGTCTTCGGTCCGCAGTCCCTCGTTCCGATGTCCGGGGAAGGTGTTCCGGTTGTCGTCGGTGTAGAGCTGCATGAAGAGGCCGATCTGGCGGAGGTTGTTCAGACAGGCGATCCGGCTGCCCTTCTCTTTGGCGCGCGCCAGGGTGGGCAGCAGCATGCCGGCCAGGATGGCAATGATCGCGATCACCACCAGCAGTTCAATCAGCGTGAAGGCCCGCCTCCCCTTCGAGATGTAGTCCATGGGAAACTGGATCCTGGGCTTTTGAATGCTGGTGGCTAGAGACGGAATCGAACCGCCGACACAAGGATTTTCAGTCCTCTGCTCTACCAACTGAGCTATCTAGCCACTCGGCCCGCAGCGTTGAATGTGCCGGGCCGCCGTCCGGTTGGCAAGGCAAAATCCAGCGCGACGCGAAGCAAATTGGATTGCGACCGGAGAGGGGTTGCGATACAAAGGCAGCATGGCGCTGATGCTCGATTCTTTGCGAAAGGAAGTGATCCGAGCCCACCTCGAACTGGTCCGACGCGGTCTGGTGATGGAGACGTTCGGGAATGTGAGCGCGTTCGACCGGGCCAGCAAGGTGGTGGTGATCAAGCCCAGCGGGGTGCCCTACGAATCGCTGCGCCCGGAGGATCTGGTGCTGACCGATCTGCAAGGCCGCACGGTGGCGGGAACCCTTCGGCCCTCGACGGACCTTGTCACGCACCTGGAGCTGTATCGCGCCTTGCCGGAGGCGGGCGCGGTGATCCATACGCATTCGCGCTTTGCCACCATCTGGGCCCAGGCCAAGCGGGAGATCCCTTGTGTCGGCACCACCCACGCCGACTACTTCCCCTGCGCCGTCCCTGTCACGCGCGATCTGATGGCGCGCGAGATCGAAGCCGATTACGAGTTCAACACCGCCATGCTCATCGTCAAGGAGGTGCGGGACCGGTTCCCGCTCGACATCACCGCCGTCCTGGTCGCCAGCCATGGCCCCTTCTGCTGGGGGCCGACCGTCGAAGCCGCCTTGCACTCCGCCAGCATCCTCGAAGAAATCGCCCGGATGGCGTATTACACCATGACGCTCAATCCGGCAGCGGCGCCCATCTCGAATCACCTCCTGAACAAGCATTACAGCCGCAAGCACGGCCGGGATGCTTATTACGGCCAAGCCCCCGCCACCTGAGCCGGGCCGGCTCGGTCACCGTTTCGCCACAGCCCGCTGGGCGAGCTCGGCCTGAGTGGATTCGCGGAGCGCCTCCAGCTGCGGCCGCAGCTGGTCTTTGTCCTCCCGCATCATCCGGTCGATGAACAAGATCCCCTGGAGGTGATCGAACTCGTGCTGGATGACCCTGGCAAGCAATCCGCCGCACCGGAAGCTCAGCCGCTGGCCCCGGATGTCGAGGGCTTCGACGTCGATCCGGGCTGGGCGCCGGATTTCGGCGAACAGATCGGGGAAACTGAGGCAGCCCTCGACGCTTTCGACGGGCGCGCCGGCGGCCTTCCAAGCGGGGTTGAACAGGACCATGGGCATGAAATCGTCGACGCGAGCCTCCTGGCCGCCCAGCTCGATCGAGGAAGGCCGGTCGGTGACGCCGCGGACGTCAATGACCATGAGCTGAACGACTTGGCCCACCTGCTGCGCCGCCAATCCCACCCCGTGCCCTGCCCGCATCGTTTCGATCATGTCTTCCGCCAGGCGGGCCAGGGCGGGCGTGACGGCCGCGACCGGCTGCCCTTTTTTCCTCAGGACAGGGTGGCCATACCTGACAATTTCGAGCTCCATCGGCTGCCTCATTCCTTGGGCCAGTCGCGAAGCATGCCGGCCAGCTGAGAAACCGCCGGGCTCTGGCCGGTTCGGACGTAATAGCCGCTGGTCGTCACCCCGGTGAGGACGCTCATCGCATTGTCCAATCCCAGCAGCTTGCCCAGGCAGAATCCGGCGTTGAAATGGTCGCCGGCGCCCGTGCTGATGAGCGGCTTAGCACAGAAGGGGCCCTGCACGGCCTGAACACCGTCGCGCCCGGCAGCCAGCGCGAAAGCCACCGGATGCACCACCAGCGTGCTCACCGGCACCCGCTCGAGGATGCGCGCCGCCAGCTGGACCAGCCCGGCTTCGGAATGATCGCTGAGCCCGAGCCCGAGGGCGTCTCCGATCTCGAACGCCTCTTTCTCGTTCAGGCCGAAGATGACGTCGAAGTGCCGCTGGAACTTCACGATGAGATCCAGCGCGCGCCGGAGTTCGGGCAAGGGCCGCTTCTCGGGATCGGCCAGGTCGAAGAACATGATCCGGCGCGGCCCGGCCAGCTTCGGGCAGAGCTCCGCGAGCAGCGACTCCCACAGATCGCTCATGTAGGGGATCATCGTCCAGTTCACGAAGCCGATCAGGTGATCGGACTCGAAATGCCGCTGGAACGGATCGCGGCCGAACCGCTCCTGGATATTCTTCCAGTTGACCTCGTTGAGCTGGACGGTGCTGCTCATCATGATCTTGCCGTCCTCGAACTCGAGGGCGTTGGTGTGCCCGGAATCCGAGATGCTGTGGACCTGGGCGCGCCGGGCGAAATCGGCGAACACGGGGTGGATGGCCGGGTAGCCGAGCGCTCCGAGGTAGGTCACCCGAAGGCCCAGGCTGCAGAGGGCGTTGGCCATGATCGGCCCGTTGCCGCCCAGCTTGGTGCGCTGGTTGACCAGCTCGATGTTCGTGCTCTTGCCCGCGGCCGCCCGAATCCGGTCGGCCAGCTCGGGGATGACCCGCATCCGGTCGAACGTCTCCGCATCCTGCCGCTTGCTGACCACATGGATGATCTCGTCGATGAAACCATCCAAACCCACAAACGCGGCCAGCTGGCCCACCCGCGCCTCGGCCGCTGCGAGCCGGCTGGCGCACTGTTCCCGTAATTCAGCGGAATTGATCATATGTCGATTGTTGGTCTTCTTACCCCATGACCCTGGCCTGCGCAACTGACTTTTTCGAGGCTGCGCTCCGAGCGCATTCGGGGCAGCCGCCAAGGCGGCGGGGCTCGGAACCCGGAGTCAATGCGATGTCATTCGGGCAGCGGCCGACCCCGCGTTTCCGGCGCCAGCCAGATCAGCACCATGCCGGCGACGTAGACGAGCGTGATGGTGGCGCTGGCCCGGGCATAGCTGTTGCCGAAATAGGCAATCAGCTCCCCCATCGAGATCGCGCCAAAGGCGGCCAGGATCCGCCCGAAATTGAAGCTCAAACCCTGCCCGGTCGCGCGCGCGCGGGTGGGGAACAGCTCGGGCAGATAGAGCGGCAGCCAGCCGTAGAAGGCGGCCGTCATCGCGCCCACCACAAACACCAGCACCAGGAACGCCGACCCATACGACCCCACCCACCGATACAGGATCCCGCAGCTCACCAGCGATCCCAGACACAGCAGGAAATAGGCCGGACGCCGCCCCATCCGCCCCCCGATCCACGGCCCGAGAAAGCAGCCGCCAATGGCGCCCACCGAGGTCAGGATTTGCGTGAGGGCCTTGGCCGCCGGCTGCTCGCCTCGAGTCAGCTGGTCCGCCCACAGCGGCAGCCACTGGACGGATCCCCACGTGCCGATCAACGCCACGGATGCGAAGGCGATCGCCAGGATCGTCACGCGCCTCAACCCGGGCGAAAACACCTCGCGCAACGGGTGCCCAGCCGCGCTCTGCACCGAATCCTTCCAGCGCCTGGACTCGGGCACATATCGCACAATGAACAAGGCGAGCAGGGCCGGGGCCGCCCCGGCCAGCATCACCCACCGCCAGGAGGTCGTTGTCACGTGAAACAACATCCCCAGGACGCCGATCAGACCGAAGCCGACGTTCGACGCGGCGCCGATGGCCCCCGCCAGCAACGGACGGTTCTTCTCCGGCCAGCACTCCATCACCAGCGCCACGCCCAGCGACCATTCGCCTCCCATCCCCAGCGCCGCCAGAAATCGAAAAACACCCAGCTGCCAGGGCGCGGCCACGAAATAACAGCAGCCCGTGAACAAGGAGTAGGTGAGGATGCTGACGACCATCGATCGCACTCGGCCGAGCCGGTCGCCCAGCCACCCGAACACCACCCCGCCGCTGGCCGCCCCGAACAGGAACATCGCCGTGATGATCCCCATCCACCGACCCACCTCGGCGTCCCCTTGCACCCCCAGCAGGTCCTGCAGCGCCGGGCGCGCTGCCAAGGGGAAGATCCCCATCTCGAGCCCGTCGAACATCCAGCCCAGAAACGCCGCCGCCAGAACCAGCCATCGCTCCCGCACACGGGACGCGTCATCCTTCCTGCTGTCGATCTCCATGGTCTTGATTGGATACAATGTGCGCCGGGGGGCTGCCGCCAGCGCTGGGTTTCAAGCGGGCGGGCCTTATCGCTGAGGGCCCTGGTGCACTGAGCCGTCCACCCGCACCTCATGGCCGTGATAGGGGCACCGGGCAAACACCGTGTCCGGATCCGCGCTGTCTTTCACGCCGGGCGAGACCAGGATATAGCTGATCAGGTTCGTGTCGAAGTCCGACCAGCTCATGGATTCCGGGCGGGGGCGCGGGTCGATCGGACAGACAAGGATTCGGGGCAAGGAGATCTCCTCCTTCATCTGGTCGAAGCGCGAGGGCAGCGTATCGTCATGGTCGATGGCCCAAATCTTGGCGCCCAGGCCCACCTGCTTCAGGTTGTTGACGCAAGCGATCGACTGCGCTCGGCCGCGGGCGGCGGTCAGCGCCGGGAGGGTCATGCCAGCCATGATCGCCACCGGGGGAACCAGGGTCGATGCAACCAGCGCCTTGGCCGGCTCCTGGTTCCCATTGTTCACCATGAGCCAGCCGTCCGGTATCCGCGCCGAGACACCCAGCGACTGCGCGGGCGCCTGCATCGCGAAGAACCGCTCGATCAGTTTCGCGGGCATGGTGGCCACCGCCTGGGGGCCCGCCCCTTCTCCCTGGGACCCCATCCCTTTCAGAACCTGGCGTTGCACATCCTGGATCGCGGCGCTGAATCTCTCGCTCAGGAACGAAAACGCGTTGCCCCGGGCCGGGATCCCCGGCGCGAGCCGCCGGAACTCGGCGGTCGCCTGGAGCCCCGGGCGCCTCCCCTGGCGCACCGCCGCCATGGTCTCGACCAGCGCGTCGCTCGTTGCGATCACCAGGTAATTCTCGAAGCGCGCCAAGGTGAACCGCACCGGCATGGGCAGCGGCGCCGGCACTTCCATCACGCGCATTCGCAGCCCCCCCTCGTCCTTCACGATGAGATTGGGATTCTTCTTCAGCTCGATTTCCATCCGGTCGAACACGGTGTCGTCCTTGACGGCGATGACCAGGGCCAGGGCGGGCTCGGGGATCTCGACGCCCGGCGGCCGAGGGATCGGCAGAGCGACTTTCCTTTCCGGGTTCAACGTCATCACGATGCCGGCCTCGCTCCCGAGGGATGCCAGCAGCCGATCCAGGTTGACCATGGTCCGCCGCTCGAACTGGACCGGAAACCGCGCCAGCCACCGGCTCGCTTCCGGAATGTCGGCCTGGCCAATCTCGGTTCGCACAATACCCCATAACGCCGCCAGGCTCAGGTCGTTGAACCACGCCAGCGCCGTGTCGGCCGGCAAGAGATCCAGGCCTTCGAGCGGATGCGGGTTCCCCCCGAACACCGCGCTCGCGTACCCCGGCGTGGCGCCCTTCTTCAACTGCACGATTGCCCGGGTGTGGTGCAGGCCCGGCGCCAGTTCCGTCGCGCTCATCCCGATGCCCCGGACGCTCTCCACACCGCTGTGCTGGACCATCCTGCACACCATCGAGAAGACCTCCTTGACTCTCGATTGCTGCTCCGGATTCATGCCCGGGAGGCCAAGAACCAAAGGCTCCCATTCCCGGATGCTCCCGGAAAGCCCCTCGAGCCAGGACGCTGGATTCACATACAAATAGAAGCTCCCGCCCGTCTCGAGGTGCCGCGCCACGTCCGCGTAGCTGGTCGGCGAAGAAGCCGATGGGACACGGGGCGCCAGGAGCGGCAGATCCGGCTCGGCCGCCGGCATCCACAATGCCGCCGCCAGCAACGCGCCGATCCATGCTGCTGGCCAATGTCTCCTTGTGCAAGCCGCCTTCTGGTGGGCAAAGGCTGGGAAGCAACGCCAAAAGAAGGTCTTCATACCTCGATGCTGAATCCGAATGATGGGGGAAGCAAGGCAAAAGGATCTGTCCGCACGCGGCCGCAGCACATCGCACAGCCCGCCCTGCCCCCATCCAGAACGGACTGCTGCAAGGGTCCTATTCTCCTCGAAGCTCAGCCTCGCCGAATCGCTGGCGCCAGCCATGTCGCACATGCAGCACAAAGACCGCCCGATCCGCCACCATGTAAAGGACGCGATAATTTGCACTGTGAAAGGGGCTGGTCAAGAACCGATCCCGGAAGCTGGACAGACCGCGGGCGCGGAGCTACTTTTTTTCATGATTGATCGCACGGGGCACGTCGAACATGCGCATGATTGCCATCCGTAATCGAGCCGCAGCTGCCGTGGCAAGCGGAGCTCTCGCCTGGACGCTGGCAGCGCCCGTCTCGGCGCCCGCCGTGGATCTCCCGCAGGCAGCTCGACCGCCGTCACCGCCAGGCATCCGGGGGACTGCCCCGCAGCCCGCCGCACACCCGGCTCCACCGGCCCGCATCGGCCCGGCCACAGGGAATGTCCGCCGCGCGCAACCCGCTCAGTTCGTCCAGGGCGTATCCGGCGTCGGACAAGGGATGCCTGTCGGCGGCGGACCGGGATGGAACGGCGGCGGCGGCATGCCGGCCTGGGGTATTCCCCGCGTGATCGCGGCGCCTGTGATCCCCGGCGGCGGATTGGCGAATGTCACGGTGCGGACGCCGGCCATCCGGAACCAGAACCTGGCCCGCTCGTTCTTCTATCCCGGACCGCGCTCACGCTGATCGACGACGCCATGCCTCTGTACGAATACGAAGTGTGCGATGGGGACTGTGCGATCTGCGGCGGCAAGTTCACGCTGCGCCGCCCCGTGGACGCGCCCGAGCTGACCCGCTGCCCCGCCTGCAAGAAGCCCGTGCGTAAGATCATCTCGAGCTTCAACACGCCCACGAAGCTCAAGCCGCTGTCGATCTCGGATGCCAAACAGGCCGGCTTCACCGTGCTCAAGCGGGTCAGCAAAGGCGAGTACGAGCGGCAGTGACCGCCTTGGGGTCTGTGCAAAAATTACTTCCGATTTTGGCGGGAGCGCCGCCGGGCCAGATGCGAGGCGCAAGGGAGGGAGTGTATCCCCAGCGATACTCGACCGACCGAGCAACGAAGCAAATGGCCCGGCGCCGCCCCGCCCCTGCGGGCTGGGGGCCTTGGGCGGCCTGGCTGTGTTGCTCCTCGCTCACAGACCGCGCGGGTATGCTCACTCGTCGCGACTTGCCAGCCCGCCCAATCCCCTCGAGCAAAATCGGAATTAATTTTTGCACAGACCCTTACCTTTCGGTTTGCCAGGTAGGGCGCGCGCTCCGCTGCGCGCCGGGCCGAAAGCTGCAGGGACCGGCTGAAGCCGGGACACCAAACCCGACAACGCTCAGGAACGGCGTTTATCGGCCGTTTTCCTTCTCCCAGGGCACGATCCATTGATAGATGGTGTGCTCGCCCTCGTAGTAGCCGCTGTCATCGGGATCGTCGCCTTCGAGGTTGAGGTGATGGACCTGGCGGGGCTTGGCGCCGCGCATGTCGAAGTCGTGGGAAACGATCCGGGACCCGGGCTTGAGCTGGGCCAGCTGCGGCATCAGCCGGACATTGAGCTCGGGCAGCAGGTAGAGGGTCACGACGTTGGCCTCGCGCAGGTCCAGGGTGAAGATGTCCGCCTCGCGGATGGTGACCAGGTGCTCGACGCCATTGGCCTTGACGTTGGCCAGCGATTCCTGGATGCGCTCGGGGTTGATGTCGAACCCGTAGGCCTTGACGCCGTATCTCTTGGCGGCGGTCACCACGATCCGGCCGTCCCCGCAGCCGAGGTCATACACCACGTCCCCCGGCTTGATCTCCGCCAGCTCGAGCATCTTGTCGACGACCTCCTGCGGCGTGGGGACATAGACGACGTCCGGATTGCGGGCGGGCTCGCGGTCCTCGGCCCGGAAGGGCGCCAGGGCGATCTTGAAGGCGATGGCGTGTTCGCACGGGATCTGCTCCGGGCGCTGGATGACGAGGGCGTCGGACTCCTGCTTCCATTCGACCGTCTGGGTGCTGCCGAGCAGCTGGACCGATTCGATCCGGCCGGAACCGTCCCTGCCGCTGCCCAGGGAGGGCATGCGGACATCGCGGGCTGGCAGGCCGAGACAGAATGCATACAGCGTGTCGCCCCGGACGGTGTATCGGATATCGTCGGCGGTGGGGGGGCGGCGGGTTCGCTCGTTGAAGCTGGCGCTGGCTTCGGCAAGGGGGCCGCCTTCGCCGAAGACCTTCCAAGGCCGCGTGCCAAAGATGCCCTCGCCGTTGATGGCCATCCATCGTCCCAGGGATTCGAGCAGCTGGATCTCGTCCTCGTCGAGGGTGCCGTCGCCGCGCAGGGGGACGCTCAGGAGGAGGTTGCCGTTCTTGCTGACGATGTCGATGAGCATGGTGATGACCGTGGCGGCGCTCTTGTAGCCATGGCGCTCGAAGAGGGGCCGGTTGTAGTGCCATGTGCCGATGCAGGTGTCGGTCTGCCAGGGGAACGGCTCGAGCTGGCTGCTGGCGCCCCGCTCGATGTCCCAGACCAGGGCGCGGCGCTGGGCTCCTTCGAGCCGCTTGGTGGTCAGGATGGCCTCGTTGCGCCCGGCGTGCCAGCTGGCGTTGGCGTTGTAAAAGTGAGCCGCCAGGCGCAGGCCCACGTTCTCGGCGTTCTGCAGCGGCAGCACGCTGTCGTCGAAATACAGCAGGTCCGGCTTGTGCTGGTCGATGAGGTCTTTCGTGCGGAGGAAGAACTTGCGGATGTAGGCCGAATCGGGCCTGGCGCCCACGGGATGATTCTGGGCGTAGAGATCCTGCGGGTCGTATCCGTCCCACCATTGGCCTTTGCCGTCGGCCTTGGTGAGCTTACCGTCGTACGGAACGCCCTCGAGCGGCCCGCGCTTGTCTGCCCCCTGCGCAACTTCATACCACGTCCAGGCGCGGGCGGAGTGGACGGTGACTCCGAACCGCAGGCCGGCCTGGCGCGCCGCCTTGGCCCACAGGCCCACCAAGTCCTTTTTCGGGCCCAGGTTCACCGAGTTCCAGGGCTGGTAGCGGGAATCGAAGTTATCGAAGTTGCAGTGATGGTTGGCCATCATGACGAAGTACCTCGCTCCCGCCCTATGGTAGAGCGCCATGAGCTTGTCCGGATCGAACCGCTCGGCCTTCCAGTCGTGGATGATGTCCTTGAACCCGGTCTTGGAGGGGTGCCCGCGGGTCTGGAGGTGGTGCTGGTATTGCGGGCTGCCTTCGATATACATGTTGCGCGCGTACCAGTCGCCCTGCTCGGGCTGGCACTGCGGACCCCAATGGGCCCAGATGCCGAACTTGGCGTCCCGATACCATTCCGGGACCTGGTAGTTCTTCTCGAGCGATTCCCAGGAAGGCTCAAAAACGCCCGGGTGGATCCGCTGCTCGGGCTGGTCCGCCGCGCCGAACACGGCTGCCGCATGACAGCCGGCACACGCCACGAGGACGGCCAGGAGCCGATGCCAATTCGAGAGGTTGGTTTTCATGGGTCGGGTGCTGTCGAATGGTCAACGCCGCAAAACCGCGCCGGCCCGGCGGCCAAGCATGGTCGAGATGCCGGCCTGCTGAATGGCCCGGGCCAGCTCATGCGCCAGATCGCGGTGGGTGCTCACGAGCAGCTCAGCCAGCTCGATCCCGGCCTGGGCTGCCTCGCTCCGGAACTTCGGGTCGCCCAGCATCGACTGGATCACGCGCGCCGACTCCGGATGCGGCACCGTGGCCAGGGCGGCCAGAACCGCCTTCTTGCCGGTGTCCTGTTTGGCCGCCGCCAGCGCCGCCAGGGCCGCCTCGACGCGCGCATCCAGCGGGGATCGACCCGAAGATTCGACCAGCCGAGCCACGCCCTCGATGGCGAGGGACTGTGCCCGCTCGGGTGCATCTGCCCGCCGGGCGATCGCCAGCAACGGCTGGACGGCATCGAGCGTGGGCCACCGGCCGAGAGCAACCAGCGCGCGTTCCTGGCTGCCGGCCCCGCCGCTGGCTGCCAGCCGATCGAGCGCGGCCAAGCCGGCTTCGGCGCCCAGGACGCTCAGGGCGCCAGCCATGGACGCCAGCTCGGCCTCGCGCCCGCCAGCCAGGGCCAGCAATTTCCGGGCGGCTGCTTTCTTGTCGGCCACCCGGGCCGCGATCGCCTCGATGGCGGCGCTGGCTTCGGACGACTTGTCCCGCGCCACCAGGCCGCCCACTGACTCGATCTCCCGCTCGGCGCCGAGCTTGCCCAAAGCAGCCCAAGCCGCCTTCTGCACAGCCGCATCGGGCTCAGCCACGGCCTCGAGGAGGGTCGGGATAGCGGCAGCCTGGCCGCGATCGGCCAGGGCGTTCAGCGCTGCCACGCGGAGGTTTGCCGGGCCGGCGCCGGCGGCCTTGCGGATCTCCGCCGCAGCGCCCTCGCCGGAAATGCGGGCGAGCGCAAGAACGGCGGCATTCTTGTCCGGCCCATCAGCGCCCGCGATGTTCAGCAGCGCCGGCACTCCCGCCGAGCCGCCAACCCGCCCCAAGGCCTCGATCGCGGCCCGGCGCACGTCCGGCTCCGGCTCCTGGACCGCCTCGATGATCCGTGTCTCGGCCGAGGAGTCCAGCACGCTCAGGACCTGGGCCCTGGCCGGCGCGGGCAGCGCCGCATACCGGTTGAGAAGCATCCGGCCGAACCGGGCGCCGGCGCCGCCTGCGATCCGGATCGCCACCTGCTGGAGCCGGGGCTCATTGCTGTTGAGCGCCTCCCGCAGCATCGGCCGCAGCACGGCGGGCGCGGCCGTTTCCATACCCGATAGCGCGGCAGCCCGCAGCGCCACGGGATTCTCGGCGGCCCATAGCCGCCGATAGAGGTCCTGTGCCGCCGCGATGTCGCCCCGCGCGCTCATGCGGCTGGCGGCTTCCATCAAACCCTCGCCCGCCGCCGGATTGCGTCCGAGCAGCGGCGCGAGCGCGGCGGCGGCGGCCGGAGTGGCGATGCGCCCCAGTGCCATGGCCGCGGCCGCCGCGGTTGCCTCGCGGTCCAGATGGCGGACGATCAGGGCCGCCGACTCCGCGTCCGCCCGTTGTCCCAGGGAATGAATCAGGCCGATCTGCTCGCGGGCTTCTCCAGCCTTCTCGAGCGCGCGGCGAAGGCTGGCCGACGCCTCCGGGGCGGGATTCTTCTCGAGCGCGCGCCGGGCGCAGTCGCGCAGCTCCGGCTCGTCTCCGGCCAGCAGCGAGGCGAGGGACGGCACCGCTTCGGCGCCGCCCATGTACTCGAGCTGCCGGACCATCCAGACCCGGGCCGGTTGCGGCGTGGCGGGATCGGCGGCCTGGGCGGCCAGGACCCGGCCCAGAGCCTCGCGCCGCGCCGCCTGGCCCGGCTGGGACGATTGCGAGGCCAGGTCCTGCAGCTCCATCTGGGCGGCATAGCGGGCGGACACGTCCGGATCGGCCAGGCGGGGAATGAGGCCGCGCACGGCGGCGGCATCGTCGGCTCCCGCCGCCGAGAAGGCCAGGCTGCCCAGGACGAACATGGTCAAGAAAGCTTTCATGGATCGAGCAAGTGGATCGGGGTTGAAAAGACGCGTGGGTTTCATGGTCATCGTCCAGGGATCAGATATAGACGTAGGGGGCGCGGCGGGGCCGATCCAGCCAGCGGCTGGCCTCGGGATCGCCAACGATCTGCTCTTGGGCCGGATCCCATCTCAGGGGGCGTTTGAGGCGCTCGGCGATCCCGCTCAAGTGGCAGATGGTGGCCGTCCGGTGGCCGATCTCAGCCGGGCAAATCGGCGGGCGCCGGCTGCGGATGGACTGGATCCAATTGTCGTCGTGGTTGCGCGATTCGTAAAGGCGAACGTCCGCAGGGCCGGGCGGCTGGTCCTTCAGCCCGGCCGGGACGGTGTCCAGCCGGTCTCCCCGGCTCACCAGCACCTCGCCCTTTTCGCCGATGAACCGGATCATATGCCCCTTCATGTCCGGATGATTGCGCAGGACTCGGACGCCGTCGCCATAGACATGCGTTTGGAATTCGGCGCCTTCGTAGCCTTTGGGGATGAACTCGACTGGGCCGGAATCGTCCTGGCCCAGCGCCCACTGGATGATGTCGAAATGGTGCGCGCCCCAGTCCCCGTTCTTCCGGGATCCATAGTCCCAAAAGCAGCGCCAGCCGCCGCCATAATCGCCTTTGACCCGATCGGGATGGTACGGATACCACGGCGTGGGCCCAAGCCAGCGGTCGTAGTCGAAGCCCTCCGGGATCGGCTGCTCCGGCAGCGTGCGGGGAGGCGGGAACTCGCCCAGGCTGGCATAGATGGTCTTGACCTTGCCGATCCATCCGTTTCGGACCATCTCGCACGCACGCCGGAAGGCGCGCTCGGACCGCTGCTGGGAGCCCACCTGCAGGATGGCCCCCCGCTGCCGCGCCACGTCGCTCATGATCCGACCCTCGCGAATGGTCAGGGTCATCGGCTTCTGGACAAACACGTCCTTGCCGCTGCGCATGGCGGCGACCGAGATGGGGGCGTGCCAGTGGTCCGGCGTGCAGATCATGACGGCATCAATGTCGCCCCGTTCCATCACCCGCTCGTATTCATGATAGGCGGCGCAGCCTTTGTAGGATCCGCTCGCCGTCCGCTGGCTGTAGGCGGACTCGACAGCGGCCTTGGCGGCTTGGAGCCGGCCGCGGTGCACATCGCACACGGCCAGGACCTGGACATCCTGGCGTCCCGTCATGCCGCCCCGGTGCCCACCCATCTGGAGGCCCATGCCGATCAATCCAATCGTGATGCGATTGCTGGGCGCATTCTGGCCCCAGAGGGCGCCCGGAGCGAAGCCGGGCATCGCCAGGGCCGCTCCGGCCCCAAGGGTTCGCTTCAGAAAACTGCGTCGCGTGGTCTTCATGGTGGAGATTCTCGAATCGCGCTGGAGGTTTGCTCTGGCCGTTGGACGGACAGGATCTGCGTTGGTCATACGCGGCGGATACTAGCCCGGATTTCTCTCGAAGCAAGCACACAACAACAACCCTGTAAAATCGGCCACCAAGCGCCGCGTGGGGGCACGCGGCCTACATCGCCTTGGCGGCCGCTTTGGCCCAGGAATCCCGCAAGGTCACCGTCCGATTGAACACGAGCTTGCCGGGCTGGCAGTCGCGGCTGTCCGCGCAGAAATAACCCAGCCTCTCGAACTGATAGTATGTTTCCGGGGACGCCCCGGCCAGGCTGGGCTCGACCCGGCAATCGGTCAGGAGCTCCAGCGAATGCGGATTGAGGAACGTCTTGAAGTCGCGGCCCTGCGGATCGGCATCGGGCTCGGGAACGGTGAATAGCCGGTCGTAGAGCCGCACCTCGGCCGGCAGCGCATGGGCCGCGGAAACCCAGTGCATCGTCGCTTTGACCTTCCGGTGGCTGGTCGGCCCCCCGGCACGCGAGCCGGGATCCATCGTGCACCGCAACTCGACCACCTCGCCCGCCGCGTTCTTCACCGCCTCTTCGCAGCGGATGACGCCCGCATACCGCAGCCGGACCTCCCGCCCCGGCGCCAGCCGGTAAAAATCCTTGGGCGGATGCTCCATGAAATCGTCGCGCTCGATGAACAGCTCGCGAGAGAAGGGCACGCGGCGCGTTCCGGCGGATGGATCCTCGGGATTATTGACGGCCTCGATTTCCTCGACCTGGCCCTCGGGATAATTGACGAGCACCATCTTCAGAGGCCGCAGCACGGCCATGACCCGCCGCGCGCGGCGGTTGAGATCCTCGCGAATGCTGTGCTCGAGGAGTGCGATGTCCGTCAGGCCCTCGTACTTGGTGACGCCGATCCGGGCGCAGAAGGTGCGGATGGCCGCCGGCGGCACCCCCCGGCGCCGCAATCCCGCCACCGTCGGCATCCGCGGATCGTCCCACCCGCCAACGAGCCCTTCATCGACCAGCTGCAGCAGCTTGCGCTTGCTCATCACGGTGTAGCCCAGGTTGAGCCGGGCGAACTCGATCTGCCGCGGCGGCGGCTGGGGCACCTGGAGCTGGGCCAGAATCCACTCGTAGAGCGGGCGATGCACCTCGAACTCGAGCGTGCAGATCGAGTGGGTGATGCCCTCGATGGAATCCGACAGGCAGTGCGCGTAGTCGTACATCGGATAGATGGTCCACTGGCTGCCCGTCCGGTGATGGTCCACGCGCCGGATCCGGTAGATCGCCGGGTCCCGCATGTGGATGTTGGGCGACCCGATGTCGATCTTCGCTCGGAGGGTGCGGGCCCCATCCGGGAACTCGCCAGCCCGCATCCGTGCGAACAGGTTCAGGTTCTCCTCGACGCCCCGGTCGCGGTAGGGGCTGGGTTTTCCGGGGCGGTCCGGCGCGCCCCGGTATTCGATCAGCTGCTCGGCCGTCAAATCGCACACATAGGCCCGCCCCATCCGGATCAGCTCGATCGCGTATTGATAGAGCTTCTCGAAATAGTCGGACGCGTAATACACCTGCGGCGCCAGCACCGAATCGGCCCAGCCGTCGATGAGCCATCGCACGTCCTGAATGATCGACTCGACGTACTCGACCTCTTCCTTGGCGGGATTGGTGTCGTCCATGCGCAGGTTGCACACTCCGCCGAACTGGCGCGCTATCCCGAAATTGAGGCAGATCGATTTCGCGTGCCCGATGTGGAGATAGCCGTTGGGCTCGGGCGGAAAGCGGGTGGTGATGGGCCGCCCCCACTTCCCGGTCTGGGCATCGGCCGCGACGATGTCGCGGATAAAGTCGGTCGCGCCGCTGTGGGGATCGGCGGGCGCTCCCGCCGCGGTTGGTTCGTTTGCGTTCGTCATACTTTTTGCTGTGCCATCCTATACGCAGGGGCATCCAACCGCAACGCCCGGCCGCAGGGCTGCGCCTGCGCGGCGGCGGGACCGATCCCCTGGCTCTTGGCTGTGGCGGGTCTCAAGGCTTCGCGTCTGCCGCCAGGGCGCCGCTTCCTGGCTGGCCGGCGCCCGCCCCCGGCGGGCACGACAGCGCGTTCACCAGCAGTCGGGGATAGACGCCGCCCTCGAACTCGGCGGCGGAATGCCCGGGCATGAAATAATAGATCCACCCCGCCCCGGCCGGCCGGCACCATCCGGCGGTGGCCTGGCGATAGACCTGGCCGCTCTTGGCGTCCCGATACTCGAGCCCGAGCAGCACCGTGCGCGGCCCTGTGTGCCGGTGATTCAGATAGACCTCCGTGTCCTCGAGATGAAACGCATCTCTCAGGGTGGCTGGCGCCGGCGCCGAATCGTCCGCGGGCCATAGGATCCGCTCGGGATACTCGATGCCCCGGCTGGTCACGCAATGGCCCGGGGCCAGGTTGACGATGCGCATCTCGACGCCCTCGGTCCACTGGTAGCCGCCCTGGTCGACCGGGCCCGCAGGCAGCTCCACCCCCAGAAACTCGAACCACCACCGGTTCTTCCGCTTGCCCGAGCTGATCGAGTGGTGCAGCACCAGGAGCCGGCCGCCGCCCCGGGTGTACTCGATGAGGGCTTTCTCGACCGGCTCGCTCAGCTGCCGATGGATGTAGACGCCGACGGCGGCGTGGCCGTCCAGCCGTGCCGGCATGCCCGCCTGCGTCACCACCCGCGCCTCGTAGCCCGCCTGCTTCAGATGGCGCGCCAGGATTTCCATGGCGGGAATCTCGTCCGCGACCAGCAGCACCGATTCGGCGGCGCCGCCCGCCGCCGCGGCCATCCACAGCACCGCCCACAGGATCCAGATTCGTTTCATGACGCGTTCCTTTCGCGATCGATGCATCCGATGTTTAGCAGACCGCCCTGCCGGAGCGCAACCCCCGCCTCTCCGTGCCGAGCCAATCCCCGGCGCCCTTCCCCCGCCGGCGGCCGGGCGCATCTCAGTTTCTTGCAGGGTTGAAGGCGGTGTGAGGGAACAGGAGGTGCCAGCGGCCGTTGCGCCAGAAGGTTTCGAGACACAGCAGGGCTTCGTCACCGCGCTGACTCCAGAACTGGCCT
>Ga0209507_1000069_pt1 | contig 165332 bp, 132 predicted proteins | sample AD_UKC028_MetaG_FD_184414 | JGI IMG/M metagenome (GOLD analysis project Ga0209507, IMG submission 184414) | Active sludge microbial communities of municipal wastewater-treating anaerobic digesters from USA - AD_UKC028_MetaG (SPAdes) (version 2) | ecosystem: Engineered > Bioreactor > Anaerobic...
CGCCGAAAAGCAACTTTACGTTTTGTCATCGGCAGAATCGTAAAATAGCGTGGGCGGGATGTCCCGCAAATACTGCGCAAAACCCAGTGGCGGAAGGCGATGCTTGCTTGAAAAGGTGCGCCCTAGCGTTGAACCGCCTTTAGGCTTTAGGCCTTAGCCTCTGGCCCTTATCCTGCGTGCCGGATGTCTCAGATGTTGAAATCCTCCGGCGCAATGGCTGCCGCGACCCTCACCAGCCGCGTCCTGGGCATGGTGCGCGAGATGGTCTATGCGGCATTCATGGGCAACACCTGGGTCGCCAGCGCCTTCACCCTCGCCTTCCAGGTGCCCAACCTTTTCCGCCGCCTGCTGGGCGAAGGCGCGCTGACGGCCGCCTTCATCCCTATCTTCAAGCAAAAGGAGGTCAAAGAGGGGGAAAAGGAAATGTGGCGCTCCGCCAACGCCGTCATCTCCGGGCTGACCACCGCCGCCGGCGCGGTAACAGTACTGGTGGTGCTCGGGATCTCCCTCATACTCGGCGCCGGAAAATTCGAGCCAGAGACCCAGCTCATGCTCCGGCTCTTGCGGTTGATGTTCCCCTACATGCTATTGGTCTGCCTCGCCGCCGTGTTCATCGGCATGGCCAACGCCCGCGGCCACTTCTTTGTGCCGGCACTGGGAGCGGTGGTCCTCAACGTGATCATGATCGCCAGCGTGCTGCTTTTGGCCCCGCGCATGGGAGACCAACTCCAGGAGCAAATCTTCGGCCTTGCGATTGGTGTCCTGGCGGCCGGGTTGGCCCAGGCGTTCTTCCAGTGGCCGAGCCTCGCGCGCGAAGGCTACCGCTATGAGTGGGTCTCTCCCTGGCGCAACCCTACTGTCCGCGATGTCGTCCGCAAGATGCTGCCGGGTTCCATCGGCGTCGCCGCTTTCCAGATCAACGTGCTCATCACCCAGTGCTTCTCATTTTGGTACGACTCCACCATCGTCGCCACCTTCAACTACTCCGTGCGGTTGATGGAGCTGCCGCAAGGCCTGTTCGGAATCTCCCTGGCCACCTATTTGCTGCCGACCCTGGCCGGCCTGGCCGCCGCGAAGAAGCTCCCCGAGTTCCGCCAGACGCTGGCCCAAGGCTTGAGCTACCTGGCCTTCGCCAACCTCATCGCCGCGGCTATCGCCCTTGCGCTGGCGGTGCCCATTGTGCGGCTCATCTTCGAGCACGGCAAATTTGACCAGGACGCCACGCAGCGAGTCGCCCTGGCGCTGGCCTGCCTGGCGCCGGGGCTGCTCATGTTTTCGGCGAACAACATCCTGGCCCGCGCCTTCTTTGCCCTCAACGACATCAAGACCCCTATGAAGATCAGCATCGTGTGTCTTGTGCTGAACCTGGGGTTTGCCCTCTGGCTGGTGCAGTCCCACCGCGAAGCCGGCCTGGCCGTGGCCAACTCCCTGAGCGCCTCATTGAACACGGCATTGCTGGTGTACGCGCTGCGCCGCAAGCTCTCGCGCCTGGACCTGACTGGCCTGCGCCGCGCGCTGTTGGTGCTGGTCCCTAATGCCCTGCTGGCGGGAATGGTGGCTGCGGCGCTGGCCTGGCTCTGGGACCACCATCTCGGGCATGCCACGCTGATGCGCCAGGCCGGCATGGTCTTCATACCCGGCGGCGTCGCCGTGCTGGTCTACTGGCTGTTCGCGTTGTGGCTCAAAGTGCCCGCCGCCCAGGAGATGACCAGCCTGCTGGGGCAGCGCTTCCGAAAGCCGCGTTAGGCTTCCTCGACAACCTTCCAGCCGGTTGCCTCGGCCAACGCGTAAATCGGCTCTTTCAGATCGCCGTAGAACGTCACCCGGTGCCAGCTCCACTGGTCCCACATGCGAAACAGCTTCTCGATGTCTCCAACCGGCTCGGCGCACAGCTTCGTGCGGCAGGCGCGATCATCCGGATCGTTGGCTACTGCCAGCGCGCGGTGGAACAGTATTTCCTTGCGCCCCTGGTCAAACTCGAGGCTGGTCGTCATGTAGCCCGTCGGCAACAGCGACCGGACCGAAGCCCCCTGCCGGTCCTCCGAGTGCGTGAGAATCTCGTAAGGGTTCATCTTCCCCTCCGGGCCGAACGCCTTGCTGGGCGCCACGCAATGCGCGTAAATGATCTGCCGCTTCGAGGTGTCAATCACCGGATCTGAGATGTACCCGGGCCGCCCCTGCGTGAGCGTTGTCCCGATGACCATCGTCGCGGCTGAGCGCACATCACACTCGCAGCCGCCGATGAACCCTTCGTTGTTCAGTTGGTAAAAGCCCAGGCACGGATACGCGTGAATATGGCCCCCGTAAAACCCGCCGAGGCAGTTGATGGTCAAACCCTTCGCCCCGTGCCTGGCCAGCAGCGCCTTCTCTGCCAGATACATCGCCGCCGAGTTCTCCAGTTCCGCGCGCGTGACGCCTTCAATCTTCCTCGCCTCCTTCTCCCAACGATCCGCCACGGCTCGGGCCTCGTCCTTGTCCGCCTGCTTCCAGGCCTCGTTAAGTTCCGCAAACGGAATCATCTCCACCTTGACTCCCATCACCTCTCCGCCCGGCCCGGAATTCTGGTCTCGCACCGCGAGCACTTTCGCTTCGTTCAACCGGCGCGCGCATTCATCCGCGGCGAGGCACTTCACCGGATCCGCCTTGCCCGCCAGGCGGCCCGCGCCCGGAGTGCCTTTGATCCGCACCCGTTCCGTCGCCGCTACGAAATCGGCCGCCGAGCCGCCCCGCTTCGCCACCTGGAAGCACTTCACCGCGGCCACCAGGTCCCGCGGTCGCGACGAAGCCACAAACCCGACGTTCGGCGCCCCGCTGCGCAGGAACGCCGCGGTATACACCAGGAAGCCCCCGCTGCCGCCGAATTGGAAATCCGCGTAGAGCACCGGCTTGCCGGAAGTCGCCATCGTCTGCACCACGCGGTTCCAGCAGTTCATTTGGTAAACCACGTAACCGTCAATATTCCCAGCCGCCCGGTCCGCCTCCAGCAGCTTCTTCGCCTGCTCCTCGCCGGTAGCCATTGAACTCACGAACTCAAAGCCCGCGCACTCCTTCGCCAGCAGCGCGTTGATGCGATCCATGTGCGGGCGGAAGTCGAAGCCATGATTCGGCCAATCCGGCTGCGCCTGCTTCTCCGCGTGCAAGGCATACACCACCCGGATGCGCGTCTTCTCCCTCGGCTCTGCCGCGGGCAGCCACGCCGGTGCCGCCAGCACGCCCAGCGCGCCGGCGGTGGCAGTGCCCGCACGGGCAAGGAAGTTTCGCCGGTTCATGGGACAGCCGGCACAGCCTGAGAAGAGGTGGTTTGCTTTCATATCGGTGTTTTGTTCTTAAGAACAGTTTCAGAAGTTCATCGCGTGGCTTCGTTTACCCGGACCTGCGGCAAGCGCGTCAGCCGCCCGCGCAGCAACGCCTGGCGGCGCTCGGATAACTCGCTACGTATCCGGCTCATGTTTGCGAGTCTATTCGCCGCTGCAACGGGGTCAAGCCGGCAGAAATGGTCCCTCGATTCAACCCGACGCTGCCCGGATTCACGCCCTACCCCCCGAGGGAGTCTCACCGTATCCACACCGTATCCACACCGTATCCACACCGTGGATACAGCCTTGACATCAATGGCGGAGTCTGGCGTAACCCATTGTATTTGATGCACTTACGCTCCAATGGCCGCTGGGGGCCTTTTTTGAGGCCAAGAGAGCGTAAAAGCGCGGCCGGAAATCGGCGTGTTTGCGCGGGCAGCCCCTAACTTCGCGTCAGCACATTGACCAGGCAATGCAGGCAGCCAAAGTGCCGGTAAGCCGTCGTGCAGTCCACGGTCCGGACCTCGTATCCGAGACGTTCCCAGACCGCGCGGCCGGCGGCATTCAGCGGCTCCACGCCCCGGTAGGACGGGAGATAGACCAGCCGCCGGCCTCCTTGCTGGTCCATCAGCACATTGACATACGTCAGGTAAGTCCTCCCATCCCGCGCGGGCAGCACCGGGATGCGCACCACCCTGTAACCTGCCGCGGCGCATTGAGCGGCAACCGCGTCGAAGAGGCGCTGCGTTGCCGCCGTAAAATCCGGCCCCCCGGGCAGGTTCATGAACTCCTTCGTTGCGGCGCGGTCATGCTCCGCGAGTTGAACGGCCACCAACTCCCGCGCCAGGCCGGGATCGCCCACCAGCATCGTCCTGCCGCCCGCCGACGCCATGAACATCCCCGCGTGGTGGTCGGGCGCTTCGTCGAGCAAGATCACGGGGCGCCTCAGTTCACGTGCCAGGAGGTTGATGAACTCGGCCCGGCTGGCCACGGTCTGCTGGATGTTGCGCTGCAGCACCCGCGGCATGACGAACACGTTTTCGCCGTCCGTCAGAAAGTCGCCCCCGTCGAAATACAAGCCGCTGCGCCGCGCCCGAACGGACGGCCCCAGCGCCGCCGCGATATCCATTCCCACCCGCTCATCCCCGGCGCGCGCGGGCCAGATTTCCCCGCCGGCCTCGCCACGCGGGCTCCACAGCGTCGTTACGCCACCGGCCGACGGGCCAAAAGCCAGCCAGCGATCACGCGACCACGCCGTGATGGGATGCCCAACCACTATGGGCAGGAGCCTGCATTTGACCGGGCCCACGCTGGCGGCGAAGTCGGCAAACGCAAGCCGGTCGGGACAGACCACGTGGACGCGAACGTCCCCGTCGAGCGCGCCCAGAAAATCGCGGTGCACCGGCACCACAGCGTCTCTGGCGGACGGTTCATAATGCAGCACCAGATCCCGCAACTGACCGTCGCACTCCGAGAGAACCGGCCCGGACGGCGCCGCCCTCCGGTCCGGGCTGGTGCTCAGGGCCAGAATGGCGCCCCCGCCAACCAGGCCGATCATCACTCCGACCAGTCTTTGCCAACGAAACATACGCGCGGATTTCGGAATGGAGGTCTTGTTCGTCTTCGCGTTTCTCGCCGCCAGGAAAGCTATTGAAACAAAGCCACTGCCGGCCCCGCATTGGTCGCCACGGTCGAGAAGCTCAGCGCCGTTATCCCCAACAGCTCCAACGCCAACTTTGGGCCCGGCTCCCGCAGCGAAACGTTAATGATGCTGTTCGGCGGCAGGTTCGTGCGAGTGCTCAGCATGACCACCTTGGTCTCCCTGGGCTGGAGCGTCACGACCTGCTCCGCCTGCCACAAGGCGGATGGCAGGCGGATGGTGCGCGACAACGCGTCCATCGGCGAGGAGGCGGTCATGGCGATATCCACCGTGACGCTGGCCGGCTCGTCGGTCGTGTTGAGCGCAGTCAGATCGAACTCCGCCTGATCGCCCGCCTGGAGAACCCGGCCGCCCGCCGGGGCCAGCGACAGCTCGACTCCGCGCGAGACCAGCCGCGCCTTGGCGATCTTGGGCAAGGGCGCGTCGGCGTCATTCCCGGCGTCCAGGGGCGCCGCCAGGAACGCCGCTACGGTTAAGGTTGCGGTCCCGAGGGCCGCGGTGGTCATTGTCATTACGTCTTTCGCTTTCATGCTGTTTCTTTCAATTCACAAGGTTCACTCGTTCTCTGCCCGGCCATCCACGGGCCGCGGCAGCTTTCTCGCTCCACTAAAGCCCAAACCGGCCGGTGAGTTGTCAAAGCGGGGTAAGATGTTTGTAAAAAGGTTGTCTGGGCGCGGCTATCACCAAAGCAAAGGCAGAACTCAAGCGCAGCTAATGCCCCCACTTGCGCCCGCGAAACTCTGTGCTACGTTCCTTCGGTTTTACTAACTCAGACCACCAGGAAATATGCTGAAATTATTTGCGCTAATCACAGTTGCGAGCCTGGCAGGGGCCTTGCCGGTTGCGTCCGCGGGCGACATCACCGGCACGATCACCCTCAAAGGCCCGCCGCCCAAAGAAAAGGAAATCACCCCGCTGATGGAGGATCCAAACTGCGGCAAGTTGCACACCAAAATCCCCACCACCCGCTTCTATGTGGTCGGGCCTAAAGCAGAACTGGCGGACGTGGTCGTCTCCATCGAGGGCATCAGCGGCAAATCCACCGGCGCCTCCGCGCCGCCCGTCATCCTGGATCAAAAGGGCTGTGAGTACATCCCCTCCATCCTGGCCGTTCAGACCGACCAGAAGATCATCGTCAAAAACTCGGACCCCATCCTGCACAACGTGCACAACGTGCCGGCGGCGGGTTCGGGCAACAAAGAAAGGAACGAGGCGCAACTTCCCAACGGCGCCGACCTCACGTTCTCGTTCCCGAAACCCGAAAGTTTCCTCAAGTTCAAGTGCGACGTTCACCTCTGGATGTTTGCCTGGGTGAGCATCTTCGATCATCCCTACTTCGCCGTATCCGACAAGGACGGCTCCTTCAAGATCGCCAATGTCCCGCCCGGCAAATACAAGCTCCAGGCCGCCCACCGCAAGGCGGGCACCGTGACCCGGGAAATCGAGGTCAAGGATGGCGAGCCCGTCAAGGCCGATTTCACGCTGGAAGCCAAATAACAGGGCGCAATGGCTTCCAAAGGGTTGCATCGGTTCGCCGTCCTGACGGCCCTCGCGACGCTAGGTTTGATTGGCGTTGGGGGATTGGTCACCAGCCACGGCGCCGGCATGGCCGTGCCGGACTGGCCTAATACTTACGGCTACAACATGTTCTGCTTCCCCATCTCGCAATGGGTGGGAGGCATCTTCTACGAGCATACCCATCGCCTGGTCGCCTCGGCCGTCGGCCTGCTGACGGTTGTCCTGACACTCTGGCTCCACGGCACCAGCGCCCGCCCATTCATGCGCTGGGGCGGCTGGCTGCTCCTGCTGCTCGGCGTGGCCATCGCAATCGCCCTGCCACCGCGCCGGGTGGACGGCTTGGTCGTCGGCCTGACTGGTTTGGCGTCGCTGAGCGCGAGCTGGGTTTGGCCGCGCTGCCAGCCCAGCCCCAAGTGGCTCCGGTGGTGCGGCCTCGTGGCGCTCCTGGCGGTCATCCTGCAAGGCGTCCTCGGCGGCTTGCGCGTGGTCCTCCTGCAAGACGCCCTGGGCATCGTGCACGCGACGCTCGCCCAGCTCTTCCTTGTGCTGCTCTGCGCCATCGCCCTCTTCACCAGCCGCTGGTGGCAGACTGCGCCGGTCCGCGTCCCCCCGGCTGCCGGCCATCAACTGCCAACCCTCTTCCTCTTCGCCACCCTCTTGATCCTCGCCCAACTGACCCTGGGCGCGGTGATGCGCCACCAGCACGCCGGCCTGGCCATCCCGGACTTCCCGCTGGCTTACGGCAAGCTGTGGCCGGACATGGATTCGGAATCGGTCGCCCGCTACAACGCCCAGCGTCTGGAGATATTGGCCGTCAACCCCATTACGGCCTTTCAGATTGCCTTGCAGATGATCCATCGGCTGCTGGCAGTGTTGATTCTTGGCGCCGTCGCCTTTGCCGCCTGGTCTGCCCGGCGCGCGCTCGGCGCAGGCCACTGCTTGAGCCGCCTGGGCCTGGTCTGGCTTGGGCTGATCCTGGCACAAGTGCTCCTGGGCGCGATAACGATCTGGTCCGACAAAGCCGCCGACATCGCCACCGCCCATGTGCTGGTCGGGGCGCTCTCCCTGGCGCTGGGCGCGCTGATCAGCATGTCCCTCGTAGCGGCATCGCGGCAGAACGGTGCTGACTATCGAATTGCCAACCAACGGCCCGCCGCCGAATCGCGGCTGCGCTCGGAGCCCCAACCCTCCGCCAGTGCCGGTGCCGCCTGATCATGCAAGCCACTGCCCAACCCCTTGCCAATCGCATCTCTCAAACGAGAGTGGCCGCCGACGTCAGTCGGCGCATCATTGTCACTCCGAAGCTGGCGCCGGCTGATGTCGGCGGCTACGCCCTGGCGGAGAGCCTCGCAGCCGCCGGAGCGTCCAGCCTGAGCCGGGCCGCCTTTACGGAGAAGACCTGGCTGGCAGTCTATGCCGATTTGTTCAAGGCGCGGCTCACCTGCCTGGTGTTGCTGACCGCGGCGGTCGGGTTCTACGTCGGGTTCCGCGGGCCGGTGGACTACTGGCTCCTCGCCAACCTGCTCATCGGCACGGCCCTCGTTGCGGGCGGTGCGGCGGCGCTGAACCAGTTGCTGGAACGCGAGCACGACGCCAGAATGCGCCGGACGCAAGATCGTCCGCTGCCTTCCGGGCGCTTGCAGCCGCAGACCGTGCTGCTCATCGGCAGCGTGGCCGCGGTCCTCGGGCTGCTGTATCTCGCCCAGGCCGTCAACCTGGCTACGAGCCTGGTCGGTGCGTTGTCGCTCTTCTGTTATCTGTTCATCTACACGCCGCTCAAGCGCGCGACCTGGCTCAATACCGTGGTCGGCGCCGTTCCCGGCGCGCTGCCACCTTTGATGGGTTGGACCGCGGCGCGCGGGGAATTGAGCGGCGAAGGTTTGGCCCTGTTCGCCATTCAAGCCTGCTGGCAACTGCCGCACTTTATGGCCATCGCCTGGATCTACCGGGAGGAATACGCCCGCGCAGGCTTCCAAATGCTGCCGGTGCTGGATCCGCGCGGACACCGCACGGCCCGTGTGGCTCTCGGCTTCACCTTCGCCCTTTTGCTGGCGAGCTTGTGGCCATTCCTGCGGGGACTCACCGGCCCGATCTATCTCTGGACGGCGCTGGTCCTTGGGCTTGGCTTCGCGTGGTCTGCGCTCCAGTTCTCCCGCCAACTGACGCTTCCACGCGCCTGGCAACTGTTCTATGCCTCGCTCTTGTATCTCCCGCTGCTGCTGGCGGCAATGGTGCTGGACAAGCTCAAATAAGGACTATGCAAGCGACCGCGGAAGCTATTCCACAGGTTGAGCACAAGGAAGCGCATCACGAGGAGGCGGGATTCTGGCGCACCTATGTCTTTTCGACCGACCACAAGGTCATCGGCATCCAGTACGGCATCACCGCGCTGTGCTTCCTCCTGTTAGGCTTCTGCCTGATGATGATCATGCGCTGGCAGATCGCCCACCCGGGCGAACCAGTGCCGGTCCTTGGGCCCCTGCTGGCTGCGATCTTCGGCGATATCGCCGCACAGGGGACTGTGTCGCCGGACCTGTATAACGCCTTCGGCGCCATGCACGGCACGATCATGGTCTTCCTGGCCATCGTGCCGCTGGCCTTCGCCGCCTTCGGCAACTACGTGGTCCCGCTCCAGATCGGGGCGCCGGACATGGCGTTCCCCCGCATCAACATGGCCAGTTACCAGGCCTATGTCATTGGCGGGCTGATCATGTTCACCAGCTTCTTCATCCCCGGCGGCCCGGCGCAGGCAGGCTGGACGTCCTATTCGCCGCTGGCCACATCCATTCCCACCGACGGGCAGACATTCTGGATTATCGGCATGGTGTTCCTCATCACCTCGTCGCTCCTTGGCTCGGTCAACTTCATCGCCACCATCATCCAGTTGCGCGCGCCGGGCATGACCTGGATGCGCCTGCCGTTCTTTGTCTGGGCGCAATTCGTCACCGCCTTCCTGCTGCTGCTGGCGTTTCCGCCGCTGGAAGCCGCCGCCATCATGCAGTTGATGGACAAGGTGGCTCACACCAGTTTCTTCCTGCCCACGGGCCTGGCGATCGGCGGCAACCTCGCCAACGTCAGCGGTGGCGGCAGTCCCTTGCTATGGCAGCACTTGTTCTGGTTCCTCGCCCATCCGGAGGTGTATGTGCTGATCCTGCCGGCGATGGGTATTGTGGCGGAAATTATCACCAACAATACGCGCAAACCGATCTGGGGCTACAAATCCCTCGTCTACTCGGTCCTCGCGATCGGCTTCCTGTCCTTCATCGTCTGGGCGCATCACATGTATCTGACCGGCATGGGGGTGAAAATCGCCACCTTCTTCCAGACCACCACGATGATCATCTCCATTCCCTCGGTGATCGTCCTGACCTGCATGTTTATCTCTCTCTGGGGCGGGTCAATTCGCTTCAACACGCCGATGCTCTTTGTCATGGCCTTCCTGCCCATGTTCGGGATCGGAGGCCTGACCGGCTTGCCGCTCGGGCTGAGCTACGCCGATATTCACCTGCACGACACCTATTACGTCATCGCCCATTTCCATTACATCGTCGCGCCCGGGACTATCTTCGCCCTGTTCGCGGGGGTCTATTATTGGTTCCCCAAAATCACCGGCCGGATGATGAACGAATTCTGGGGCCGGGTGCACTTCTGGCTTTCGCTCATCTTTATGAACCTGGTGTTCCAGCCTATGTTCGCCCAGGGCATGGCCGGGATGCTTCGGCGCATGGCCGACGGCGGCGCGAACTACTCCCAGGCCAAAATGGAAGGCACCATCGGCGGCCTTAGCCCGTTCATGATGCAGATGCACACGTATATCCTCTGGGCGGCCGTTGCCCTGGGGCTGGCCCAGATCCCCTTCATCATCAATTTCTTCTGGAGCATCCACCACGGGAAGCCGGCGGCGTCCGACAATCCCTGGCAGGCCACCACCCTGGAATGGCAAACCCCCACCCCGCCCCCGCACGGCAACTTCCGCAAACCGCCCCGCGTTTACCGCGGCCCCTACGAATACAGCGTGCCGGGCCACCCCAAAGACTTCACCCCGCAAAATCAACCGGACTAGCATGGACATCCCCTACACAGTTCAGCCCCGTCCGGACACCGGCATTTACAACGCCAAAGTCGGCATGTGGCTCTTCCTGGCCTCCGAAGTCATGCTCTTCGGCGCGCTGTTCTCTTCCTATATCCTGCTGCGCGTGGGCGCCCCCGAGGGCACCTGGCCCCGCGGCTGGCTCAACGTCCCCATCGGCACGGTCAACACCCTGGTCCTCATCACCTCCAGCATTACCACCGTCATGGCCTGGGCCGCCTGCAAGATGAACCAGTTCGGCCGCTTCAAGCTCTTCCACGCCTGCACCCTCCTCCTGGCGCTGATGTTCGTTTGCATCAAGTCCTACGAGTACCACGACAAGTTCACCCATTACGAAATCACCCTCCAAGACGGCCGCTTCGCCGACGGCCACCTCGTCGCCAACCAGCCCAAGGCCGACCACGTCGTCATCTCCGGCCGCTACGTCCAGGACCGCAAAGAACTCTACGACCTCGAACCCCACAAAGGCCCGCACCACCACCAGGAAATCACCATCCCCCGCAGCCAGATCGTGAAGATGCAAAGCTACGGCCCCTGGCACAACACCTACCTGGCGATCTACTTCACCCTCACCGGCCTGCACGCCTTGCACGTCATCGGCGGCGCACTGGTCATCGGATTCCTCTGGGGCCCCGGCAGCCGGCTCTGGGCCACCGACCCCGAACGCTTCACCAACCGGGTCGAAATCTCCGGCCTGTTCTGGCACTTCGTGGACCTGGTGTGGATATTTCTGTTCCCTGTGTTATACTTACTATAAGAAGTTATGACTGCCCAGGACCAAGCGAATTTTGCCCGGCACGTGCGGGGCTACCTCTACGTCTTCTACGCGCTGCTGTTCGGCACGCTCATCACCGTGGGAGCCTCCTACATTCCCTTTGGCAACCACGCCGTCAATATCGCTGTTGCCTTGCTTATCGCCTCCGGCAAAGCGTTTCTGGTGGCCGGCTTCTTCATGCACCTGCTCTCCGAACGCAAAATGATCTACGGCCTGCTGGCCTTTACCGCCATCTTCTTCCTGGGCCTGATGCTCCTGACCGTCGCGGCGTATGCGGACTTCCCGCCGCTGACGGTTACCCGCTGATTATGTCGCTCAAGGCCTTTCATCTCATCTTCATCACGGCTTCCACCGCGCTGGCCTTCGGCTGCGCCGCCTGGAAGCTGAAGGACTTCTTCTCATCGGAAGGCCACGCGGCGGACCTCGTGTTCGGCTTGGGCGCTCTGGCTACAGGCATCGGCCTGATCATCTACGAGCGCCACTTCCTGAAGAAGCTAAAGAAAGTGAGTTACCTGTGAAGCATTACTGCCGCAAGGGCCCCGCTGCGGATTCCGGGGTTCAACCGTCCGCCGGCCTGCAAATCTGGACTGTGGCAGCTCGCGGCCGGGCGCCGTTAGGCTGCTTTGCCGCCCTTGCCGTCCTCAAGCCCGGCGCGCTCCTCGCCTGCGCCACCTGCTACGGTCAATCCGACTCCCCCATGGCCCAAGGCATGAACTGGGGCATCATGAGCCTGCTGGTGACTGTGGCGCTGGTCCTCGCAAGCTTCGCCCTGTTCTTTATTTACCTGGCAAGGCGGGCTGCCGCCGTTGCCGCCGCGCCCGAGGAAACCAGCCTTCAGAACTTGGGCATCCCGCTGACCTCAAGCTTCTCCCGCCATGGTCAGGAATCAGGGCTCGCGGGAACCTTCGCCGTCCCAAACCACGCCAACCCGGTTTTATGATGCAGAAACTCTTAGGGCTGCCGCCCGTAGCCTCTGAACACGGCCACCACGTGGATGACCTCATCATCTACCTCCACTGGCTCATGGGCGCCCTGTTCGTCGGCTGGCTGATCTACTTCACCTACACCCTCATCCGCTTCCGCCGGGCGCGCAATCCCAAGGCGGATTACACCGGTGTGCGGAACCACGCATCCAGTTACGTCGAGTGCGCCGTGGCGGCGGTCGAAGGGGTCTTGCTTGTTTTCATCGCCGTCCCGCTCTGGGCCCAGGCGGTTGACAAGTTCCCGGACAAGAAGGACTCCACCGTCATCCATGTCGTCGGCCAGCAATTCAACTGGAATGCGCTCTATGCGGATAAGGACGGGGAATTCGGCCGGCAGGACATGCGCTTTGTGAGTGCGACGAACACCTTCGGCCTCGACCCGAGTGACCCGCGCGGCAAGGAGAACATCCAGATAGCCGGCCTGGGGGAAATGCACGTCCCGGTCAACAAGCCGGTCATTTGCTACATCAGCTCCAAAGACGTCATCCACTCCTTCAAGGTGATCGCCATGCGCGTGACCCAGGATGCCATCCCCGGCCTGCGCATCCCGATGTGGTTCAAACCGATCAAGGAAGGCCGCTACCAGATCAACTGCGCCCAGCTTTGCGGCAACGCCCACGCCGCCATGTCGTCCGGCATGTTGGTCGTCGAAAGCCAGGCGGCCTACGACAAATGGCTCGCCTCCAAAGTCGGCGCCGCCACCAGCTTCGAATAACCCCGCCTCCTCTTTCGTCCTCGTCCTCCTCGTCCTCGCCGTCGTAATCGTAATCTTAATCCTGATCTTAATCCTAATCCACTCCCTCCCCCAATTGGCCATCGGCGATTGGCCATTGGCAATCCCTTCCCTTCGCCCCCTTCGCGCCCTTCGCGCGACCCCTCTCGGTTCCCCCGCGCTGCCCTCACCCGACCAGACCGCCCGCCGCTTGTGGCAGCTTTGTTACATGCTACCCTTGGAAGTGGTATCCAACTGTCCCGCTCCGCCCGCTCCTGCGCCATCTGGACGCGCAGCGAAGCCCGCCCGCACGCGCCTTACCTCACCATGGGCTTCCCTTTACACCCTTCACCCCCTTGATGCTATCTACACGCTTCAGTCGCTTCGCCTTTCAGCCTTCCCCACCACTCCCTCACTCCTGCCCGCTTCACGGCCATTGGTCGCCCCCGGCTTGGCTATCGGCTATTGGCCATCCCTTCCCGTCGCCCCCTTCGCGCCCACCGCGCGATCTCAGTATCCCTACGGCGCCCTCACCCGGCAAAGCCGCCTCCCGCCATTCGCTGCCGCAGGCTCCGTGAAGCGGAGCTGCCCCGGCAGGCCTGCCTCCAACCAATTAGGGTTTGCATAAAGTAAAGTCAGACTTTATCTTATGCGCATGTGGATTCCTCGCGCCCTTGAGCCGGTCCTGCTCCGGACTGTTGGGCAGCGCCCGGTGGTCGTCGTGACCGGCGCCCGCCAGGTGGGTAAGACCAGTCTCGTCCGACACCTGCTCGCCCAGCACCGCTACGTCTCCCTCGACCTGCCCAGCGAGGCCGAACAGGCCGAGCACGATCCCGCCAGCTTTCTGCAGCGCCATCCGCCCCCGCTGATACTGGACGAGGTGCAGTATGCCCCGGCGGTATTCCGCCATTTGAAATCCGTGGTGGACTCGCGTCGCGGAGAGAGCGGGCTGTTCGTGCTCACCGGCTCGCAGTTGTTTCCGCTCATGCGCGGCGTTTCAGAGTCGCTGGCCGGGCGGGCGGGCATTCTACAATTGGAGGCCCTCTCCTACGCCGAGGCGCTTGGCGGACACAGGCCGCTGACGGCCCTTGATTTCTCCCTGCGCGGAGGCTTTCCGGAGCTCCATGAAAAGCCGCAGCTCGACGGCCCGGACTTCTACCGCTCCTACGTGACGACCTACCTGGAGCGCGACCTGCGGGTCATGCTGAACGTGGGCAGCCTGCGGGATTTCGAGCGGTTTCTCCGCGCCGCGGCCTTGCGTTCGGCCCAATTGTTGAACAAAGCCGAACTGGCTCGCGACGTCGGCATCAGTCCGCCCACCGCGGCCCAGTGGCTGTCCGTGCTCGCTGCCTCTGGCCAGATCGTGCTCTTGGAGCCTTGGTTCTCCAACCGCACCCGTTCCCTCGTCAAAACGCCCAAGCTGTACCTGGCGGATAGCGGCCTGTTATGCGCCCTGCTCTCCGTGCAAACCGTCGCGGAGCTCCTTCCTTCGCCGCTCGTCGGTGCCGTCTGGGAGACCGTCGTCGCGTCGGAACTCCGCCGGGCGCTGGCTCATGCCGGCCGGGCCGGCGAGCTGTTCTTCTGGCGCGAACGCGATCGGGAGGTGGACTTTCTCCTCCACCGGGGTGGCCGGTTCTTGCTGGCGGAGGCCAAATGGACCGAATCGCCCCACCCGCGGAACGCGGCTAATCTCCTCGTCGTCGCCGCTCAACTACCCAAGGGCAGTGTGCGGCGGATGGCCGTCATCTGCCGTTGCCGGAACCGTTACCCGCTCGGGAACGGAGTGGAGGCGATACCGTTGGCCGATGTGAAGAGCCTGCTCGACTGAGCAAAGAAGTCACACTATTGCCTTCTACGGCGACCTTACTCGGTAAAACCGCCTCCCGCCGTTCGTCGCTCCCGAGTCCGTGAACTGGAACTGCCCCGACGTAACCTCCGTCAACCCAGTCACCGAAGCCCAATCGTTCAACGGCGCCCCCGGATCCGTCGCCGTCACCACCCCGAAGAATGCGCCCGGGGTATTGGTGAAGCAGAAGCGGAAAGAGCGGTTGGTTAGCGTTTGGGTGCCGGTCAGGATGATTGGGGAGGCGGGCGGGGCGGCCACCAACGCAGAACTGTGGTTGGCATACGAACCGCTGAAGACGTGGGTCAGACGCTGAGACGCGGGAAGCGGTGCGGTGCTGACCGCCACTGGCACTTTACGCCATGTCGTGCTGTTGTCGCCGAGTTGGCCGTAGGCATTGTGTCCCCAGGACGCGGTAGTGCCATCCGAGCACAGTGCCAGATTGTGCAGACCGCCTGCGACGATGGCCACTACCGTCTTGCCGTACAACGCCGAGACACCGGAATTCGTGTTCACCGCCACCGGCACGCTGCGCGGAGTCGTGGTGTTGTCGCCGAGCTGGTCGTAGTTGTTGTTGCCCCAGGCCGTCACTGTGCCGTCTGAGCACAGCGCTAAGCTGTGGTCCTGACCCACGGCGATAGCCACCGGCGTCTTGCCAAACAGCGCAGAAAGTCCCGCATTCGTATTCACCGCCACCGGCGCGTAGCGGTTTGCCGTGAAGGTATTGTCACCGAGTTGGCCACTGGCATCGGCGCCCCACCCGGCCATGGTGCCGTCCGAGCACAGGGCCAGACTATGGGAAGCTCCTGCCGCAATGGCCACGACCCACTTGCCGTACAGTGCCGAGACGCCTGACTCCGTGTTTACGCCCACTGGCGCGAGCCTTGGATATCCATGCTCTTGGTTGTCGCCGAGTTGGCCCGAGCCGTCGATGCCCCAAGCAGCGACGGTTCCATCCGAGCAAAGCGCCAAGTTGTGGTGACTCCCCGCGGCAATGCGAACCACTGTCTTGCCATGCAATGCCGACACTCCCGAATCCGTGTTCACCTCCACTGGCACGAGCGCTGTATTCGTGCTGTTGTCGCCGAGCTGGCCGGCGTTGTTCCAGCCCCACGTGGCCACGGATCCATCGGAGCACAGAGCTACGCTGTGGCGGTAGCCCGCGCCGATGGCTACCACCCTCTTGCCAGAAAGCGCCGAGCCTGGAGCCGTGTTAACCGCCACCGGCACCATGCTTTGAGAGCCCGATACTTGGTTATCACCAAGCTGGCCATAGTAGTTGTGGCCCCATGCTGCTACGGTCCCGTCCGAGCATAGGGCCAAGCTATGTCCAGCGCTCGGAGCAGCACCGCCAGCTGCGATCGCCACTACCGTCTTGCCGGCGAGCACGCCTGTGGCCATAACGGGCGCAGGCACGGGCCGAAACGTCGTGGTATTATCCCCAAGTTGGCCGCTGATGTTCTGCCCCCAGGCGAACGGACGGGTATTGGCCCACACAAGCATCAGGTCGTTGCCGTTGCCGCCGTAGTAGTCGGCGACGAACCCGTAAGTGACCCCGTCATAGCTCAGGACCACCGTCTGCCCTTGCGCGAGGTTGTCGAACGTGCCGCTGATGAAGGGTAATCCTCTGTTATTCACCACCATCAAGTCCGTGCCCGTCTCAGGAGCGAAGTTGAGCGTGAAGCTCACCGTATTGCCCGTGGCGGCATAGCCGTCGGCCGTGACCGGCACGTCGGTGGTAGAATTCCAGACGGCGTTCACTGTGTCGGCTAGGGTGATAGTGGGGGTCAGGCGTAGGGTCAGGAGCGCCCCAAGTGCCAGTCCTCCCAGGTGGCAAGCGCGGTTCTTCATAACTAGTTTGCTTCCGTTGATCGTTCTCGTGGCTTTGTGCCGCGAGGACCGGGGCCATCCCCGCTCAGCCCTGAAAAAAGAGAGGCGCGTCGCTGACGCACTCTCTTCGGGGCCACGACCAAGCGGCCTTCCAGAAAAGCACGCCAGGACGCGCGATTGCTCGCGCGCCGAGGCGGACTTTCTGGAGTTGCATTGGTCGTGTTTCGAAGAAGTCCAAGTCCTCGCACCGCAAAGACTCTGGCCAAGAGCACTGCGCTCACCGGCCTTGATGTAAAAGATCCACTAACCGTCTGCAGGATTGGCAAAACGCAGTGGAAAAGCAAGCCGCTTCTGAGCATGTCCTTCGGATCAACCTGGCCGGGTTGGCGGGCCTACGGCAGGTTTGTTACATGCTACACTTGCCCTCCATACCCCGGCCACGCTTCGGTGGCTCGAGCGCCATCTGGAAGCGCAGAGAAGCCCGCCCGACCGCGCATGCTCATTGACTCCAAAGCGTAACCCCCCGCCCAACTGCGCCATCTTGGCACACCGACCACACGAAGGCTGGCGACCATGCACCATCTAGCCTCGAGCCTGCAACCTTCCTTCCAGGCTACCCCGAGGCTGCCGGAGGCTTACCGGTGGCTTGGCGGTGGCTTGGCGGTGGCTTGCCGGTAGCTTGGCGGTGGCTACCCCGTAGAGAGGCCTTCCTGACCTCCAACTGTGCCATTTTGGCACACCCGGGCCGCCACACGCCGTCTTCCCGCGCATCGCGCCAGCGCTTGCCAGCGTCCGCGCTTGGGGTTATCTACTCTGCGGAAGTATGAGCAATCCTGATCCTCAGGCGCGCCGCCCCGGTTGGCCTCTCTTGGCCGGGGTGGCATTGGTGGTCGTGACCGTCCTGGCGGTGGTTCTTGTCGTGGGCCTTAAGTCACGCCAGCCGCCCGGCCCGCCGCTGCCCGTCTATGGCACCATCCCCGACTTCACCCTCACCAACCAGCACGGCGCCGCCGTCTCCCTGGCCGACCTGCGCGGGCGGGTCTGGGTCGCCGACATCATCTTCACACGCTGCGCCGGGCCTTGCCCGAACATGACCCGCCAAATGCGCCAGCTCCAGGATGCCTTGCCACCTGCCAGCCAGGCTCAACTGGTCACCCTCACCACCGACCCCGACTTCGACACCCCGGCGGTGCTGAACACTTACGCCGCGCGCTTCGGCGCCGACCCCAAACGTTGGATGTTCCTGACCGGCTCCAAGGACCAGATCGGCAAGCTGGCCATTGACTCGCTCAAGCTCACGGCCATCGAGAAAAATCCCGGGGAACGCGAATCGCCCGCGGACCTGTTTATTCACAGCACCATCTTCGTCATCGTGGACAAGCGCGGACAGTTGCGCGGCGTCTTCGAGACAGTGGGCGAGGGCATTGACCCGCGCGCGGTGCTGACACAGATTCTCGCCGCCGTGAAGCGATTGGAGCGCGAGCCATGACCCCGGCCGACCTGCCCGCCGTCAACGCCGCCCTCAACACGCTCAGCGCCGCCTTCCTGACCGCGGGGTACTGCTTCATCCGCTGCGGCCGCCGCCTCGCCCACCGCAACTGCATGCTCGCCGCTTTCGCCGCCTCCACCCTCTTCCTCGTCTGCTACCTTGCTTACCACACCTATCTCGCCTATTACCTCCACAAAGGCCCGACTGTTTTCCGCGACCCCGCCTGGTTCCGGCCCATCTACCTGGGCATTCTCCTCTCGCACACCCTGCTGGCCATGGCTGTTGTCCCGCTGGCCCTGATCACGCTCTGGCGCGCGCTCAAACAGCGTTTCGACCGGCATAAGAAGATCGCCCGCTGGACCTGGCCGATCTGGATGTATGTCTCCATCACGGGCGTGGCAATTTACCTCCTGCTTTACCAGATCTTTCCGCAGCGCTAAGCCACCGATGTCCCCGCTTGTTCAGGTAACCATTCACTCCAGCCAATTCCCGGAGAATGTGCGGCGCGATCTGCTGGAATCGCTGCGCACCCGCCGCGTCAACCACAAGTTCCACTACGACAGCGTTAAACAGACTCAGCAATGGCTGGCGCTGCACCAAGCATATTCCCCCTCGCGCACGGACCCGGACTGCGCCGCAGTCTACGATCGCAGCTTCGCCGCCGCTGCCTCCCGCATGGAATACCGGCGCGTGCACCTGATCGGCCTCGGCTGCGGCGGCGGGCAAAAGGACACGCGCCTGCTGAAACGGCTCCAGGATGCAGGCATGACCGTGCTCTACACACCCTCGGATGTCAGCGTCCCCATGGTCCTGGTCGCCCAGCAGGCCGCCACAAGCTTCATTCCGCCCGGGAACTGCTTCCCGCTGGTTTGCGATCTCGCCACCGCAGACGACTTGCCCGCCGCCCTCGACGCCTTGCCCGTCCCCAACGCGGCCCGGCTCATTACTTTCTTCGGCATGATCCCGAACTTCGAGCCACAGCTCATCCTGCCGCGCCTGGCCAGCCTGATGCGGCTCGGCGATTGCCTGCTCTTCAGCGCCAACCTCGCTCCCGGCGCTGATTACGCTGCCGGCGTGCAGCGCATCCTTCCCCTCTACGACAATGCTCTGACGCGCGACTGGCTGACCACCTTCCTGCTCGATCTCGGCGTGGCAGCCGACGACGGCGAACTTCGCTTCGTCGTCGAGGACGACCCGGCTGGCAGCGGCCTTAAACGCGTCGCCGCCTATTTCCAGTTCAGCTGGGCGAGGGAAGTTCGCGTGGATGCCGACAAGTTTGAGTTTTCTGCCGGCAACTCCCTCCGCCTGTTCTTCTCCTATCGCCATACGCCCGCGCGCGTGCGGGCGTTGCTCAGTCAGCATGGCCTCAAAGTGCTCGACCAGTGGATTGCCAAATCCCGGGAGGAAGGCGTGTTTCTGGCAACCTGCGCCTGAACCGCGCCGCCCGCGCTAATAAACCCGGAGCGTGTCCAGCACCGCCTTGACACGGGGAACCTCGTGCGTGCGGAACAAATCGGTCTTGCCCAGCGCGGCCAGAACCGCAAAGAAGGGTTCTGCGCAGCGCACCTCCTCGCAGAAATACTCGAAGGCGTGGGGCAAGGCATGGCAAATCGGAAAGCCCAGCGTGCGCAGCCGGAACGTGTTCAGGAACACGGTCATCTGGTGGCGCACCCGCACGCTGCTGTCCTGCAAGTTGCTATAGTAAAAGCCCAGGCCCGGATCTATGAAGATCTTCTCCACGCCGTTGCGGGCCGCGACCTCAATCTGACGCGCAAAGTAGTCTTGCATGAGCCCCACCGGATCGGCGCTGAGATCAAAATCACCCACTTCCCGCACGTTCCTTCCCTGCACGTAGCAGATTATGACCGCGGCATCGTGCGCCGCCACCATGCGAAACAGATCATCGCTGCGGTCGGCGCCAGTCAGATTCAGAATATTCGCCCCCGCTTCCAGGCAGGCGCGTGTCACTGCCGGCTGATACGTTTCCACCGAGACCAGGATACCCGATTCCCGCAAAGCCCGGATGACGGGGAGCAGTTTGCTGTTCTGACCCGAATCGTCCACCCGCGCCGCATGCGCCAGCGTGGATTCCGCCCCTACGTCCACAATATCCGCCCCCTGCTCGCGCATGACTCTGCCGCGACGCACCGCAATCGCCGTGTTAAGGCCGACGCTCTCCCGATACCAGGAGTCCGCCGAGAGATTGATGACGCCCATGATCGCGGATTGCGAGTTGAAGGCGAAATGCTTGCCGCCGACGGAGAATTCCTTCACCCGCGCCCCGGCAGCAGCGCGATTCCTTTCGAGTAACCCGGCCAATTGTTCCAGTCCCAGCATGGCCGCCAAGGTAGGGCAAATCCCGATTTAGCAAAGCCGGAACTCACTGCTCCGTATTACCGCGCGCGCCGTGACTCGAGCATGACCTCGAAACGCGGGCACTACCCGCGCTTCGCCGCATCCTTCAGCCAGGCCAGGATATAGGCAAAGACAGCGTCCTTCTCCGGCTCATTGTGCAGTTCATGATACGCGCCATCCCAAATCTTCAAGGTGCAGCACCTGCCGGCCCGCTCGGCGAATTGGCGGCTGGCATCCGCGGACGTCAATCGGTCCGCGTCTCCGTGCATGACCAGGGCACGCAGTCTCAGCTCCGCGGCATGCGCAAGGGCCCACAAGCCGGCCCGAGAGGCCTCCACATACAGTCGGGCTGAGATCAAGTCATGATTCAGCGGATCCTCCACGTATCGCCGGACAACCGCCGGATCGCGGGAAAGGGCTGCTGCCTCGCAACCACAAACATTCGAGTGGGCCGGCCGGACCCGATTCATCACCTTCGCCAGGATTACCCGATGCAGGGGTGGTTCAAAGGCCAGCCGCAACAAGGGTGCTGTGGCGATCACTCCAGCCAGGTGAGACTTGCGGCGCAGGGCAAAGTTGAGCGCCAAACCGCCGCCAAGACTCTGTCCATACAGGAAAATGGACTTCCCGGCATAGCGCCGGGCTGTGTCATCCAGAAGGCACTGAATATCATCCAGGCATGTCTCGTAGGATTGGACATGCCCCCTTTGACCCGGCGAATTGCCATGGCCGCGCAGATCAAAGGTGTTTAATACAAAGCCTGCCCTGGTCAGGAACCCTGCCACATGCGCATACCGGCTGCTATGCTCTCCAAGCCCGTGTATCAGACAGACAACTGCGTGTGGCGCCGACTCCGGCAGCCATTCCTGGGCAGATAGCTCCCAGTGGTCGGCCGTGTGCAGTGTGTATTGGTTTCTGGCGGGAATCATCGCGAGCAGCGGAGGCACACGAAGACACGGGCTCCGGGTTTCACTTAAGCAACGGTCTCAGGTGCTTGATCGAGCGCTCCGCCTGCTCCACCGTCCCGCATTCCACGGAAAGCACGATGTCGCGCGGGCAACCCTTGCGAATGATCTGAATGACCTTCTTCCAATCAATCACCCCGTCCCCACACGCGCAGCCGACCGGCGTGCCGGTGACTTTGCCCCGCTCGGCGCCGCCTTGCTGGACGGAGATGTCCTTGGCGTGCAGATGTACCAGCCTTTTGACGACATGCCTCAGCCACTGGTAGGGATCGTGGCCGCACAAGAAGGCATTGCCGGTGTCGAAGTTGATGCCAATGCTGGGGCTCCTGACGAGCTTCTGGATGCGGTCAAGACCGTCAGGATGTTTGCTATACTGCTGATGGCACTCCAAGCCGATGAGTATCCCACGCGGCTCGGCCACCTTGGCGGACTCCATTAGCGTGTAGCGCATCAGGACGAAATCCTCGGCCGCGGTGGTCCAGTCGGCCTTGGGTCCCTCGTCGGTGTTGACGACGGGGGCGCCGCATTCGGCGGCGAAACGGATGGCCTGCTTAAGGTATTCGGTGCCGATCTCGGGCTTGGTGATTGGGGTATGGGCGGACAGCCCGGAGAGCTTCACCCCCGCCCGGGCGCAGGCATGCCTCACCCGCAACGGGTCGTCGAGCATGGAAACGCTGTGGAAATAGCCAGCCTCGCTCAGCAGCTCGCGGCCCCAATGGACCATCGGCTCGACGTGCGTGTAGCCCAGGTCGGCGGCCTTTTCCACGCCCCACTCGAAGGGCTTGTCGTGGTGGCGGACAAATTCGAGGTTAATGCCAATGTGGATCTTGCTCATAGGATAGTGAGGAGTGTTGGAGTGCTGGGGTATTGGAAATGGAGAATTGGGCTAAGCGGCAATCACTTGCGTTCTTTATCCCACTGGTCGCAGCGACGCCGGATGAACTCGGTGGTCCTGGTTTCCGAATAGACTGTAAGCAGATAGCTCACGCTGAACTTGTCACCCGGCCCGTATTCCAGCGGCTGCTTGTCCAGCCCCTGCGTGACCGATAAATAAGCGAAAGGGTCGAGCATGGTAAAGAAGAAGCGGCGCGAGTCGGTACTGCCAAACAAGACCAGCATTCCCTCATGCCCGTTCAGCGCGCCTGAGACGCTCGTCCAGCGGGCGGCAATGACGTTCTGCGTGTTCGGACCATGGTAAGGCAGGCCCTCGGAGTTCTGGAACTTCGCCACGTGATTGAATGACTCCGGCAGTCGCAGGCCGAGCCCCGTGTAATTTGCCCCCCGGATCGTCACTCTGCCAGCGTTCGGCCCCACCTGGAACTGCCCATCCCATCGGAGGGCGACTTCCTGCTTTGCCTCGTCAACGGACAGCCAAAGAGTGCGCCGCTCGACAAGCACAGCGGCAGCTAAGGAGTCACTCGCCCCTCGGTTGGTCGGCCCCAGCCAGTGAATTAGCTCCGTGAACTGGGCCTCCGGCACACCCTTGGCGTCAACCGTAGCGCTCTGGCGCACTAGTTCGACGTGCTTCTGGATGCCGGGCGTTCGGTGCTCTTCCCAGAAGTTGATGCCGTTGACATGGACGGCATACATCAAGCCGTGATGATGCAGATGGTCCGGGGGCGCGTCGCGCAAGACGTTCTCTCCACGCAGGGTGTAAAGCTCGCGCACGTAAGGCTTGAACTGATTCGTGGCGAAGGCATAGACAAGCAGCTTGCGCCCCTTGAATTGGATTTCCAGTTCTCCCTGAGCCGCCTTCGAATCAATCGCGATGGCGGGGTTGGCTGCGCTGGCGGCGCCGGCCAGTGCCAACAACAGTGCGAGCCCAAAAGCGAAACGCCGGTATGGCAATGCTGGCTTGCGATGCATGTCGTTAGTTCTTTGGTTGTTGGACGGATTGCGTGGGCGCCGATGCGAGGCCCGCCGCCCAGGCGCAGCCGCGCCGAAACAGCTCCTGCGCGCCGGGCACACTGAACGCCTTGGCGTCGTGGCCAAGCAGGCAATGAAAGGTCCGCCCCTGCCCATAGTGCGATATAAAGGCCATCGGGTAGTATTTGCCGTCCACTTTGGACTTGGACTGCGCAAGGATTTCGATCGGGTGATCGCCAACCAGGCAAGTGTATAGTTCGTCCTCCGTGTCGAAGTCTGTCATGCCGCGCAGGATCGGATGATTGGGCCTGGTCAACTCAACGCGGAACGTTCCGTGGGGGTCATGATTGCGCACGCCTGACCCCTCCCCGGCCCACACCCGGCCGGCGATCTTCGCGAACTCCCGCCACTCGCCGACCCAGGCGCCGCAGGCGAAGTGTGCCAGCGCGACCCCCTTTCCACCTTCCACAAACCGGCGCAGGTTCTCGCGCGCCTGCTCGGCTGGTCCCGGCTGGTGCCAATTCTGAAAGTGCAGCAGGAGCAGGTCGTATTGGTGGATGGCCGCCGAATCCAGAAAGCCGGGGTCCTCCGCCGTGACAACCTCCAGCCGCAAGTCCTTGCGCAGCGCTTCAGCCAACGCGGGCGCCGTCTGCCGCCACAGGTGGCCAGGATAATCCACACCGGTGACCAACAAGATGCGCGCCTTCTCCCTGGTGGCGGCCGACACCGCGCCCGGGGCGGCGCACACCCGCCCCCCGCTGAGCACTATCAACACCGCCAGAATTACTGCCGTGCCTTTCTTATGCGTGTCCATTTGAATCCATCCACAGATAGACATTTCTCGCTCATTCAGATCATCTTCGTCCGCCCGGGTTCAGGCACCGGATAGCTGCCGTTTGGGCCCGGCCTGGTCGGAGGCTCCATCCCGTCTCGACATTCCTCCGGTCTCGGGGGGTAGTAGTAGTCCGAGGCCATGACCTGCTCCCACGTCACCTCCTTGCCGGTATAGCAAGAAAGCTGGCCCATGACCCCAATCATAGTGCTACGCGCCATGTAATCCCCGCAATTGATGGGATTGCCCGAGCGGACGCCCGCGAACAGCTTGTCATGCTCGACCTGGTAAGGATCGCACTGGCCCTCCCAGCGCCAGTTGGTCTCGCCCGAAATTCGGCAGCCCATGATAGAGGCCTTGCCTTTGCTGCCGAAGACCAGGCTCGAATACTCATCGTAGCAGCCTGTAGTCGTGCGGCAAAACGCGTAGACCCGCACACCCTTCTCAAACTCATACACCACCGAATGATGATCAAATACGTCTCCATAAAGCGCTTCCACCATGGTGGACCGGCCGGCCAAGCCGTGGCACTTCGTGGGGACTGCGTTGCCCAGCACCCAGCTCGCCCGATCCAGGTTGTGCACCAGGGACTGCGGCACGTCATCGCCCGACAGCCAGCGGAAGTGATATTGCGTGCTGCATTGCCAATCCAGTTCGCTGTACTTCGGCTTGCGTTCGGTGATGCGGTAAGGCGCCCGCAGGAAGTTCTCCTCGATGCTGACGACGTGGCCAATGGCGCCGTCCCGGATGCGCTGCACGGTCTCGTTATACCCCGTATGGAAGCGGCTATGCAGGCCCGAAACGATGCACAGCTTCTTCTCCCTGGCGAGGTCGCACGCCTGCTGCATGAGCCTAACGCCGAGCGGGTCAATCGCGTGCGGTTTTTCGACAAATACATGTTTGCCCGCCTGAATGGCCGCCATCGAGTGGAGCGGATGGAACTTCGCCGCATTGGCAATCAACACCACATCCGACGCCTCGATCACATGCTTGTAGCCATCGAAACCGGTGAAGCAGTGCGCGTCATCCACATTCACCTGCGCGCCCTTGGCCTGCGTGATCGCTTCCCGCGCCCCCTTGACTCGGTCCAAGAATATATCGCTCATGGCAACCAGCCGGGCGCCGGGGTCGGCGCTCAGCGCCTGTGCTCCCGCGCCGGTATTGCGGCCACCGCAGCCAATCATGCCCACCTTGATGATGTCGCTTCCGGCGGCATGGACGCCAAGGCTGACCGTGCCCACCGCGGCCGCGGAAGCAGCCACCGCCGAAGTCCGCAGGAAATCGCGGCGAGTGATGGTTTGCGCAAGGGGATTATCGTTCTTCATGGTCTCATTCAGCAGTTTGTTTCCACGCAACACGAGCTAGGCGCTCGCATGCGCCGCATTCAATCGCAGCCCGCATCACGTGGCAAACGCAAAATGAGCGCCCCGCCCGCCATGCGGTTCCTCGATGATGTCTTCAGGGCTGGCGGGGACGCTCGACCTCCCGGGCCGGGCTCAACTCGAGCACTGCCGCTGTCATGGCAGTGACGCCCGCTTTGATGCTCGGTTCGGGCTCCGGCGACCAGAATGGCGAGTGGAGAGAAGGCAGGGGTTTTCCCGTTTGCTTGCTCGCGTTGAGATCTTCAAGGCTGACCCCGCCGATGTTCAGCATGCAAATGGGAATCTTCGGCTCGGTCCGGCCAAACTCGGCGAAGTCCTCTCCCCCCATCGAGGCTCTCTTCTCGATGAGGTTGGTTTCACCGAACCAGCCTTTGAGCGCGCCCACCAGCCTTTCGGTCAGCTTCGGGTCGTTGTAAAGAGCGGGAGTGAGTTCTTCCATTACTCTCACCTCGGGCAGGCGGTCCTCCGGCAACCCCGCCGCCAGGGCCTGTCCGCGCGCTATGCGTTCAATGCCTTCCAGGGTTTGGCGCCGCGTTTCCTCGGCATAGGAGCGCACGGTCAATTGCAGCCGCACCTCATCGGGTATGATGTTGCGCCGGGTGCCGCCATGGATGGTGCCGACCGTTACCACCGCCGGTTCGCCGGGCTGCAGCTCGCGGCTGACAATAGTTTGGAGGGCGAGAACAATCTGCGCGGCGAGGACCACGGGGTCTTTGGTCTTCTGCGGGTAGGCGCCATGCCCGCCCACGCCGCGCACGATGACATCCACTGAATCAACGCTGGCGCAGAAGTAACCCGACCGGTAACCCACCGTCCCAACCGCCAGCTCCGCGTCGTCATGCAAAGCGAAGCAGAAGTCCGGACGGGGGAAGCGCTGGAACAAGCCGTCCTCGATCATGCCGGACGCCCCGCCGACGGCTTCTTCGGCGGGCTGGCCGACGAAAACCACCGTGCCGCGCCATTGATCCTTGACCTGACGCAGCACTCGCGCCGCGCCCACCAGCCAGGTCATGTGCATGTCGTGACCGCAGGCATGCATGACCGGCACTTGGTTTCCTTGCGCGTCCCTGGCGGTCACCTTGCTGGCGTAAGGCAGCCCCGTTTGTTCCTTTACAGGCAGCGCGTCCATGTCCGCCCGGAGCAGGACGGTGGGGCCGGCGCCATTGCGCAGCACGCCCACAACTCCGCCCCTGCCGACCCCGGTGGTGACTTCGCAGCCGGCTTTCCGGAGTTCCTCGGCCACGCGCGCGGCGCTTTGTGTTTCCTGGAAGGACAACTCGGGATGGGCATGCAGGTGCTGGTAAAGTTCAAGCAGGCCGGGGCACTCCTGCGTCACTCGTGAACGCACCATCTCCTCCGCCGGCGTGGCGCCCTGGCCCCGCAGGCAAGACGCCGCCAGGCAAGACGCCAGGATCCACTGCACCGCAGACCGTTTCACGATTGGCGCCCCTCCTCGCTCACATCCAACTCGAATATCTCGTACTTGGTGCGGCTCATGCCTAACCGCTCATACGATTCGCAAGCGCGGGTGTTATCCGCATGCACATAGAGCCGGAGACTGCAGACCTCCTTGCGAGCTTGCGCGAGGTTCCGCAGGTGGTTGAACAGCGAGCGAAACACCCCGGCGCGCCGGAACTCCGGCTTTACGTAAACGCTTTGAATCCACCACATGTTGCCGTTGCGCCAGTCGCTCCACTCATAGGTGATCAACATCTGCCCCACGATTGCGCCATGCACCTCGGCGACGTAATAAACGCCTTTGGCCCGGTCCGTCAGCAGGGCCGCAACGCCCGCCTCAACGCGAGCCGCCTCCAGCCTCAGCTCTTCGCTCTCCTGCGCCAAGCGCAGATTGAAGTCCGCAATCACCGGCGCGTCGCCCAGGGCCGCTTCCCGAATCTTGATTTCCATGCCAAAAGCTTAAGACGCGTAGGCCGGGAAGCAACTGGTTTCCCCTGGTGACAAACCGCGCGCCGGGAGTAGCATGGAAGGTGATGGACGACCCTGTTCAACTGCCGATTGACGGTGTGCTGGACCTGCACACCTTCAGCCCGCGGGAAGTCAAAGACCTCGTAACGGATTATCTGGCCGCCTGCCGGGAACGCGGCATTTTCCAGGTGCGAATCATTCACGGCAAGGGCATCGGCGCTCTCAAGCGCACCGTCCACTCGATGCTGTCCAAGCACCCCGAGGTCGTGTCCTTCGCCCTCGACCATCCCCAATACGGCGGCTGGGGCGCGACCATCGTCCACCTGCGCAAGCCGCAGGACCAGAACCAGTAAGAGGGAGCCCCGCCATGCGCAGGGTTGAGGTGCTGGTCTCTCCACTCCTCGAGCATTTCGCCCTTGCCCGGTCAAGGCGCAGCAAAGAAGCGCAGGGCATCCTTCATATACCGGGCGCGCACCTTGGCCGAGGAAAGGCATTCGAAGGGGAATCCAAGGCAAATTGCCTTCCCTCCGCCGTCGGATCCGTCGTATTGCACGGCAGCCGCTCCGGGACTTTCGGGGTAAAGCAGGCACGGCTGTGCGCCGGGTCCTGCCGGCCGCAGCCGGCAAACGCCGTTGATGAAGTAGCTTTGGTCGCTGGCATCACCGAACACGCCCGGCCGGTTGCGGCGAAAGATCGAACCTCTCGCCGGCACGAAGGAGAGGAACCGCGCGGAGGCCCCAGGCTCATCGGCCGGGACGGCGTGAAGTTGCCGGCTCAAGTCGTTGGCCCCATCCTCCGTGCCCCGCAGCGCTTCCGCAATGGCGGAGCCCGAGAGCAACAGATTCCCTCCCTGCCCGAGGTACGCCGTCAGGGCGCGCCGCTCCGCGGCGGTCACGATGTTTGTCGTTTGCCTCCCGGACGCCCAGAATACGACCTGATACCCATCCAGCGGGATGGTCCCGCTGGCGACGGCTTCGCGCTGACAGGAGTCGAACGCCACGCCATTCGCAGCCAGTGCCTGGCCGTGCTGGACCACATAATCAAAACCGTTGTTCAAGCGCGGAATGACCCGGTCCATCCTGCCGATGCCGGAGGGCGAAAGGTAGTTGGTGGCGCGCAAGGTCTGCCGGGGGTTGTTGAAACGGGCAAACTCGGTGAAGGCGTTCACAAATAACACTCGGGAGGCCGTCGCCTTGTTTGCCAGGCGGCAGCCCGCAACCTCTGAAGGCACCGACTCGCCGCCCGCGTTTACCGCTGTCACCTGGAAATAGACTGCCTGGCCGCGCGGCAAATCGGACACCGTTACCGCGGTTTGGGTGCCCGGGACACTAACCGGCTGTCCAAAGCCATATCCGTTCTCCGAACGGCAGACCAGGTAGCTGTCGACAGGATTCTGACGGGCATCCGACGGCTCGTCCCAGGCCACCAGCACCCCTTCCGGCACGCCGGTGACGCGAAGGTTCCCGGGCGGCCCCGGCAGGAACTGGAGCGGCAGCCCGTCGAACTCGTTCATGTATCGGACGAGGGCCTGGTAGCTGCATCGCGCGGCGATGTCCCGCACCTTCGGATCGCGCAGCAACCTGGCATCTGCCGGGCTGTCGTGAAACGCCACCTCAAGGATGGTAGCATCGAACTCATTCTGGATGGAGCGGTTGTTGATCTCGCCAAAGGCAAAGTCGCCGCGGGCAAACGCCACGGTCGAGCGTTTGAACCAGGGCAATTCGAGCGGCGGCACCGTCACCCCGCACAAGGTGGTAGTCAACTCGGCCCCCGCCAATTCCGCCAGGCGTCGTTGGTGCGGGGTATCGGTGCCGGGGAACCGCGCGGGATTATTCCAGAGACCGATGGCGCCACGGCCGCCGCCGGCATTGGAATGGAAGCCCAGGTAAACCCGCTGGTATATGTTGCCTTCCTGCTCCCGGTTCATCGCCCGGGCCATGCGCGGCGGAGCGCTGACATTGCTGGAGCCCTGGTCATCGGACCTCGTTGACAGGACGTTGGTCTGGCCCTGGCCCAGGCTGCTCCAAATCCAATACCACGACGCTTCATCTTCGCGCGGATAGGTTGAGATGGGCCCTCCCGGCGCGGGGACAACATCACCCATGCCATTCCCAAACCGGATGGCATCGGCCACGGCCACCGCTCCAAATCCGGGCGAAGGCTGCAGGTTGCTGACAACGACCGAGCCCCGCTTGCGATCGGCGCCTGCCTCGAAGTAGTACGTGCCCAGGTACACCCAGCCGTTGCCGACCATGTGATGAGGCACCCGCACGAGCGTCTGGCCTCCCGTGTGCAGGACCCGGTAAAGCTGGCTGGTGCGGTCCGACCCGTGCCGCACCCACGTATAAACGGGATAGTGACCGGCGGCGGGAAGCTTTGGTGTATAGGTCGCCGTGGCGGTTTCGGACTTGTCCAGCAGCACGAACCGATAGGGCACCGCCCCCACCCGGCCGTAGTAAACGGAGGAGCGGCTGTCGAACCACTTGCCGGAAAAGCGCACTCCCCGGGAATCATTGTCCAACACGACTTCATTCGGCTGGTAGCCGATGGGGCGGAAGGCGACCACCGTCGCACCGGAATTGAAGGCATAGGGGACAAAGAAGTTCATCTGGTCGAGGTTTCCATAGTCCTCGTTCATTTCCAGGGCAACCCCGCGCCCGGTAGTCCACCGTTTGCCGTTCCAGGCCCAGCCGTGGCCGGCGCAGGTATAAATGATTCGGCCCGACAACGCCCCAGCGCACTGCCGGGCCGCTCCAGCGAACTTGAACTCAGCATCCGTCAAGCCGCTGACAGCAGGTGGCCGCGCGTCGTCAGGCAGCGTCTCAAAGAACTCGTCCTGAGCGGGCAATCTGGACGGCAGGAGGCAGCTCAACAGAAGAGGCGCGAGGCCACAATGAACCAGTAGTCGGTCTTTCAAAGCGCCGTGCAGGAAACCGCATCCCGGCCGTCAGCGCCAGACAATAGTAACCGCTGAGGTCAGTTGGCACGCATATCAGTTTCATCGCGGATTTCCAAGGAACCCCAACTGCGATTCGTCGTCTGGAGCCCTCCCTTTTGCCCCCAGCACCCCCGCCGGACGGGCTCGGCCCCGTCGCCGTGCTACCGCGCTGGCATCGGCTCGCGGTTGGCTGGGGGATGGCTGGTTAGTGCTGTGGTGTCCCGGTGTGTATCCCATGGGGAGCGCTCCCCATGGGATACACACCGGGGCATAACCGTGCCGTCACCGTATCACCCAGCCATGGTTGCCGAGGTCAGTGGGGACTGATATAAGCTGGCAGGCAGCAATACTGTCCCAAAAATGGACAGTGCCGGGGATTGAGGCTGGGAGGCCCATCCGGTTCCGGCGGGAGGGCACTGATGGCCTTGGGTTCCCTTTGCCTGGGCGGGACATCTGACATCTGCAAACGCGGCGCGTGGGCATCCTGTCCGCTTCTACGGTTCAAGTGCTCCAAGCGGGCAGGATGCCCGCGCGCCGGTCTGGCGGCATGCTGTGTGGAACATGATCCGGGTTATGTGGATGAAAACCGCCGTTGGCGCTTCCCGAAGATTCGTGATGCACCGATTGTCTCACCCGCCCCCGATTCTCCGCCGGGTGCACGCGTTGAGGCAAGGATCAGCGCGGACTTACATCCGCGGCTACAAGGCGTGGCCGCCGTCGTCAGACGGCGCAAACATCACGTTGGCACGCCATCAACCCGTCCGGGCGCTAGTCCAGGCGCGCGAACAGCGCCATGAGTGTGTCCAGGATTTTCGGGGCGGCTTCTGTCTCCAGGTAGCTGGACCGGGCCCGCCATGTCTCGTAGCCGCCGAGCTTGTGCTGCTCGGGCGTGGGCAGGTAGCCGTTGTAGCCGTTGGCCAGCTCGATGGTGAAGGTCTGCTTGAAGGGGCTCTTCTGCTTGATCGCCAGCCCGATTTCAGCGAACACCTCGCACGGGATGGCCGCAATGCCTAGGTCGCCGATGCGCATCGCCTGGAGGATCAGCGGCACCTGGCTCGGGTAGTCCTTCATCAGCACCGTCTCGCGGGCATAGATTTGCTCGGAGGTTCTTAACGCTTTCCCTTTTGCCTCGGCCAATATCGTCTCAGCGCGGGCAACCTCTTCTTCGCAGGGCCGCCGCACGCCCAGGTTGATCTCCGTTTGCTCCACACCCAGCGGGACCCAATCCTGATACTGCAGCGTCCGGCAAACCCGGTGCACTTCAGCGGCGACGGCGTTGGCGACGGCCTGGATTTGCTCGTAAGGCTGTTTCGGCTCCGGCTTCCGGCGGAAGTTGATGTTGTTGATGTCGCCGCTGGTGCCGTTGGCCAGCATGGCGACGAAGGGCGGGTCGAGCCGGTCCGCGCCGAGCAACTGCTGGATGCGGTCGGCAAAGGCGCCGTAGTAATCCGCCGAAATGTCGTTTCCCCGGCTCGTGCCGACATAGTGCAGGGAGTAGTTGGCCAGCAAAGCGATGGCACGGCCTTCCGGCGACTGGACGGAAACGACGGAGACCTCGGGGTCGGTGGGGCCGACGGGCTCGACCAGGTCGGGGCTGGCATGGGGCGGGTTCATCTTGACGAGGTCGTTGGTGCCGCCGAAGGGATTGGGCGGGATGGTGCCGGGCTTCATTCTCCAACGCCGGTTAAAGACCTGATTGGGCTCACGGCCCGCGCCCCAGGCGATCCTGGCCGGGGCAAGGTTGTTAATCGCGCGCGCCACGCCGTCAGCAATGCGTTCCACCAGAAACCCACGGTAATGCGCGTCCGGTTCGCTCTGGAAAACGCCGGCGCAAGTCGGCGCCGTGTGGGTGTGAACGGCGGAAATGAGAATGTGGCCGGCGGCCAGGCCGCACTTTTCCTCGATCCTGCGCCTGGCGGCATCGGTTACTTCCCGCGGAATCATGCAACTGTCGCAAACCACAACGGCAAGGCGCGCGCGCCCGTTGTCCAGGACGAGGCAGCGGGCGTGCAGTTCGTCGTGTACGTGCGTGGCCGAGCGGTCGGTGAAATAGCCGTTGATGGATGTGCCCAGGCGGGGCGTGATGTTGCTGGCGGCGGCGCCGGCGCGGAGCTGGCGCGGCGGCTCGCCGGATTTGGCGGGCGCCGCGGGAGCGGCGCCGAAGCCCGTCATTCCAAAGCACAGGAGGGCCGCAAATGCCGCGCGGCGGAGATGCCTGAAAAGCGAAGCGCGCATAGACTTGTCGGCATTAGTTCAAAGTGATTGGCGGCGGTTGTCAAGGCCTTCCCTGCCCGCGCTTGGCGTGCTTTTGACTTTTGGCCCGGGGCAGTGGCATAGTGCGCCGGATGGAACGGACCGATGCGGAGTTGATTGCGGCGGTGCTCAAGGGCGACGCCGCCAGCTTCGAGCCGCTGGTCCAGAAATACTCGCCGCGACTCTTTGGGATGGCCCGTCGCTACGCCCGCCGCGAGAGCGAGGTGGAGGACATTGTGCAGGAGGCCTGGCTGAAGGCTTACGCAAACCTGCGCAGCTTCCGCGGCGACGCGCCCTTCGAGCACTGGCTGATGCGCCTGGCCATTCGCACCTGCTACGATGCGCTGCGCAGCCAGCGGCGCAACCGCGAGACGACCTTCGCCGACCTGACGGAGCCGGAGGGAAATTGGCTGGAGCGGTTCATCAGCGAGCCGGAATCGGCCAGGGTGGACGCCGAGGGCGCGCGGCAGCTCATCGCGCGCCTGCTGGAGCGGCTTTCGCCGGCTGCCCGGCTCGTCATTACCCTGGCGCATATCGAGGAAAAGTCGCCGAAGGAAATCGCGAAGCTGACCGGCTGGTCGGTGTCCATGGTCAAGGTGCGGGCCTTCCGGGCGCGGGCCGAGATGCGCAAGTGGCTGTCGCGGATGGCCAAAGAAAAGTACCTGTAACCGCGCCCGGCCACGGAGCGTCTGAACCGTTGCAGACTGTATGAATCTGGGCGAACTGGAACATAAACTCATTGCCGCGGCGCGGGCGAATCCGCCGAGCGACCGCGTGCCGTATGCCTTCGAGAAGCGCATCATGGCCCGCCTGGCCGCCCGACCGGTGATGGATGGCTGGGCGTTGTGGGGGCGCGCGTTGTGGCAGGCCACCGCGCCGTGCGTGGCCATCATGCTCCTGTTGGGCGCCTGGTCATGGCTGGCGCCACAAAGCAGCGCGCCGGCGGGTGACTTGAGCCAGGACCTGGAGCAGACGTTGTTGGCGGCAGTGGACCAGGATTCAACTGTTGATTCGACCTGGTGAATAGCTGGAAGGTCATTCTTGCCACAATGGTCATCTTCGGCACCGGGGTGGTGACCGGGGGGCTGCTGGTGGGTTTTGCCGAACGCGGCCGCGAGCACCGCCCACCGCGGGTTGGGGGTGTGGTCCGTCCCGCCCAGCCTTCCTCCGCGGGCGCCATGCGGATCGAGTTCCTGCGACGCGTGGAGAAGGAACTGGGATTGACTCCACAGCAGCGCGAGCCAATTGACCGGATCCTTCGCGACGGCCAGGAGCGGATGAAGAAGCTGATGGACACAGTGGAGCCCCGCCGGCGGGAAGAGTACAGGAAGACCGTCGAGGAGTTTCGGGCGGTGCTGACACCCGAACAGCAGCGGCGGCTCGACGGGCTGCTCAAACAGCAGCAACGCGCGCGCGACCAACGAAAGGCTTCCCCGCCGCGAGGCCGTCCGCCGCAAAGCCCGCCCGCGAACACGAACCTCTGACCAACGGGAGCGCCGGGCCCCGCGCAGTGCCGGCCTTGAGGGCACATCGCCCCGGGCTGTCACGTCCTCCGCATGCGGCACCGCTTTACATTTGAGCCCAAATCTCCGAGGCTAAGATTTGAGATAAGTATGACGACTGGATCCGATAAAGCCTCCGCTCGCGAAGATTGGTCGCCGACGTCCTGGCAAAGCCGGCCCGCCGCCCAGCAACCGGTCTATCCCGACCCCGACGCGCTGCACCGCGCGCTGGGCCAATTGGCGCGGCTGCCGCCCCTGGTCACCAGTTGGGAAATCGAGAACCTTAAGCAGCAGCTGGCCGAGGCGACTCGAGGCGAGCGGTTCCTGCTCCAGGGCGGCGACTGTTCTGAAAGCTTCGACGATTGCGAATCCGCCGCCATCGCGAGCAAGCTCAAGATTCTCCTGCAGATGAGCCTTGTGCTGGTGCAGGGCGGGAAGAAACGGGTGACGCGCATCGGCCGTTTCGCGGGCCAATACGCCAAGCCACGCTCCGCCGACACCGAAACGCACAAGGGCACCACCCTGCCCAGCTACCGCGGCGACATGATCAACCGCGCCGGCTTCTCCCGCGAAGACCGGACGCCGAACCCCGACTTTCTGCTGCGCGCATACGAGCGGTCCGGCCTCACGATTAACTTCATCCGCTCCCTGATCGAAGGCGGCTTTGCCGATCTGCACCATCCGGAATACTGGGAGCTGGGTTTCGTGGCCAACTCACCCCACGCCGCCGAATACATGCGCATGGTCCAAACCATCGGTGAGTCGCTGCGCTTCATGGAAACGATCACCGGCAGCGTGCTGGCCGACATCAACCGCGTGGATTTCTACACCAGCCACGAGGGCCTGCATCTCTATTACGAGCAGGCGCAGACCCGCCAGGTGCCGCGCCGCACCGGCTGGTACAACCTCTCCACCCACTTTCCCTGGATCGGCGACCGGACCCGCGCGCTGAACGGGGCGCACGTCGAGTATTTCCGCGGCATCGCCAACCCCATCGGCCTCAAGATCGGCCCCTCAGTCACCCCAGACGAGGTGCTGGCGCTGGACGCGGTGCTCAACCCGCAGAATGACCCGGGGCGCCTCACCTTCATCCACCGGTTCGGCGCGGACCGCGTCGAGAAGTGCCTGCCGCCGCTGGCCGAGGCCATCCAGCGCGCCGGCCGCAAGGTGTTGTGGTGCTGTGATCCCATGCACGGCAACACCGAGACGACCAAGGGCGGCATCAAGACCCGCCGCTTCGAGAAGATCCTCCGCGAGCTGGAGACTTCCTGCCGCATCCTCAAGGACTGCGGCACCCACCTTGGCGGCGTGCACTTCGAGCTGACCGGGGACAATGTCACCGAATGCGTCGGCGGCGCCAGCGGCGTCACGGAGGCCGATCTCAGCCGCGACTACCGCACCACGCTCGACCCGCGCCTCAATTACGAGCAGTCCATGGAAATGGCCCTGCTCCTGGCGCGGCTCTTGTCGCAGAACCGCGAGTAGTTGGCGTGGTGTTCATGAACAAAGTGGCCTGTATTTTACACATGTGCTGCGCCGGGATTATTGCTCGCTTCAGCGCACAAATCGAACTGAGCGCCGACTGTCGCCAAAGTAATCCCCTCCTCTGCGGAGAACAGAGCCACGGCGCACAAACCGCCACGCCCAAGCTTCCCGGAGGACAACCAAATACGCCATGACAGAGGAAGTTCCTCAACTGGGCAAACCCCAACTCGTCAAGCTCTGATGGATCAGGAGACCATCAACCAGGCGGAGTGGCGGAACCCGGACAATTGGAGCGGGCCAAAGTGGCTGTCCGTGTACTTCAGCAAGCGCGATTCGAGAGTGTGGGTGCCGGAGCAAATACCGGCCCTCGGTTGGACGGTCAACCTGGGCCGTCCGGGTGGTGTGGCGTGGCTGTTTGCCGTAATCGTCGGGCTGCCGTTGCTGGTCCTGGGGGCATGCCTGTTGGCGATCTCCTTTCGCTGAGCGCCGTTGGGGCTGGGCGCTTTTGGTGAAGCGCGGGCCGGAATGCAAGATCACTTGGGAATGCTCACAACCACTTCCTGGACTGTGACCGTCCCGGTGAAAGGCACGGTGAGCACGATACGCCCTTCTTCAGGCCCGGCTCGACCGTCTTTGCGATACGGATTGTGCGGCAGCACAGGCCAGGTAATGCTCGACTTCCCGGGCAGCACGACGCGCCAGCCATTGTGCTCAAACCAGGTTCCTGCTTGCGCGGCTGTCAGCTTCAATGGTTCTGATCCGAGCCGGCCGGCCTTGCCCGAGGCGGCGCGCCAACCTGTCCCGGGCGCAGGCAGGAAGGTGACGTGCGCTTCCACTGGAGCAGTCGGTGCGTAAGCCCGCGCCGCAAAGGTCAGCCGCGCCCGGTCAGGCTTGGAAACGTCCAAGACCACGCTGCACTCCGCCGACCCGTATTCGAGCCCGAGACGCTGGCCGTCAGATGCCAGAGTGGCTTTGGAGGGGACGTGGAGGAGGCCGGCAGGCTGCGAGAATTTGGGGTTCTCATCCCCGGGATGATGTTTGAGCAAGCTGGTGTCTCCGACCGTGAAGGTGCTCCAGAGCGGCTGCAGCTTTGTGTTTCCACCGCCCAGGATCAGACCCGTGCTTTCGTGGAAGAGGCTGATCAGGTTCTGACGGTCCTGAATCCAGCGGCTGGAGGACACAGGGCAAGTGTAAGCCGACAGGACGCCGCACCACGGGCCCTTCCGGACCACGGAGGCTTTCCCGTCATCCGTCACGAATACCGAATCGCGGTCCAGGCTCGGGGAGGAGGCAACCGAGCCTTCTTCGCCGTAAAGCAGCAGGGAGGCCAGTGTATCGGCGTGCTCAGTCGGCGGCCGTCCCCTGAGCCGGTTCCATTGCAGGCGCAACAAATCGCGTCCCTCGGCGCAGAATGTGAAACCTGCACCGGGCAGGGTGATCCTGCGCAAATAGGGATTCCGCTCGTCAATCGTCTCAATGCAGCTCCCATCGGGATAGGTGAACCGCGAATGGAACCGGGCGGCGCGCTCAAGAGCATCGAAGACCTTCCTGTCTTGCGAGAGGCCGTAGTAGGTTCCGAGCGCGTCCACGTAAACGGTGTTGTAATTGACGACCGGGCCAAGGTGTTCCGACCAGAAACCAATCCGGTCCTGCGCTTCAGCTACACGGGCGAGAAATGCGCCAGCTGTGGCGCACCACTCCGGATGATTCAACGTCTTCCCGGCAACATAGAGCCCCATGGCATGGTGGGCCGGAATGTTATGGACCCGGGACATTTCGCGCTTCACGATTCCCGAATATCCAAGCTCCAGCGCACTCTGCCAGCGCGCGCGCCGCTCAGGCGGCATGGCGCTTTGAATCAGGCTGAAGGCCCTTGCCCAGCGTGAATAGACCCACGGATTGAAGTGGTTACCCCAGGTCGAGTTGTCTTTCTTGCGGAAGACCCAGCGGCCTTCCTTGTCCTGCGTGGCGGCGAGCACATCGCCACCCCGCATGATCGCCTCAAGCAGACTTGGATCATGGTAGCAGGGATTTCTCGAATCGTTCAGCGCCCAGGCGGCCGCCAGAGGATAGATCACGTTCTGGTCTGTGGGAATCCAGATTCCCTTGCCAAAACACCCGTTTGTCCGGTCCTGTCCCTTTAATATGCTGGGAACCGCCTTGGCCAGCACCGGCAGAAACTCCCGCTTAAAATGCCAATGGGAGGTGTCTGCTGCCTCGGCTCGGCCTGCGACCGCTGCAGCCAGAAGTAACGCAAAGTGAAGGAACGACCATCTCATGTGCCAGCGCGGCCGTCCTCGCATATCTTCGGTGCGGCCGTCTTCGTCACACTCAACCGGCTGCCGGGGCGCTAAGGCACCCAGCGCGCGCGGTAGAACCGGCGGGGCATCCCAATCGCTTCGTCGTCCACGCAATCAAAGTAGCCGCCCATTGTGACGTTGGTTCTTAAAGGCACCCAATTCAGAAGATTCGTAGAGGCATCGACCGCAAAGACCAAATCAGGGATGCCGGACAGGCGCAAGACCGGAGCGCCGCCCAGCAATCCAAATAGCCGGACTTGCGGCGAAGGCAGCGAAGCGGTAACGAGGTAGTTGTCGAATACCATGTAATTGTCGCCCGGCGCGCTTGGCTCAAAGACCACCCACCCAGCATCAATGTCTCCCAGATTCAGCGGCGAACCAAGCGTGGTGATTGGCTGGTTGGTCGCCAACAGGGCACCATTGAACGTGGCGCTCCAGCGGTTACTCATAAAATCCAACTCCAAATTCAGCGGGTATGCAACGCCGTTCGCGAACTCCAGTCCGGTTGCCACTCGGGAGTTGGTGCTATCCAGGTAATAGTAAACCTTGCGTTCATAGTTGTCGAAATCCAGGCTAACCAGTTCATCTCCCTCCTGATTGTAAACGCTCCAGAAAAAGTTATCGTAGTTCTCATTCGTTTCGCTGGAGTCATAGATGCTGAACATCACCGAGAACTTAACATACGGGAGGGTCTTGTTGATTGGCTGGTAGACTAGCAGGTAGTTATCTCCCTCTGCTGGCGCCTCGAACCCGATGTAGCCCTGCTGCCCTTGCCCAGGGAACTCGCCCACCACCAGACCATTGCCGCCGGAACCTATGCCCCTCCAACCCGCCTGACCTGCCAGCGTGAATTCGGAATTGTAGCCCTCGCTGATTTCAAAGCCGGTCGAGTAAACGGTCGTTGCAAGCAGAGCGGCCGGATTGAAGACGGCAAGGATAACAACGATGATCAGTGGAATGACACTAAGAAGCAATCGCCCTTTCGTAGCACCGTCCCGATAGGAAAAGTAGTTAACAGACGTGGTCACCATGCGATGCTACCTTGCCCCCCCGCACAGTCAAGGCCAAACCGGGGAAAGGGGTCAGGAACACCTTTTTCGGAGCCGAAGGCGACGTGTCCTCCTCGATGAAGTGGGCAGTCCCGGCGTTGCCCGAGAGCAGCAGACCAGGCCAACCTAAGTCCCTCACCCCACCTCGGGCAACACCGACCGGCAACTCCCCCATCCTCCCGTCGCTCTCCACGTCTACGCCGCCCTCGTCACCTCATTGGGCGCGGCACCAACACACGGGTTCGATTCCCTTAAAGTGGGTCGGACGGAGGAGGGGATGTACTGTTTTTCCCGAGGTCGCAGTTTACTGCACTTTTACCGCACACCTTCAAAAAACCCAATGAAATCAATGGAGCGGGTGAAGGGAATCGAACCCTCATCTCAGGCTTGGGAAGCCCGCATTCTACCACTGAACCACACCCGCCACCGTTGCTCTCTATATGTAGCAGGAACCCCGCGTCGGCGCAATACCCTTGTTGCCCTTATTTCACCTGCGGGCCTGGCCCGTTCCTCCCGGCCATTTAGGGATTTACTTGGCCTGAATTTTCGGCCTGAATGACAGTCTATTAACTTTATCATGAATACCGTATCCAACAGTTTGACTTCACGCCGGGATTTCCTAAGAACCTCTGCACTGGTCGGCGGCGCGTTGGCCGCCCCGGCTATTTTGCCGGGACAACTCTTCGGCCAGGGAAACTCTGACACCCTGCGCGTCGGCTTGATCGGTTGCGGCGGACGGGGTTCCGGCGCCGCCAGCCAGGCGATCAATGCCGACCCCAAGGTGGTGCTGACCGCGATGGGCGACGCGTTCGAGGATCAACTCCAACGCAGCCTGCAGAGCCTTCAAAAGCAGCACCCCGACAAGGTGAAAGTCACCCCCGAGAAGTGCTTCGTCGGGCTGGACGCCTACCAAAAGGTAATTGACAGCGGCGTGGATGTCGTGCTGCTGGCCGCTCCCCCGGGCTTCCGCCCCGTCCATCTCAAGGCGGCGGTTGACGCCGGCAAGCATATCTTCTGCGAGAAGCCAATGGCTACCGACGCGCCAGGTGTTCGCGCCGTGCTCGAGTCGGTCAAGGCGGCCAAGGTGAAAAACCTCTCGCTGGTAGCCGGTTTTTGCTGGCGCTACGACGATGCGCGCCGGGAGTTCTACAAGCGCATTCACGAAGGCGCGATCGGCGACCTCCGCTCGGTTTATGCCACTTACTATGCGGGGCAGGTCAAACCGATGCCCGCCCCCGGCGAGCGCCCGGCAGGCATGGGCGACCTGGAGTGGCAAATGCGAAATTGGTACAACTTCACCTGGCTCTCCGGCGATGGCTACGTCGAACAAGCCTGCCACAGCGTGGACAAGGTGGCCTGGGCGCTCAAAGATGTGCCGCCGCTTAAAGCCGTCGCGGTGGGCGGGCGCCAGACACCCAATCACCAGGGCAATATCTTCGATCACATGTTCGTCGTGTACGAGTATCCGGACGACCTGCGCGCGTTTGTAGGGCAGCGGCAGGTGGGCAACACGTACACCGACAATTCCGACTACATCATGGGCAGCACCGGCTTCGCCAAAATTCAGGGCTGGACCGGCGTGATGATCAAGGGCAAGGAAAACTGGCGCTACAAGGGCCCCAAGACCGACATGTACCAAAACGAGCACAACGAACTGTTCGCCAGCATCCGCAGCGGCAAGCCGATCAACGACGGCGTGTGGATGGCGCACAGCACGCTCTTGGGCATCCTGGGCCGAATGGCCGCCTACACCGGCCAGGAAATCACCTGGGAACAGGCTATGAATTCACAGGAGAAGCTGGTGCCTGACCAGCTTGACTGGAAGATGAAGCTGGACTTTCCGTCCATGGCCCAGCCGGGCGTGACCAAGCTCGTGTAAGCCGTGCCGGCACTATTCGTCTTGTCATATGAATCGGCGTGAATTTCTGAATGCCGGCGCGGGCGCGCTTGCGCTGGCGGCTTTGGCTCCGGGGACGTCGTTTGCCGCCGAAGAAAAGCCAGCCGTGGCCGCCCCGAAACGGGCCATCAAAAAGGGCATCATGTGGGGCACGGTGGGGGTGGCGGGTTCCGTGGCCGAGAAGATGAAGGCCATCAAGGCGGCCGGCTTCGACGGCGCAGAGATGATGAGCCACATGGAGGTGGAGGAGGTGTTGCGCGCGCGCGACGCCGCGGGCCTAGCGATCCCGAGCGTCTGCAATCGAGATCATTGGTCCAAGCCGCTATCCCACCCCGATCCCAAGGTGCGCGAGGAGGGGCTGGAGTCGCTCAAGCAGGCTTTGCGCGACGCAAAGCGTTACGGCGCATCCTCGGTCCTGCTGGTGCCGGCGGTAGTCAGCAAGGAAGTCGCCTATGACGACGCTTACAAACGCTCCCAAGCGGAAATCCGCAAGGCCATTCCGTTGGCCGAGGAGTTGGGCGTCAAGATTGCCATAGAGAATGTCTGGAACCATTTCCTGCTGAGCCCGCTGGAGGCCGCTCGCTACGTGGACGAATTCGACACCCCGGCCGTCGGCTGGCACTTTGATGCCGGGAACATCCTCAACTACGGCTGGCCGGAGCAGTGGATTCGCATCCTCGGCCCGCGCATGAAGATGTTCCACATCAAGGAGTTCAGCCGCAAGAAGCGCGACAGCGAGGGCCTTTGGAAGGGTTTTGACGTCAAGCTGCTCGAGGGCGACAACGACTGGCCGGCGATTTTGAAAGCGGTGGACGACATCGGCTACCATAGCTGGGCCATCACCGAACAGGGCGGCGGCGGGAGCCCGGAAGGGCTCAAGGACCTCGCCGACCGCCTGGGCAAGATTCTCGCCTCTTGAGGCGCCCATGAAACGCAACCTGAAGAAAGGACTGTGGTACTCTTCCGCGCCGGGTGGGTCAGTACTGGAGAAGTTCCAGGCAGTCAAAGCCGCCGGCTTCGACGGCATCGAACCGCCCAGCCACCTGGACCAGGAGGAAGTGCTGCGCGCGCGCGAGGCGACCGGACTGGCCATTCCCAGCGTTAGCTGCGGCAAGCACTCGCGCGGCCTTTCGCATCCGGACACCGCGCAACGCACCGAGGCGGTCGAGGGCCTCAAACACGCGCTGCGCGACGCCAAACGCTACGGCGCCTCATCCATCCTTGTGGTGGCCGGCGGCGTAACCCAGCAAGTCTCCTACGCCGACGCTTACCAGCGCGTGCAGGAGTCAGTGCGGCAAGCCGTGCCGCTGGCTGAAGAACTGGGCGTAAAGCTGGCCTTTGAGAACGTGTGGAACCATTTCCTGCTCAGCCCGCTTGAGGCCGCCCGCTTTGTGGACGAGTTTCGCAGCCCCGCGGTGGGCTGGCAATTCGACGTCGGCAACGTGATAAACCTCGGCTGGCCCGAGCAGTGGATTCGCATCCTGGGCCCGCGCATACTAACGTTGCACATCAAGGAGTTCAGCCGCAAGAAGATGAATGAAAAGGGCCCATACGCGGGCTTCGCCGTTGAGTTCCTGGAGGGAGACAACGACTGGCCGACGGTGATGAAGGCGGTGGACGCCATCGGCTACCACGGCTGGGCTATCGTGGAGCCGGCGTGGCAGCCTAAAGATGTGGATCCGGCCGTCCGCCTCAAACAAATCTCCGCCAAGCTCGATCAAATCCTCGCCACGTAATTGCCGGGCAGCACTTGTCCGCAGGCGCTCAGCACAACGCCGGCTTCAAGTCGAGCATACCCAAAGCCACCCGGTGAGAAATAAACGTCTCCACCGGTCCGTGATGGCAGCGTGAGGCCGCGTGTGAAGGCAGGCGGAAGGGTCACTCATCCTCCATCAACGGCTGGCCCCTGGTCTCGGGCGCGCGCAGCAGGACGAGCAATCCCAGGAGATAGATGGCCGCCAACGTGACGGCGCCGACGCGGAACGGGTCGGCGACGCCGAGCGCCCGGAAACCGTCGCGTATCGAGTTGCCCAGCACCATGACGATTGCCGCGGAAAGGCGGGCGACATTGTAGCCGAAAGCGGTGCCTGTGGAGCGCAGGCGGGTGGGGAAGATCTCCGGGAAGTAGATAACGAACCCGCCCATGACGCCGATGGTGAAGAAGCCGACCAGCGGCAGCAGCACGTAGGCCTGCCATTCGGACTGGAGCGTCAGAAAGGCCAGCGCAATGGAGAAAAAGCCCCCAAGAAAGACCGCGGTGAAACTGACGCGGCGCCGGATATGATTGGCCAGGACTGTCAGCGTGAGGATTCCCAGGAAACCGCCGACGTCCTGCAGGAGCGTGGCCACGGCCTTAACACGGCCGATGTGCTGGGCAAGCTCGGCGGGCAGCGTCTGGCCGCGGAGCTCCGGGGGTGTGAGCGCGCTGCTGATGAGTTCCGGCGACCAGAAACCAACGCCCCAAACGCCGACGATGCCCGCCGTCGCGAGCCCAACCGCCACGAGCGTGTGCCGCCGCCAGCGCGGGTGGCCGAACATGCTCCTGAGGTCGCCCATTTGGCGCGCGAGGTTTTCGCGGGCCAGCGTGCGCGCGGCCTGCCACTTCTCGGACTCGCGCAGCGTGGGGATGACCAAAACCGTTAGCAGGGCCGGCGCCGCGCCGACGAAGAACAGGAGCCGCCAGCCGGGGGCGCTCGTGCCCAGCCAGTCCAGGGTGTAGGTTTGCTCCGGGAGAAAGAGCCACCGCGACAGCACTGAGCCGGACATGTTGCCCAACACCGAGAGCGCCGAAAAGAGGCCGAGGCAAAAGGAGCGGGCGTGGTCGGGCATGGTTTCGGCGATTAGAGTGGCCGCCGCCGCGAAGGCGCCGCCGATGCCGCTGCCCATGAGGAGCCGGTAGAGGCAGAAGTCCCACCAGGTGGTCGCCAGGCCGCACAGGCCGGTGAACAGGGAGTAGAGGAAAATGGACGCGGCGAGGGTCTTGACGCGGCCCCAGCGGTCGCCCATGACGCCAAAGAAGAGGCCGCCAATGGCCCAGCCGACCATGGTGGCGGCGGTGGCCCAGGTGGCGTAATCCACGACGAGGCGGTGCGTCTGCGGCAGGCCGAGCAGGTCGGACAGCGCGGGCGAGCGGGCGAGCATGAAGATGCGCTGGTCTGTGCAGTCGAACAGCCAGGCGAGCGCGCCCACACAGAACACCCACCAGTGGTAGGGCTTGAGGCCTTGATACCAGCGAACACGGGGCGTGGAGGATTCGTTCATGGCTTAAGAGGGGAAACAGCGCGACCAGATGCCGCCGGCGTGTTCGGGCGAGGAGACGACGGTGATGACCGCGAGGCCGGCGGACGGGAGCCGGGTGAAGATCCAATCAAGGTCGCGCCCGGATAAATTGCCCCAGATGACCAGCGGCTTGTGGGCGAGGATCTTCACATGCGCCGCGTGGAGGTCTTCGGCGGAAGGGCCGCTTTCGTCAACGTGCAGCTCGAGCGCGAGGAAGGGCATGCGGAGGTAGTAATCTGTTGGCACGAACTTCGTCGGGTGCTGGTGCATGATGACGGCATCGCAGGCGCGCGCGATGCGGTCGTCGTGCTCGCGGATGAACTTATCGTAGAGCGCGGGGGAGAGCAATGCCGCAGCGTCCTCCTGGTGCCAGACGGTTCCCGGCGGCGCCCAGAGGTTGTAGTAGAACGAGCCGACACCTCCGTGGAAAAGGGGAATGCGGGCGAGCTGGAAGCGGGCGAAGGCGATCCAAAATTCCGTGAGCTGACGGCAGACTTGCTTCACCTCGCCGGGCCGTTCGAGCATCGCAAGGATGAACTCCGTGCCGCCATAGAGGGCCGAAAGCAGGTCCGCAATGCCGCGCATTCGCGTGGTGCCGATCGGCCACCGCCCGTCGCTGTGCGCGGCCAGGCGGTCGAGGAAATCCCCGGCAAGCCGCATCCAGGAGGAGCGGGGATCAAAGGCGGGGAGCGAATCGGGCCCGGAGAAGCGCGCCGGGCTCCGGGCGTGGATGGAGCCGGTGGCGTGGTCGGCGAAGATGGGACAGCCCAGGGCCGCTTCGAGCCACGGGATGCCCCAGAAGGCGCTCGCGCTCCAGATGAAGTCCCCGCCGCAGGCTTCGTGCAGGCCGAACAGCCGGTCGCAGTCGTCGAGGTAAGGCGCGACGGCGAAGTCTTCCGGCGCTAGTGGCCGGTCCGTGGACAGGGAGCCGGAGGCACGGTAGCGGCGGAGAGGGTAATCGCTGCCGACAAAGAAGCCGAGGAGCGGTCGATCGTTGGCCCGCTGGTAAAACTGCCGGAACCGCGCAACGCGTTCTTCGACGGGGAAGTGTGGGGCCGAGCCGGCGGGCATAAGTCAGCGCCCCGCAGCCTTGAGCGACGCACGCGCGCTTTGCTCGATGAACACGTTGTCCAGGCCGAGCGCGAGCATGGTGTAGCCCTCGTCCAGCGCCCGGCGGACATTGGCCTCGCTGGGGCGAATGATATGCAGGCCCGCGGATTGCTTGTGCGCGCGGCAGGCGGCGCGGTATTTGTCCAGCGCGGCAACCATCTGCGGATGATCGAGCTGGCCCGTGATGCCCATCGAGCCGCTAAGGTCCAGCGGGCCAATGAAGACGCCGTCCACCCCTTCCACGCGCAGGATGGCGTCAAGATTGGCGATGGCGTCCTTGTGTTCGATCTGCATGACCATGGCGATCTCCTCGTTCGCCGACTCGATATAGGTTTCGAAGTCCGCGCCGTGGAGATTGGCGCGGGAGTAGCCGAAGCCGCGGACGCCGCGGGGAGGATATTTGGCCTCGCGCACCGCCGCTTCGGCCTCGGCGGCGGTCTTGACCATAGGGATGATCAGTCCGCGCGCCCCGGCATCGAGCGTGCGGTGGATCCAGATTGGGTCGTTGAGGGGCAGCCGCGCCACGGAGACGCAGTCGAAGCCGCCGAGCGCGCGGAAGAGGTTGGCCGTCGTTTCCAGGTCAATCGCGCCGTGCTCCAGGTCCACGCAGACCCAGTCGAAGCCCGCGCGCGCCATGACCTCAGCGCAGGCGGGGTGGCCGATTTGAATCCAACTGCCCAGCGTGACCTGACGTTCGAGCAGCGCGCGCCGCAACTTGTTCTTCATAGATTAACTTTGCTGTCCAAGTTTCGCCAACACCTCCGGGTTTAGCAGGTCCATGTCGGCATGCTTCCCCGCCTCCGCCAGGAGAATGTTCCGCAGCGCGCGGCTGGCCATCCGGTCGCACGCCTCGCGCGTGCTGCTGCTGATGTGCGGCGTCATGATCACGTTGGCCAGCGCGCGCAGGTCTTTCCCCGGCGCCGCGGGCTCGTAGGGTTCCTGTTCAAACACATCCAGCGCCGCGCCCGCGAGCCGTCCGCCCGCCAGCGCGTCGTATAGCGCCGCCTCGTCCACCACCGCGCCCCGGGCCGTGTTCACCACCCAGCAACGCGCCGGCAGCCGCCGCAGCCGCTCGCCGTTCAGGAAGTGGCGGGTCTGTGGCAGAGACGGGATGTGCAGGCTCACGAAATCCGCGCCGTCCACTGCCTCCCCGAAATCCCTGACGACCGACGCAAAGCCGCACTCCGCGCACAGCCGCTCCACGTCCAGGTCTGCGACCTCACAGCCTGCCACCTTCATGCCCAGGCCGCGCGCGGCCATCTGGCCCACACGACGGCCGATCGCGCCGCAGCCAATCACCGCCAGCGTCTTTCCCTTCAACTCGCTCCCCATCTGGGGCGCCCAATCCCCCGCGCGCAGCCGGGCCGCCTGGGCCACGGTGTGCCGCGCCGCCGCGAATAGCAGGTTAATCGTGTGCTCGGCGACGGAATCATCGAGCGCGCCCGGCGTGTTAGTGCATAGCAAACCGCGCGCTGTGGCTTGCGCCTTGTCCACCCCGTCGTGTCCCACTCCGAACCGGGCGATAATCCCCCCGGCGCTGAGCGCCTGGTACAACGGCCCGTGGTAGCGCTCGACCCCGATGATGGCGTGGCGCATCTTGCCAACCCGGATAGCCTCCGCCAGGGCTCCCTCCTCTGCCGGCGCGCGCACGCAGTCGCAGCCTTCGTCCGCCGCGCGCACAAACAGTGTCTCCGCTTTGCGGTATTCGAGATCAGTTACGGCGACTCTCACCATGACACGGTTCTGGGGTCTGGCCAGCCCGCAGAGTGTGACGGCCCCACCTGCGAGTGTCCAGCCAGGAAAGCCGTGTGGCCGAGCAGGTCGTGGCGCGCGGACCAAGGCGCGGCGGGACGCGGGCCGAACGATGACGAAAGTCCCGGGTGATGCGACGCTGCTCCGCAGGGACTCCTACATCGTGATCCGAGGAGTGAATGCCGGACTACCACCGCAGTTCACGGTAGCTGCCAGGCTGGGTGGCGGCGGCTGCCGCGGTGATTTCAGCGAGGTGATCCTGGATGTCCGGCCAGCTTGTGGTTGGCAAGACGAGGATCGCGAGGCGGCGGCCGGACAAGTCTTGCTGGTGGCGCAGGTTCTGGTCTGTGGTAATTAGAACGTCAAAGAGTGGCTCAGCCGCGTTGAGCAAGTCCCCATTGGCAAGTGAGGTCCATCCCATCTCGTACGCCGTGGAAACGGAATGATCCGCGAGCGTGCGTCGCAACGGCGCCGGTGTGCCCTGGTCGAAGAGTATTCGCATGAGCGGAAGCGCTCAGGCCGCCGCTAGACTCTCTTCAGCGTGGCGAAGCACAGCAGTCACTTGCTCGCGGGCGACGCCGGGGAACCACTCGAGGAAGTCTTCGACTCGCGCACCGTCCTCAATGTTCTCGAACAAGGCGCGGACCGGGACACGCGTGCCCTTGAAGATCCACGCGCCGCTCACCTTGCCGGGAATTCGTTCGACGGCCGGGCATTGGGTCCAATCGATCATCAAACCTAAGCTGCCATTGTTTCCAGGGGCCGGCAAGCACCCAATCCCGAGCCCGGCCTATTGGGCGCAGACTGTTTCCACCAACACGTGGCGGCAGGCATCTTGCCTGCCGTAGAGCCGGGCAACATGCCCGGCGGAATGGACGCGGGTTTAGGCTGGGCACGCCGGTCCGGGCGGCAAGATGCCGCCCTTCACGGCAGGCAGGATGCCCGCCGCTACATAGCAGTAGTGGCAGAATGCGCCCGCCGGCGTCGGAGCTGTGGTTTTCTCTCTTGCCCTGGCTGCGGTCTTCTGCTACAAGGGGTCCCGGCTGGTTTGCCACCGGTTTGGGTGCCGGAGGCCGGGGACTTCCTTTCAAGCCCCCAGTCGCGCCGGCCGGAGCTGGATTGCGAGCCGGGAAACGCAGATGAAATTCAACCCTCGGAGACTATGATACGTAATGCCTTCTTACTGGCGGCGGGCAGCCTCGTGTGCGCGGCGCTCACCGCGTCGGCCACGACCCGCTATGTGAACCTCAACAACCCCGCGCCGGCTCCGCCCTATACGAGCTGGACCGACGCCGCCACCAACATCCAGCACGCCATAGACGAGGCGGTGGATGGGGATGAGATTATCGTCACCAACGGCGTCTATGCCACAGGCGGCCGAGCCGTGTACGGCACGATGACCAATCGCGTGGCCATTGACAAGACGGTGACGGTGCGCAGTGTCAACGGCCCGCTGCTGACGGTCATCGAAGGCCGCGCGGTGCCGGGAACGACGAATGGGGATGGGGCGATTCGGTGCGTGTATGTGGGGACCAACGCGGTGCTCAGCGGGTTTACCTTGACCAACGGCCACACGCGGGAGTATTATGAGGACTCTTACGAGGAGCGGAACGGAGGCGGAGCATGGTGTGAGACGTCGGGGGTGGTCAGCAACTGCACCTTGAGCGGCAACTCGGCCGGCATTGCTGGCGGCGGGGCATATCGGGGCACCCTGAACAACTGCACCTTGAGCGGCAACTCGGCCTCCTCTGGCGGCGGGGCGTATTCTGGCACCCTGAACAACTGCACCTTGAGCGACAACTCGGCCTCCGGGGGTGGCGGGGCGCATTCTGGCACCCTGAACAACTGCACCTTGAGCGGCAACTCGGCATCCTTCTCTGGCGGCGGGGCGTATGAGGGCACCCTGAACAACTGCACCTTGAGCGGCAACTCGGCCACCTATGGCGGCGGGGCGTCTTACGGCACCCTGAACAACTGCACCTTGAGCGGCAACTCGGCCTCCTCCTCTGGCGGCGGGGCGTATGAGGGCATCCTGAACAACTGCACCTTGAGCGACAACTCGGCCTCCTCCTCTGGCGGCGGGGCGTCTTACGGCACCCTGTACAATTGCACCTTGAGCGGCAACTCGGCTAACTGGGGCGGCGGGGCGTATGGTGGCCTCTTGAACAACTGCATTGTCTACTACAATTCGGCTGGTGGCGGGCCAAACTACGCTGGCTGCAGCTTCAGCTACTCGTGCACGACGCCGCTGCCAGGGGGCACAGGCAATTTCACCGCAGCGCCCCAGTTTGTGAACACCAATGGCTGGAGCAATCTGCGCCTTCAAACCGGCTCCCCCTGCCTCAACGCGGGCAACAATGCTTATGTTGTGGGGGCGATCGACCTGGATGGCAATCCCCGCGTTGTCGGCAGAACGGTGGATGTGGGAGCCTATGAAGTTCAGCCCGTGCTTCATTACGTGACGATGACCAACAGCAACCCGCTGGCTCCCTACAGTTCGTGGACCACCGCCGCCACCAACATCCAGGACGCGATAGACGTGGCGGTGGCAGGAGATGAGATTGTCGTCACCAACGGCGTCTATGCCACGGGCGGCTGGGCCGTGCACGGCACGATGACCAACCGGGTGGTCATCAACAAAGCGGTGACAGTGCGCAGTGTGAACGGACCGCTGCTGACGGTGATCGAAGGGCGGGCGGTGGCGGGGACGACGAATGGGGATGGGGCGATTCGGTGCGCGTATGTAGGGACCAACGCAGTGCTGAGCGGCTTTACTTTGACCAACGGCCACACGCGGGCAACCGGGCAGTTTATCAAGGAACTGATGGGAGGTGGAGCATGGTGTGAACCGTCGGGGGTGGTCAGCAACTGCGTCTTGAGCGGCAACTCGGCGTACGAAAGTGGCGGCGGGGCGTATGAGGGCACTCTAAACAACTGCACCTTGAGCGGCAACTCGGCGTCCCGACGTGGTGGAGGGGCTTGTGATGGCACCCTGAACAACTGCACCTTGAACGGCAACTCGACTTACGAGGGTGGCGGCGGGGCGGCTTATGGCACCCTGAACAACTGCACCTTGAACGGCAACTCGGCCGATTTTGGCGGCGGGGCGTATTATGCCACCCTGAACAAGTGCACCTTCATCGGCAATTCGGCCCGCCTCGGCGGTGGGGCGTATGATGCCACCCTGAACAAGTGCATCCTGAGCAGCAACTCGGCCACTGCCGATGGCGGCGGGGCGTGTAATAGCACCCTGTACAACGGCACATTGAACGGCAACTCGGCCTCCAACTCTGGCGGCGGGGCTTGTGATGGCACCCTGCACAACTGCACCTTGAGTTGCAACTCGGCCTCCTCCGGCGGCGGGGCGTGTCGGAGCATCCTGAGCAACTGCACGTTGAGCGGCAACTTGGCTGACTGGGGAGGCGGGGCGAATAGTGGCGCCCTGAAGAACTGCATTGTGTATTACAACTCGGCTCCCAACGGCCCAAACTATTGCTACGGCAATCTCGAATATTCCTGCACGACGCCGCTGCCTGAGGGCGCAGGCAATTTCACCAATGCGCCGCTGTTTGTGAACACCAACGGGTGGTGCAATCTGCGGCTCCAAACCCACTCACCCTGCATCAACCGGGGGAACAGTGCCTACGCCCCCGGCTTGACCGACCTGGATGGCAGCCCGCGGATCGCCGGCGGCAGGGTGGACATCGGCGCCTACGAATTCCAGGGCGCGGGGTTTAGCGGTTTCACCGCCTGGCTCTGGCAATACGGCCTGCCCAGCGACGGCTCCGCCGACTACACCGATACGGATGCCGACGGCCACGACAACTGGCAGGAGTGGCGTTGCCAGACCGATCCCACCAACGCGCTCTCGGCGTTGCGGATGGTGTCAGCCCTGCCCGCCGGGACCAATGTGATGGTGGCCTGGCAGAGCGTGGCCGGGATGAACTATCACCTTTTGCGCAGCACCAATCTGTCGGCGCAACCCCCGTTCTCGCTCGTGGCGACCAACTTGGCGGGCCAGACCAGCGCCACCAGTTACACTGACACCAATGCCGCCAGCCTGGCCCCGCTCTACTACCGGGTCGGGGTGGGGGACTAGCCGGAACATTCCGCACCTGCGAGGCCGGCGCGCGGGCATCCTGCCCGCTTACACGGTTAGAGTGCTCCAAGCGGGCAGGATGCCCGCGCGCCGGTCGGTCGGCATTTCATACGGAACATGAAATATCCGTGTTCGCCGGGCGGGGCGCGGCCGGGGGGGTTCCGCCGGGCAGGATGCCCGGCTCACCGGCAGGCAAGATGCCTGCCGCCACGTGGTGGTCGTAGTAAGGAGCGCGGAGCCAGTGCGGCGAAACTCGCCCAAGCTTGACGGGGCGGCGCGCTTGCGGCCAAGCTTTCGGGCCATTGCTTATGAAACTGAGCCCCAACCAATCGCTGGCCGGCATTTTGGAGCCGGTTTTTGCCATACGCACCGAGGACGATCTCGGCATAGGCGATGCCGAGGGGGTGCGGCAGATGATTGACTGGTGTCATCGTCATCAACTCAACATCCTTCAGACCCTGCCGATCAACGAGGTCAGCGACGACAACAGCCCTTACAACGCCCTGAGCTCGCTCGCGCTCGAGCCCGCCACGATTGCTGTTTCCCCGCGCCACATCCCGGACCTGGCGCCGGGCGTTTTCGCGAAGCTGGCGCCGCCTGAGTTGCTGGCTGAGTTGCGCAACGGGCCGGTGAATTATCCCGGCGTGAAGAAGCTCAAGCGCAAGCTGCTCGAAGCGGCGTTTGAGAGCTTCGCGGCGCATCACCTCAACCGGGACAGCGAGCGATCCCGGCAGTTCGACTCGTTCCAGAAGGAGAACGCCGCCTGGCTGTCCGATTACGCCCTGTTCCGCTTGCTGATGGAGGAGAACGGCGGCTTCCCCACCTGGGACCGCTGGACGGTCAAGCACCGGTCGCCGCAGGCCGCTCGCGCCTGGCTTGAATCACTGCCGGAGAAGCGCCGCGCCGAGCTGACCCGGAAGCAGCTTTTCTTCATGTATGTCCAATGGCTCGCCTTCGACCAATGGCAAGCCCTGAAGGCCTATGGCACCACTCGGCACGTTTATCTGATGGGCGACATCCCTTTCGGCGTGGGCCGATTCAGCGCGGACGTCTGGGCCAACCGCGACATTTTCGACCTGGACTGGAGCGGCGGGGCGCCGCCCGAGAAGGTGTTCAAGGTGGACGCCTTCACCGAGAAATGGGGGCAGAACTGGGGCGTCCCCAATTATCGCTGGGAGGAATTGCGCCGGCGCGACTTTGATTGGTGGCGCACCCGCGTCGGCAACATCCAGAAGGTTTTCCACCTCTACCGCATTGATCATGTGCTGGGCTTTTTCCGCATTTACTCGTTTCCGTGGACGCCGGACCGCAACGCCGAGTTCCTGCCGCTGACCGAGGCTGAAGCCGCCGTCAAGACCGGCGGGCGCCTGCCTGGGTTCAAGCAATTCCCCGACGACACCCCGGAGCACCAGGCGGCCAACCAGGCCCAGGGGGAGGAAATCCTGCGCGTGGTGCTGGAGGGCTCCGGGGAGACCACCGTCGTGGCGGAGGACCTGGGGGTCGTGCCGGAATACGTGCCGCCCACTCTCCTCAAGCTCGGCATCCCTGGGTTCCGGATCCCGATGCTCTTCCGGGAGCACGACGGCCGTTACCTGGACCCGGGGACCTATCCGCGCCTCTCGCTGGCCCAGCCCACCACGCACGACCATCCGCCGCTGGCGGCGGCGTGGGCCGAGTGCTGGCGCAACATTGATGCGGGCAAGGAGGTGGCCATCCAGCGGCGCGAGCTGCGCCAGATGCTGGAGTTCGCCGGCCTGAAGGGCGTCGAGCCCGCGCGCGAATTTACCGACCAGCTTCACGAAGCCTTCACCCGGCGCGTCCTGCAATCGCCCTCCTGGCTGGCCGTGTTTCAGATCACCGACGTGTTCGGCATGACTGCCCGTTTCAACACCCCCGGTTCAGTGTCGCCCACCAACTGGACGCACCGCCTCCCGTTCAGCGTTCAGGAATTGGACGAGGACCCGTTCCTGTTGCAGCAAGCGGAGATGTTTTCCCGGCTCGCCAAGGAGAGCGGGCGGGTGAGCTGACCGGTTGGCCGGTTTCGGACGGGGGCGGAGCTTACCGCCGGCGTCCGCCCATGATGCCGCCGAGCACCCCGCGCATGATCTGGCGGGTGAGGCCGCCGACCACGGCCGTGGTGACGGTGCGCGTGGCGCTCTTGGCGATCATGGTTGCGAAGGTGTCCGGCTGGCGTCCCGCCGGGCGCTTGGGCACGGTCGGCAACGCCGGCGGAGCGGCCGGCGCGGGTTTGCCGCCGCGGGCTCCGAAGATGGAGCCGAAGAAGCCGGGCTTCTCTACTTGCACCGGTGGCGCCTGGGTTTGCCCGGCGCTGGCCCCGACGGCCCCGGTCAACCGCTCGTAGGCCGACTCACGGTCAATGGCTTTCTCATAGAAATCCGCCACAATCGAGTTGGCCATGAGCGCCTTGCGCTGCTCGGGCCGGATGGGTCCGATTTGGCTGCGCGGCGGCATGACGAAGGCGCGTTCGACAACCGTAGGCTGGCCGCGTTCGTCGAGCAGCGAGACCAGCGCCTCGCCCACCGCCAGTTCCCCGAGCACGGATTCGGTGTCGAGCTGGGGATTGGGGCGGAAGGTTTCGGCGGCGGCCTTGACGCGTTTTTGGTCGGCCGGGGTGAACGCGCGCAAGGCATGTTGCACCCGGTTGCCGAGCTGGCCCAGGACGCTGTCGGGCACATCGCGCGGGTTCTGGGTCACAAAGTAAACACCCACGCCCTTGGAGCGGATGAGCCGCACGACCTGCTCGATCTTCTCGAGCAGCACGGAGGGCAGGTCCGCGAAGAGCAAATGGGCCTCGTCAAAGAAGAACACGAGCTTGGGCTGCGGCAGATCGCCAACCTCCGGCAGGTTCTCGAACAGCTCGGAGAGCATCCACAGCAGCAGGGTGGCATAGACCTTCGGCGAGGTCATGAGCTTGTCGGCGGCCAGAATGTTGATCATGCCGCGGCCGGCGGCGTCGGTCTGGATGAGGTCGTTCAGGTTCAGCGCCGGTTCGCCGAAGAACATGTCCCCGCCTTGCGCTTCGACGGCGAGGAGGTTGCGCTGGATGGCTCCGATGCTCGCGGCGGAGATGTTGCCGTATTGGGTGGTGAAGGCGGGAGCATTCTGGCCCACGTGATTGAGCATGGCGCGCAGGTCTTTCAGGTCGAGCAGGAGCAGCCCGTGTTCGTCGGCAATGCGGAAGACCAGGCTCAAGACGCCCGCCTGGGTTTCGTTGAGCACGAGCAGGCGCGACAGCAGTAGCGGGCCCATCTCGGAAATGGTCGAGCGCACGGGATGGCCGCTTTGGCCGAAGACGTCCCAGAACGTGACCGGAAAGGCGGCGGGGGCGTAGGTGTCGAAGTGCAACTGCTTCACGCGCTCCAGCACCTTGGGCGACTGGCCGCCCGGCTGGCTCAGGCCGGCGAGATCGCCTTTCACGTCGGCGAGGAACACCGGCACGCCCTGGGCGCTGAATCCCTCGGCGAGCCCCTGCAAGGTGACGGTCTTGCCCGTGCCGGTGGCGCCGGCGATGAGGCCGTGGCGGTTGGCCATCTGCGGCAACAGAAACAGGTCCGTGCGCGAATTGCGCGCGACGAGGATAGGTTGGGACGTGCTCATATTCGGATGTGGTTTGGAGTCATTTCTTCGGCCTAATGAACCCTCGCCCGGCATGGTTTGCAAGCCGGGATTGCAGCCGTGCCCGGCCTGGCGGCGGCCGGCGGTTCTGGGCGGCACATAGTGCGCCGCTGCAATCCAAGGTGTGCCGGAATGACACGACGCTCAGATGCTGAAACTCGAAGTGTGCCACTTTGGCACGTTTTAAGTCAGCACCGCCGCCCAATCGCTGCCGCCGTGGGGATCTACTTGGGTTTTGCAGGGCTGGTGGATCCCGAGAGCGCGAATTGGGGCGAAAACTGGCGTAAGTTCTTTAATCGCAGTGAGTTACCACAATCGGAGGGGCTCTGGGGGGCAATTACGCGTAAGTAACGTGGGCGTAATGGGTTACCCAGGTGAACCTACGGTGTGGATACGGTGTGCATACGGTGAGGATACGGTGTGTCTCCCTGGTGGGCCGGGGCCCGGGGCAGAAGGCGAAGCGCCAAGCCGCTTTTTCATGAACGGCTACGCTCGTGTTGCGTTGCGGGCCCTGCGCTGTGCCACCCCCCGGTCCAGGCTGTCGTCGGCTTAGTGCCCCGAGCAGCCGTAGGATTGCCCGGTCTCGATGGCAGGCGGCAGCGGCTTCAGCTTGGTGAGCTTGACGCGGAAGTCCTCCGGGCCGCGCTCCAGGTAGTCCCAGGTGAATGCCTCGGGAAACTCGGCCTCGAACTGGTAGCGCAGCGGCACGGGGTCGTGGTCGTTGAGCAGGATGAAGTGATCGCCCACGGGCAATTCACGCCAGGTCTTGAGGATAAGCCCGTGCTTGATCGAGCAGGGGATGGGACGCACGTCCATGACTTTGTCCGCGCCGATGAGGGGTGCTGTTGGTGTGTTCATTTGAATTATTGATGATGGGTGATAGGTGATGGGGGATTGAGTTCGAGGTGGTTAGCCGTTCATGCCCACGCATTCGCGGGCGTAATCGCTCATCATGGAGGGATGCCACGGCGGATCCCAGACGATCTCGACTTCCGCCTCCTCGACCGCTTCGAGGTTGCGCAAGGCGTTCTTCACGCCCCAGGCGATGCTCTCGTGCATCGGGCAACCCCGCGTAGTGAGCGTCATTTGGACGGTGACCCTGGCGCCCTCGATGCAGGTGCCGTAAACCAGGCCCAGGTCCACGATGTTGCAGCCGATTTCCGGGTCAACGACCTGGCGGAGGGTTTGGAGGATCAAGGCTTCGTTCAGTTCCGGTGCGCTCATAGACTGGCGGCTGCCGCCCGCCGCAGGGTAAGGGGTTGGATTTGAGGGCGGATAAGGTGGCTGAGGATTTTGATGACGTTCAACGCAAGCGTTCCGAGGCCCAGCCCGAGCAGCAGGAGACCGCCTCTCACTGCCGCCGCGTTTCCCAGCACGATGGCGATGCTGGTGCCAGCCAGGCTCGCCACATACAACCAGTAGCCCGCGACCTGCAGGGCGGGCGAATAGAGATCGGCCAGCGAGGGAACTTTGCACAAGCCGATTTGCCGGCTGTAGCTGCCATACCAGACCAGGAATGGGAGGATTTTGTAGAACATGCCGATGATGGCGAAGGAAACCACGCCCATGAGCGCGAGGAATCCATATACATTCTCAAGCTGGCCGGTCAGGGCTGTGAGCGGCAATCCCGGCCACGACAGCCCGAGCGCGAGGATTGCCAGCGGCCCGAGCAGGCTCAGGGCGGTCAGAAAATAGCGCATGCCCCAGTCCAGCGTGGCGCGCTTGCGCGCGCGGAGAATGGCCAGCAACTCGATGCCGAAGCACGCCAGGCCGGCCACGACCACCAGGGCAAAGGCCATCTTGAGGGGGTGGCGAAGCAGGACGGCAACGAAAGAACCGAGCAGGCCCACGTTGAGCAGGAGCACGGAGGCTCCAGCCCGGCGGGGGCTCTGGATCTCACTCAGCGTGAACATTGGCACGAGCTTGTAGGAGATGCCCACGATGAGCATCACGAACACGCCCAACGCGCCCAGGTGCGCGTGCGCATGCATGGCGCTGATCTGATCGAAGCGCGCGACCAAGGCGGCCACGGCTTTCAGTCCGACCAGGAGCGTCCCAAACGGGTTGCCGGGCGCCAGCGCCGCGGCGGAGTCGTAGCTGCACTTGCCCACGGCGATGGTCAGCCCCGCACATACCGCCAGCGACAGCCAGCCCAGCGCGGACGCGATGGCGGCGGCAACGACATTCCAGCGCGGCACGCGGAGCAGGGTCCGCGCGATGTTGTAAACGAAGAGGCCCACGCCCACGGTCAGCACACAGCCAAAATGCCCGACCTGTTTCATGTTCCAGGCCCAGAACATCCAGACCATGCCGGCGAACCCGACCAGGTGCAGGGCGAATTGCCAGGCGGCGAGCCTCTCGCTGTGGAGCCTGGTCTCCAGCGCGACCGGCACGAGCTGGTACATGGCGCCCATAACGACGGTGCAAATCCAGCCCAGCACGAACAGGTGCGTGACGGCAATTACGTACTGGTTGTAGTGGTAAGTCGCCAGCATCTCCGGCCGCAACACGAGCAGGACCACCCCGGTGAACAGGGCCAGCAACCCGGCCGCCAGGAAGCGCAAGGGAAGGGCGATGGATGGCGCGTTGAGGCTGGAGACGGAAGTCGTGCCCGGCGAGGACACAGCGCGCGGGATCATGGTCTTAACGGCGTCGGACATGGGTGATGAAACTTCCATCGGCCTGTTCTTCCGTCTCGCCCACAAAGCCGCGTTCCTCCAGGTGAGCGTAAAGGTGCATCGGCCGCCGGTCTGTGCGCGCACGCAGCGCGGCGCCCTCGGGTAACGACGCCAGCGCCTCCAGAATTGTAACCAGCGGTTGGGGCGGCTCCAGCCCGCGGGCGTCAACTTCGACGACGGGCGGGCCCGTGCAGGAACGGGGATGCGAGCGTGCGGTACCGGGGTTTGGCTTGGCGGGCCCACTGCCACCGCGCGTGAATAGCACTTCACAGTCGCCACCGGGTGTGGCTTTGGACTGATGGGAAAATCCCTGCCGGGCCAGGACCGCATACAAGGGCACGGGTTCGAACGGCGCAACCAACATGAACTGCTCGTTGCCTTTGAGGCCAGCGACCGCCCGCATAATCCTCTCAAATGGCTCCCGGCCACTGCGGATGTCTTCCCGGACATCCAGGGTGACGATGCGTTGGTTCATCGGTGATTGGCCGGCGCTGGATTGCTTCAGGCCGGCTTGAAGAGTGTCAGCAGCATCGAAAACTGTTTGGTCGCTTTGACCGCGTGTGGCACGTTCGGCGGCATGTGCAGGAAGTCGCCGGGCTTGAGTTGGTGCGGCTTGCCGGCCAGCGAGAACTCGCATTCGCCGGATAACACCTGGATCAAGGCTTGCTGGGTGGAGGTATGTTCGGTCAGTTCCTGGCCCTCAGCGAATCCAAACAGCACGACCCGCACGGTGGGCGTCCGCAGCAGGGTGCGGCTGACAATGCCGTTGGGGGCAAACTGTGTTTCCTGCACCAGCGAAATGATCTTTTCGCTCTTGGCATCCAATAATGGTTGCTCACTCATGCCGGCAACCTAAGCCAGCTCAGGAAGCCGTGTTTTGATTCAAATCAAAGAAAGCAGGATTTCGGCGGGGGACTGGTTTTGGCGGGTGTTGCCGGGCGGAGACTCATTGCCACAGCCGCAGGGAACAGAGCCTCCATGCACCGACTGCTGCGCGGTCGCTGGCTTCGCAGCCAGCGCGGTGTTGCTTCGGATCACCTTTCCAACCGCGCGGAGGCCGGGTTTACTGGAACCAATGACTCTGCGCCAATCACCGCGTTTCAACTGCCAACAACTGGCGATACTCTTCGTATTCAGCGCATCGGCGGCGCCGAGGTAACACCGAGCCGCAGCGGCGGGAGAAACCGGGTTGCCAGCTTCTCGGTCAGATTGAAGATGACAAAGCCATCGGCGCCGAGTTCGCGCGACAATTGGATTTGCGCGGCAAGTTGCTCCGGGCCGGAAAGTTCGTGGGCGCCGATGCCCGCGTAGCAGGGGATCTTGTGGCTGACCGCCGCGACCTGTTCGCGGACCCACCTGGAGAAAGCGACATCCTCGCCCTCGTAGTTCATCGGACAGACAAAGTCCAGGTAACCGGCGTCAACCCAGGCTTTTGCGTCCTGTCCCACCACTCTGCGGGCGCTTTCCCAGTTGCCAAAGACCGCCGCGGAGACCTTTATCCCCGGCTTCAGCTGGTGGGCCTCCTGGCTCACCGCGCGCACCAGCCGTGTGACTTGTTCGCGCCGCCAGTCCCCAAACGGCTGGGCAGACTTTCCGGCCAGCACGTCTTCGGGCCACCTCTCGACCTTGCTGCCCGCAGCTTGCTCGAAACGCTCGCGGCAACCCTCGCAATAGCAGGCATCGGCATTCGGGTAGCGGATGTAATCGAAGTGGATGCCGTCCACGTCGTACTGGCGTGCAAGCTCGAGCATGGAATCGCGCTCCAGGGCGAAGTTCTCCGGGTGTGAAGGACAAAGCCATGTAACCTCTCCGCCTTTTCGGTCCTTTTGTGTGCGGCCGGCAGCGCGCAGCTTCGCGACGAATTCGGATGGGGCACGCAGCAGGTTGTGGTTGACCTTCCAGACATGCATCTCAACGCCGTACTTGCGGCAGGCTTTGAGGCATTCGGCCACTTGATCGCCCTCCTCGGCGACCTTCGGGCTCACCGGGAGAACTTTGCTGGGATAATAAGCCACACCGGCCCACACAAGGTTCGGGATGATGGCGTTGAATCCGTTGGTCTTGAGCACGGCGATCGTCCTGTCCCAGCCCCAGCCCTCGATCCCAAAGGCCGAGTGGATCCAGGTGGCACGAAACTCCCCCGGCTTGGACGTTTGTGCGCGGAAGAAGGCCTCCTGCTCAGCCGGGCTCCTGGCTGGAGCAGCACTTGCTTTCACCAGCCGCACACCGGCGGCCTCACCCCAATTCAGCCTGAGGGCGCCGTCATTCTCGCGTTTGCGCAGCCTGGTCTCGCGCCAGACCGAACCGTCCTCACGCAATAGCAGTGCTTTCCATGAGCCTTCGGGGAGCCGCAAGCACACCGGCTCCGACGCCGGGCCGTCCTTCCGGATTTCGATGGCCTCGCGGGTGGCCCGCAGGCGCAAGACCAGGTTCTGGAAGCGAACCCGATCCACCGCGAGCTCCGGCCAGTCCGCGGGCAGCCGCGGGTCGAGCTTGAAGCCGTCGGCTCGCGGGGCGAAACCGAGAAAGCCGTTCAGCATGATCTGCGGGACCATTGCGCTTTCGAAGAACTCCATGTCCAGCCCGAGGCCGCCCGCCGTGCCGCCGCCTTGCAGTGAGCCTTCGCGCGACCCGTTGTAATACTTCCGATAGCCGCCGGCGGCCTGCACCTCGTCGAACCACGGCACGATTTCGCGCAGTCGCTGCCACGCGTTGTCCGGTCCGAGAACCCTGAGCCGCGCCATCAAGTCGTGGTAGGCGAATCCGAACACCGCGCCTCCATCCTGCACCTGGCCGCCCCACGGGATGCTCTCCGGACTGCTCCAGGCCCAGAAATACCAGTCCACGTTGCGCCTGGTTGTGGCGCGCGGCCCGAAACGCCAGTGGTAGATGTCTGTGCCTTGCGAGGTGTCGCCCGCCACCACGCGGTCACCGTTAATCCAGCTCAGGATGGCGCTCGCATGCCGCGGCATGGCGAAGTCGTAGTAGATTGCCTCCAGGTTGAGAAACGTGAACCCGTAATCGTGCGTCTTGCCATCGGCATCCACACACGCATTGAAGCGTTGGGTCTCGGGGTTCCAGAACACGCGGTTGCCTTCGGTTTTCACCTCCGCCGCATGGCGCTCCAGCATTGCCGGGTCCAAACTCAACACGCCGCCGGGTATCTGCCATTCCGGGTGCGCCTCGATCTCGCGCTCGATGACCGCCATCACGCGGACCGCGTCGTAATATTGGATTGTCGCGTAGGTATCCAGCCCGCCGAACGGCAAGAGGTCCCAATAGTTGTTGCCAATGCCCTGACCGGTGTGAATGGTCTTGGCGCCGTCCGCGCCTCGCTCCAGACCGCTGCGGCCATCATGCCCCACCCAGTCGGTGTAAACGGCCTTGCGCTCCAGCGCGTGGTGCTCGGTCATGACGTGCCGCAAGGCAGTGCGCATGCGATTGATCTGCGCGCGCAGGAATTCCAAGTCGCGCGTCCACCAGAAGTATTTCGCGCAGCCGCGCACGAAGTTCTGACTGTTGATGTTGTGCCGGGTGTCGTATTGCGAGAAGAACGCCTGTATCGTGACGCTGCACGGCGCGGTGTTGCCCAGGCCGATGCGCAGTTGGGCGACTTCACCGGTCCACTGCGGGTGGCGATACATCGGGATCATCGTGCAGCTGATGCGGTCGCCTTTCACCGCCTCAAAGTACATCCGCCGGCCAAGACTGAAGTTGGTCGCCGAGGGGGTGGTCCATTCGACAAATGGCCGCACCGCGCCCCGGCCGTCGGTTTGCCAGCGGAGTTGGAGGAAAGGAACCTCGAACGTGTGACACTTCCACGGCGGCGCGGTCACCACCGCGGCGGCGTTGGTCGCCTCCAGGCGCCAACCATCGTCGTGCACGCCGGCGTCGCGCAGTCCGGTTAGCTTCCAGCCAGCGGGCTTGCTGAGGTCGTTTGGCCGCCAGCCCGGTCCTATGGTGTCCTTGAACGAGAAATGCCAACCGCAGCCGCGCCGGCCCTGGTTCCAGAAGGGAAATGGCCAGCCGAGCTGGTGGGCAATGCTGGCGTGCTGGTGCGTCGCCACGTAACCTTCCGGATCCACAATCCGCGCGCCGAGCGTCTCGGACCACGCCTGGCGCATGGCGTCAGCCTTGTTCTCCGTCGAAACAGCGGGCCACAGCGAGGCATCCGGGAGCCACTCATCCCAAAGCGTGGCCTTGGGACCCGCCCCCGGGTAATGCAGCCAGAACAGGTCGCGCAAGGAGGCCATCTCCTTCTCGTGGCCGGGCACCTGGAAGCGAGGGAAGTCATCCGGTGGAGCGGATTGGGCTGCCAAGCCTGACAGCAGCAGCATTATACAGGTTAGAATCACTGGTTGTTTGCGCCGGCTCATGATATGTAGCGGGCCTTAATACTCGAAGCCCGGACGCCGCGCACGGCAAAAATGTTCTCGCTGATCCTGATTGTCAAAACCGGCGTGGCTGCTACACTCTCGTTGACCGTGTGTATTTGGGCGCACCCTGTTTGGTGCGCCTTTTTTGGATCAACCACCTGCGAGGACATCGCATGGGCCGTTCCTATTGGTTTGAGTGCTTCAAGTGCGGTTACCGGGCCAGAGTCTCCGGGCGCGCCGACCGGGGCGTGAGCCTTTCCGTCCAGACCATCCTTTGCCGCGAGTGCCGGGAACTCTATGACGCCGTCACGCGGTTGAAGGTTCCGGCTGAAACCGCCGGCTGGGGGAACTTCGGCCGGTTGTCGAAGGCCAGGCTGCCAGGAGTGCGCCCGACACTCAGAACCCCACCGACCTTCCAAGCGGCTTTGAACCGGCTGCTCCCGGCCGAAGCGAAGCACTACCAATGGCTCAATTTCAAACCGCAGTGTCCCGTTTCGGCGGTTCACCGGGTTCGAGGCTGGAACGATCCGGACAAATGCCCCAAGTGCGGCAGCTTTCTGGAGAAGAGCGCGCTGCCGTATCGGGTCTGGGATTGAGACACAACCTCGGGAGCGTCGCCCCGGGTGGGGCGGGTGGCCGAAGGCTACTTCCGCGCGTAGTAAACGACCGCCGGCGGGAAATTGAGCAAGACCGGGACGGTGCGCAGGCTCTTAAACCGCGAGCGGATGCGCTTCCGGTCAATCAGCGAGTATTGGAACTGGATGTACCAGCCGCCCTGATTCAGCGCGCTGTTGACGGCGTCAATCAACGCCTGCGCCCGCTCACCACGGAGGTTCCCCAAGGGAATGCCCGAGATCACATATTCCGTTTTGTCCATTCCCCGCCGGTTCATTTCCGACAGGAGGTGGCCGGCGGAATCAGAAATCACTTCGACCCGGCCGTTGATGCCGGCGCGGTCCAGGTTGTCCCGCGTCTTGCGCGCCAGCATGGGGTTGATTTCGCAAGCCACTATGTGCGCTTTGGGGCAGCGGGCGGCCAGGCGGAGGGTCAAGGCGCCATTGCCGGCGCCCAACTCGATGATGCGCCCCGAATAAGCCGGCGACACCGGGGCAATCATCTTGCCGATGAGAAACCTCTGCGAGGGCACAATGGCGCCCGTCTGCCTGAACTTTATCAGGGCGGCGCCCATGAAGTGCAGGTAACTTGCCACTGTGTTATTCATCGAGACTCTGTAATCATCCGGACTAGGTTGGGGCATGGTCACCGAATGTTACCTCACGCCCAATTGGCCTTTTCTTCTCATTGCCTGCAGCGCCAGGTGTTGGCCAAGACCTGCCGCTCCAATCGCCCACTGGCGTACCAACGGATAAAAGCTAACACGCCTGCCAGGGCGTTTCCAACCACAATTTCACGGGAGACACGCCGGGGGGCGCAGTTTGCCATCGCTTTCACACTGCGGCGGGCAGCAGGCCGGCGTCCGCTACGGCTTCCAGGCAAAGGCCAAACGGTTCGATTCGTTGACCGCCCAGAGGTTCAAGGGCCAGACCGTGTTCCCATACCGGATGTAGCGCGCGCTGCCGTCCACATAGGCGAAGTTGGACCCGCCGGAGTATCTGCCCTTGCGCGTCACCGAATGGCACCCCTGCTCGACCTGATCCAGGTCATTGCCCACGCCCTCGCTCAGGTCCATGAAATAGTGCGTGGATCGGGGCGGGTTTTCGCCGGGCAGATTCTTCTTCTCGCCGAAGAGGAGTGTTTCCGACGGATGGATCACGGCGGTTTCCCTCATGGAACGGGCGGCATCCAACGCATCACTGAAGTAGTCGTTCCACCCGTTGATCAAGTAGCTGCGGTCGGCGCGATCAGCGGGCATCAGCGACGACCGGTCGGTCGGGGGCGGGCCGCGGAGGGCGTCGGTCGTGCAGACCAGCAGATTGGTGGTGCGGTAGTATTCCAGCAACTGCGTGGGCCAGCGCCAGCTATTCGTGCGCGGGGGGAACAGCCCGTCAAAATCGTCGGCATACAGCTTAACCGACAATCCCAATTGCTTGAGGTTGTTGACGCACTTGATGCGGTTGGCGGACTCTTTGGCCCGGGCGAGCGCCGGCAGGAGCATGCTGGCCAGAATGGCGATGATCGCAATGACCACCAGCAGCTCGATCAGCGTAAAGGCTGATGATTTGGCGGGGCGCACTTGCGCCCGCGGGTTTGCCCGGTTGCGGCTGGGGGCGTTCGAAATCCGGCGGTAAATGCCTCGATTCATGCTCTTGCTGCAGTTTGTATCTTAAGATTAGACTGACATTGTGCCTGATGCCGCCGGGGCTGCCGGTCGGCGCGTTGTGGTCGGATCCCGATTCATCCAACGTTCCGCTCGAATATCTTTGGCCGCGTCAGCGTCAACCCATCGCCCATATGACATGGAAACAATGGCTGCTGGTCGCGCTGGCCGTCGTGCTCGGCGGCGTCTCGCTTTATCTTAACCAAGACTGGTTTGCGAGCGAAGATATTCAAATTCATCATCGTTCACGGCCGGCGCGCGCCGGCATTCTGCGCCGCAGCAAGCCTCTGGTCCCGGCAGACACCGACCCGGTTTACTTCGCCTTCGAGCCGAGACTCAAGCTCACGTCTCTCAAAGTCATACCGGTTCATGAAATTGAGACCAACAAGTACCCTCATCCGATCTGGCACCTGGTTTCAGATTCCAACTCAGTTCCGGTATCCGAATGGTCTTACGGGACGACAATCCGGGGCATGCGGCCATCCGTAAAGGGCGCGACCCCCGATCCGCTGCGCCCGGGCGTTAAATACCGCCTCCTTCTCGAGACCAGCAAGACTAAAGTCGAGCACGACTTCACTCCCCAGCCCCGGACGCGGTAGATGCCGGGCCCTCCGGCCCAACCAGCCAGGACGCGCGCCACGCGTCAATGCGCAGACATACAACACTTCCCGTGCCAGTTGCCAGCGCCGCGTGAGGACACGCGGCCTGCAGGGCCAGGGCAGAACATGCTTTACCCGCCGGCGGGGCAGCCTCTACCCTTGCCGGCCAGAATGACGAGCAGCCACTGGCCCCGGGCGGCAATGAATGAGCCGGCCTCCACCATCAACCCCCATGGCTGACCCAGCGATCCCGCCGGCAGCCGCAGCGCCCACGAGTTTTCTGGGCAAGTTCACAATGCTCTTCCGCGCGGTACGCGAGCTATGGATTGTCTTTGCCATCGTCCTGCTGAGCAACCTGGCTTACCGGGTGGTGAATTTCACCTTGCGCCTGTGGCTCTCCTCGGACCTGGGGTTCAACGACGTCCAGGCCGGCATGGTGGTGCTCTTCTGGTCCGCCGGCTTAACGCTTTGCATCGTGCTGGTCGGTTCGCTGACCGATGCGCTCGGGTTACGCAAGACGTTCCTGCTGGGATTTGCGCTATGCATCATTTCGCGTGTGTTTGTCACGTTCTCCACGACCACGTGGGCCGCGCTGGGAATCGGCCTGACCTTGCTGGCGCTCGGGGAAGGCATGGGCGCGCCGGTGACCATTGCCGCCCTGCGGCGCTACACCACGACCGCGCAGCGCTCCATCGCGTTTTCCGTATTCTACGCCATCATGAACGCAGGGTTCCTCATCGGCGTTCTGATATTCGACGCCTTGCGCGCGGCGCTGGGGGAACACGGCAGCCTGACTTTGCCCGGGCTGGGCATCGAGCTTAGCACCTACCGCGCGACGCTGCTGGCCAGCTTGGCGCTTTCGGTCCCCAGCTTCCTGATCATTTACTTCTGGCTGCGCGAGGGGGTGGAGGCCACGGATCAGGGCGTCGTCATCACGCCGGAGCAGCCGAAGTATCCGGGCAAAAATGCCTTGCAGGTGCTCAAGCTCACTGTCGGGGATACCGCACGCGCTACGGTACGCATCTTCGCCGGGCTGTGGCGGCAAGCCGGCTTCTACAAGTTCCTGGCCTTCCTGACCCTGGCGGTGTTCATCAAGATGATCTTCGTACACATGGACTACACCTACCCGACTTTCGGCATCCGCGAACTTGGGGAAGGGGCGCCCGTGGGACATCTCTACGGGCTGAACAACATACTCATCGTCATCCTGGCGCCGTTGGTAGGTGTGCTGACGCAGCGCATACCCGCTTATCGCATGGTGATCTTTGGCAGTTTCATCGCTGCGTCGTCGGTCTTCATCATGGCAGTGCCGCCACAGTGGTTCCGGCCGCTTGCCGACGACTGGTGCGGCCATTACATCGCCCACGTCTGGCTGCGAGTCAATGGCCCGGTCAATCCCTATTACGTGATGATCTTCCTCTTCGTCCTGTTCCTCTCGATCGGCGAGGCCTTCTACTCGCCGCGGCTTTACGAATACACCGCGGCCATCGCTCCCAAGGGCCAGGAAGCCTCCTACATGGCCATGTCCTCCCTGCCGTTCTTCCTGGCGAAGATAGGCGTGGGGCCGCTCTCCGGGGTGCTGCTGGCTCAATTCTGCCCGGCGACGGGGCCCCGCCACTCGGAAACGCTCTGGCTGATCATCGGCCTGAGCACGATGATCGCGCCGGTGGGGTTGTTCGTGTTCCAGCGTTTCATCCGTGTGCACGAAGCCGGACGCGAGGACTGAAGTCGAACGCGGCGCCGAAATCCGCTTGAATGAAAGAGCTCAGGCAGTAGCTTCGGGGTAGAATGTACTGGAAATGCGCCCTGTTTGCTCTGCTCGCCCTCCTTGTAACAGCTCTCGCCGGCATGGCCCAACCCACTAACCAGATAGACCGATTGAAGGAGTTCAAGAAGCGCGCCGCCGCCTTCAAGTCCGTGATCACGCTGCCGCTATTCGAGACGACCAGCAACGCAATCCGCTTTGAGCTGCGTCAAACCATCGCCGTCGGCAACGCCGCCCTGGACCGCCTCGGGGCCCTCCAGCCCCGGGAGGTCAAGTTCGAGAACACGGTTCGGGCCCTGGACGACATCAACTACCAGGTCAGCCTGACCGCCGACCGTTTCGGGCTGATCAAGGAAACCAGCACAAGGGCCGCTTTGCGCAATGCGGCCACCGAGGCGCTCAAGGAACTCCAGGAATGGACCGTCGGCCTGGACTATCGCGAGGATGTCTACCGAGCCATCAAAGCCTACGCCGACCGCAAGCCGAGGCTGAAGGTCGAGGAGGCGAAGCTGCTCGCCGAAACCATGCGCGATTACCGCCGCGCCGGCCTGGACCTGCCCAAGCCCGAGCGCGACGAGGTCGAGCGTCTGCGCAAGAGCCTGACGCGCCTGATGACCGACTTCGAGTCCAACATCAACAAGGCGAGGAAGACGGTGAAGTTCACCCGGGCCGAGCTGGAAGGCGTGCCCGACAGTTTCCTGGCGCAGGCGAAGAGCGGCGATGACGAATACACCGTCAAGGTGAACGTCACCTGGCACTACCAGAGCGTGATGGAAAACGCCCGCCGCGAGGCCACCCGCAAGCGGCTGCTGCTGTCGCGCGACAACCTGGCCCGCACGGAAAACCTACCGCTGCTGGAGAAGATCCTGCCGCTGCGCGATGACATCGCGCGCAAGCTCGGCTACCCGTCCTGGGCCGACTACCAAACCGAAATCAAGATGGCCCGCAACGCGGCGGCGGTGGTTGACTTCCTGGAGAAGCTCAAGACCGGCCTGCAGCCGAAGTTCGACGCCGAGCTGGCCGAGTTCCGCCGGATTAAGGCCAGGGAAACCGGCGATCCCAACGCGCAGGTCCACATCTGGGACTGGCGCTATTTGAATAACCAGCTCAAGAAAGAGAAGTACAACGTGGACGCGGAGCAGTTGCGCGTGTTCTTCCCCTACGAGCGCGTCCTCGACGGCATGTTCAAGATCTACCAGACCATTTTCGGGCTGAAGTTCGACCCGGTCCAGCCGCCCTACAAGTGGGTTGACGACCTGCAGCTCTACGCCGTTTCGGACGCGCAGACCGGCGAGCCGCTCGGGGTGTTCTATCTCGATATGTTCCCGCGCGAGGGCAAATACAATCACTTCGCACACTTCCGTCTCGTCCAGGGCAAGCTCCTCGCCAGCGGAAAGTACCAGCGCCCGACGGTCGCCCTCATCTGCAATTTCCCCTCGCCCACCAAAGACAAGCCCTCGCTGCTGTCGCACAGCGACGTCGAGACGATCTTCCACGAGTTCGGCCACGCCATGCATTCCATGATGACGCGCGCGAGCTACGCCCGCTTCGCCGGCACCAGCGTCCCGGGCGATTTTGTCGAGGCGCCCTCCCAGATGCTGGAGAACTGGGTCTGGGACAAGAAGGTGCTGGACAGCTTCGCGGCCGACTACCGCGACCCTTCCAGGAAGATCCCCGCCGACATCCTGGCCCAGCTCAAGGCCGCCAAGCTCGCCACCGAAGGCACCCGTTACCGCCGCCAGCTCGCGTTCGGCCTGACGGATATGGCCCTGCACACGCAAATCCACACCAGCAACGCCACCAATGCGCTGCCGCTGTCGAACAAGGTCCTGGGCGAGGTGTTTCTGCCGATGGCGCCGAAGACCGCGTTTGTCGCCTATTTCGGGCACCTGATGGGCTATGACGCCGGTTACTACGGCTACGCGTGGGCTGATGCCATCGCGGCGGACATGGCCACGGTCTTCGAGCGCTCTCCCAACGGTTACTTCGACTCCGCCGCCGGCCGCCGGCTGCGCGACGAGATCTACGCTCCGGGCGACTCCCGCGATGCGAACGTCTCGATCGAGGAGTTCCTGGGCCGCCCGCGCTCGCTGGAGCCCTTCCTGCGCAAGCTCGGCATCGAGAAGTAGTAAGACTACGGGCGCTCCCGCATCACGGCCGCGAACCGCAGGCCCCGCGTGCTGATCCGCAGCTCGCGGAAGCGAAATTCCTCCATCAGAGCGTGATAAATGACCACGCCCATGAGAATGACGTCCGCCCGGTTCTTCGGCAGGCCAACGATCTTCTTGCGCTCCTCCAGCGGCACTCCCCACAGCCGCTCCGTATGCCACGCCACCCGCTCCACACTCAGCCTGGCCGCCTCCAGCCGCGCGCGGTCAAACACCACGAGTTCGGCTTCCATGCAGCCCAGAATGCTCGCCGTCCCGCCCACGCCGACCAGTTGCACGCCTCCTTGCGCCTGCGCCGCAGCCGGCGCAAAGAGGTTCAAGCCTTCCATCAGCTTTGGCCGCATTTCCCTTTGAACGAACTCCTTCAGCCATTGGCGGCACGCAGCTAGTTCCGCCGGTTTGGGCGGATCGCCGCACGGGAAGGTTTCCATGAGCCGCACCGTTCCCAGCGGGAAGCTGTGGCCGCCCATTCGCCGCCCATCCCGCCCGAAAACGCATTGAGTGCTGCCGCCGCCGGCATCCAGCACCAGCAAGGGCAGCTTCGCCAGCTCCGGGTTGGTCGTTACACCCTGAAATCCCCAATCCGCCTCCTGCTCACCCGAGATGACCTCGACTTTCACACCGGCAGCCTTTTCGATGGCTGTGGTCAGCTCGTGACGGTTGGTCGCATCCCGCGCCGCGCTGGTGGCGAAGACAAGCACCGAAGCCGCCTGCAGTTCCCGGGCCCTGGCGGCGTACCCTGCCACCGCCCGGGCGGTCGCATCCATCGCCTCGGGGCGCAGGCGATGCGTCTGGTAAAACCCCTGGCCCAGCCGCGTCTGGTGGCTCTGTTCGCACACGGGCTGCACCTCGCCTCCCGCCACGTCGGCCACCAGCAGCTTCACCGAGTTGGTGCCCACGTCAATGACCGCGCGGCGGATAGGTTGGCTAAGAGCCGCAGTCGCCAGGAGCATGCTATCCATTCGGTGGACTGTAGCCAACGGCAACCGCAAAGGCAACGGCTGCGCAAGGCCTCAGTCCTGGGTGGGGCCGCCTGTTCGGATTAATGTGCATGGGTAATTACTGGCTACCCACCCTCCCCGGGCATTGGGGACTCCTGACGAGGATATTGAAGGCAGAGTCGGCGAGGCAGGTGAGGTAGTCTGCCGAAAGCCAGCGTGTGGGCAGCCCTAAAATGAACTAAACTATGCTTTGACCCGTTTCGCGGCTCGTGGCGCTGTCCGGCATGTTGACATTCATTCCTCGCTCGCCGAGTATTCCCTGGCCTGGCTGCCCGCTTGGGACTGCCGGCCGATCTGGCGCTGACTATGCCCTGCCGAAGTATGAAAATGCCGCGAATTGCCCTCACCCTGCTCGTCTCGGTTCTCCTTGCCGCCCCCCTCCGGGCTGCGGCGCCGTTGCCGGTAACGGCGTCCGAGGCGGAGGCGTGGCTTCGCCACACGATCCCGTTGCCCAGGCAGATTGAGATCAAGTCGAAGGTAATCCTGCCCGCCGCCGACATCCGTATCGTCGAGCCGGCCGACGCCAGCCCTGTGGCCAGGCAGGCGGTGAAGGAATTGCGCGAACGCCTTTCGGCAGAGGCGAAAGCGGGTCAAAAGGTGGACGCGGGCTTCAGCCTGATGCTGCAGCTCGGAGGCCCGGAGGCGGCTGAGTTGAAGGCGCTCAAGAACGCTGATCAGGCCTGCCGGATCATTCCGGACGAGGCCGGAATGTCGCTCCGGCTGGTCGCGCTCACACCGCGGGGGCTCTATTACGCGGCCAAGACGATGCAGCAGTTGCTCAAGGCGCGCGCCGACGGCCGGATCGAGATCCCGCTGGCACGCGTCACCGACTGGCCCGACATGGAGAAGCGGGGGCTCTGGGGCTCGGATTGCCACGACCACTTGCGCTGGCTGGCGGACCGCAAGATGAACATCGTGGAGCAGATTTCGGACATTGGGGTGAATGCGCAAGGCAAGCCCTACGCACGGCTCAAACAAGGGCGCGAGCCGATGGTCGAGGACGGGCCGCGCTACGGCATCGAGCCCGTGCCGGTGGTCCTTCACCTGGAACAGCTCTCGGCCAAGGGAATCTTCCAGGCTTATCCGCAGCTAAAGTCGCAGGGCGGCCAGGAGGGCGCCATCTGCTACTCGAAGCCGGAGTTCGCGGGGATTCTGGCGGAGTGGCTCGTACAACTCGGCGGCCTGCCGGGAGTGGGCGAAGTGGACGTGTGGCTGGCGGAGAACATGCACGACCAGGGGGGCTGCCAGTGCGCCGCATGCGCCAGGGAGGACCGCAGCGTGCTCGAGACGCGGACGGTGGTGGCGGCCTGGAAGAAGGCCCGGGAGAAGCTGCCCACACTGGCCATATTCGTGCTGACCAGCGAGGAAACCGAGAAGAGCAATCCGCGCATCCTGCAGGAGCTGCCGCCGGAAGTGAAGCTGTGGTACTACCACAGCCTGCTGACCTACAACAGCTCCGAGGCCCCGATGCTGCGGAGGTACTTGGAGGAGGCCGCACAGGGCGGGCGCTGGATCGGGGTCTGCCCAAACCTGACGGCTTTTGTCAACTTCACCCACCCGTTCACCGGGGCGGGCTTCGTGCACTACAGGATGAATGAGTTTGTGAACAAGGGGATGTCGGGGCTGATCGGATACGCCACCCCGCTGGTGCATTACTCGGTCTTCAACGTGGAGGCGGCGGCGGAGTGGAGCTGGAACGCCAGGGGCCGGACGCCGCGCGAGTTCGCGCTCTCCTGGGCGGTGCGGCGGGGAATGAAGGATCCCGGGAAGTTTGCGGACTGGTCGCAAGCGCTCGGGCCGGTGGCGTGGGACGTTTACGGTTCGGACTGGCCGAGCGGCGAGATGCGGAGCACGCCGCCGCCCGTCGCGGACCGGCTGCGCAAGGGTGAGTTCCGCGGGCTGGGCTCAAACCTCTGGGGCGTGTACCGCTCGCCGTGGGGGGACATCAAGACCGTCGAGCAGCTCAACAACGATGTCGCCCAGGCGGATCGGGCGGTGGCGCTCGCCCGCGAGTTGGGGGACGAAGGAATTACACAGGAGAGTCTTGTGGTGCAGGGCTACATCCGATCGCTCAAGGCGCTCTACGAACTGCGCGAGATCATCAAGCGCACGGGTCAAGTGCCGCCGGACCGGCGTGAGGATGCCAAACGACACTTCCGGATGTATGCCGACAGCCTGAGGCAAACCGCGGCGGCGCTGCCCAAGTGGGAGGCAACGGTCCGACGGCACGGCGACGAGGGCAATCTCACCGGCAAACCGGTCAAGGTGATCACGGGGGCGCTGGAGCAGATGCGGCAGTTGCATACCGACCTGGGACTGTGAGCGGACAGCCGGCTGCCGGCAACGGAACGTCGCAACGCCTCCAAGGACCTGCGTCGCGCGGCCCTCAGTTGGCGGTGGTCGTTGCCCGGTAGGTGATTATGCGCGCCGAGGGCTGGCCGGGGGCGGCGATCAGGAGACCGTGCTCAAGCAGTTCGCGGCCGCCCAGTTCCCGGGCGGCGGCGGGATCGTCGAGGTCGGCCACCACGTAGCTGGCCAGGGGATCGAGGTTGCGGAGCTGGAGGCGGGCGGACTCGTAGTTGCTGCCGGCGCGGCGGAACACCTGGACCATGCCCCAGCGCTGTTCCGGCAGGTCGAATTGCCAGGCCAGCCAGAGCTCCTCGCTTAACTGGTAGGAGGTCAATGGGTAGAAGTCGCCCAACATGCAGTCGGCGACCTGCCGCCACTGCTCCGACAGCCGCCGGATCAGGGGCCAATCTATGCCGGGCTTGCGGACGTCAGCGCAGAGGGCGAAGGCCGGCGACAGGTAGCTGCGCACCGAATACACAAAGTCGCGGTCGGTGTAGTAGGCGCCATGTCCGTAGTAAGGAATCCAGGAGGAGAGACCGTAGGTATGACCCTGGTTGCCGGGGGCGAAGTCGGGGTTGCCGTCGAAGGCCTGGTAGTCGCTGCGCAACAGCGGCACGGCGCGGCGAAGCGTCTCCAAGTCGTTGCGCCGGCCGCCCGAGGCGCAACTGTCAATCAGCAGGCCCGGGTGCCGCCGCCGCAGCTCGTCCCAGTAGGCAAGGTAACCCTCGATGTGACGCATCTCGGCCAGGCCCTGGCGGTCGGGCGCATCCGCCGCGCGCCAGTAAGGCAGGGGATCAATGTTGAAATCCTGCCGGTAGAAATCAATGCCCTCGCGGGTGAGCATGGCGTCCACATGGTCGGTCAGCCAGCGGCGGGCGTCGGAGTTGCCCAGGTTCAGCAGCTTCTGTTCGCCGTCGCGGCCCAGCAACCAGGCGGGGTTGTTGGTGTAGAGGAATGTCCCGGGCGTCACCCGTTCCGGCTCGAACCAGACGATGAGCCCCGCGCCTTTCGAACGCGCCAGCTCGCTCACCGGCCGGAAGCCGCGCGGGTAGCGGATCGGATCGGGCATCCAGTTGCCGACCTGGGGCCAGTCGGCGCACGTGTACCAGCCTGCATCAATCCACCAGTAGTCGAGCTTCACACCGGCTTGCGCGAAGCCTGTGATGAATTGGCGTTCGCCCTCCTCACTGGTCCTGATGCCGGGGAAGAACCCGCCGCTGCACGAGCTGAGGATGGGCGGCGGCGGCTTGCCGTCGCGCGTGCGCGGCAAGTTATGAGCGAGCATCCAGCGCCGCCACACGTTCTGCGCCCGCACGCGGTCGCCTTGCCAGAACTGGAGCGCGATCAACGGCGAGCGCGCCTCTTCCCCCGGATGCAGCTTGAACCGCGTCAGCTCCTGCCCGCCGCGCATTTGCAGCCCGTCGTCGGCGTCGCGGGTGAATCGGGCGTTCCACTGGCCGGGCCAGCCAATCACGACGATGAGCCCCTCGCCGGGCCATTCGAGGTTGAAGCAGGGAAAGCCAACGCTGGTGGGGCGCCCGCCGGCGGGGGCGAACCGATGTTCGGACTTCGGCTCCAGGGTCAACCGGCGCGGCGCATAGCTGTTGGGGCTGCAATCATCCCCCGCGTGATGGTTGAGGACGTACTCACCCGAACCGGTCCGCCTCAGCGTGAGGTCCACCGCCTGGATGTCCGACAGGATCGGCGTGTCGGCGGGGCCGGTGTTCCTGAAATGCACCACCCACTCGACGGTGGGGAAGTCCCCATACTCGATCCCCACAAGGCGGACCTGCAGGCCGGTCGCGGGATCGGTCCACACTGCGGTTCGCTCCGTGCGCTGTGCGTCCAGCTTCCGTGCGCTCCGCTGGCAGGGCCAGGCCTTGAGCAGCTCGGCCGAGTTCCTGCCGTCATAGACAAAGGAGAACGGCGCATCGGTCGAATAAGCCGCCCGTTCACCCTCGCGCAGCGGGAGGTCGGCCAGCCAAAGCGTGCTGCCGTCCAGCAGCGTGACTTTCGCCTCGGCCCAATCCGCCTGATCGCAGGCGATGCCGTCCGGCGTCTCTTCGATCTGCAAGACGAACTCCGTTGCCCCGGCCAGTTTCACCGCGACGCGTTTGCCCGCCATGCCCTCCCGCATCATTCCCGAGCGGAACCGTTCTTCCCCGCGCACCTTCACCGAGAAATCCACGCTGCCGCGCCCGCCGCTGGTCTGGTCGTTGGTGTCCACCCCGGCAACGGCCTCGAAGAGTCCCCCCGCGCCGGGCAACAGGACGAGGATCTTGCTGGGCGCATGGCAAAAGAGGCCGCGCGTGAATTCCTTTTCCCCGAGGTGCAGCGGCCGGGCGCCGCGGGCGTTCTTCTGCACCGGGCCGTGGTTGGCCAGGACCACCAGGCCGGGCTCCGGCTTCTCCGGGGCCTGCGCTCCCGCGAGCTTTGCCGCCGCCCAGCGCCGCGCCTCGGCCAGCTCCGCCGGGCCGACCGCTGCTCCCGCCGTTTGCGCGCCGATTGCCAGCAGCGGACACAGCAACGCGGCGGCGGCCAGGCTCTTGCGCATGCTCATCCTTTCCGAGTTGCGCCCTCAGGGTTTTGCGGCCGGCTGCCTGGCGCCGCCGCAGCCGACGCGTACGCTGCCGCACATGCCGCCGAAGCGCGCGCGCTGAACTGATCCTGATAGGCAATCGTTTTTTGCGCGTCCGCATGTACCCAGCGCTGCGCGGGTGACGTCCTTGTATGCCTCGGCGTAGCCCTGCTCGTTGTCAACATCCCAGCCGAGGGATTTGAAGAGCGGGTCGAGGAATTCGCGGCGGAGCTGGGTTTCGTTGTAGTGGGGCGATTTGTAAGCGTCGCGGTTGCGGTCGAACCGCTGGACGAGGTCCAGGACTGCTGGTGGTGGTTGCGCCATCTGGGCGGGAAGTGTCTTTGGTGAAGGGGGAAAATTCAAGGTTTTTGGGGTGACCACGGATGGATAAAAACGACGTTGTCCCACCTTGGCCTTCATAATCCGGTTCTTGACGAGGCGGGGAAACTGCATTTTGCCGGCGCTAACCGTGCCTGCGTTTTCGTTGATTGCGATTCCAGATCGTTCGCCAGCCGCAACTGGTGAGACGATCCGTTCACTTCTCACTATTGACACTATGGCTGCGCCTCGGCATCAGAAGGGCATGGCGGCACGGAGCGGTTTACCGCAACGCTGATCGCTGGCGAGCCAGACATTCTTTAGGTGGTATTGAGGACTCCTGACGGGGAGGAAGGGGAAAACACGGAATTGAGCAAGGCCTCTGTCTTGGGCGGGGCCGCCTCGCCGAGGCGGCCAAACGGTGGCGCTTTCGGCGAGAGTGCCCTGCCGGACTGAGGGGTTGCGGATTTGAGTTGTTTTTGCGCAAGTATCTGCAGTTGCGCCACTTGTGACGGATTTGGCCTTTGGCAGCAGCGGGCGGCCGATCTTTCTCCGTAAGTGCAACAATGACAGTGGGTTACGTTACTTGTCGCCGCTGATGTCAAGGCTGTATCCACGGTGTGGATACGGTGTGGATACGGTGTGGATACGGTGAGACTCCCTTGCGGGCGGCGATCATCCCAGGGGCATCGGCAAAGAAAATCGCTTGGCATTGAGCCGGGCAGGCGGCTGGTCCCTTGACCGCAGGCCGGGGCGGGTTAAGGTGCACGTAGATTTTCGACCGCGCCTGAAGGCGGCGAAGCTCGGCTTCGTCGCTGTCGGACCAGGAACCGTGACCTTAACGCAGATGAGAGAGAGTTTGGGAGCGAGGCCGGCGGTGTGGCTGTGCGCCGCGCTGGTGGCGGCGGCTGTATCGGCTGCCGCTCCCATGGCTCCGGGCGCGGAGACGAACCGGCCGGGGCGTTCGGCTGGCAAGGTGAAGTCCGCTCCCGTTCCCGCCAGCAAGAGCGCCTCCCTGCCGGTCCTCCCGCGGCCTGCCGCGGCTCGGCGCGCGGACCTGCCCAGCGCCTTTGCCGCAGCCGTCCCGGCCTCGGTCGCCGAGCTGAGGTCCATCGAACGGCACATCAAGTCGCTGGCGGCGCGGTTGTCGCCGTCGGTGGTGGCAGTGGGGGTCGGGAGTGGCAACGGCAGCGGGGTGGTTATCTCGGCGGACGGCCTGGTGCTGAGCGCCGGGCATGTGTGCGGACGGCCCGGCCGCAGCGTGCGCTTTACGTTCCCGGACGGCAAGACGGCGCGGGGCAAGACGCTGGGCGTGGATGACGAGCGAGACACGGGCCTGATGAAGATCACCGACCGCGGTCCCTGGCCTCACGCGGAGCCGGGCGACTTGCAGCAAGCGCGCGCGGGCGACTGGGTGCTGGCATTGGGCCATCCCGGGGGATTCGACCCGAAGCGCTCGCTGGTCGTGCGGTCGGGGCGGGTCATTCGTTTGACGGGGGATGGGCTGCAAACGGATTGCACCATCAGCCCCGGCGACTCGGGCGGGCCACTGTTCGACATGCACGGCCGCGTGATTGGCATCCATAACGCCATCAGCACTTCGGTGGCGGAGAATTATCATGTGGCCATCACCGAGTTTTACGACACCTGGGAAGTCCTGGCCAAGGGGGCCGACTGAAGCCGAGGCGCAAGGCTCGCCCCGACTGCTTATGAATCTGCGGCCTGGTTCCCACCACGCGCTGGCGGCCATTGCGCTGGCGTGGCTGACGCAGCTTGGGCTGGCGCAGGAATTATCCACGTCCCGGCAGCTGCCGCGCGATCGCTACCGGAACGGAGAGGGGACGTTGCGCGCCTTCGCGCCGATCTCGGCCGCCACCCGCCATTCCATCGTCAAGTTCAACGTGGACGGGGCGACGGTGGCGCTGGGCGCCGTGGTGGATGCCAATGGGCTGGCGCTGACCAAGGCCAGCGAGCTCAAGCAGGGGAAGCTGACGTGCTGGCTTGCAACCGAGAAGGAGGTGGGGGCGGAGGTGATCGGCATTGATGAGGACGAAGACGTGGCGCTCGTGCGGGTGCGGGCCCGGGGCTTGAAGCCGATCTCGTGGACTGAGGGTGCGGTGGCCGTGGGACAATGGGCCATCACCCCCGGCATCTCCGAGACCCCTCACGCCGCCGGCATCGTCAGCGCGCTGCCGCGCCGGATACGGCCCCCGCGGGCGCTCATCGGCGTTCAGTTTGACTATGGCATCGTCGAGCCCAGGATTGATTTGATCCTGCCCGGACTCGGCGCCGAGAAGGCGGGCCTGCAACCGGCGGACTTGATTCTCGCCATCAACGGCATGGCCGTCACGAATCGCGAGCAGGTGGTGGAGACGCTGCGCGAGTTTCGCGAAGGCCAGACCGTGCGGCTGCGCGTGCAACGCGCGGAGCAGCAATTTGACTCGCAAGTGCGCATGATGGTGCCGCGGTCCGGCCAGCCCGGGGCAGAGCTCTATTATCAGCAACGGAACAGCCGGCTGGGCGGAGCTGTCAGCGAGCGGGCGGGAGGGTTTGAACTGGCGATCGAACACGACTCGGTGCTGCGTCCGTGGCTTTGCGGCGGACCGCTGGTGGATCTGGACGGCAAGGCCATCGGGCTGAACATTGCCCGCGCGGGACGGATCACCACCTACGCCTTACCAACCGCTCTCGTGAAGCGGGTGTACGAGCAACTCAAGCTCACGGCCAACGGAGCCGCCACGACCGGCAAGTGATACCCCTTCGCAGGAGACTCCGGCAGGAATCAATCGCAACCTCCCTCCCGCCTTCGGCAGGTTCAACCTCTCAAATGGGGTTGGTGCCAGGAGTATTCAGGCGCGTCTGGCCGCTGCCGCGCTCAAGGCGCGGATTGGGCGCGATAGAAGCGGCGGGGGAAGTTGGTTGCCTCGGAATCGGTGTAAACCTGAAGACCGTTGGTTAGCGTATTGGTGCTTAAAGGAATCCACCCTGACAAGTCAGTCGAGGCCAGGATGCTGAAGATCTGGTCGTGAGCACCGGTAACGGTGAACTGGAACTGGCCGTTCTCCAGGCGCAGGGGTGAAGAAAGCGCCAGCGCCTGGGGCAGGCTCAAGGCCAGGGACGCATTCGAGCTAAACACGCTGCCGGCCAGGTTGGTGACCATGACCGAGTAGTTGCCGGCGTCGGCGGGCTGGCTGTTGGTGCGGGTGAAACTGCTGGCGGTGGCTCCGGGCAGGTCGTCGCCTTCGAATCGCCATTGGTAGCTGAGCGGTTCGGTGCCGGCGGCAGTGACCGTGAATGTCGCGTTTGAACCTCGTGGAATGGTCAGGCTGACGGGATGGGTCAGAATCGCCGGGGGCACCAGCACGACCAGCGTGGCATTGGAACTGGGCGCTCCGCCAAAGGAGTTGCTGACGACGACGGAGTAATTTCCCGCATCGGCGGGCTGGACATTCGCGCGGGTGAAGCTGGAGCCGGTGGCGGCCGGAAGGTCAGCGCCGGCGAAACGCCATTGATACGTCAGCACAGGCGAGCCAGTGGCGATCACCGTGAAAGTGACATCATCGCCCTGGCTGACCGTCTGGCCCTGCGGGTGGGCGATAATCACCGGCGGGGCGTTCACGACGAGCGTCGCATCGGAGCTGACCACTGAGCCGGCGTCATTGGCAACGACAACCGAGTAGTCGCCGGCATCGGCCAATTGCACATCAGTCAGGTTGAGGCTACTGGCGGTCGCTCCGGGCAAGTTAGTGCCGGCCAGGCGCCACTGGTAGCTCAAAGGCGCGGTGCCGGTTGCGGTGACGGCGAAAGCAACGTTGGCACCGGCCATTACCGTCTGGCCTTGCGGCTGCGCGGTAATTATCGGCGGCACGCCGGCCACAATGCGCAGGGCGACACTGCCGTAATTGCCATTGTAGCCGTCCACGGCAATCTGGTAGGTGGCGCCGCTTGTCGCGGCGAAGGTCACGAGGCTGGTGACGCCGCCGTTCGGATCGTCGTCGTTGCTGGCGACCTCGGCCAGGGCCGAAAGCTCGGCGCCGGCATAGACGGCCAGCACGGTATCGAACACTGTGCCGGCGGTGGAAATGGTCACGGTGTCCGTGGTCGGGGCGGTCCACGACCACCAGATCGAGCGCCCCCCGTAGATTCCGGCGTGGTAGGGTTCATCCATTTGCCTGCCGCCGCCCGTGTTGTCGCCATTTGTCACCACCAGCGCGCCGGAGACCAGGATGCGCTTCTCGAAATCGTCGTTTGGCGGCGCCGGCGCGTCGTGCCACTGGGCAAAATGGTAGGAAGGCAAATCGCCAGCGCGGGTGAAGTTGCCCCCGAAATAGACATCCGTGCCGCCGACGGCCAGTGTGGCAACCGGCTGGTTGATTCCGCTGCCCAACGCGGTCCAATTGGCACCGTCCCACCGGGCGACGTTGGCGGCTTCGGTCGTGCCGGCCAGGGTGAATGAGCCGCCGACGAACAGGACCTGGCCTTGGACATCGAGCGCCGCCACCGAGGCATTGGTTTCCGCATTGTTCACGCCGCCGCCCAGCGCCGACCAGGCCATGCCGTCCCAGCGAGCCACGCCCGTCGCGCTTTCGCCCCCAGCCTCGGTGAAGTCGCCCCCGGCATACAGGCCGTTGCCGGCAACGGCGAGGGCATGAACCGCGTCGTCCATGCCCAGCCCAAGCTCCGACCAGTTGGCGCCATTCCAACGGGCGATGTTATTGACGGTTATGGTGCCATCGGCTGTGCTGAAGCTCCCGCCCACGAATAGATCGGGACTGCTGCCGGCCAAAGCGAACACCGGCCCGTCCAGGCCTTCGCCCAAGGCGTTCCAAGCCGCGCCGTCCCAACGGGCGATGTAGTGGACGGGGACGCCGCCGGCCATGGTGAAACTGCCTCCGGCATACACATCGGCATCCACGACGGCTATGGCCGTCACGGCATCGTCCATGCCCCCTCCGAGCGCCGACCAACTGCCGCCGTCCCACTTGGCGATGTTTGCCGCGCTTACACCGCCGGCGGTGCCAAACGATCCGCCGACATAAAGGTCGGTGCCGCTAATACAGAGAGCTGAAACCGGTCCGTCCACCCCCGCATCGAGCGCCGACCAGAAGCTGCCATTCCAGTGGGCGATGTTGTTGGCGGGATACTCACCGGCAACGGTGAAGAATCCGCCCACATAGACATCCACTCCACTGACGGCAACCTTCAGCACCGTGCCGAAAGGCACGTTGCCGCTGCCGGCTCCCAGAGCGGACCAGGTAAAGCCGTTCCACTGCGCCAGGTTGTTCGCGCTCAAGCCTCCGGCGGTGTCGAAATCGCCACCGACGTACAAGGTGGTGCTGTTGGTGGCCAAGGCATAGACACTGCCGCCGACGCCGGAGCTGAGCGGGGTCCAGGCGCTGCCGTTCCAGCGGGCGATGTTGCCGGCCGGGTAATTGCCGGCAGCGGTGAAGGCGCCGCCCACATACACGTTGTTGCCGCTCACCGCGATGGCGAAGACGAGTTCATCCACTCCGTTGCCAAGGGCGGACCAGGTGCTGCCGTTCCACACGGCAATGTTGGCCGCGGCGACACCGCCGGCGGTGGTGAAGCCGCCGCCAGCATAGACATTGGGGCCGCTGGCGCCGAGGGCCAGCACGGTGCCATCGGTGCCATCGCCAAGGGCGGACCAGGCGCTGCCGTCCCAACGGGCGATATTGGTCGCGGCAATGCCGCCAGCGGTGGTGAAGGAGCCTCCGGCGATCAAGTCGGTTCCGCTGACGACCAGTGCGGCCACACCAGCGCTGTTATCGGGGTTGGCGTCGCTGAGACCGTCGCCGAGGGCGGACCACGTTGACCCGTTCCAGACGGCAATGTTCGCAGCGCTGACGCCGTCGGCGTGGGTAAAGGACCCGCCGGCGTAAAGGCTGGTTCCGCGCACAGCCAGAGCGGCGACGGCGCCGGAGCCGTCGTCGTTGTCAACGCCCGACCCCAGAGCTGACCAATCTGCCCCATTCCAGCAGGCGATGTTCGTGGCGCTGATGCCGCCCGCGCCAGTGAACACGCCGCCCACATAGACATTTGTCCCGCTAACCGCGAGAGCCAGCACAAGTCCGCCCACCCCGTCGCCCAGCGCCTCCCAGGCCGTCCCGTTCCACCTGGCGACATTGGAGGCGCTGATGCCGCCCACGCTGCTGAAATCGCCACCGACGAAGAGGCTCGTGCCGCTGACGGCCAGCGCGTGAATGACTCCGTCCACCCCGGGTGGCGCCACGAACCGCCCGTCCCAGTTGTTATCGCCCTCGACCGCAGATTCGCGGGGGCCGCCGGCGAAGGCACCCGATGCGGAAGCTGGACTGGCGGTGGTTGACCTCACGAAGCGGGGCCCACTCCCGGGGGCGGCGACCATGGTCCAACCGCGGGCATCGAGGGTGCCGGAGAAGCCGCGGGTGAGGTCCAGTGTGCCATCCGGCGCGAGTTGGGATGCCAGGGGTGCGGACGTTTGGGCACTCACGGGCGCTGCAACCAGCGGCCTTTGGACCGCCGAGAGGAGCAGTAACAAGCCAATCGCGGAGGCAAAGTAATTCAGCATGTGTTGTGGCAAGGTTGTATAGCAGGGCGATCGTTCCGGGCCGCGACGGTCTGGGGACTGCCAAACCGCCGCCTGCCCGGCCGAGAAGATTGTGACAAAAGAACTGGGCCGAGTAAAATTCCGCAGCCGGCTCACCGCGGCCGGAAGCGATAGAACCGCTGCCCAGACGACTGCGCCGGGTCGTGGACGACAGCCACGCTGCCATCGCCAGCTACCGTCAGCAACGGCAGCCACTTTGGCTTGGTGAGCGAGTCGGTATACTCCACTTCGTATGTCTTTCCGGCTTCGGTCCCAAAGCTGAAGCTGAAGTTTCCGCCAACCATCCCAGCGTCGAGAAGCTCTGGCACTGGTGACGGCACGACGGTGCCGGCATCCACCAGAGACTCGGGCTGGGCCGTTTCTTCCGCCTGTTCGGCCGGGGATGTATAGACGGTCACGTTGAAGCTTCGCGTGTCACTCAAACCGCCCGCGTCGGTGACCCGCACTGTCACGGCGACAGTGTAGTTGGTCTTGGCGACGACCCGGAAGTTATCCACGTAAATCGTATTGGTGAGACTGGCGCTGGTGTCACCCTTCGTAACCGCCAGGCTTTCCAGCACGCCCCAGTCACCCGTGACGGTGCCGTCGCCACTGAAGTTCTCGCATGGGTCACCCTTCAGGTCGTAGGTCAGAGTTTGCCAGGAGTTCGCGCTGACAGCCTTGCCGCCCGGCGCGACGCTGGAGGTGCCGGGAACCGTCGCCCCGACCCATTCAATCGGGCCTGTGGCGCCACCGTTGGCGCCCACCGGCCCAGTCCCGCCCGTCTCGCGAACGCCCAGGGACACCTTCAGCGCGCGCGTGGAGTAGATGTCAAACCGCACGAGGTGGTTCAAGTCCACTGCGGGATTCGGCACCCCCGTGCCGTTGTAGGTGTTCAGACGCGCCCAGTTCGTGGTGGCGGAATTGACAAAGGCGAACAGGAACTTGCCCGCCTTGCCGCCGTGGCTGGGCGCATCGGTGACAACATCCATGTCGTTCGGCAAGTTCCGGAGGAAGTTAGCCGTGGTGGTGGAGTTTCGAGGCTCGTTGAAGCCGTATTGCGCGCCGACCGTGCCGGCCTCGAAGTTATTGAACGTGGTGCCGCCAATGGCGGGAGGCGTCCAACTGAACGCGCCCGCCGAGGAGACGGTCGCGCCGGAGGGGCCGCTCACCAGGCTGTAGGTCAGCGTGTTGGCCGGCAAGTCCGGATCGGTGGCGGACAGGTTGAAGCTCAGCGTCTGGCCATCGAGAGCGGTCTTGTCCGCAACGGACAATGCGGGAGCGAGGTTGACCTCGTTGACGGTGACGCTGAAGGTCTTCGTCCCGATCGCTGGGGGCGAGCCGTCGTCCGTGGCACGCACGGTGATGCTGTAAGTGCCGGGGCCTTGGGCCTCGGTCGGCGTCCACGCAAACACGCCGGTCGCCGAATCAACGCTCGCGCCCGCCGGCGCGCCGGCATCAAGACTCCAGGCAAAGGCGTCACCATCGGAGTCGGTGGCAGTGGCGGTGAAGGTCAGCGCCGCCAACTCATTGGCCGTCTTGTTGGCTATGGCGGCCACGATGGGCGCGTTGTTGACGTCGTTCACGGTCACGGTGAAGATTTGTGCCGCGCTCTTGGGCGGCTGACCTTCGTCGGTTACGCGCACGGTAATCGGATAAACGCCCGGGCCCTGCGCTTCGGAAGGCGTCCACGTGAAGGCGCCGGTGGCGGCGTTGATGCTTGCGCCTGCGGGCGCGCCGGCATCGAGGCTCCAGGCCAGCGTGTTGGCGGGCGCAACGATGAAGTTGTCGAGATAGACGTTATATGCCCCCAAGCCGCCGGCCGGCACAAAGGCCAACGCATCCAACACACCCTTGCCCGTCGTGGATTCGAGGATGCCATTGCCCGTAAAGCTGGTGACCGCCTCATCCGGGAGGCTGAAGACGACCGTCGTCCACGAGCCGGCGGCAATCGTGCGGCTCGGGTTCGGCGCGGTGCCGTTCAGGCTGGGCACCCCGACGAACTCAACTGTCCCGCTGACGCCGCCGTTGGCCCCGATGGCGGCCACGGTGCTGGTCTCGCGCAACGCCAGGCCCACCTTCAGCGCTTTGTCGGTGTACATATCGAACTTCAGCACGTGTCCTAAATAGAGAGTGGGGTTCGGCAGGTTCACCGCATTGTAGGTTGCCAGTCGCACCCACGGGTTGGTGGTGCCCGCCTTGAACGTCCACGACGCCCGGAGCACGTTGGCACCCGAGTGGCCGCTCGGGAAGCTGCTCACTACTTTGCAGTAGTTGGTCACGGTCTGATCCACGAAGGCACTGGTGCTGCCCGAGAAGTCCGGCTGCCGGAACATCACCGTCCCATCCACCGTCGGCGCGGTGTAGCTTTCGAACGTGGTCACGGTGACCGGAGACCAGGCGGATTCCGGATCGCTGGCGGCGGCGGTGAAGGTCAGGGCGGTCAGCTCATCCACCGTCTTGTTCGCGAGCGCGTTCAAGACCGGCGGCTGGTTGGGCGAGGTCACCAGCACGGTGAAGGTCTTCGTATCGCTCAAGGCCGGCGTGCCGTTGTCGGTCACCTTCACCGAGATGGTATTCGTACTCGGGGCCTGCGCGCTGGAGGGCGTCCAGGCGAAGGCGCCGGTGCCCGGGTCAATAGTTGCGCCGGAGGGCGCGCCAACCAGGCTGAAGGCCAGCGTGTTGGCGGGCAGGTCCGCATCGGTCGCCGCCGCTGTGAGGCTCAGCGTCGCCCCTTCCGCGATGGTTTTGTTGGCGATGGCTGCCAGCACAGGGGCTTCGTTCACCTCATTGACCACGATCGCAAAGGCTTTCGTGTCAGCCAATGGAGTGGCCGCGTCATCAGTGACTCGAACCGTGATCACGTTGGTGCCGGGCCCCTGGACTTCCGTCGGCGTCCAGGTGAACACGCCCGTGACCGGATCCAGGCTGGCTCCGGCGGGTGCGCCGCTGTCCAGGGTGTAAGCCAGCGAATTGGCGGGCAGGTCGGCATCCGCCGCCGCAAGCGAGAAAGTCAGCGCGCTCTTTTCGTTGGCGGTCTTATCGGCAATGGCCGGCAGGATCGGCGCTGCGTTCACTTCGTTCACAGTTACCGTGAACGTCTTGGCGTCGCTCATCTGCTTGCTGTTGGCGGCATCGGGGTTGTTATCCGTCACCCGCACGGTGATGGGATAAGCCGCCGGTCCTTGCGTCTCGGTGGGTGCCCAGGTGAACACACCGGTGGCCGGATCAATGCTTGCGCCCGCGGGTGCGTTCGAATCCAGGCTGAAGGTCTTGCTGTTGGCCGGCAGGTCCGCATCCGACGCCGCCGCGGTGAACGTCAGTGTGCCGTTCTCGTTGACGGTCTTGCTGGAGATGGGATTCAACGTCGGGGCGACGTTCACTTCATTAACCGCCACTGTGAACGTCCTGGTATCGCTCAGGTTGGGCAAAGCGTTGTCGGTAACCCGCACGGCGATGGTGTAGGTTCCCGGCCCCTGCGACTCGGTGGGGGTCCAGGCAAACGCGCCCGTACCGGCATTGATGGCCGCCCCGCCGGGCGCGCCGGGCTCGAGACTGTAGGTGAGCGAATCGCCGTCCGGATCGCTGCCAGAGGCGGTGAGGGTCAGCGCGGTCTTCTCGTTGACCGTCTTGTTGGCCAAAGCCGCCAGCACCGGCGGGTTGTTGACGTCGCTCACAACCACTACGACGCTCTTGGCATCGCTCATCAGGCCGTCGCTCACCCGAACCATGATGATGTTGGTGGTGTTGTTCTGCGCGGGCGTCGGCGTCCAGGTAAAGACGCCTGTCGCGGGGTCAATCGCCGCCCCCGCGGGCGCGCCGGGTTCGAGACTGAAGGTCAACGGATGCACCGGCAGGTCCGGATCAGCCGGGATGGCCGCGAACGTCAGAGTGCGGGTCGGGCGGACGCGCTTGTCAGGGATGGCCGCCAGCGTGGGTGGCGTATTGACTTCGCCCACGGTGATCGTGACCGCCTGGCTATCGTTCAGCGCGGGCGAGCCGTCGTCGGTGATGCGCACAGTGACGCTGTAGGTGCCTGGCCCTTGCGCTTCGTTTGGCGCCCAGGTGAAGACGCCGGTCTCTGGATCAATGACGGCTCCGGGCGGCGCCCCGGCATCCAGGCTGAAGGCGATCTGGTCGCCCGGAATGTCGGAATCCGTCGCACTGGCAGTGAAGCTCAGCAGGGCAAGCTCGCCAATCGCCTGGGCTGGGATTTCCGCCAGCACCGGCGCCGAATTCAGCTCGGCCACGGCCGCCGTAAAGGTCTTGGCATCGCTCTTGGCCGGCGAGCCGTTGTCTGTGACCCGCACCGTGATGGGATAATTGCCCGGGCCTTGCTCCTCGGTCGGTGTCCAGGTAAATGCGCCGGAGGCAGGATTGATGCTGGCCCCGTCCGGCGCACCGGCATCGAGACTGAAGGTCATGGTGAGGGCCGGGTTGGAATTGGACGCGGATGCGGTGAAGCTCAGCAGCGCGCCTTCATTGACCGACTTGTTCGGGATGGTCGTCAGGCGCGGGCCGTCGTAAATCTCATTGACGGTGACAGTGAATGCTTGCGTGTCCGTCTGCGCCGGAGAGCCATAGTCCGTGGCCTTAACGGTGATGGTGTAGGTGCCCGGACCCTGGGCCTCAGTTGGCGTCCAGGAGAACAGACCGGTTGTCGGGTCAATGGTGGCGCCGGTGGGCGCGCCGACCAGGCTGTAAGTAATGTTGTTCTCGCGCTCGTAAACGAAGTTATCGAGGTAGATCGTGTAGGCGCCCGTGCCCCCGGCGGGCACCAGCACGAGGTGTTCCAGCGCGCCTTTGCCGGTCACATCCTGAATGAAGCCGTCACCCGTGAAAGCGGTCACCGGCTCGAAAGGAATGTTAAAGCTGAGCGTCGTCCAGGTGGCGGCGGCGACGGAGCGTGTCGGGCTGGGGGTTCCGCTGGTGCTGCCGTTCACGCCAACCCACTCGATCGTGCCCGTGGTCCCGCCGTTGGCGCCAATGGCGGCGCTGGTCCCCGTCTCGCGAATGCCCAGACCCACTTTCAGGGCTTTGTCGGAGTAGATGTCGAACTTAAGCCTTTGGTTGATGCCGACAGTCGGGTTGGGGAGCGTTGCCGTGTTGTAGGTAGCCAGCCGCATCCAGGGATTGGGTTTGCTGGTCCCGAAGGTCCACTGCCCCTTGAGCATCTTGCTGGTGCGGCCCCCGCCGGAGGCTACGATTCTCGCATAGTTGGTCGCGGTCGTCAGAAACCCGCTGGTAGTCCCGGAGAAGCCGGGGTGGCGGAACATGATCGTTCCGTTGGCACTGTCTTCGTCATAGCTTTCGAAATTCGAGATGGTCACCGTCGAATCCGCCTCGTCGGCGTCGGTTGCCGAGGCGCTGAACTGGAGCAGGGATCCTTCATTGACGGTTCTGTTGGAGATGGCCGCCAGCACGGGCGCCACGTTTGCGGTCGTGGCGCTGTCCACCGCGGTATAGGCCGAGTTGCCCCACGTGTTGTAAGAGCACACACGGTAGTAATAGGTGGTCGAACCGCTCAGTCCGGTGTTGACGTAAGAAGTCACGTTGGCGCCCACCGTGGCGATCTGGGCGTAGGTTCCGCCGGAGGAGGTGGCTCGCTCGATCTTGAAGCCGGTTTCGTCGCTGGAGTTCTGGGTCCAGGTCAGGTTGATTTGGCTGGTTGAAACTGCCGTCGCCGCCAGGTTGCTGGGCGCGCCCGGCGGCAAGCCGTCGGTTTTGGCGCTGTCCGTGTTTGAGTAGCCTGAGTTGCCGACCGAATTATAGGCCCGCACCCGGTACCAGTAGGTCGTCAAGGCCTTCAGGCCGGTACTGGTATAGGACTTCACATTGGCGCCGACGGTGGCGATTTGGGTGAAGGGGCCGCCGGAGGCGGTGGCGCGTTCAATCTTGAAGCCGCTCTCGATGCCCGAATTGTCCGTCCAGGTGAGCTTGATCTGCGAGGCGTTCACCGTGGTGGCGGCCAGGCTGCTCGGGCCGGACGGAGTAGAGGAGGTGCCCTTGATCAGGTTCATGAAGTGCGTCCAGTTCCAGTACGGGCCGGGGTCGGTGTGGCTGTTGCAGTTGACGAAGCTGGAGCTGTAGCCCTGGTTGTACATCCATGAGCGCCAGGCGGAACTGGATTTCTGGCCATGGGCGATAATGTGATTGCGGTCCTTGGCAATGCCGAACCTCTCCGCCACGTGCTTGTGCAGCGCGGCGGAGGCCTTATACATGGTATCGGTGAACCACGCCGGGTTGCTGACAAAGCCCTCGTGCTCGGTGCCCACCGAATAGCTGTTCCAACAACGGGCGTGCCAGGCGTAATAGGATTCCCGCACTAACTGCGAAATCTCGCCCGCCGCCGCATCCGAGGAGGTATCCTTCCTGCCGTTGACCGTGTAATGGCAACTCGCCTGCACGCCACATTGCCGGAGATAAGAGGTGCCGGACAGGTAGTAGCCCTCCATGGAATGAATTATGATGAACCTGTGGCCGTAGCCCGAGGTGCTGTACTTGGAGCAACTGACCGGCCGCCAGATCGCGGGGCCGTAGTCTGTGCTGGCGTAAACAGCCCCCGCACTGCCCAGCGCGCCCGCAGCCAGCATCAACCGACCGAAGATGGCCGAGGGTCGTTGATCTGTGCCGATGATCAAGGATGGTTCAGTTTTCATAGAATGTTCTGTTCTGGCTGGTGTCGTTCTGACGGTTTTTTTGTTCAAGGGAAAAGCGGTAAGGCAAGCGGGTCATGCGCCCGTCTCCCAATGGGAAAAGCCGCTGCAAAAACTGTCGTGGATGCAAAACCAAGGCCCGCCCCCATTGTGTGCAAAGAGTATGGATGTCGAGACCATGGCACTCCCCTCATTCTCGCCGGACTGCAAGATTCGCCCGGCAATCCATCCACCGCTGATGAACTGAAGTGATCCGCAATGTGGCCGCATTCTAGCTGTAAGAGAGCATTGCCGTCAAACTTTTTGTTTCGCTTTTCTTGTTCAGCCAGACGCCTCTTACCACTGCCACTCTGTAGCGGCGGGCATCCTGCCGCCCGGACCGGTGTGCCCAGCCCAACCGGCGCCCATTCCGCCGGGCAGGATGCCTGCCGCTACCGATTGGTGGCGGGCCGCCGCGCCGAGGCGGCCAAACGGTGGCGCTTTCGGCGAAAGCGCCCTGCCAGACTGAGGGATTACAGACTGGTGTTTTAGCCGTTGAGTATCGCGGGCGTGTCGTTAGTCTCCTGTGAATGGTCCTTGGCCTCGTATTGTGCGGCTTGCCGGCCTGGCACCTGGAAGCAGAGCTGGAGGGCCATAACTACAGCCCCGCTGAGATGCGCGCGCGCTTCGGCCAACTGAATGCGCTGGATTCCAGACACGCCGCCGAGTTCATCATGACCCAAACCAATGCCGTGGATAGTAGGGCCCCAGTCTTGGGTGGGGCCGCCTCGCCAAAGCGGCCAAACGGTGGCGCCTTCGGCGAAAGGGTCCTACCAGACAGAGGGATTACTGTAAATTCACGAGTCCGCTTGTGGGGGTTGCAAGCGCAACCACTGGCAACGCATGTTCTTTTGGGAGGCCGCGCCCCTCAAGCCAGACCGCTCCGGGCGGCTGACGCGCACTCCCGCGGCCAACCCGGAGCGCGAAGCCACGAGAGCACGCGATGACTGGCAAGCAACGAGCACTCGCGGCTTTGCGGGGCCAGCGGGCCGATCGCGTGCCGGTGATTCCCATTGTCGGGCAGGCGGCTGCAAGCTTCTGCGGCGTTTCCATCCGCGAGCACGCGCACGACGCCCGCACGCTCGCCCGCTGCCAGGTCGAATGCGCGCGGCGATTCGGCTACGACGGGGTGTATATCGCCGCTGACACCTGGGTCAACGCGGAGGCGGCGGGATTTCCGCGCGTGGAACATCCAGCGGACGCCCCGGCCTGCGGGCATGGCACGTGGATCGAGTCCGAGGAGCAGATTGAGGCGCTGGAGCTGCCGGACCCGAAGCGATCCGGGCGCTGGCCGCTCATGGTTGAGGCGGTCCGGCACGCCGTCGCGATGGCCGGCGATGAGCTGCTGATCATCGGCAATTTTGACCAGTCGCCATTCGGCCTGGCCTGCCAGCTTCGCGGGATCAACCGTTTCCTGCTCGACATTGTGGAGAATCAGGAGCTGGCCCATCGGTTGCTGGATTACTGCACCCGGGCGGTGAGCCGATACGCGCTGGCCCTGGCCGAGGCGGGCGCTCATGTGCTCAACACCGGCGACTCCGCCGCCGGCGGCAGCCTGATCGGCGCGCGGGCCTATGCCGAGTTCGCCTTTCCCTACGAGCGGAAGGTATTCGCGGCCGTCCGCGCGCGTTTCGACACGCCCATAACGCTGCACATTTGCGGAGACACGAGCACCTGCATTGACCGCATGATCGAAACCGGCGCCACTGGCATCGAGATTGACCATGCGATGGACCTTCGGCGTGTGCGGCAGGTCTGCCGCGAGCGCGTGACCGCGATTGGCAACGTCAACCCGGTTGACACCCTTCTCGGCGGCACTCCCGATTCGGTCAGGGCCGCCTGCCGCGCCTGCCTCGAGGCCTTTGCCGGCTCGAATCGGTTCATCCTCGCCACCGGCTGCGCGATTTCGCCTTTGACCCCGCCGGCCAACTTGACGGCAATGGCGGAAGCGGCGCTGGAAGGGCTTGGTTAATCCTGCAGGCGCGAATAGTGGCTCGCGCTGCATTCGTGCTTGCTGATCCAGTTAGCGCCGACTGACGTCGGCGGCTACACAGTTCTTGAAGACGATGGGGGTCTTCGCTCCCCCCGCCCGCGCACCAACTCTGTACAGCACAAGGGCCGCCAGCGATGGCGGCCCTTGGCAGCTTAGAACAAACTAACAATCAGGCCGAACGACGGCGGGCGATCCACAGAAGCCCGACGCCACCGAGCAGGCTCAGAGCGAGAGTGGAGGGCTCAGGCACCGTGACAACGCTAAAGTTATCTGTAGCTGAACCGGCTGTAGTCGTGCTAACTGCCCCACCGATTACCGCGTAGGTTAGGCTATAGCTGTTAATGTTCCCAATGCTGCCTGCCAACACGGTATCCACGTAGAACTCCAATCTTGTCTTTCCAGCATTCAAAGGATCCGCCATTCCCAAGACCTGCATGTCGTGCCACGCCCCCGTGCCGCGAGGAGCGCCTGTCAGGGTAAACCAGCCCCCCCCTGCCGTCCCGGTGGTCACGGCGCCGTCGGCAAAAACCGCCCCGGTTATGGCTGAATAGCGTCCCATGTAATGACCAGCCGTACCGGTGTTATACACGCCAATCGCCAGCGCGGTCTCCAACCCGACTCCCCACGCGCCAGTGTAAGCGTAGAGGCCATTGAAATCGCGCGACCCTCCAGCATCAAAAAAGTCAAAACTCCAATTCAGCAGATTTGCCTGCACTCCCATGCCGGCAGATCTTCCTACACGTGACGCTGCTGTGGTAGTTTGCTTCACGACGTTTGGAGATGAGACCGCAGCCGGGGTGCCTGAACTGTCGAGCAGCATCTCGGTTCCCGAGAGGGCCTGATTCCAAACGGCTGTCAAAGCCGCCTGGTTAGCGTAAGAGTCAAAGTTGTCGATGAAGTCTGCTCGGACGGTGAGGGTTAGTGCCGCACTGATCGCCCCGACTGCCAGAAGAGTTTTGCTTTTCATAGTGGTAGTTAACAAAGTTGCCTGTGATAATTGTTCTGTCGCGCCTAGATTTGCGGATTTTGCACAAGCTGTCAACAGTTTTCTTAAACTTTTTTTTGGGGGGGGCTGTGTCACATTTCTGAGGGAAATGGCCTATTGCCAGGGGGGAGGCGGGCGTTTTTGCGATCCCAAACAACTTTGGAATGCTAACGCAGTCAGAGTTCGCGGCTACGCTCGGTTTCCAATCAAGAGGTTGGGCAACGTGGCCCTGCATCGCCACTGCCATTGCTACTACTGCCGCCTGCAAGTCACCCAAGGCCGGAGGGCCAGCTTGCAAGCGGCTTGGAGCCGCAATCCATCAATACAATCCCCAATTCCTGGACCGAGCAGCCGCCCCGGTGCGACAACGCTGTGACGCCCGTTATAGCCCGGTGTGGTTCCCATGGGGCCCGACCCCCATGGGAACCACACCGTAATCCCGCCGGATTGGCACCGTCCCATCGCCGTAGTCGGTTTGGGCGCGGGGCGGCTAAAGCCTGGGGAAGGGGCGGCAGTCGGGGGGGCGTGACCGGATACACCCGTCTTGCAGCGCAAGTCTCGAGTCCACCTGCCCGGGAAGACGAATCTAATCGATACTGGCCAGGTTGCGTTCTGTGCTATGGGCACGCTATACGTTTGTGGATTTGCGGCATCACGCACTGGGAAGATGCTTCAGCACCATTGCATCCCTCCACATACCAATCCCTCAAAGTCGCCCGGCAGTCAGCTTGCGGATGGCAGCCTCGATTTACGCCCGACTAATCGGTTCTGTCGGCATCGGCATTGATTAAAGGGGGGAGGATCACCTACGCTTGCCGGGGTGTTAATGAACTTTGACTGGAAGAGTCGCGTGCCGCTGCTCATTGGCTCGCTGCTGGTGCTGTTGACGCTTGCCGCTTATTGGCCGGCCCTCAACTGCGGTTTCATCAATTACGATGACCATCAGTATGTCGTCGGCAACCCCCGCGTTCATACCGGCTTGAGCCTCGAGAACTGCCGGTGGGCCTTCAACATCGGCTATGCGTCCAACTGGCACCCGCTGACCTGGCTGTCCCACATGGCGGATTGCCAGCTCTTTGGATTGGATCCGCGTGGGCATCATCTCATGAATCTGATCTTCCACCTGGCCAACACGCTTCTGCTGTTTGGCGTGTTGTGCCGGATGACCAGGGCGGTTTGGCCGAGTGCGATGGTGGCCGCTTTGTTCGCGTGGCATCCGGCCCACGTCGAATCGGTCGCCTGGGTGGCCGAGCGCAAGGATCTGCTGAGCACCTTCTTTTTCCTCCTCACACTTGGCGCCTACTACGCTTACGCGCAGCGATCCGCAGTCGGCGGTCCAAAGTCCAGGGTCTGGTATGGGACGGCCCTGTTGCTCTTCGTGCTCGGCCTGATGAGCAAGCCTATGCTCGTGACCCTGCCGTTCGTCCTGTTGCTGCTCGACTACTGGCCGCTGAATCGGTGCGCGCCGGCCGAGAAGGACCCGATGCATAAACCGTTCCTCCGGCTGCTTCCGGAGAAGCTCCCCTTCTTCGCGCTGGCCGCGGCTTCATGCGTGGTAACGCTGATCGCGCAGAAACGCGGGGGAGCGGTGGTGCCTATGGAAGTCATTTCCCTCGACGCGCGCGGATGGAATGCGGTGGTTTCCTACCTGCGCTACGTCGGCAAGCTGTTCTGGCCGCACGATTTGGCGGTGATTTATCCCTACGTTTACGGATGGCCCGGGTGGCTGATCGGGCTGGCGGTGGTCTTTTTGCTCGGGGCAAGCTGGCTGGCGATCTTGCTTCGGCGCTCAGCGCCCTATTTACCCGTCGGCTGGTTTTGGTTCCTGGGAGCGCTGGTACCCGTGATTGGGCTGGTTCAGGTGGGGGAGCAGGCGATGGCGGACCGCTATACCTACATTCCCTCTATCGGCCTGTTTATGGTGGTTTGCTGGGCCGTGCCTCAGTTGCCCGGTTCCTGGCCGCTGCGCAGGCCGGCCCTGGTGATGTGTGCCATGATGGCGCTGGCCGCGTGCGCCACGGCGACGCGCCTGCAGTTGCAGCACTGGCGAACTGGCGTCGCCCTGTTCGAGCATGCGCTTGCCGTAACGCAGAGGAATCCCATAGCTCATGCCACGCTGGGGCTCGCTCTGATGGATGAGGGAAAACTCGAAGATGCCGTCGCGCAGTATGAGGCCGCTCTGCAAATCAGCCCAAACTACTCGCTGGCTCATAACAACATGGGGGTGGCGCTGGCGCGCTTGGGGCGCTTTGACCAAGCAATAGTCCATTATCGGACCGCCCTCCAGTTCAACCCAAGGGACCCCGAAGCGCACTTCAATCTGGCCACCGCCTTCAACCCCAGCTATGTGGACACCTACACGCAGGAAGAGTATTCCGGCGATCACCGGACAGATGCCCAGCAAGCCCGGGAACACTACCAAACCGCGCTGGCTCTCAACCCTGGATTAACCAAAGCCTACGTCAACTGGGGGAACCTGGAGCTGGCGGTGGGAAATCCCCAATCGGCCATCCGCCACTACCAGGATGCGCTCCTAATCGACCCCCTCACCCCTCTGGCCCATCTCAACCTGGGGAATGCGCTGGCGAAAACGGGTGCGACCAACGAGGCCATTAGCGCCTACACGAGAGCCGTTGAAATTGAGCCGGGTGATGCTCTAACTCGGCTTCGTCTGGCGAATCTGCTGGCTAGCCAAGCCGAGTTTGAAAAAGCAATCCCGCATTATCAACAGGCAATCAGGCTCGACCCCGGCCACTTCGCAGCCTCCTCCAACCTGGGCAGCGCTCTGGCCAAGCTCGGGAGATATCAGGAAGCTGCGGCGTGCTTTGCCGAGGCCATCCGAATTCAGCCGGGCTACGCGGATGCGCACGTGAACATGGCAAAGCTGCTGGCAGAGCAGGGAGACCTGGACGGAGCGCTCAAGGGGTGCTTCGAGGCGCTACGGCTCCGGCCGAACAACCCGGAGCTTCACCGGCAGGCGGCGCTTTGGCTGTCGCAACAAGGCAAGCTGCAGGAGGCGGCCGGCCAGTTCGCCGCAGTGGCAAAGCTCACGCCTGCAGCGCCAGGCGCGCATTATGACCTTGGCGTGGCCCTGGTCAAACTCGGCAAGAGCGAGCAGGCCGTTAAGCACTTCAAAGAAGCGTTGCGCCTGAAGCCTTCCTGGGTGCAGGCCATAAATAACCTGGCGTGGATTCTGGCCACGCACGAGAAGGAGCAAGTCCGCAACGGACCGGAAGCCGTAAGTCTCGCCACCCGGGCTTGTGTGCTCAGCAGCTACAACGACGCGCGCGTGATGGGGACGTTAGCCGCGGCTTACGCCGAGGCGGGCCGGTTTCCCGAAGCGGTGGCGGCCGCCGAGCAAACTTGCGAACTGGCTCTGGCCGCGGGTGACCAGGGTCTCGCCGAGAAGACCCGGGCGCGCCTCAAGCTCTACCAGGCCGGCAGGTCCTGTCGCGAAACCGGCTCCCCCGCCGCCCAGTGAGCCGAGAGCGGGTGGCGGGGAAGCCTCCTCATGCTACACGCCGCCTGGCCTGCCGGAGCGCCACCAGACAGCCGCCGAGCGCGCACAGCAGAGTCGCCGACGGTTCCGGAACCGTCACGGAGATGCCGTCATACCACACATCTTCCCTGAAGGTTCCCGCGCCGTAGCCCATCGTGATCGTATCCCAGCTCCCGGCGGTGGCGCCTGTAATCGTCCGGCCCAGGACGTCGTCCACGTAAAAGTTGATGGTCGTTTCGTCGGCCAGTCGTTGGATGGTGAACTTGTGCCAGCCCACCGAGCGATCGGGCGCGCCTGGGGCGCTCAGGTTGAAGTAGCCGTTCGCCGAGCCGAAAGTGACGCGCCCCTGGTATTTCGTGGCGTCGTAAACGTCGCCGGGGAGCGTCACAGTCGTGTATTTGCCAATGGCCAAGAGTTGGGTCAGGGAGCCATCCGGAGTGGTGCCGCCGTTGGGCAGGCCCGTGCCGCTGTAGCTCAGCGCCTGCACGTGCCACCGGGAGTTTGAAAACCCAGTGTCGTAAATGTAGGCGGTGAACCAACTGGCACCCGAAACCTCCGGGCCGCCATTGTCCTCAAGCAGGTTGTGATGCATGCGATCCCCTTGCGAGTCGGCATAGGCACTGTAGATGCCCCCGGGAGGGTCGGCATTGGGGCCGACGGCTATCGTCATCGGGCCGCCGGTCGTGGCAGTCCAGTTGTTCAGCGTGCCGGACTCGAAGTCGTCGTGGAAGACGGACCTTTGTGCTGTGGCGCACTGTGTGCAGAGGACTACAGAGAATCCAATCTTCAGAAGTACGGTATGTTTCATAGTTTTCCAAAACCGTTTTGGAGGTGACCGTGGAAAGCTGGAAAGACCCCTGGCTTACGTCAATCAGAATGTCTCCTTTGAATTCTCTCCTTGGGGGGGCCATCACATAAGCTCATGTGAGGCCCCGGAGTTTCCCACAGGACGGTCCCTGGACGGCCGGGAGGCGGCAAAGGAGACGGCCTGCACGGGGAGGCCGGTTCGCCGCCAGGTCGGATTAGCGGACACGGGCAGGGTGCTTTGCTAGCCCCCGTGGGTATCGGGGACTCCTGATGAGCGAACCCCGCCGCACCCGACCCGTCAGATCACCGTCTTTCGGCTAGCGGGCTTCAGTTAATCTTGCAGCCGCGAACGTTAGCTCGCGCCAGATCGTCTCCTGCCCATCCAGTGTGCGCCGACTGACGTCGGCGGCTACGCCATTCCTGAATGCGCTCTAAAGCCGACGCCGGAAGATGTAAATGGCTTCCCGTTCCCGGTCGAAGTTCTCTATGGGCTTGAAGCTTCGCCAGAAGAGCTCCGGGCGGTAAACGCACATCCAGAACTGGTCCAGCGTCGCGACTTGCTGATACGAGAGGCTGGGGTTCCAACCGCGGATTGCGGTCATTGCCCGGCCTGCGAATGGGCCAAAGCCGACAATGAACTCCGGCGGCTCAGCCAGTTTGAAATGAATGGGCGCCAGGTTGGCGAACTGGCCCCGCGGCGGGCTGTCGAGCTGCCAGGCGTAGATCGGCTTGGGCGCGTGGAACATGAGCGGATACATCATGAAGGCGGGCTCAACGAGCACGGACTGGAACTCGCGCACATTCGCGTTGATCCAGGCGGCGGCGGCCATGAACGGATCACCGGGGGGGTGCCGCAGTTCGCCGGCATACGCCGCGAGGCTGGAGCGCAAACCACCCGGTAGCCAGGGACCGCCATGGAGCAGGTTCGTGCCGAAAGCGGCCAGGGCCAAGGGCAGCGCCAGCCAGCGCGCTTTGGCGGTCGCCGCCCGGATCGCCAGGACCCCGATGGCAATGCAGAGCGGGATGACGGGAGCGATATACCGGACGTCGGCCACCCGCGTGGATTCATCAACAGGCTGCGGCGAGAGCAAAGTTTCCAGAGCTACGAACGCCAGCAACCCCAGCGTCGCTCGCCGCAGCCATTCACCGCGAGGCAGCAAGGCCAGCACAGCCCCGGCCAGCAGCAGGAGGCCCACGCCGAATTCACACGTGTTCAAGTCCCGAAAGTTCCACCAGAACAACTTCAGCCGGTGGAGGGGGAGTGTGGTCGAATAGGCGGAACTGATACCGGTTTGGAAGGGATTCCATACGATGGCGATCATGCCGCAAATCAGTATTTGGGGGGCAAGCAGGACCAGCCAGTCGCTTGATTTCAGCGGCTGCCGTCGCCTGCCCCAGACCAGGTAGTCGAGCGCCAGGCATCCGTAGAGCACAACGTAGTTCAAGTAGTTCGCGGCAAACAAGACGCAAGACCACAACGCCAGCCACCAAAGGCTGGCCCGTCGGCCGTCCCGGCGAAGATAAAGGAAAGCAATTACCACGGAGGCCAGGATGGCCACGGCATAATACCGGCACTGTCTGGCGTAGAGGAACAAGGAGACGTTCCCGATCAGCGCCAGCGAGGCAGTTGTCCACGTCCACCAATCCGTGTCTGTTTTATACAACCACCACAATATCAGACTCACACACGCCAAGCCGCACAGGGCAAAGGGCAGCCGAGCCGCCCACGGCCCTTTGCCAAATAAGGCAAAGGACGCCGCCGTCAGGTAAGCCGGCAAGGGCGGTGTGGAGCGGTCGTGCAGGCCGCGCAAGCATAATCCGCCCCGATAAGCAGCCAGGTTGTGCCCCACCATCGCTGTCGTGTCACCCGTGGCGAGAATGCCCTCGGCGCTGAGCGCGGTCAGCGCCTCATCATCCCACAACGCGTAATGCCCCAGCCGAGCAAACAGCAGCAAGCCGGCGGCAGCCAGAACGACCGCCGACAGCACCGCGCGTGCGCCCCGCTCACTCACGGCCAGCTTGAGAACAGCCCAGTGCACCGGGCGAAGGGAAATCAGGACCTGAGCCTTGTCAAGCTGGAACCAAGGCGGCACCAGCCAGCCAGCCCAAGGCAGGCGAGTAACGAGAGCGCCGATACCCACCGCCCCAGCCGGAAGCCCGGCGGCGAGTATTCCAGGCGCAGCCGGTGGTGGCCGGCGGCCAGCGGAATCGCGCGCAGGCAGTAATTGGCCGGCATTACCTCGTAGGCGGCTTGGGCGCTGCCCGACAGTCCGCGCGCCCGCCAGCCCTTCGCGTAGGTGTCCGTGATGAGCAGCAGGCAGGGCGTTTTCGCCTCCGCTTCAATGGTCAAGTGGTCCGTGGAGGAATCCAGCAGCGTGACCGTGCCGGGATCGGCGGAAGGCTGGGGCTCGGGTCTCGGCGCGGCTTCGAGGATGACTTCTTCGCGGGGGTCGAAGGTGGCGTTGGTCAGAGCTGCGAAGAGGGCGTCCCGCTGCGAGATTACCCGGCATCGGGATATCAAATGCAACTGGGCCATGGCGTTGGTGGACGGATAGACGGCAGTCCTGTTCTGCTCCGGCACAAACGTGAAGCGGAGGCGCAGCATCGAGTACAGGCAGTGGCCGCGCGAGAAGGCAAGGTATTGGGACGCCTGGTTTGGATCCCGATCTTGCGTCAGCGCCATCAGCTCGGCGTAACGTCGCAGCGCGCCGGGATCGTAGCCCCAAATGTCTTTGGCCCCTGTGCTCAAAGCGCTGTTGGATGAACCCGCCAGGTTGAGTATCCGGTAATCGCCCGGGCGATCCGCCAGCACCTGTCTTACCGCCGTGTCCGCGGCCTCACTCAAGGCAAAGCGATCCAGCGAGCTTCGCCCGAACCAGAACAGCTCGGCCACCGCCAGCAACACCAGCAGCCAGGGCGCGCGCCGCCAGGCGCCGGCCGCAAACAGCGCGCCTGCCACCACGGCGAGCGTGGCTGCCCCCAGGAGAAGGCTCGCCGAGGCTTGCGCGCCTGCCTGCCCCACAAAGGCCGGATCGCTGTAGGCTCCTGCCGGCAGATAAACCTCATGGGTGTTCTGGACGGCCAGCATGATCTTGTGCCATGTGGTTTCAGCCGGAGCGGCGGCCGCGCCGAATTCGTGCAGCCAGAGACCGCCCCCCGCCAACAGGACGGCGCCGCCGGCCAGGGCGACGCCGAACGCGCGCGGCAGGCGCCGGCCGCTGAGCAGCAGGTCGAGCCCGATGGCGGCCAGCAGCGCAAGAAACAGAGAGGCGAGGAAGATGAACTTCGAGCTGCCGCGGAACTTGTCGAAGCCCGGAACCCACTGGTAGAGAAGCTTGAACAGGGGAGTGTGCGCGCCCAGCGCCAGCACAAACAGGACCACGACCATCAGCGCCGCGAAGCGCCGCCGCTGCCCGCCACCCCATACGGCGCCGGCCACAGCCAGCGCCAGCCCTGTCACGCTCACAAACAAGGACATCTCCCACAGATAACAGCGGCCCCAGTAGGGAAGGCTCTTCATGTCCCCAAAGAACTTTGGCGCCAACAGCGTCAGGAAGTTCTCCGGCGGGAAGGAAAACATCGCCGCGAAATCATACGTCAGTCCGGCGCTCCGGATCGTCTCACCCGATTCTTCCAGGCCAGCCCACAGTTGCACCGCGCTCAAGCCCGCCCCGCCCACGATGATCCCGGCCAAGCCAAGCAGGAACCGCGTTCGCCCCCGGGCCTTCCAACCGCACAGCGCGCCGTAGATTCCCGCCGCCACGCCGGTGTAGAAGACGTATTGCGGATGGCCGGCCAGCACCTGCATCGCCACGGCGAACATCCCCAGCAAGCTCCAGCCGACCGAAGGCTTGGCGAACAGGCCGTCAATGGCCAGGAACACCAGCGGCGCCCACACCAGCGTGCACAGGTTCGGCAGGTGCCCCGCGTAAATATGCAGGAAGTGCGCGCCGCAGAACATGAACATCACCGCCGCCAGGAAGCACGCCAGCGGATGCAGACGGCGATGCGCGGTCCACAGGTAAGCGAATGCGCCGCCCAGGAAGACGTGCAGGGCAATGCTCCAGTTGATGGCTTGCGCCACCGGCAGGATCAGGAATAACGCGTTGCCGGGGTAGAGCAGGGCGGACTGGAAGCCGCCGAAGTAGGGCGCGCCGGAGAATAGATGGGGATTCCACAGCGCCAGGTTGCCGCTGCGCAACTCGCCAAAGCCGAACGCCCGCCAGTGCAGGAACTGACTGAAGACATCCGTGCCGCGGCTGGAGAGCACCTTGTCTCCCGGAGAGAAGAGCACGTCGCCAAACATCGCCAGCGTAAGCGCTCCAAGCGCCGCCAGCGCCATCAGCAACGAACCCGGCGTGTGGCCGTCGCCTGGCGCCGTACTGTCAGCAAAAGCCGGGGGGTCAAAATCGGCCATTGGGCGAATCCGCTGCCGTTGGATGCAAAATATCTGCAACGGCCCGAGCTTGACCAACGGTCGGCTGAAAAGCCAGCACGCTCTGCTTCATTCCCCAGCTCCTATTCTACTCCGGTCGGCGGTGTCAGCCCTTCACATCAGTTGCTTTGAACGCTTCGTGGAAGACAACCTTTCCCTGCGGAGTGTGGCCATCAAAAGACAGAGCGAAGAAGACCTCCGGCGGGTCGCCTGCAACCACAAGTCCGGGCATGTTGGCAAACCCGAATTTCCGGTAGTAGCCAGGATGGCCCACGAGACAACATCCCCGGGCATCCATGTTCTTCAATCGTGACAAGCCTTCCTTGATCAGGGCTTGGCCAATGCCTTGCTTCTGGCAGGCCGGCAACACCGAAACCGGTCCCAGGCCATACCAGTCTCGGGTGCCGTCGGAGATGCGCACCGGAGAGAAAGCAATATGCCCAACCACCCGGCCATCCGCTTCTGCGACGAGCGATAGCGTGAGGGCCTTGGCCGCACGCAGCGCCGCGATAATGAACTGCTCGGTGTGCTGGCTGACCTCCAAGGTCTTGAACGCGGCGATGGTGACCTCCGCAATCGTGTTTGCATCAGCATCGGTTTCGCTCCTGATAGTAATCTTAGGGTGCATTCGTTTCGTGTTTCCCTTACAGGGCCGGCCAGGGCCTGCTCAGCAATTCGGGCGCATGCTGAACCACTGAACTTCGATAAGCAAGACGTGCAGCACGCCCCCCCGGCGCTTTCGGCGAAAGCGGCTACCTTCGCTGAGGGTTGGCGGGGCCGCAGCCCTTTGGTGGTTGAGGCTTGAGGGTTTAAGGCTCAGGGACGGAAGGGACGATTGGGACGGAGGAGACAAGGGGGGCGGTGTTCTGGTCAATGTCCGGCTTACTATTTTCGATGCCGCCTTCCCCGGCATCGGAGCTACATTCCGCCAGCTATGAAATACCTGTTGAGAACCGGACTGATTTTCCTGCTGGCGCCTGTTCTGTTGTTCTGCGCCTTCGGGTTCCTCGCCACTTTCGAGCCCAGCTCCCCCGCTGCACAATGGGCCTGGCGCCTCATCTACTGTGCTGCCGCTTCGCTCGCCACACTTGCCTCCATGAGACTCTGGCGAGCCACGTCCGCTCTGCCGCCGAGGCCATAGCCCCCACAAATGCCTCCGGGCAAAGGACTCCCTCTTCTCGGTCAGTATCCAAAGTGTGTTCATTTTGTTCTTGTGTGTTCTGTATTGTTCTATATTGTATCAGTATATGGAACAGGAAGAATCGCTGCCCAGCCCGCAGCAGTTGCAGGCCGAGGCACAGAAGGAGCCGCGACGGCGTGGCTTGGAAGACTATCACGAGACGATCCGGGTTCTTAAGGAGGAGAAGGGATTCTCGCTAAGGGAGATTGCAGCCTGGTTGCGGGAGCGAGGACTGATTGCTGACCATAATGCAGTCTGGCGCGCCTATTCGAAGGGAATGCACGGCGGCAGTGCTTCGAACATATCAAAACAAAGCGAACGATACGAACAATACCGCAGATCGGATGAGGCTATGCCGTGGTTAAGGGAGGCATAGGCCTCTACTGAGCAGCAGATTGCCCGGATTCCGTCCCTGGAGCCCCGGTTTGTCCGTCCCTCGCAACCGATGATGGGCCATGGCTCCGCAGCCGGAGGCCTCAGCAGATGCGCGGCAGCTGTTCGCCGCTGGACATGTCGAGTATGCGTTGGGCGCCGATGGCGCTTTTGAGGAGGACCTTGGGGGAACGTTGATCGGTCGCTTTGCCAATCCGGCAGGCGCCGGGGCTGGCCGGGTGCGCGCGCAGGATGGCCAGGGCGCGTTCGGCGTCCCGTTCCGGCACAAAGGCGGCAAACCGGCCTTCGCAGGCGACCTGCAGCGGGTCAAGGCCCAGGATTTCGCAGGCGGCGCGGACATCTTCGCGGACGGGAATGAGCTTCTCCTCGACCTGCAAGGCAAAGCCGGCGGACTCGGTGATTTCGTTCAGAACACTGGTCAGCCCGCCGCGGGTTAGGTCGCGCAGGCAGTGGAGCTCGATGCCCGCCCGAAGGAGCTGCAAGACCGGCTCCGCCAGCGGGGCGGAGTCGCTCTCGATGGCGCTCTCGAACTCCAATCCTTCGCGGACAGCCATGATCGCCATGCCGTGCCGGCCCACGTCGCCGTTGACGAGGATGGCGTCGCCGGGCTGGACGCTTTGCGGGCCGATTTTGAGCTGGTGCTCGAGGAGGCCCACCCCGGCGGTATTGATGAACAGGCCGTCACCTTTGCCTTTGTCCACGACTTTGGTGTCGCCGGTAACGATCTGCACGCCGGCCTGTTGAGCGGCGTGTTGCATGGAGGAGACGATCTTCCACAGCGTCTCCATCGGCAGGCCCTCCTCGATGATGAAGGCGGCGCTGAGGTAGAGCGGGCGCGCCCCCGCCATCGCGAGGTCGTTGACCGTCCCGTGCACGGCCAGGGAACCGAGGTCGCCGCCGGGGAAGAAGAGGGGGCGCACGACGTAAGAGTCCGTGGTGAAAGCGACACGCTGGCCGCCGATCTCGAGCACGGTGGCGTCATGCTGCGCTTCGACCAGGGGATTGTGGAAGGCGGGCAGGAACAGCTTGCCGATGAGCTGGTGCATCAGTTTGCCGCCGCCGCCGTGCGCGAGCAGCACGCGCGGGTAGTCCTGGATCGGGAACGGGCAGGAGAGGGTGAAGTCGCGGGGGGTAGTCATGGTTCACGGCGGTAGCGGTAGTAGGCGGCGCAGGCGCCTTCGGAGGAGACCATGGTCGCGCCGAGAGGATGTTCCGGGGTGCAGCGCGTGCCGAAGGCGGGGCATTCGTGGGGCTTGATCTTGCCCTGCAATACCAGCCCGCTGAGGCACTCGGTGGGCTCCTCGACGCGCAGGCCGGCCACGCCGAACTTGCGCTCCGCGTCGAACGCCCGGTATGCCTCGCTCAGGCCCAGGCCGCTTTGGGGGATTTCGCCAATGCCGCGCCACTTGCGCGGGGTGACCTGGAACACCTGGCGGATCAGCTGCTGCGCGGGCTGGTTGCCCGCCTGGTGCACCGCGCGGCTGTATTGGTTTTCCACGACCGCCCGGCCGCTTTCCAACTGCCGCACACACATCAGCACGCCTTGCAGGATATCCAGCGGCTCGAACCCGGTCACGACAATGGGGACGTGGTGCTTTGCGGCGATGGGAATGTATTCCTCCCAGCCCATGACGGCGCAAACGTGGCCGGCGGCCAGAAAACCCTGCACGCGGCGGTCTGGCGCGCTCAGAATCCCCTCCATAGCGGGAGGCACCAATACGTGCGACACGAGCAGGGAGAAATTCTGGAGCCCTTTTTGGGCCGCCTGATAGACGGCCATCGCGGTGGCGGGGGCGGTGGTCTCGAAGCCTACGGCAAAGAAGACCACTTCGCGGGCCGGGTTTTGCTCGGCCAGCTTTACGGCGTCGAGCGGGGAGTAGGTGATGCGCACATCGCCGCCGCCGGCTTTGATGGACAGCAAGTCGGCAGCGCTGCCCGGCACGCGCAGCATGTCCCCAAACGAGCAGAAGATCACCTCGGGCCGGGCGGCAATCTCCAGCGCCTTGTCAATGAGCTCGAGCGGCGTGACGCAGACCGGGCAGCCGGGGCCGTGAATGAGCGTGATTTGCCGGGGCAACAGCTCGTCTATGCCGAACTTGACGATGGCGTGGGTCTGGCCGCCGCAGACTTCCATGAGCGACCACGGGCGCGTGGTGATGCGGGCGATCTCGCGCGCGAGCTTGTGCGCGCCCTCGGCGTCGCGATATTCGTCGAGGTATTTCATTGCGCCGGGGGGCCGGTGGCCGGCGCGGGCGGGCGGCCGGGCGCGCTTTCGTCCAACTCGCTCAGCTCCTGCATCTGGCGCAGGTACTCGAACACTTGTTTGGCCTCCTCTTCATCCACCCGGCTGAGGGCGAAGCCGACGTGGACGATGACGTAATCGCCGAGCTGGGCTTCGGGCACGTAGGCGAGGCTGACTTCCTTAAGGATGCCGCCAAAATCCACCTTGCCGGTTCGCAGCATCGGGTCTTCGCCGCTGATGCTGGTGATCTTACCTGGAATAGCCAGACACATTGCGGCAAGCCTACACTTAATCAGCCGGCGCGGCAATGTCGCCACTGGCAGAACGGCCTGAGCCTGAGACCGTGAGCCGGGCGATCATCGCGCCGTTCGATTATGCGCGGGAGTCTGATTTGTGCCCGCGGCTGGCATTGCTTTGTTCCTCCCGCGCGCGATCAGCCGCCCCAGCGGGAACGGCATCCAGCCCGGCGAATGCCCTTCGTGTCAGGCGCGCTGGCAGCGGGAGCAATAGAAGGTGCTGCGGGCCGCCTGGACCCGGCGACTGATCGGGGTGCCGCACTTTGTGCAGGGGCGGCCCGCCCGGTCATAGACCCGCAAGCGCTCCTCGTAATAGTCCGGCGCGCCGGGTGCGCGGCCGAAATAGAACAGCCCATCGCGCGTGCCGTGGCCCGCGTAGTTCAGGGGGACGGTGCTGCCGCACGCAATGGCCTCGCGGAGCACGACGCGAAGGGCGCGCCAAAGCCGCCTGACCTGGGCTTTGGTCAGGCGCCGCGACGGCAGCGTTGGCGCAATGCCCGCGCGGAACAGGGCCTCGCTGGCATAGATGTTCCCCACGCCCGCGAGCAGGGATTGGTCGAGCAGTCTGACCTTGATCGGCTGCCTGGATCGGCGCAGCGCCTCGCCAAAACACTCCACTGTGAACTCCGCTCCCAGCGGCTCCGGCCCCAGTTTCTCCAGTCCCCGGAGGTCCAGTGTCAGCCGCCCGAAGTAGCGTGTGTCTTCGAAGACGAAGTTCTCCCGGCCCAAGCTCAGCACGGCAGCGGCGTGCCGGGGCAACCGCGCGGTGGCCGGCAACAAGTACATCCGCCCCGTCATGCCCAGGTGACCCACGAGGGTCAGCGGCGCGGCCCGGCGCGCCTGGCGCAGCTTGAATACGAGGTACTTGCCCCGGCGCGTCAGGCTGGTGAATGTCGCTCCGCGCACGGCCTGGGCGAACTCGCGGACGGACAGGGGTGCCAGCACCTTGGCCCGGCGCACACGAACGGCTTGAATCGTCCGGCCATTCAGCAGCGGCGCCAGGTGGCGGACCAACACTTCAACTTCCGGCAATTCAGGCACAAATGGAAGCTAGCTGGATTGGAAGACGGACTCGATTCATTTGTGCGCCCGCAACTGCTTTCCGCCGTCACGAGTGCTGCGCATGGCCACGGTCAATCGGCCCGAATAAATGGCACAAGCTCAATATTTACAGGGAGTTACGTAAATTATGGTCAGAGATGCCCCGGTTTCAGGCCTGCGCGGATATAAGTCGAGCAACGGCAGTGGGTTACGCGGAACCGCACCCGGGATGTCAAGGCTGTATCCACGGTGTGGATACGGCGTGCATACGGCGAGTATACGGTGAGATTCCCGTGGAGAGGAGGGCTGAGCCTCGCTTGCGCCGCCGCCTCAGATCTTGCGGCGGAAGTATTCGATGGTCTTGGTCAAACCGTCGGCCAGCGGCACCCGGGGCTCCCAACCAAGGAGTTTTCTGGCCAGGGTGATATCCGGCCGGCGTTGGCGGGGATCGTCCTGCGGCAGGGGTCGGAAGGTGATCTTGCTGCGAGAGTTGGTGGCGCGGATAATGGCCTTGGCGAATTCCAGCACGGTCATTTCCGCCGGGTTGCCGATGTTCACCGGCCCAACGTGAGAACCCATCATGAGCCGGTATATACCTTCAATGAGGTCCGACACGTAGCAGAAACTGCGGGTCTGCTGGCCGCGGCCAAACACCGTGATCGGCCGATGCTTCAGCGCCTGGCTGACGAAGGCCGGCACTACGCGGCCGTCGTTGAGGCGCATCCGGGGGCCGTAGGTGTTGAAGATGCGCACAATGCGGGTCTCGACTTGATGCTCCTTGTGGTAGGCGACCGTCAGGGCCTCGGCAAAGCGCTTGGCCTCGTCGTAGCAGCCGCGCGGGCCGATGGGATTCACGTTGCCCCAGTAGTCTTCGGTTTGCGGATGGACGAGCGGGTCGCCGTAGATCTCCGAGGTTGAGGCGAGCAGGAAGCGCGCCCCCTTGTTCATGGCCAACCCCAGCGCCTTGTGCGTGCCCAGCGAGCCGACCTTCAAGGTCTGTATGGGCAGCTCCAGGTAATCAATCGGGCTGGCGGGGGACGCGAAGTGCCAGACGAACTTCACCGGCACATCCAGGAAGAGAAACTCGGTCACGTCCTGCTCGATGAACTTGAAATTGGCGTTACCCCCCAGGTGGGAGATGTTGTCCACGGAGCCGGTGACAAAGTTGTCGATGCCGATGACTCTGTGTCCGCGGGCCAGCAAGAGATCCACCAGGTGCGAACCCAGGAAACCTGCCGCACCGGTAACGACGGAGGTGGGCTGGGATTGGGAGGGAGTTTTTCGTTTGTGGTTCATAAGTGGTTTGACGTGTCGGTCTGCCGGGCACCTCACTTTGCGCCCTCGCCGGACAGCACGACCGGCAAGGTGCGAAACAGAATCTTGAGGTCCAGCCACAGCGACCAGTTGTCAATGTACTCCAGGTCCAACCGGACCCACTCCTGAAAGTCGGAAATCTTGTTGCGCCCGCCGATCTGCCAAAGGCAGGTCAGGCCCGGCTTGACGCTCAACCGCCGGCGGTGTGCCAGATCGTAGAACTGCTTGACTTCGTCCACTGGCAGCGGGCGCGGGCCTACCAGGCTCATCTCGCCGCGCAACACATTCAACAGCTGGGGGAGCTCGTCCAGACTGAACTTGCGGAGGAACCACCCGATGGGGGTGACTCTCGGATCGTTGGTCACTTTGAAGACCGGCCCGGTCATCTCGTTCATCGCGGCCAGCTCATGCTTGAGTTGCTCCGCATTGCTGACCATGGTGCGGAATTTATAGAGAGTGAAGGGTCGGCCGTTGACTCCCGACCGCCGCTGACGGAACAACACCGGGCCCGGGGAGGTCCACTTGATGAGCACGGCAATCAGCACCAGCAACCACGAAAGGGAAATCAGAAGCACGAACGATCCTACGAGATCCATCAAGTGCTTCATCATCCGCGGCCACGAGGACTCCGGCGCGGAGCGGAAGACCAGAATTGGCAAGCCATAATAGTCATCGAGGCTGGTGCGTGAGATTTTTGCTTTGAAGAAATCCGCCACCAGCCAGGCCTCGACCCCCTCCAGCTCGCAAGCGCGGATCGCGGCTTCGATTCGTTCGAAATAGGCGTGCTTCGCGCTGAGGATGACGCTGTTGACGGAGTACTCATGCAGCATCTCCACCAGACGTTCCACGGGGGCGGCGCTCAGGTCCAGACGCGCCAGGATTTCCACTTCCTTCTCTGACCTTGCCTTTAGCGCCGTCTCCATTCGGATCGTTTCATCAGGCGTGCCGACGAGGATGACTCGCCGCCGGTATTGCGCCTGGGCCATCTTGGTGCCGGCTAACCATCGCACGATCTCTTCCTTGGCAAACACCAACCCAAAACTGATGAAGCTAAACCAAATCACGATCCAGCGGGCAACCGGAGGGATCTTGAACAAATACATCGCCAGCACCAATCCGAGCGTGGTGAAGCAGCAGCCCTTGAACAGCATCCACGCAGTCGTGCTCCGGGGACAGAACGGTGGACGGGCGTAAAAACCCTGTCCCTCCAACAACAACGGCGCGGCCGGTATCAAAATCAAATAAAGCCCTACATAGACGTCGAATGGCGCGTCCCACCCCCTCAGGCCGAACAGATCAATGATGTCCAGGTTCGAGCGCAACCTGTAAGCCAGCCAGAAAGCCAACGCGAACAGGCAGGCATCCATCAACTGATGGATTTGCATCCGAATTAGGCGATCACGGCGCAGCATGTATCGTTAGGCTTCAGTAGAGTTCAGGCGAGAACAACGAAGATGTTACTGCCCGGGCTTCGGCCGCGGGACCCCGACAGTCTCTTCCGGTCGAGGGACCAGTTGGAACTCGGGCACCAGCGCGCCGATGAGCTTCTTCATCCGTTCGAACGTGGCGTCCTCCGCCCCGGGCGCGCACTGGGCAAAGAAGCTGACTGAGGCCCAGCGCTGCAGGACACCTGTGCACAGAAGGTCGCGGGCCATCCACCACATGCGTTGCCAGTGCCGGGCAGTGTACTCGTCCTCAGCGACAAACCAGACCACGTAAACACCCCGAACAGTCACAGTCCGTCCCTCGGATTTAACGTCCCGGGTGGCAATAAACTTCATCACAGGCAGATCATACGGATAAGGCCGCTCCATGCGCACCTTGGCTTCCGCTGTGGCGCTGCGGTCAATTTGCCACCCTTGTCCTTCCAAACAGAATTCTGTCTTGTGAAGGCTGGTCCGGTCGCTGCCCATCAACACCACGTTCACCGCTGTGTAGAACCCGTCCGGCGCCCGATACAGCCGCTGGCCAAAGCTGGTATCCTGCGGCAGCCATTCAAGCGTAGCCTTGTCCACCTCTACCGCCTCTGACGTATAATCCAGCGCCCGCTCGGGCAGTTCGACCTGGAGCCGCTGGCTGCCGGCAATGGGGCTGGTCTTAACAGCCGGCCGCCCCAGTTTCTGGTTCGCCTGCAGCCTCGTCAGGACGCTCGCCGCGCCTCCCATCAGACCGAGCGCCACGATCAGGATAATCCACTTTTGTTTGTTCATAGATGCCCGGATCCGTTGGGTTGGACCACCGCGGGCGGAGCATCGGGCTTTGACTGGTTCCCGCGCAGCCAATGCCCAAGCAGCATCAAACCCGCAAATGCGGCCACATACGGCAACAGGCTTAGAATTCCGAACGGCCCGCCATCATGCACGTAGGTTCCGGCCTTCTGCCCCCCAATCTCCGCGGCAATGATAATGGTCAGCATGCGCAGGGTATTCCCTATGATCGCCAGCGGCACCGCCGAGACCATCAGCACGCCGCGCTTCCACCACGACCGGAATGAGAGCATCGCGTAGATGATCGCCACCGCCACAGTGGCGAACAGGCTGCGAATGCCGCTGCACGCCGCCGCCACGTCATACTGATAATGGCCCGTCGGATCAATCAGCGCGGTGCCCACTCTCAGGACGTCAATTTGCAGGATGAAACTCGCAATCAACTCCACCAACCGGCACACCAGCAGCCGCATGGGGAATGTGACGGATACCGCGGACCACCCCAAAGGCACGCAAAATGCGAACAAGCAGAATGGGAAGAAGCTGTCGCGCAGCCATTTCGGGCCCCAGACCAATCCGGTCAAACCGTAGATGCCGGTAAACAGCGCGACGATTGAGATGCGCGGTTGCTGGCCCATGTATCCCAACACATGCAGCGCCAGCGCCAGCGCCACCAGCAGCAGCCCGGGCCACCACATACGCAGTTGCAGGGCCAGTAGTTCTTTGCGTTTCCACCAGAAGAGCGCAAGCACGACGAAGGGAATCAACCTGCCGCGGCTATCGTCGGAACCGCTCGTGTCTTCGCTCCCGTAAACGAGGTGCATCCACTGCAGCAGCGACGGGGTCGAGATATAACCCAGTGTGGAGTTGCCCAGGAAATGGAACAAAGCCAGCCAGGCGATCAGCAGGACAAAGAACAAGCCCTTGTTCGGCAGCCGCTGCCAGCATTCCAGGAATTGAATGCGAAAGTCCTCCAGGATCCCGTTTTCCGGTTGGTTTGCCATGTGCGCGTTAAGTCGAGATTATTGGATACCTGATTCGCCGATCCTGCTCAATCAATTATTCGGGTTCGCGGCGGGCCTGCTCGCATACGTAGAGTTCAAAGCCCGCGATGGCGGGGATGGGCCGCACCGCTCCAGCGCTGGCATAGTAGGCCGCAACGATCTTGTCCGGTTCCGTAACGTGATGCCGCCGCCCGATGATCAGCGCATCGGGAACCGGCGGGAACGAGGTGGTATGCGCCTGGGTTGGGGGCCGCTTGCCGGCGAGCACTTGCGGGTGGGCCCGCAAATACCACTCAACGGACAAACTCAGGTAGTCAGGCAGAACCGTCCACGACTTCACGCTGGGCTGGTTAGCCACCAGCCACTGCGCCACCGCGCGCGCATCAGCTTTCCGATACGCCGGGCTGTAGAACCATTGCGCATCCGCCCACAATCCCAGCAGCAGCACCGCCCCAAACGCCAGGCCGCCCATACCGCGCGGATTCACGCGCCGACTCAGCACCGCGGCCAGCGCCAGGAAGCCCAGCAGCGCCGGCAGTGTATAGCGGATGTTATAGGGGAATGAGAAGATCAGCGTCGTAATGGACACGAAGCCGAGGTTCAGGACGACCAAGCTGGTTTCTTTGCCTCGAACCAGTGAGCGGAACTCAAGCCCATAGGCCACCGCCACCAGTGCCAGCACGCCACACAGTATCCCGACCTGGACGAGGTTGCGCGACACAGCCCCCATAGCGCCATGCGACTGGATGTCCGTGATGGATGGGCCGAAGGAATATCCCCCCACAAACGTCATGAAGGTGTAGCCCAGCTCCAGGACAGACCTCGATCGCCCGCTTTCCGGCGGCGGCGGATACGACCTGAGCAGCAACGCTCCGCACACCACGCCGAGCGTCACAACATGCACGGTCAGGTCCCGGAAACGCCCCTTCTCGCGCCACACGTTCAACCCATGCCAGAGAGCACAGGTCACCGGGAAAATGACGGCCATCTTATGCAAGGCGATTGCCGTCAGGGCGCACACGAAGTAGATCCCCCACCACCACGGTTTGCGGGATGCCCGCGCCAGTTCGTAAACCAGCAGGGTCAGCAGCCCAAAGAACAGCATGGTCGCATAGGCCCGCACCTCCTGCGAATACCACAGGTGCAGCGGATTGATGGCCAGCAGCAGGCCCGCCAGCAACGCCGCCGGCCACCGCCGGCGCCAACAGTACACCACGCCTATGAACAGCGGCACAGACAGTCCCCCCGCCAGGGCCGACAGCCCGCGCGCCCGGATTTCAACGCCCTGGTCGGCGTCACCCAGCACGGCTCCCAGCAGGAGAAAATACCCCGGCAGATAGACATTCTCCGAACCGCTCTCCTGGGTCATCTGCGACAGGGGCTTCCGGGAGGTTTCGACGGAAGACACCTCATCCGTCCACATAGACTGGTTCGAGAGCCGATAGAAACGCAGCGCAAGCGCTACAAGTGTGAGCAGAATCACCAACCCGATGACTACTCTCCGCTGGTGCACGCTTGTTGACGGTGTGCCAATCACATTATTGCGGGTTAATCCGGAAACCGCACGAGAGACCAATTGCGCGGCCCCTGGCTGACAGTCATTGTCGCCGTGGTCGTCGCGACCACTTGCGCCCCGGTCCTCGCCTGCCAGGCCGCCAGGGTTGTGTTGTTTTCCAGCAGGTTTGCTTCGCCGACCACCGCATACAGAATCTGGCGGCTGCGGATTTGTTCCAAGGAATCGCTCAAGAGGATGTGCTTTACCCGCCTCGAACCAAAGGGCCGCCACAGCGAAATGTCAATGTCGTCACAGGTGCCCACGAATCCCACCACGGACAACCCCGCTGGCAGCATTGCCCGCACGCCAGCCAGGGTATCGGAGCGCACATCGTAAACGCTATAGACCGTCAGGGCCCTCTTAAGCAAACGCTGGTCGGGTTTCCAGGCCACCAGCCTCGATAGGATGGTCTGGGCCGGCCATAACGGCCGTCCGGGCGTCAGTACCAGCACCGGCACGGCCAGCAACACGACGCCGCAAGCCATTACCCGCCACCAGCGGCGGCGGACGATCTCGGCTTGCCGCGCGCTTATCAGCAGCAACGGCAGCAGCAGCGCGTAGTAGGCCGAGATGAGACGCCCGGCGTCCACGATGCCGGACTTCATGCAGTAGGCCAGCAGCGCCCCCCACGGCGCCACCACCAGCAGCCACCGCAATTGGCGGGGGATGAACCGGCTGCCGGTCCATGCGCCTTGCGCCTTAGAGCGGATGAGCCAGGCCGCCAGCACGGAAATCACCACCAGCCAACTGATCCCAAAACCAATGCCCGTGGTATCTTCGACCGGCATTTCCCCCAAGCCGAGATACCCCTCTTCGAAACTCCGGTCCATTCTGCTGGTTATCGCGGGCGGCACGATGGACCGCGCCGAGTGGTTCCACCAACCCGCCTGTGGAAGGAAAGGTGGCACGAAGTTCTTGGCCAGCAGCAAGGCGTTGCCCCAAATCCCTACTACCGGGCTTTTCATATCCATCCCCGTCTTCTCCATGTTCAGCCCCGACCAATCGCCGCAGTAACGCATGTTCAACGCGGCCGTAGGGAGAAACGAGACGGTGGCCCCCAGCAGCACTGTCGCAAATGTCATCGCTGGCCGGCGCAGCAGCAGCGGCACCAAACCCAGCACGACCAGGCCGCACGGCAAGAGCAGGGGCAAGTTGGTCGCCTTGGCCCCGGTCAACAGGGCCGCCGACAAGATGGAAAGGCATAAGTCCGAAAGCCGGCGCGACTCCCAGGCGCGGAGACCAAAATCCACCGCGGCAAGCGCATAGACTGCTGGGTAGGCGTCATTGCCCAGGCTGCCGGCCTGCAGGAGGAAGCTGTAACCCGTCGGCAGCAGCCACATCCACCACCAGGCCACCTGCCGTCGCACTCCCAACCGCGTAAGCACACTGTAGGTCAGGCCAGGCAGCAGCAGGAACGAGACGAAGTTGATCAGGAACAAGGCACGGTCTGATTTCATGAACAACAGCACCGGCGCGCTCAGCCATTCAATGCCGCAACACCGGAGATTCATCCGATAGTTGGGGGTGTGAATCCAATGCCAGTTCCCCTCCGCCAGCCAATGCAGCACGCGGGGGGTTCGATACGACATCGCCGTATGATTGGACGGCGGGTAGAGCGCGCCGCCCAGCAAAACCAGGAACGCCAGCCCCAGAAAGCACGCCGGTAGCCATCGCCGAAATCGCACCCGCGCCTTCCGCCAATTGAACACCGGCTCCGCCACCACCCACCGCAGTTTCCTGCGCCCCAGCCAGATGCCAATGGCGGCCACTACGGCAAAAGCCGCATACCCGGCCCGATTCAGTTGCCCCAAGGCGGACAACCCCCATCCCGCCACGCTGGCGAGCACCGATACCCAAATCCAGACCCTGACCAATGGCAGAAACGACATCATTGAAGCAGCGCGCCTGACGGTAGGGGCGCCCCACGCGCCAGTCAATGCCCGTCCTCCGCCTCCCCAGGCATGCCCCTCAAGCCAACGCTGCCAGGATAGCTTGTCAGTGCGGTCAGGCTACGGTGTGGTTCCCATGGGGGCCGACCCCCATGGGAACCACACCGTAACAGAACCATATTGTCACCGTAACCCCGAGCCAGAGGTGCCGGGTTCGGCGGGGACTCGAGAAGGCAGGCAATCAGCATCACTGTCCAAAATTTGGACACTGCGCAGGTTAGAAGTCGGAAGGGCCTGTCCGGTGTTGGCTAACCCTCCCGGCGACCCGACTCGCCTCTTCACATCCGGTCATCTCCTCGGATGAAGCGCATCCGTCGTAAAGACCTTACCCTGCAGCACTACGACGTAGAAATCGTAGCCGTTGCTACGCCCGAAAGCGAGCGTGGACCTCCAGAACTGAGGCCTGACAACAGGTTAGCCGCAGGCGGAAGCTCTTGTGGTGCCAGGCCCCCGCTCCGGGGCGCTACCGCGCTGCTATGAAGTTCCCCGCAGGACGGTCCTTGGACGGCCACTTGACGGCCAGTCGGACTTTGAGGGCCTCCCCGGCAAACCCGGGGATCTCCCATTCATCCAGACGCGCGGGCACACTCATGTGTTCGGTGGTGCGGGGAAGTGCTTCCGGAGCGCCTCGGCGCGGAAATGGAAGATCGCTTGGATGTCAGGTCGCACGAGCCAGCGATGCGTCAGGGAATCCAGCGGCACGGCGTAACGCACATGGTCCCGGGCCAGTGTGCCGCCATCACGCGGCTCGAAGGAGTGCTCGTGAATCCACTGGCGATAGGGGCCGCGCAGTTGCTCATCCACAAAGCGATGCGGCGGCTGCCAGGCGCTGATGCGCGTCCGCCAGCGAACGGTGATGCCGCGAAAACGCAGCCGGTAATCAATCAACGTGCCCACGCGCATGACAATCGGCCTTGGGGTGACAATTTGAAAGTGCAGCCATGGCGGGGTAATGGCGTCGAGATTCGCCGCCTCGGCGAAGAACGGAAACACCTGCGCGGGCGGCAGCGGCAGCCAGAGCTCAGCGTGGAAGTCGCGGAGGCGCATCGGTCAAATCCGTCGCCCAAACTCGGCGAGGTAACGGCGCATGTCACGCAGCAGCACGGCGTCCGGTTTGCATCGGAGCACCATGCCGTCCAGATACATGAGGCTGCGTATGATGGCGAAGATGCCCTTGTCAAACGTCATCCCGGAGTGTACGCCAAGTTTAATGGTCTGCATCATTTTGCGGGTAAGGCTCACCTGTGCCACGGTGCGACCTTCGAAGTCGGCGTACAACTCCAGGAACTTCTGCTTGAAGGCTTCAAAGGCCTCGGCAGTGAGTTCGCGCCCGGACATACGGTTCAACGCCGCCGCGCAGAGCGGGTAATCGTACTCCGAAAGGGCGGCAAAGAACTCAAAAAGCCCATGTCGGAGACGGGGACTGACGCGGCCGATGTAGCCCGTGTCAATGAAGCAGAGCTGGTCGCCGGTGCGGAGCACGTTTCCAGGGTGCATGTCACCGTGGAAAGTGCCGATGCAGAACATGAAGAAGCCATGAATGTGGAACAGTTCGAGCAGCGTTTCGTAACGCAGGTCTCCCGCTTCGAGCAACTCGTCGAAGCTGCGGCCGGGGATGTAATCGGACACCATGACGTTCTCGTTGCATAGCGGCTCATGGACACGCGCGAACGCGAGGCGCGAGAGGTCGAAAGTGTCGCGATGCTGCTCGTAGATAGAGCGCAGGGTTTGCTGCCCGGCAGCCTCGCGGCGCAAGTCCAGCTCGCTTAGGGTGTATTCTTCGATGTCACCGAGAATGCCAATGGGATCCCCTACTTGGCGAATCTTGGGATAGACAAATGTGGCCAGGCGAAAGAGCCGCTTGAGGCTGGCCACGTCTGCAATGAACTGTGAACGGAGGTTGCGCTTGACAGCCTTGATAACGACGGATTGGCCGCTTCTGAGCGCCGCGCGATGCACCTGGCCGACGGAAGCGGAGGCGAGCGCGGTTTGTTCGATTTCGGCAAAATGGTCAAGGAACTCCGCCCCGGCGGAGGCGCGAAGCAAGCTCAGGAAATCGTCGGCAGGCAACGCGGCGTTTCGGCGGTAGAGCCTGGCGAGATGCTCGCATTTCTCGCGGTCGAGGAAGTCTATTCGCAGGGCATGAACCTGGCCAAGCTTCACCGCAAGGAGACCGAGGCTCTCAATCCAATCGAGGTCGGGTAGTTTGCCCCCGCGGCTGTAGATTGAATGAACGAGTCGGCCAAACTGAACCCAGTTCATGGCCAGGGGGGCTAAACCTTCGTGTTCTTGGAGACGAATGAGATGCCGTAGCGGCGCGAGATGAGGTTTGCGGCAATACGGCCGGACTCGTAGATCGTCGGCAGCCCGCTGCCCGGATGCGTGCCGCCGCCGACCAGGTAACAGTTGTCCAACTCCTCAAATCGGTTGCGGGGACGGAAGTAGAGCATTTGCCCGAGTGAATGGGCGAGATTGAAGGTCGCGCCGTACTGGATGTTCATGTCCTGCCAGGTTTGCGGCGTGAAGATGACCTCCTCGCGGATGTGCTGGCGCAGATCGGCCATTCCAGCGCGTTTCTCCACCGCGGTGACGACGCGGTCGCGGAAGTCCGCCGCTTCCTTGGCCCAGTCAATCTGCGCCGTGCGATTGGGCACAGGCACCAGGACGTAAACCGAGGAGTGGCCCGGCGGGGCGAGCGCGGGATCAGTAATACTGGCGTTGCGGACGTAAAAGGAGATGTCCTCCGAAAGCACCTTGGCTTGGAAGATATCGCTGATGTTCCGCTGGTAATCGCGGGCGAAGAAGATGGTGTGGTGCGGCAGGTCGTAAATCTTGTCGAGGCCGAGGTAGAGCATAAAGGTCGAGCACGAATAGGACCGCGCGTCCACGTTATCCGGTTTGTACTTCCGCAGCACGCCGGGCGGCACGAGGTTCTTCATCGCATAGCCGAAGTCGGCGTTGAGCACGGTTTCGTCACCCAGGACGCGTTCCCCATTTGCCAATTGGACGCCGCGCACGCTGCGGCCTTCGAGCACGAGCTGCCGCACTGGGGTTGCGAGGCGGAGGTTTGCGCCAAGTTCGCGGCAGACCCTGGCCATCGCCTCAGAGATTTCACTCAAGCCGCCCATCACGTGATAGATACCAAAGGCGTGCTCGACATAGGGCAAAATGGCGAAGGCGCCGGGGCAATCCCACGCGGACATGCCCAGGTACTTGGATTGGAAGGTGAAGGAGAGTCTGAGCTTGTCCTCGCGGAAGTAATCGCCCAGCACACTGATGAGCGACCGTCCGATGGATAGTTTCGGCAATGCGCGCAGCATGTCTCTGGAGAGATACTGCATCACAGAGGCATAGTCTTTCTGGAGGCAGGGGTACATGCGGTGGAAGCGTTCCTTCTCCACCGCCATGAACTTATCGTAGCCGGCACGGTTGCCGGGGAAATGGGTGTCCAGTTGCCGGAGCATTACCTCGCGGTCGGTTGTCGGTTCGAGCCCGACGTCCTGGAATTGAAGCCGATACATCGGCTCGAGCTTCACGCATTTCAGGCACTCGTCGATGTGCCGGCCGGCTTCCTCGAACACTTCGTCCAGGATGAACTTCATCATCAGGAACGTCGGGCCAGTATCGAATTTGTAGCCGTTGCGCACGATGGCAGCGTTGCGGCCACCGACGTGCGGGTCCTTCTCGAAGACCGTGACCTTGAAACCTCGCGCGGCCAGGAGCATGGCGGCGGTCAGCCCACCGGGCCCAGCGCCGACGATTATGATGTGCTTCTGCATATTGCTGTTCTTCATAGGCTGAGGTTGGAATAGGCGAAACGGGCAGTGCTGGTTAATAGTCGGCTAAATCCTGGGAGCTACTTGGCCGGGCCCACGATTGAGGCTCGCAGCGACCGGAGATACGCGACCACGGCGAGAGCGTCGCTGTGGCTTAGGCGATATTGCGGCATGGGCGGCGACGATTGCTTGCCGTCGGGTTTGATGCCGGTTTCGAAGTAATGTGCAGCCTGTTCGGAATCTGCAAGTGACGGGAGTCCGTCAATCGCTGGAGCCACTGCAGACCACGGCATAACCCTTGAGGGTTTGAAGGGGAGTTTTGAACCCCGAAGCCAGCGTGTTCGATCTTGCTTGCCTCTCCAGTCGCGCTCGGTGTGGCAGTCCGCACACAGGGCCACGCGTTCCACGAGATACCGGCCTTGTTCCAGGCGGTCTGCAGGAGCGGTTGACGAAGGGGGGATGCCTTCGGCAATCGCCCAGACGGCCAAAAGAACCGCGGCTGTAACTGACCCGGAAAGCAGCGTTTTGCTTTTCATAGGTTTTGGGTTGCCTGCTGGGCAAGTCTAAGGCACGTACAGGGAAGACGGCGGGTTATGCTCCCTACAACTGATTTGGTCTTGCGCGCCGCGCGTAGTCAGCGCTGCGCGGGTGAGAGATAATTGGCTTTCAAGCCCACCAAACATGCCGCCATACTGCCAAAAGGCAGCGGGGCGTGTCAAAAGGTCGTTATTGCGGTTTTCGGGACGCTGACAGGGGGACTTTGAGTTCTGCTGGCCCAGACGGTAAGAACGTTCTCGTGGTCAGGGATCGGATCGAAGCAGGCTGGAGACGGGAGACTGCTGGCCGGAGGAGGAGCAACCCTGTCGCCGCGACCCTGGGGATGAGATTCGGTCGCTGCCTCAACGAGGCCGTTCGGCGGCGGCCCTGAGCTTGATCCGCACAATCTCACTGGGCCGCCAAAGGCGCATGCGCGGGCCCCACGTGCCGGTGCCGCGGCAGACGATGACCGGCATGCCGGCCACTTCGTGGCGCCCGCCGAGGAGCGGATACCTCAGCCGGACCAGATAGCTGAACGGCCAGAGCTGGCCATTGTGGGTGTGCCCCGAGAGCATGAGCCCGGCGCCCAACCTCGCGGCAAGCTCCGCCTGCAAGGGGGAATGCGACAACAGAATGACAGCGCCGGGCGGACGCGTCGCCAGGGCCGATTCGATGGAGTGCCTGTTGCTGCCAAACTGCCGTCCCGCAGTGAGATCGTCCACACCGGCAAGCACCAGACCCGAGGCCGCCTCAGCCCAGGCGTCCCGCAGGACGGTGAAGCCGGCGTCCTGGAACAGGCGAACGCACTGCTCCTCGCCCGCATAATATTCGTGGTTGCCGGTCACAGCCCAGACCCCCAAAGGGGCGCGAAGCTGCGCGAGAACCGGGCGCATCGCTTCCACGCGTTCAACGTTGCCGTCCACGACATCACCCACGACCGCCACCAAGTCCGGCCGCAAGTCGTTGACCCGACGGACCAACCGGGTCAGCCAGCCCTTGTTAATCAGGGTGCCCAGATGCAGATCCGAAATCTCCACCAACACCAGCCCATCGCGTTCCGGGGGAAGCCCGGCAAGCCACACTTCATAATCACGCAGGACCGGCGGCCGAATCCCTTGAACCAGTGCCACGATTGACAGCAAACCCGCCGCGACGAGCGCCCATCCGGGTATCCGGGTCAGCAGATTGGGCACAAGATAACCTCCCAGGGTGACCACATCCGCAACGAGCAGCACCGCAAAGAGCAGAAATAGAATGCCAATCCAGGTGGCTCCGGCAATTTCCAGCGGGCGCGCCGCGGCATCGAGCTTCCAGGAGTAGAGAATCCGGGCAACCGGGTAGCTGGCCCAAAGCGCGATGGCGGCCGCAATCAACATCGGACGCGAAATCTGCACCGCCAGCCAGGGAACCGAGGCCAGCCGCCAGAACACGTAAAGGTGCATCACTCCCCAGATGGTGAGAATGATGGACAGGAACAAGGTCATTTGGCCTGTTGCGCCCGACTGATGGCTCTCTTCTCTCTGATGCTCAGGGAAATCAGGTCGCCGTTCGCGGCAAGGTAAAGCACGATGTCGCGACGGCGGGCTTCAACCGCGTAGAACAAGGCCGACTTGTGGAACCGGTCACGGGCCATGACATCGGCCTCGGCCTCCACCAGCAGGCGGATGCTCTCCAGATCGCAAAGCCGCGCCGCGAGGATGAGCGGGGTCCGGCGGTCGCCGTCCCTGGCATCCACCGTGGCGCCGTGTGCGAGCAGGGAGGCCACGCACTGGCGGTGCTCGCTGTCCAGCGGGCCCGCAGCGGCGCGGAACATCCCGAGCAGCGGCGGCAGGCCGTTGGTGCTACGGCGATTGACGTCGGCCCCGTCGGCGATGGCCGCCTTGAGCAGCTCCAGGTCTCCACCCCGGATCGCCCGGAGCAGGGTCTCATCTGCCTCCTGGGCACGCGGCCCCAGGGCTTCCGCGCCTGCCACGGCCAGGATAGAGATCCCTAGAATCACTGCCACCAGGCATGCCCTCCATCCCAGGAAAGAGCTCTTCCTGGCGAACCTTGACGTCCGGCACTGTTTGGGACAGAGAGAATGCCCGCCCTCCCCAACGCGCATCCCGCCGCCGCCCGGTTCGAGTTGAAACTTCACACCCTCCTGTTAACGCAACCGCGCGGCTTCGACAAGCGACTTTGAGGTTCACGCATTGAATCCGGGCGGGCCGTCTGATGTAATAAGCCCATGACGGTACTCTCATGGCTGCGGCTGCCGGAAAAGCGGGCTCAACTTTGCGGCCGCTTGCTGCTCGGGGTTGCGACCATCTGGGCGCTTTTCCGCCTGGCGCGTTCGCTGCGAATCCTCTTCGACGCCTCGCATGACCTGAACATCTACTACTCGCTCTGGTTCCTCCTATGTCACCGCGACTACGCGGACATCGCCTTGAGCCAGGCGCTTTATCTGCCGCACACTTGGCTGGTGTTGACCCCGTTCTTTGTCCTGGGCTGGCCCGCGGCCCGGCTGTTGATGCTGCTGCTCAATGTGGCGTGCGTGTTCTACATCTGGTGGCGGCTGAGCCGATTGGCGGGCCTCCAGGGCTTGCGGCGGTGGCTGCTGCTTGCGTTCTTTTGGAGTTGGTTGAGCACCGGGTTGGTGATCGGCCTGGGCAACCTGGCGCTGATTTGCGTGGCGGCGGCGCTGGCGGCCTTTCCGTTCACGTCCGCCACAAACAGCGCGTTTCTGACGCTTTCCGCCATGAAGCAATCGCTGGTATTCCCGATCTACTTCCAACTCCTGTTTAAGCGCCCGAAAGCCCTCGTGCTGCCGTTCGTAGTGATGGCGGTGTGCGGAGCGGCAATGCTGTTTTGGACGCGACTTGGTCCGGCCGACCTGGCAAGAATGGCTGGGGGATCATTGGATACAGTCCAGGCCTGGACAGAATACGACCTCGTCTCGCTGCGCCGGCTATTCCGCCCCTGCCTCGGAGATGGAGCGGCCCTGTCAGCGGTCGTCTGGGCTGTGTGGTTCGCGCTGTATGGGGTTGTCATGTGGCGCATCAAGGAACCGCTGACGCAACTGGCGGCGCTGCTGCTGCTGGGACTGCTGCCCATCTATCACCACGAATACGACTTGGTGGCGGCTGCGCCGGCCCTGGCGCTGTTTCTGCGGCGCGGTTCCCTGGCCTGGCCCACGTTGATGACTCTGCTGCTGGCGGTCAACCTGGTCTTCGTTCCCCGCTATATTCTGCCCGCCGGGCTTCTGCGAACCGCCGCCGAAGCGGTGGCTTCGGTTTACAATCCACTGCTCGTCCTCGCTTGTCTGGGAGGATTGGTGTGGTTGGAAGCGTGGAAGCCGCACTTGCCACAGGGGTCCGCCGGTTCCGGTTAGGGCCGCGCGCCGCCGCGAAGCCTGGTCCAGGAGCGGCCGCGCAGGCCATCTCGCAGCAGGTAGAAGAGAAAGAGGGTGTTGTAGCGGAAGTACCGCGTGGCGAGCCGGCGCGGCTCCGAGCCCAGCCTGTAAATCCACGTCAGGCCCAGCCGCTGCATCCAAAGCGGGGCGTCGGGCTTCATGCCGGCGTTCACATCGAAGGCGAAACCAACAGTGAGGATGACACCGCGCCGCAGCCGGGGCTTATAGCGCTTCACCCAAGCCTGCTGCTTGGGCGTGCCAAAGCCCACCCAGATGAAATCCGGCGACAGGCGGTTGATTTCCTCGATCACCACTTCCTCGGCAGCACCCTCCATCCGTCCATCGGGCGCGCACTTGCCGTGATAGGCGCCGACAAAGCGGACTCCGGGATTGAGTTTGGTGAACGCGGCACGCAGTTGGAGGCCGCAGGCTTCCGAACCGCCGAGCAGGTAATGGGTGAACTCCCCCGACACACCGGCCAAAAAATGGCGCATGAAGGTGGGACCATAGACACGGTCGCGCAGGCGCGCCCCCGCCAGCCGCAGGCACCAGATCAGCGGCATGCCATCCGGCGGGAAGGCGTCATATACGCTGGTCAGGTCGTGGAACCAAGGCTCGTGGCGCCGCATGGTCACGATCTGAGTATTGGCGAAGTCCAGCGCCACACAAGCACTGCCACGCGCCCATAGGCGGCACTGCTCCCCCAAGCTGTGGTAGTCGGTCAACAGCAGCGGCGTGCCCAGCACTTCGAGCGCAGTCATTCGGAGCGAGGGTTCAAGGGGCCGCGCGGACGTTCAAGAAAAAACTTCTCAGCCGCAGCGTTCCCGGGTATGTTGAAAGGTAAACTTGTTGAGAGCCATATTCACCGGGCGGTTGTCCCGAATCGCATGAAGCTGCTGGTTTTCGCCCATACGCCACCGCCGCACCACGGCCAAAGCTACATGGTCCAGCTCATGTTGGAAGGCTTCGGGGGAAACCGCCGCCGGCCGAACCAAGCGGCACCCGTCCCCAACTCGCCCGGCCCTTTGAGGATCGAGTGCTATCACGTCAATGCACGCCTTTCGCGCAAACTGGAGGATATTGGAGATCTGCGCTTCAACAAGTTGCTCCTCTTGCTGGGTTATTGCTTGCAAGCCATCTGGTGCCGCTTCCGCTACGGCGTCACCAACTTCTACTACATCCCCGCCCCAGGCAAACGCTCGGCCATCTACCGGGACTGGCTGGTCATGCTGCTCTGCCGCCGGTTCTTCAAACGGGTGATACTGCATTGGCACGCCGCCGGCCTGGCCAAATGGCTGGAGTTAGTGGTGACGATGCGCTGGCGCACGTTGACCTACTGGCTGATGAAACAGGTTGACCTGAGCATCGTGCTCTCTAAGTACAACCGCGCGGACGCCGAGAAGCTCTTCTCGCGCCAAATCCGCGTTGTCAGCAACGGCATCCCCGACCCCTGCCCCCGCTTTGCCGACGAGGTCTGGCCCCGGCGCAAGGCGCGCTTTGCCGCCCGCAGAAAACTCCTAGCGGGCCAGGCACTCGACGCCACGGACGCCGACCACACCGGCGGCGAGCCGCAATTGGTCCGCATCCTCTACCTGGCGCATTGCACACGCGAGAAGGGTCTATTCGACTCAATGGACGCGGTGGCGCTCGCCAACCAGCGCCTGCGCCAGCGTCAGGCCGCTGTTTCCCTGCGCTTGATTGTGGCCGGTGGCTTCGTGGCCGCCAACGACAAGACCGAGTTCGACCGCCGGCTCGCTGAACCGGGAATCGCCGATATCGTCCAGTATCTCGGCTTTGTGTCGGGCGAGCAGAAGCATCAGTTATTGCGCGAGGCCGACTTATTTTGCTTCCCGACCTATTATGAAAACGAGAACCAGCCGGTGAATCTGATCGAGGCCATGGCCTTCGGACTGCCGATCCTCACGACGCGCTGGCGATCCCTGCCGGAACTGTTTCCCGTCAACTACCCAGGCCTGGTCAGCATCCGCTCCCCGGAGCAACTCGCTGAGGGCCTGCTGGCCTTGCTGACCACCGAAAGCGGCGAAGGCTTCCGCGACATATTTGTTCAGACCTACACCCTGGAGCGGCACCTGGCGGGCCTGGCGGAAGCGTTCACCCAGGTCGAGTCGGCCCACCCAGCGGCCATGCCCGCCGCCGCAATCGGTTCGCTCCCAAAGTAGGCCTGCCACGACCTTGGACGTTTCGCCGACTCCGCCATGAAGCCTAGAAGAATCAATTGGATCGCCAGCGACCTTTTCCGCAAGTTTAAACGGCACTATCTGGAGTGGTCTGCCCGGCTCACGGGTCAGCGTTTCGCCTGCCGCTGCCTGGCAGGCGAGTCTGAATACAATCTGACGATCAATTGCGACTTAACTGTCTCGTGCACCTGCCAGGATTACGACGGCTCCGGCCACCTGGGCGACCTGAACGAGCACTCCTTTAAGGAAGTGTTCTATGGCCCCGTCGCGCAGCGATTTCGCGAGGAGCTGGCCAAAGGAAAGCTGCCGATCATGACCTGCGCGCGCTGCGGCGATTTGCAGCGCGTACCAAAGTCGCGGGCGCTCGAACAGCCCCGCCTCCCCTATCGTGGCATGCTCCTGGAGAATACCGTCCGCTGCAACATTGACTGCATCGGCTGCGACCGCCAGTCCGCCGCCCGCATCCGCAAGACCCTCCAGATGGACCTCGAAAAGCTGTCGCGCATGGCCGACCTGGTCCATGAACTGGGCCTGGAGCAGCTTTTCTATCTCAACCTCGGCGAACCGTTCCTCTCCCCGAACATCGGCCCGGAACTGTCGCTGCTGCGCCAGAAGAACGCCGGGTGCCGCATCGTTATTTCCACCAACGGCATCGTGCTCAACACCGATGCCAAACGCGAAGCGGCGCTCAACGCCAGCCTCATCTACTTTTCCATCGCCGGCATCAACGAACCCATGCTCAAGAAATACGAGCACCACGGCAACTTCCAGAAGGCCTATGACAACCTGAAGGCGCTGGTAGCCTACCGCAATGCCCGGGACCTGACCCAGCCGGTGCTCGAGTGGAAGTATCTCCTGTTCAACTGGAACGACCACCCGCGCACCATCGAGCAGGCTATCCAACTGGCAAAGACGGCGGGCGTGGATATTATCTCCTTCTGGCCCACCCACAACCCCTTCTACGGCTATTCCTTCCGCTACGCCCTGGGCGGCCTCAACCGCGTCGGCGTCAAGTGCTGGAAAGGGCGCGAGGTGGACCTCCGCCAGAGGTAGGGACTTCCCGCCGAGTCGTCCTGTTTCCCGCGGCAGGGCGGGCGCCCGCACAGGTCCTTGGCCTTATCGGATCACAGAAGGGGTGGACTTGCGCAAAAGCTCTCCCCCTCTGCCCGCTCAAATCTTCCAGGGCGTTAAGACCTTTGTGCCGGGCGAGAACTTCACCAACCGGTACTGTGGCCAGGGACAGCAGATGACAGCCAGTTTGATGTCGCCGCGCTGCTGCAGCACCGCCGGGTCCTCCAGATGCTCGAACTCGTGCAAGCTTGGTGCATTGGAGGGTTTGGCGCCATAGTCGTGCACCACCACGCGGTAGCCGCTGCGTTTGAGTTGCTGGGCCAGAAACAGCCCCGCCGCCTCCTCGGTGATATAGGTGTCCGGCTTGTAGGTCAGTCCCAGCACCGCCACTGTGTCGCTCTTGGTCACCAGCCCTTGCACTTTCTCGAACAGGTCCAAGTTCGTCCGCTGGTTGACTCGGTCCGAAGCCTCCGCCAGCGGTGCTTCCAAACCCAGTTGCCGAGCGGTATAGGCCAGCAACCGGTTGTCGCGCGGGAAACACGGCCCGCCATAGCTCAGGCCTGCCCGGAGATACTTCTGCCCCACCCGGCTGTCACTGCCGATGGCCTCCAGGATATGGTGGATGTCGGCCTTGGGGAATTGCTCCGCAATCATCCGCAACTGATTGGTAAAGCTGATCTTCATCGTCACGTAGCTGTTCACCGAAATCTTCGTCAGCTCCGCGCTGATAATAGACATCCGGGCGATGTTGGGCTTGTTTTGGTTGTACTTCTTATACATCTCCTCCAGCGCGGCGCCGCTGGCCGCGTCCGATTCCCCGATCAGCACCATGTCCGGCTCGAGCAGGCCCTTCACCACGTTGCCCAGCGCGATGAATTCGGGATTGTAGCATACTCCGAAGTCCCGTCCGCAAACCCCGCCCGTCTCCCGCTCCAGCATCGGGATCAGCACTCCGTCCACCGCCCCGGGAGTCGTTGTCGAACTGCATACGAACAAGTGGCCCTGCTTGCCCTTCTCGCGCACCGCCGACGCGACCGGTTGCATTGCCCGCAATAGAAATTCGTTCGAAAAGCTCCCGTCGGGCAAGCTCGGCGATGGCGGGATGAAGAACGTCACATCCGTGGCCACCGCCTCCCGGTAATCCTGCGTGGCCCGCAACCGCGTGCGGCCCGCCGTGATGGTCTCCGCCAGCAGTGGCTCCTCCACTGGCGGCTCGCCTGCGTTGATCCTCCGCACCTTCTCGGCGTCAATATCAATCCCCACCACCTCAAAACCACGCTGAGCCAACGTCGCCGCGATGCACGCGCCAAGCTTGCCCAACCCGCATACGGAAGCTTTCAATAATGCTCTCATGAGATCGTCCGCTTACCGTAGGGGATGCCCGGCTAACGTCAAGCGCGAAGCCGCGCTCGTCAGACAAAAAGCTTTCCTTGGGGCATAGCGACCGCTATTGCTTCCCGTGGAATCCGCTCCGCGCGGTCACGTGCCGGGCAGGCCTGAAATCGGCTGCCGGTCCGGGACGCGGAGCATCATTGCTCAATGCCCGGCCAACCAGAAATCAGCCAGTTGGTCACTGCCGTCTTTCGCGCGTGGCAGCAGGCGAACATCAATTTCCTCGTCCTGCGCAACTACGAAAGCCTGCCGCATTTCACCACGAATGACATTGACGTGCTGGTGGACGCGGCCCAATTGCACCAGGCTGAACAGGTCCTCCGGCATGCGGCATCAAAGGTCGGCTTTCGCCTGCATAATCGTGTCGAGTTCGCCACCCTGGCCCTCTTCTTGTCCAGCCCGCAAACCAATGCCCAGGCTCATTTTGACCTCTTCACCTCGTTGAAATGGCGTGGGTTTGACTACCTGTCTTCTCAAGGATTCCTCCAGCGTAAAGTGTGTCGGGACCTGTTCGCCATTCCGCACCCGGCGGATGAAACCGCGACCAAGTTGATGGCCTCGCTTATCTACACTGGCAAGGTCAAGGAGAAGTACAAGGCGGCCATCACCGCGGGCTTCAAGGCACAGCTCGATCTGACGACTGAACTCCTGGCCAGAACCTACGGCCGCGCGCGCGCCCGCTTTCTGGCCAGCGCCTCCGCACAGGAGGATTGGACCGCGATCGAGGCTGCCGTCAGCGCTTTGCGGCGAACATTGGTCCTCCGGCAACTGACCCACGCGTTCGCGCGCACGCTCAAGTCCATGCTGGCCGACGCGCGACGGCTGGCGGGGCGGTTCTTCCGGCCACCGGGTTTGACTGCAGTGCTCTGCGGCGCTGACGGCAGCGGAAAGTCCACGGTTGCCAGGGCCGTCATGGATGGGCTGAACGGAACATTCCCCCCGGCGAAAGTGCGCCATTTTCACTGGAAGCCGCCGCTGTTCACCGCGGGCCGCCAGGCAGCGCGCGGCCCGGCCGTAGATCCCCACGGTCTGCCACCGCGCAACGCCGTGCTTTCGCTTGGCTACTTCACGTTTCACTGGATCGAGTTCCTTCTTGGCTCGCATCTGCGGCTCCGCCCTGTGACCTTCCGGGGAGGGTTGGTTCTGATTGACCGTTATTACTACGACTTCTTTGTAGACCAGCGGCGTTACCGTCTGCGCGTGCCGCCAGCCATCGTCCGCCTAGGACATTTCCTCCTCAAGAAACCTGACTTGGTTGTGCTGCTCGACGCACCGGCGGAAGTCTTACAGCGCCGCAAGCAAGAGGTCGCCCTCGCTGAAACCGAACGCCAACGGCTGGCTTACCGCAAACTCGTCCAGGGGCTGCCCAATGGGCACGTTCTCGATGCCGATCGCCCCCCTGACAAGGTTGCCGCCGACCTGAATCGCATGATCCTGGATTTCATGGCGCAGAGGACCACCATACGCTGGGCCAAGCGGAACGAATGACGCCAATGCCACATAGTTCCTGGGAAGACCTGTTCGCCGCGCCAGAGAATCAGGGACGGGCCGTCCAAATCGAGTTGCGGCTCCTGCGAAAAGGCGGCCAGCCATTCTTGGTGCTACCCTCGCCTTCCCGCGCCGCGGCTGCCACCATGGATCTTTATCCAGCGCAGACGCCACGCGCGCGCGCAGCCCGGGCTGCGCTGCGCTGCTTGCTGACGGCATCGGTGCCATTCGGAATCCAAAAGACCTCCCTGACACTCTCGCCCTCGGATCCTTTTGTGCAATTCCTCGCCTCCTTCGCCGGGCAGCCAGCGCCGGCGGTTCCGACCTTGGGTATCCTCGCGGGTAACCCAAACAGCGCGGGGCAACGTTTCCTGCTGCTTGTGTTCAATGCCAGCCAAAGGCCGGTCGCCGTGGTAAAGGCGGGCCTGAGCCAGCACGCGAAGGCCCTGGTCGAACAGGAAGCTTCTTTCCTCGACGCGGTTCCTCCAAACACCGCCGGGGTTCCCCGGCTCCGCTCCCGGTTTGAGTCCTCGCGACTCCGGGCGCTGGCGTTGGACTTCTTCCCGGGCCATTCACCACGCCCGCGGCAGGACGCCGCCCTGCCGGCTTTGCTCACCTCATGGATGCACCCAGGTCGAGACATCCCGGTGACCAGTGCCCCGGAATGGGAGCGGCTGGACCAAGCTGCGCCTGCAGCCCGCTTGCTCGCGCCTTTGACCAAACGACTGTGCGGGCGGAAGGTGCATCCGGCCATTTGTCACGGGGACCTTGCGCCGTGGAATATCAAGGTCTCGCCCACCGGTGTCTGGACAGCGCTCGACTGGGAACGCGGCAGATTGGCCGGCATTCCCGCTTGGGACTGGTTCCATTATGTAATCCAAAACAGCATCCTGGTCGCGCATCTGAGCGCGCCAGCTCTGGTCCAGCGAATCGAGAAGCTGCTCGGAACTGATGTATTCCGGCATTACGCAGCGCAGAGCGGCATCATCGGGTGCGAGCGCGAGCTGGTCCTGGCCTACCTGCTCCACACAATCGAGGTCATCAGACCCTCGGAAGGCCTGGCGGCGGCAAGGGAACTCCTAAGAGCTCTCAGCGCGCGCTGGAGCATATCCTGAGTAACTGCCGCTGTGAGGCGGCGCCGTGCCGTGTTCAACGCAATTTGCTGCTCCTGCCCTGTGCTGCCATGTCAGCCAGCGCGCAATGCCCGGGCCAGGAATCCCTCCACCTGCTTCCACACTTCTTCCACCGACAAATTGGCCATGCAACACGGCACCGCGAACCGGCAGTAGTCCGAGCATGGCTTGAATGGGCAGGCCTTGCCCTCGATCCACGCGGCCGCTGGATGCAGCGGCGCGAACCACTCCGCCATCTGCGGGCCGAACAGCGTGAACGTCGGCACCCCGCACGCCCCCGCCAGGTGCCCCGGGCCGGAATCGTTTCCGATAAACGCCCCGGCCCGGTCCGCCAACACGAACAGATCCGCCACCGTGCGGGGCGTCGCCACCGTCTTCTCCCCCGCCGCCAGCCACCAATCCCGCTGCTCCGGATCGCAGGCGACCTGCACCCGGAAATTGGCCGCGCGCATCCGTCCGACCAGGTCGCGATAATGTTCCAGCGGCCAGACGCGCACCGGTTGGCCCGCCCCTGTGTGCACCAGCACTTCGCCTTCGGGCCGCATCCGCGGCAACACTATCGTCTCGCGCCGCGGCACCTCGAAGCCCAACGCCCGCGCCATGACGCGCCAATTCTCGCAACGATGCGCGCCCGGCTCTGGCCGATCCAGCGCTTTCGCCAGAATCGCCCGGCTCCCCCAACGCGCAAATCCCAGCCGCGTTCTGGCCCGCGCCAGCAGCAGGAGCAGATGATCGCGAGGGTCGCCCCCTCCCCCCGCTCCCCTTCGCGCCGACAGACCAAAATCGAAGCGTGTGACGGCCAATCCATGGAGCAGCCGGATCATCTTTATCCAGGGCCAGGTCCAGAGCCGGTACTTGTGCTTGAACGCCGTCCACGGCGCCACGAACGGCACCACCTTGACCTCCGGCCAGAACCGTTGCTGCAAATCCATCGCATACGGCTTCGCCAGCAACGTCACTCGATATCGCTGGCTCGCCGCCCGCAGGAAAGGTGTGGCGATAACCAAATCGCCCAGACCCCAGAGTTCGATCACCAGGAGCTTCGGTTTCACAGCGGGCCGCGGGTGGTCAACTCATGGTCGGGCGAACTCATGGGCAAGTCATACACTTTCTCGAACTTAAAATAAAGCCAACTGCCGAGCGGAATCACCACCGCCGCCGTCACCAGCCCGGCCAGCACATCCACCACGTAGTGGTAGCGACAATAGACGGTCGAAAGGCAAAGAAGGAAGGCGACCGCCAGATGGGCGTAGCGGATGCGGCGCAAATAGCGGAACGAGAAGTACACCGTGCACAACGCCACCGCCACGTGGCTGCTCGGAAACGCAGCGCCCGGCGCTTCAAACACGCGGTAGATCCACTTCATAATCTGGAAGAAACCGCCGACCTGAACTGCCTCGGGATAAGCGTCCGTCCCGGCCAGTTGCTGTGCAGCCTCCGGCAGCACATAGCCATCCACCTGCCGGAAGAACGCCCGGGACCCAATTACGGGCAAAATGATGTACGTCAGGTAACAGAAATAGAACAGAAAAGAGACCACCGACACGTAGTGGAAGAACTGCTGGCGGCTGCGCAGAAACAACGCGACCCCCACCCCGACGATCATGATATAATACGAGAAGTAACTCGCATAGAAGAGCTCGCTGACAGCCAGCCAGGGCAGCCTTTCCATGAAAAGGACACTGGGCTGGCAGCCGAAGATCTGCTGCTCCCACTGGGCCACCATCGGATCGAGGAAGTCCTTGAAGAACATGCGGTTCAGCAACCCGGTCTCGCAGAAGAACGCCGTATAGAGCAGCACCGGGTAGAAGTGGCGCAGGAAATCCAGCAACCAGCCCCGCCGGCTGCGGGCGTGCGCCTGGATGAGGCAATGCACCACCACCAACCCGGCTGCGTGAGCCCCCACCAGACTCGGCCAGTTCGGCACAGTGGCGTCGTGAAAAACCAGTATCAGCGCTCCTACCAGTGCGATGTAGGCTTGCGTCGCGTAGTCAACAAATGTGTAGTGCGTCACAGCCAGTTCTGCTCCCGATACCAAAGCAGGGTTTCCGCGATGCCTTGTTTGAGCGTGGTGGCGCAGAGGCCGCCGACTTCACGCTCCAACCGCGTGGGGTCGCACACCCAGCCGGGCGCGCGCAACTCGGCGAATTTCTGCAGGCTTAGGACGCTGGGTTGGCCGGTCAGGCGCGACCAGCCTTCCCGCGCCAGGCATACTGGCCAAAGCATCCAGGTGGGCAGCGGCAGCGGCAGTGTCCAGACGTTCATCTGCGCGGCCACTTCATCCGCCAGGGTGCGCGCGGTCACCACTTCCCGGCCCGCAACAAAGTAGGTCCGGCCCGCCGCGGCCGCATGGGTGAGGCAGGCCACGACCGTTTCCGCCAGGTCCTTGGCGAAAACCAGGCTCAATGCCTGAGTTTCGCACAGTCTGGGCAACACGTGCTTCCTCACCGCGCGGAACAACCGCAGGAATTCGCCGTCGCGCGGACCGTACACTGCCGGCGGCCGCAAGATGACATGCTCCGCGTGGCAATGGTTCCTCACCTCCAGTTCGCCCGCCAGCTTGCTCTTGCCGTACTCGGACACCGGCGCGGGAGAGTCTTCCTCGAGCGCGGGCTTTTCCCGCGGGGCAGGCCCGGCGGCGGCCAGGCTCGAAATATGCACCAACCGCTGCACCCGGCCTTTCTGCTCGTTGACGGCTGAAACCACCTCGCGCGTCCCAGCCTGGTTCGCCTCGTAGAACCCGGCGATCCGGCCTGCGCGCGTCGCCCCCGCGCAATGAATAACGTGAGTGATGTCCGTCATCGCCCGCCGGAGGCTTCCCAAATCACCGATTGAGCCCGGGCGCACCTCAACGTCCGCCAGGTGCCGCGTGATAAACCGGTGGTTGCTGCCGGGCCGGAGCAGCAGGGCTGTGGGCAAACCGCGCCCGCGGAGGCTATCGAGGATGTGACTGCCGACGAAGCCGCTCGCTCCTGTGAGCAGGATCTTCAATTAAACCAGGCCGAGCTCCTTGCCGACCTTTCCCAACTTGTCCAAAGCGAAATCAACCTGATTGTCAGTGTGCGTCGCCATCAGGCTGATGCGGATCAACTCCTGCCCGGGCGCGACTGCCGGTGAGACGACCGGGTTGACGAACAGGCCCTCCTCCTGCAGCCGCTTGCACATCCTGAAGGCCAGCATCAAATCGCCGCAATAGACCGGGAGAATCGGCGTCTCTGAGCCGCCCAGGTTAAAGCCCAGGCTGCGCAGGCCCTGCTTCATGCGGTGCGTGTTGCGCCAGAGCTGCGCCACCCGCTCTGGCTCGGCCAGCATGATCCGCAGCGCCGCCAGCACCGCGGCGGCATTCGCCGGGCTCATGCTGGCGCTGAAAATCAGCGCCCGCGAGTGGTGTTTCAGGTAATCAATCGTCTCCGCATCCCCGCCAATGAAACCGCCCAGGCTCGCCAGCGATTTGCTGAACGTGCCCATGATCAACTGGACCTGGTCGCTTAGCCCGAAATGGCTGGCCGTGCCGGCGCCGTTCCGGCCCAAAACGCCAATCGCGTGAGCGTCATCCACCATGATGGCCGCGCCGTGCTCCTTCGCAATGCGGCACAGCTCCGGCAACTGAATGATGTCGCCTTCCATGCTGAACACTCCGTCCACGGCAATCAGCTTCCCCGCTTCCGGTTCGAGCTTCTGGAGGCGGTTCTCCAAGGCCGCCATGTCCTTGTGCGCAAAGCGCAGGAACTTGCCCTGGGAGAGCAGGCAGCCTTCAACAATACTGGCGTGATTGCTCTTGTCGCCCAATACGTATTCCCCTTTGCCAACCAGCGCGCTGATGACGCCGAGGTTGACCTGGAACCCGGTGCTGTAGAGCAGCACGGCTTCCTTGCTGACCAGCCCGGCCAGGGCCGACTCCAACTCCAGGTGGATATCGAGCGTGCCGTTCAGAAAGCGCGACCCCGCGCACCCGGTGCCGTACTTCTCCACCGCCGCCTGCGCCGCCTCTTTAATCTTCGGATGGTTGGTCAGGCCCAGGTAGCTGTTGGAACCCAGCATCAGGACCTTCTTGCCCTCTATGATGACTTCGGTGTCCTGCGCCGAAGAAATAGTCCGAAAATAAGGATATAACCCGATCTCACGCAACTTGGCTGCTGCCTTGAACTCGCGCGCCTTATCCAGCAGGGCGCAGGGCGGTGGAACCATCGGCACCTTCCGCCGCACCGGCCGGTTGTTGGCCTCCCGGACAGCCGCCGGGCGGGGCAAGGGATAGATTTGCGGGGGATTAACCCGGTCTCCTTCCAAAGTGGAGGCTTTGTCGTGGTAAATCATAAACAGGCAAGGCGTTCTGCTGCGCAATCAACTCAGCCGTTGACCGGCCGCTTCGTCTGCATAATCCATAGCCAGCAGCTTGTTACAAACTCACCATTCATTCTCATATCAAATACTGGACATCTACGCAACCAACCCTTTCCACCGTTCTCCGGTCCTCCTTTTACGCTTAATCCCCGCGCTGGCAAGCACTAATTTGACTCCAGCAACTTCCCCAACAGCCCGCCAGCCTCGCACAGCCGACCTGCCCGGCGCCTGGCCCGCCCGCAGACGGTTCCGGCTGCTTTTCCCTATTCGATGGCGTTTTGGACTTGCCAAATCCCGGCGCCGTGGCGACCTTGACCCGCGCTGACACCGGCGGAACACTGCCGGTTCACGGCGCGGGAACGATCATTTCCGGCTTCTGGCGCGCGCTTAGCTCAGTGGAAGAGCACTTCCTTCACACGGAAGGGGTCGCAGGTTCAAGTCCTGCAGCGCGCACCATCTCCTCGGTCGAACAGCACACAAGGTGGGTGAGAACCAAAACCCCCGGCCCGAAACCAGAGGAAGCGCCTGACTACAATTGGGACCTCTGGGACGACCCGACCTTACCCCTCCAACCTCCCCCCGGCACGAGGGGGGCCTCGGAACCGATTGGGGTCCTTGCGCAGGCGCGTGGGATACGGGGAACGCCGCAATACCGCGCAGGAACTCGCTCTTTGAGCCGACCGCAGCAGGCCAGGCGCGCGGAGATCGGCCTCAGATGATACTACCCCGCGTCAGGGTGTTGAAACCCTGCTCAACTCACCCTTCGGGTGCCGGCAATCGCGCCAATGAGCGCGGTGCTGTATGATCCAATCCGCCAGCGCTCGCGTGAATCCAACGTCGTGACCAGCCGCCCCCGGTTCAATCCACGCAGGTTTCCCCTTCACCCCGGGCTGCGCCTGAGACTCCTGGCGGGGCGAGGCGCTCTTCGGGGAATCGCTGGTCGGAGGCACTACTTCTATCTCGTCAAACATAACCGCGAACAACACACTACTGATTAGCTCATACTACGATTTGACTCAGCAGCCACGAATTGTGTTCGGACTTCTGAAGCCGACAGCACTATAATTTCGAGCGAGCATGTAGCGTGCCGCCCGCAAATCGTGCGGAAAAGCCGCAATCCAATCGCCACCCGCGCGTGATCATCACGCAGGAAGTGTGAGTCACACGCAACGGCAGACCCGACCCCGAGTGCCGGCAAAACGCTCCGCAATTTCCCTTGATCACGCCCGGAAGCAGGCAGGGTCCACCAAGCGAGTCTCACCGTATCCTAACCGTATCCACACCGTCTCCACACCGTGGATACAGCCTTGACATTTCGGGGCAGCAGGAGTCCAACCTGCTGCCATTGCGGCACTTATAGAAGAGGCACCTTGCCCAAGGCGGCCAGAGGCCGATTTCCTCGCAAGTGCACCAACTGCAGTAGGTTGCGCAAAGTCGGCAAAAACGGGCCCTGTCCGGGCGCCTGCGCGTCGCCCCGGCCACCAAGGGTGGCAACGTCCAGGCGATACCCTCTGTCTACGCAAGCACGGGCCAATTTCCACAGGCGGGGCTCCATCCCACTTTGGCCTTGAGAAGAGACCAGGGGCAAGACATCGCCGGCAGCACGCGAGACCCGCGCGATGATTCGATCCCAGGGATGGACAAGAAATAACCGAACACATAACTTCAACCCCGTCCCGGATCCAGCGCATGGACTGGCTCAGAAAAGTGACTGCAGTTAGAGTTTGAATCTATGAATAAACGAAACTCACGATCGAATATCCTCCAGCGGCTGCGTCAGAAAGTAGCACAGGGTCTGCCGATTATCGGGGCGGGGGCCGGCACCGGTCTCTCGGCCAAATGCGAAGAACAGGGCGGGGTGGACCTCATCGTCATATACAACTCGGGCCGCTTCCGCATGGCCGGCCGCGGCTCGCTGGCGGGGCTGATGCCCTACGGCAACGCCAACCAGATCGTCAAGGAAATGGCCGGCGAGGTGCTGACCGCCGTGAAGCATACCCCGGTGCTGGCTGGCGTCTGCGGCACGGACCCATTCCTGCTCCGCGACAGTTTCCTCGAAGAACTCGCCGAATTGGGCTTTGCGGGCATCCAGAATTTCCCGACGGTCGGGCTGGTGGACGGCACGTTCCGGATGAACCTGGAAGAGACCGGCATGAGTTACCAGATGGAAGTGGACTGCATCGCCGCCGCCCACGACCTGGACCTGCTGACCAGCCCTTATGTCTTCAATACGGACGAAGCCGAGCGAATGACCCGGGCCGGCGCCGACCTGGTGGTCGCGCACATGGGCCTGACCAGCAGCGGGATGATTGGCGCCCGAACCACCAAATCGCTCCAGGATTGCGTGCGCGACGTGCAAACCATCGTGGACACGTGCAAGGGGATTCGGCCAGGCGTGATGGTTCTGTGCCATGGCGGCCCCATTGCCGCGCCCAGTGATGCGGAATACCTGTTTGGCTCGTGCCGCGGGCTGGATGGGTTCTACGGGGCCAGCTCAATGGAGCGCCTGCCGACGGAGACCGCCATTACCCAGGAAATCAGGAAGTTCGGCGCGCTCAAATTGCGAGCCGGGGGAGGTCCCCGTGCCGATGCCCGCGGTTCAAACAAAGACCGCAAATCCCGCCCCCGCAGCTCATGAACAGGCTTCTGGCTAATCTCCGGCGCGCGCAACTTGCGGGCGCGTTTCTCGGCTGCTGCTGGCTGCCTTGCGTCTCGCCCGGTGCGGAACCGTGGGCCGACGACCGATTGACCGTCCGCGACGGCCTGGAATTCTGGTGCGATAGCTCGCGACAGAAAGCCGGCAGGGCGGCTCTGGGCCTGCCCCCGCCTGCCGCGGGCGGGGGCGTGGATTGTCTGCTCGACGGCTCCGGCCACAACCGCCACCTGGCGCAGCCGCTCGTCAACGCCCGGCCCCGGCTGGTCCAGGACGCCGACGCCGCCTCTCTGGCCTTCGACGGCAATGACGACGCGCTGGTGTCTTCCAGCTTGCGGGGGGAGGCGCCCGAAACAACGGTTTTCATCGTGGCCGCGCCGCGCTCCAACCCGGGCGGGTTCCGCGCCCTCCTCAGCGTGAGCCGCGCGGGCAGAAACGACTACGAAACCGGGCTCAACCTCGATTTCGGCCCCCAGGCCACACCCCAAATGTCTTTTATCAACGCGGAAGGCAGCGGGGCGTTGCGCGCCACCCAGTTGCTCCGGAATGGGGCGCTCCCGTTTGGCGGGTGGCATGTATTCTCGCTGGAGAGCAAGCCGGGCGGCCAGGGCATTCGGCTTGCCCTGAACGGAAAGCCCGAAGGCTCTCGCGAGCGCCGCGAATCCAAAGTCGCCTTCCACCAACTCGTGCTGGGCGGCCGCCACTACTCGCTCTCGGGCGAACCGCCCTACATCCAGGGCTTCTTCCACGGCAACATCGCCGAGGTGCTTCTTTACAGCCGCTTGCTGACTCCCGCGGAAAAATCCTCGGTCGAACAGTATCTATCGCAGAAACACGCCCCTTTGCTCCGCCGGTCCCCCCAGGCGACCGCCGATACCCTCGAACCATCCGTGCTGGAAATCCCCGGTGATCCGCCTCCGAGAAAGCGCGCCGAAGTCGAGGCCGTCCTCAAGTCGGCCGACGTTTCCGGTGGTGGCACCGAGCCCTCCGCCGCCCCGTTCGAGGTCGTGCTCTGTGCGGGCCCGAAAGACCACGGTCCGTGCGAGCACGACTATCCGCTCTGGCAAACGCGCTGGGCGGCATTGCTCGGCTCCAGCAGGAATGTGCAGGTCGGCACCGCCTGGGAATGGCCCTCCCCGAAGCAATGGCAGACCGCCCGCGTGATCGTCTTCTATTCCAACAATCCCGGCTGGAACACCGCGCGCGGCGCTGAACTGGATGCCTACCTCGAACGGGGAGGCGGCCTGCTGTTCATCCACTACGCGGTGGACGGACACCACGACGTCGAGGCCCTGGCGAAACGCATCGGGTATGCCTGGCGCGGCGGCTTCTCCAAATTCCGTCACGGCCCGCTCGACCTGAAATGCGTGGAAAGTCCGCTCACCGCCGGCTTCAGCTCCGTCCATTTCGTTGATGAGAGCTACTGGAACCTCGTCGGCGACGGCGACGGCGTGCGCCTGGTAGCCAGCGGGCAGGAGGAAGGGAAGATGCAGCCGCTGATTTGGACCCGGACCCAGGGCAAGGGCCGGGTCTGCGTCAATATCCTGGGCCATTACACCTGGACCTTCGACGACCCGCTGTTTCGCATTCTGCTGCTGCGCGGGATTTGCTGGGCCGGCGGTGAGCCGGTGGACCGGCTCTCGCACCTGGCGCTGCCCGGCGCGCGCCTGGCCGATTGACGGAGGCGCGAATCCGATGAGCAAAACCATCGCGTTGCTCGGGGCGCTGGATACCAAAGGCGCGGAATATCAATTCGTCAAGGAATGCATCGAAAGGCGCGGGCACCGAACGCTGGTGATAGATGTGGGGGTGCTGGGACCGCCGGCCTTTCCGCCCGACATCGGGCGCGAAGAAGTCGCCCAGACGGGCGGCGGCAACGCGGAGGCATTGCGCCAGCAAAAAGACCGCGGGCAGGCGATGGCGGTTATGAGCCGGGGCGCCGTGGCCCTGCTGGCCAAGCTCCACACCCAGCGCCGCTTCGATGCGGTGCTGGCGCTGGGCGGCACCGGAGGCACTTCCCTGGCGTGCGCCGCCATGCGGGCGTTGCCGATGGGAGTGCCGAAAGTCATGGTCAGCACGGTGGCCGGCGGCGACGTGTCCGGTTATGTGGGTGTGACGGACATCGTCATGGTGCCGAGCATTGTGGACGTGAGCGGCATCAACCGCATCAGCCGCGAAGTCTTCTCCCGCGCCGTGGGCAGCGTCTGCGGCATGGTGGAGACCGAGGTGCAGCCCGGCCGGGACAAGCCCCTGATCGCCGCGTCCATGTTTGGCAACACCACCCCGGCGGTCGAGCGGGCCAGGTCGCAGCTCGAGCGGCAGGGCTACGAAGTTCTGGTCTTCCACTGCACCGGCACGGGCGGACGGACGATGGAAAGCCTTATCCACGCGCGCATGATTGCCGGCGTGCTGGATATCACCACCACCGAATGGGCGGATGAACTGGTGGGCGGAGTGCTGAGCGCCGGCCCGGCCCGGCTCGCAGCGGCAGCCCGCTGCGGAGCGCCGGCCATTGTCGCTCCCGGCTGCCTCGATATGGTGAATTTTGGGGCTCCGCCAACGGTCCCCGCCGCTTTCAAAGGGCGAAAGTTCTATCCGCACAATCCCAACGTCACGCTGATGCGGACGACCCCGGAGGAAAACGGGAGACTGGGCAAGGTCATCGCCGCCAGGCTCAACCAAAGCACCGGTCCGGTAACGGTGCTTCTGCCTCTGCAAGGCGTCAGCATGATTGATGCGCCCGGCGGTCCGTTCTGGTGGCCCGAAGCCAACCAGGCGCTCTTCGCGGCCCTTAAACAGGACCTCCGCCAGGACATCCCCGTAGTGGAGCTGGACTGCAACATCAATGACCCGCTCTTCGCCGATGCCTGCGTGAAACACCTGCTGGCAAATATGGCGCTTGCGCCCGCAGCCGGGAGTTGAGGGCGCTAATCCTTGATCCTCATTACTTCTTAACCGCGGACGCGAACCCACCAACATGATTCGAGCCCTTCGCAGATTCATTGCCCTCCTTGCCGTATTGATCTGTTCCTTGCCGGTGCCAGCGGACGCGTCGCAGCCCACACCGGCCGAGTTGGACCAGGCCTTCACCCGCTTGCGGACCTACACCTGGAGCGAGAGCCGGGATCCCTTAAACGCGATCGAGGCGGCCATGGTTGCCACGGCTGCCGATTCCGCCGCGCGCCAGCAGCTCGAAAGCCGCCTGGCCGCGGTGCTCCGCTCCGGAGCGCCGTTTCCAGCCAAACAATATGTCTGCCGCAAGCTCAGCCAGATTGGCACGGGAGAGAGCGTCCCGGCTTTGGCTCCGCTGCTTTTGAATCCGGCGCTCTCGCATCCGGCTCGATTTGCCCTGGAGCGTATTCCCGATCCGCGTGCGGCGGAGGCCCTGCGCCGCGCGCTCCCTCAATCTGAAGGGAAGGTCAAAACAGGAATCATAAACTCTCTGGGCGTCCTGCGAGACGCAGCCGCGGTGGGCCTGCTGACCAATTTGCTCGCGGAGCCTGACGCGGCGATTGCTCAAGCCGCTGTCGTGGCACTGGGCCACATTGGCACCGTGGAAGCAGCCCATGCGCTCGGAAAGGTCACTACACCGGGCCCGCTACAGGCCGCCGCTGCCCAGGCCCGGCTGGTCGCCGCCGAACAGCTCGCCCAGAGCGGGCACCCCGCCGAGGCTGCGGGCATCTTTCGCGAGCTCTACACGCCCGAACAATCGGCCCCGGTGCGGCTGGCTGCTTTCAAAGGACTGGCCACCGCCGAGCCTCAGCGCGCGTCCGATTTGCTGGCTCACGCCCTGGCCGGCGACGATGATCAGGAGCGAAGTCTGGCCGCCCGCATTATCGCGGACGGTTCAGTGACCGGTGTAAAGCGGTTCGCCGACGCATTTCAAACCTATCCCCCGGCAGGGCAAATCGCTTTGCTGGAAGCCTTTCGCTCTCGCCGTGAATTGAACGCAAAGCCAGCCGCTCTCGCCGCAGCCGAAAGCAGCGACCCGAGGCTTCGGATTGCCGGCCTGCGGGCTCTAACAACCCTTGCGGATGCGGCGGATGTTCCCCTGCTGGCTCGCCGTGCCGCCGGCCAGGGTGAGGAGAGGAACCTCGCCCGGGCAGCCCTGGCCAGTCTGCCGGGCACGAGCGTCAACGCGGCGATTCTCTCGGCGTTGGCCACCAATTCTCCGGAAGCAGGGGTCGAGTTGCTTGAGGCCCTGGCGGCGCGCGGGGCGGCGGAGGCGTGCCCGAACATTGCGGCAAGTCTCAAGGACGCCAGCGCGCTTGTGCGAATCGCCGCACTGAAAGCTCTCGCTGTGCTCGGGGGCGGCGGCCAGGTTGCCGCGGTCGTCGGCTTGCTAAACACGGCAGCCAGCGATTCCGAGCGCGAGACGGCGGAGACCACCCTGGCCGCGCTCGCCTCGCGTGCGGGCGCCGGGTGCGTTGATGACCTGCTGAAAGCAATGGACGAAGCCAGCGCTGAGTCCCGCATCGCTCTCCTGCGCGCGTTGGGCATTGCCGGCGGCCCCAAAGCACTGGAGGCGGTGCGCGCCGCGCTCGACCAAGGTGACGCGCGGGTGCAAGAAGCGGCGTTCCGGGTCATGACAGATTGGTCGAGCGTTGATGCCGGCCCCGAGCTGCTGCGGCTGGCGCGGACCGCAGCGGAGGCTAACCGGCGCGTGCTGGCTTTTCGCGGGTATGTTCGACTCTGCCGGGAGGCCGATTGCCCGCCGGAAACCCGAATTCGCCTCCTGAGCGACGCGTTGAATGCCGCCAGCGATACCGGGGAGAAACGGCTCGTCATTGCGGCCCTGGGCGAACTGCGCGACCCCGAAGCCCTTAGGCTCCTGGACCCCTGCTTCGCAGATCCCGCGCTCGCGCAAGAGTGCTGCCTGGCCGCGGTGAAGATCGCCGCCGAGGCACCCGCGCGGAAGAAAGACGTCATCGCGCCCTGCTTGAGACAGGTGTTGAAGCTATCCGCCAGCGAGGAGGTGCGCGATCAAGCGCGGACCATTCTGCAGCGCCTGGGCGCCAAACCCGAGTAGATACTGGCATCGAACCGTTCTCTCCCAATGACAACCGCAGCACTCCAACGCTCCGACAATCCAGCGCTCCGGCGCTCCATGCGGGCAGGCAGCCACCCGTTCACCCGCCGCGCTTTCATGCGGCAGATGCTGGCCGCCGCCGTGGCGCCATGCTTCATTCCCGCCTCGGCTCTGGGATTGTCGGGCAGGACCGCGCCCAGCAATCGCGTGGTCGTCGCCGCAATCGGCCTGGGGTTCGCATGGCAGATGTTCCTGCGCCGCAAAGAAGTTCAATTTGTCGCCGTCTGCGACGTTCAGAAATCGCGCCGCGATGCCGGCAAAGACGCCGTGGATGGTTTCTATCAGAACCAGGACTGCCGCGCTTATAACGATTTCCGCGAGGTCGTGGCGCGCCCGGATATTGATGCCGTTTATATCGCCACACCCGACCACTGGCACGCCCTGGTCACCATCGCCGCCGCCGCGGCGGGGAAACACATTTACTGTCAGAAGCCCCTCACCCGAACCATCGCCGAGGGCCAGGCGGTGGTGGAGGCGGTCAACCGCTCGGGCGTGGTCTTCCAGCATGGCACCCAGCAGCGCCACGATGCCAAAATGCTTTTCGGCTGCGAACTGGTGCGCAATGGCTATATCGGCCAGCTCAAACACGTCAAGATTGGCAGCCCCTCGGGCGCCGCTTGCGGGCCGCAACCTTCCGAGCCCGTACCGCGGGGGCTGGATTGGGACATGTGGCTCGGGCCGGCGCCCTGGTCGCCCTTTACTCACCTGCGCATCCAGTCCCACCCCTGGTATCATATCTCCGATTACTCCCTGGGCTACATCGCTGGCTGGGGCGTTCACCATTGCGACAGCGCCGCGCAGGGTTCGGGGCTCGATGGCTGTAATGGCCTGGTTGAAATTGACACCCGGAGCATCTTCCCCACTGACGGACTCTTCGACAATCCGCAACGCTGGCAACTCCACTACAAGTTCCCTAACGGCGTCACCTGGCACTGGACGGATTGCTCAGGCGAAGGCTGGGGCTCCGTCGCCGGCGCCGATTGGCCTCAACATCCCATGGGCATCACCTTCGAAGGCACCGAAGGTTCGGTCTTCATCTGGCGCGGCGTCGTGGATGCCAGGCCCAAATCTCTCCTCGATGTCCGCATTGGTCCCAGGGACCAGATCCACCTGAACCGACCCCAGGGTGAAGTAATCCCCGACTTCATCGAATGCGTGAAGCGCCGGCTTCGGACTTGCGCTCCTGTGGAAATTGCCCACCGCTCCACCAACCTCTGCTCCATCGCGGCCATTTCCATGCTGCTCAACCGCAAGCTCACCTGGGACATAGCCCGGGCAGAATTTGCGAACGACTCCGAGGCCAACCGGCTCAGGGCCAGAGCAATGCGAGAGCCGTGGTCGTTGTAGCCCGCCGGGAGCCTTGAGTCCGCAATCCGTGGGCGCAGCGGAAAACATCGCGCAGCACAAGGCGGCAGCCTCTGGATGATATGGCGCAAGCCGGCCTTACGGCGGCCGTGCGCTCTGGAATGGAAGCCGGCCGCGTCAGGCGATTCCCCTACACTGCATCGGTAATTTACCTGACTGGACTTCGGCCACATGTGATGGCAGGGTCTCTTGAGCGCGAAAGCACGTTGTTCTTTGGGAACCAATATTAAGATTTGCCCTGCGTTGTTCGTGATCATTGACGGAGAACTCGAACCTTAAACTGAACGATCCACGGACCCAAAGCGATGGGGGTGGCCGACATGCCTTCAATGGAAGTCGAAAACAACCTCGCCGGTCCACATGTCGCTATCAGGTTTAGAGAAATAGTCGGTCACGGCAAAAGCGGGGCTTTTTGTTGTCACCCCGCTCAGCCTGCCGATCCCCGCCCCCGCCTATTGAGAGGTGAACTTGAAAATCGTGGTGCTGCGATAGGTCTTGCCCGGGCGGAGAATAGTTGAAGGGAAATTCGCGTGATTGACGGAATCCGGGAAGTGCTGCGTTTCGAGGCAAAGCGCGGCGTGGTTGAGGTGGTTGGCGGAGAAGAACTGCACGCCGGGCTCAGTCGTGCGCACCTCCAGGCTGCGTCCGCTGGCGGGGTCCTGGACACGCGCGGCAAGCTTGAGCGCGCCGCCCCGGCCATCGAGCACGAAATTGTGATCGTATCCGCCGGGACGCGGCTTGAGCTGGTCAATTCTCGCCCCGATGCGGGTCGGTTGGGTAAAGTCCAACGGTGTACCCTTCACACTGGCGATATCGCCGGTGGGTATCATGCCGTCATCCACAGGAGTGTAGCGCGACGCAGCCAGCCAAAGGATGTGGTCGAGCGCGGTGCCGCCGCCGGAGAGGTTGAAGTAGGCATGGCTGGTCAGGTTGACGGGAGTGGCCTGGTCGGTGGTCGCGGTGAAGTCGAGGCGCAGCTCGTTCCGATCGGTCAAGGTGTAAACCACCTTGGCGGCAAGGTTGCCCGGGAAACCGCTTTCGCCGGCCCTGCTGAGGCGGATCAGTTCCAGGGCGGCGGCGTGTTTGGTGGCGGGCAAAGGGCGCGCCTGCCAGATGGCTTTCCCGAACAAGCCGTGCAGGTGATTTGAGCCGTTGTTGGCGATGAGTTTGTACTCGATGCCGTTCAGGGTGAAGCGCGCGTCGGCAATGCGATTGGCCACGCGCCCCACAATCGCAGCGATACCGCGGAATCCGCCAAGGTATTCTTCCATCGTCTTAACAGACAGCACCACGTTCGTGGTGGCGCCTTGGGCATCAGGCACATTCAGCTCATTGATGATCGCGCCGTAGGTCAAAATCTTCGCCGACATCCCCTTGCCATTGTTGAGGGTATAGCTCTGGACAACCGCGCCGTCCGGCAGCTTGCCAAAGGCGGCTTCGTGAATCGAGGGATCAGTGCCGCCAAACGATGGAGCAAGCATCAAGAGCCATACCGCGGCCACGATGATGAGCCTGGAGATTCCACGCCTCGCATGATATGCCGATAGGATGAGGCCGCCGACAGGGGTCGGCGCTGTCTTCGCCGCGCGCAGAATCCACCGCCCGACGTCAGCGGCTGCTCCGGCGTGACAAATCCGCACCACGGCATTCAGGTGACGGTGCATATTGCGCAGCTATGCTGGTTTGGCGGCCCACTCCTTGAAGAGGCCGGCCAGGTTGGCGGACGCCGGATCGCCCACGTGCAGCACGACCGCATATCGGAAGGTGACCCGCTCGCCGGCTGCAATCGTCCAGGGCTTCTCGATGAAATTGAGGGGGGTGGGCGAGGCGAAACCATAGTCCCGGGTGAACCAGGGAGTAGGTGCCCACGGATTCCGGGGATGGTCGAAGATGGCGATCCCTTCGACGATATCGGGCATGGAGGCACGCTTGCCGTAAAAGTCGCACCAGGCCGATTTCACCCCTGCCGTGCCTTTCTCCCCGGTAATGCCTTCGGCGTTGACCAGGTTGCCGCCGCCTTTCGGGGTGACGTCCAGAGCGGCGCGCATCGAGAACAGTGAATGGTTCGTCTTCTGAACGGTAATCGCTTCCACAGCTTTCAGAGTGATGAGCCACTCGATGAAGCACAACTTGTCGGACGGCGCGGTGATGGTGAGTTTCCGGTCATCTTGCATAATGACGGGTTCACCTGGTTTCTGCCAATCACAGGCGTCGGTGATCACCACAACGTCCTTGGCCGCTTTGGCCAGCTTGGGGCCATTCGAGAGGATTTGACCTTTCTCGTAGCCTTCCTGCCAGTAGTTGCCGCCATTGACCTTGTCGCAGCCAAAAAACAGGGAGCGGTGATGCGGGTAAGGCAAGGTGGTTTCATCGGTGAGCGACAGGCCGCTGGCCGGCCCGGTCAACGGGAACAAGTAAGGGTATTTCTGCGAGCGATGCGCGCGATAACAGGTCAATTGCCGGTTCTGGCAGCGGACCCAGATTTGCGGACCGAGTTCATAAGCCGTGAGCCCGCTGGTGTCCTCGACCGCCGGGCGCGCGGCCGGAGCCTTTGCCGCCGTGGCGGCCATGAGCGATTGGGTCAGTGGGAGCGCGGAAGCGGCCGCGGTTAGTTTAAGAAAGTGCCTGCGATGAAGCTTAATATCCATGCACCTCATTTCGCACACACTCAGCCGCAAGCCAAGACAATTCCCCCCCCCCTATGCCGCCAAACGGCCTCTCCGCCAGCCCAGGCAGTCCAATGCTGCGCCAACGACGAGTGCTTTTCGTCCAGGAAGCAAAGTGCTATTTCTGCTCCCGTCATGAAACGCGCGGCACCAATTGACGCAAACAACCAACCCGTTCCCCTCTCCCGGCTAGCACCCCGCCTTCCCGCACTCGGTGGGGCGGAGGCTGGGAGCGCGGCTCCGGTTAATCCCAATCGGTTTTCATGGCGAAGTAGTCTAGCTCACTTCGCTTGTCTTTCGTTGATTCAGTGCTGCTGCGTCATGCCGATTGCTGCCGAACCGGCAGCTGCCGGTTGGGAAAAGCGTTTCGCCCAGCCCCCAAACGATACGCGCATCCTGAAGATCATCCACAACTGGCCCGACCGATCCGAGGCCCAGGACTTGATAATCAGCAGAATCTGCACGCAAGGCTTCGGCGGCGTGGTCTGCAATGTTTCGTTCGATCAATACCTCGAGAGCGATGCAAAGTGGCAAGCATTCACCCGAGCCGTGAAAGCGGCGCAGCAGACCGGCCTGGCGCTCTGGCTCTATGACGAGCGCGGCTATCCTTCCGGCAACGCCGGAGGCATCACGCTGCGCGATCACCCGGAGTGGGAAGCGCGCGGCCTGCTGGTCGCCACCGCGGACTCGCGAGGAGGTCCCGTGGTGTTGAGTCTGCCGCCAGGCAGGTTGCTGCTGGCCGGGGCGTTTCCAGTGCGCAATGCCAGCATAGACATGACAATGAAGGTGGACCTGGCCAACCACGTTCATGGCGCCACGCTGGACTGGGCAGCGCCGGTCGGGAAATGGCAAGTCCTGGCGATCACCGAGAACCGCCTTTTCGAAGGCACCCACGCCGATGGGAACCTCCATGCCAAAATACCTTACGTCAATTTGTTGATGTCCGAACCCACGGCGCGCTTCGTGGAGGCCACCTACGGCGGGTACGCCAACCACCTGGGCAGCGACCTGGGCAAGTACTTCATGGCCACCTTCACGGATGAGCCATCGCTGATGAGTCTGTTCATGAGGCCGATGCCGTATCGTCCGCTGCCGTGGGCCGGGAACCTGCCGCGCGAATTCCAGAAGCGCCGCGGCTACGCATTGGATGCCTCAAACCTGCCGGCGCTGGTCACAGACGCAGGCCCGGACACGTCGAAGATCCGCCACGACTTCTGGCTGACGGTGGGTGAGCTGGTGTCGGAGAACTTCTTCGGCCAGATTCAAACTCGCTGCCGCCGGCTGCGCGTTCCGTCCGGCGGCCACCTCTTGATGGAGGAGAACATCGCTGGACACGTGGCGCTCTACGGGGACTTCTTTCGCTGCATCCGCCGGCTCGACGCCCCGAGCATTGATTGCCTGACCAGCCTGCCGCCGGAGGTGCCGTGGTTCAGCGCGCGACTCCTGAGCAGCGCCGCCGAACTCGAAGGCCGGCCGCTGGTAATGAGCGAAACGTCCGACCATGGCCAGCGTCATCGGCCCGCCGGGGATTCCCGGCCCAAGCGCACTGTGACGGAAATGGAGATCCGCGGCGCCTGCAATCGCCTGATCGCCGCGGGCATCAATTGCATTACCAGCTATTACAGCTTCACAGATTTGTCCGATGAGCAACTGCGCCGCCTCAACGAGTGGGTTGGCCGCTGCTGCGCGGCGCTGCGTGGCGGACACCAGGTCGCTGACATCGCGGTGCTTTATCCCGCGGAGAGCCTCTGGACCCGGTTCATCCCGTCGCGCCATTGGACGAAGGAGGCCCCCGCCGCAGCGCGGATCGAACACCTCTACCGCGGCGCGGCCGAAAACCTCTTCAACGCACAACGCGACTTTACGTTTGTGGACAGTCGCGCCCTCACAGAAGCGAAAGTCAAATCCGGAGTCCTCGTTCACGGTCAACTCCGCTGGCGCGTTGTCGTCCTGCCCGGCGCCGACACGCTGCCGGTTGCAGCATGGGAAAACCTCGCCCGGTTCGTCCGGCGGGGAGGATCGGTGATAGCGCTCGGCGCTCTGCCGGCCAACAGCGAAAGCGAATTCCCCTCTGATCGGGTCAGGGCGCTGGCGAAGGAGATCTTCGGCGAGAGTCCGGGGGGATCCTCGGTTGAGCGAGAGCCGCAAGCCTGCGCGAACGACAAGGGTGGCGTCGGCATCTTCCTTCCTTTGGGTCTGGACTCCTTGCTGCCGCGGGTCCTGGATGGGTTGTTGCAGCGGGATGTGCAAGTCGCGGCGGCCGCATCGCCGCTGCGCGTCACTCACCGCCGCCTTGATGATCGTGAGGTCTATTTCGTCATCAATGACAGCGCCGAACCATGGGCTGGCCAGCTTGAGTTTGCGGCAGCCGGAACCGGTGAACGCTGGAACCCCGCCACCGGTCGCCGGGAAGAGAATCTGGCCGGCAGGATTGCCCGGCTGAGCCTCGATCCCTACGGCGCAGCGTTCTTCCGCTTTGCCTCCGCAAGACTGCCTCAACGTCGTTCCATCAACCGTTATGCGGTGCCAAGCCTCTCTCTGAGGGCTCTCCCCGAGACAGAACCAACCGTGCGCCATGGCGAGTTTGTTCACGCCGAACTTGCACCGGACACCGTCCATACCCGCCGTGATTCTCGGGCATGGCAAGTCACAGCCATTTTGACCAGGTCCAATGTGGACACACACCTTTTCGCCGAATTCCACTACGCGCAGCCGCTGGACCTCAGCGATGCCGATTGTCTCGCCATAGATACCCAGGTGCCGGACGGTCAGACCACGGCAAATCAGATCCTGGTTATCCTTCACGAAGAGGGCGGTGGCGACTTCATTGCCGAGACAGGCCGTTCTCTAGCCACGCCTGGCTGGGAGTTGGCCCATGTCGCGTTGGACCGCTTCAAACTTGCAGGTTGGTCGCACGACGCTAATGGAGTTCTGGACCTAAAGAAGGTTGGCAACATACGCATCGGCTGGGGCGGTTACCTTGGTGCCGAAGGCGAGAAGGTGCGATTTAGTGTGGCTGAGCCGCAGGCCGGCTTTGTGTTGCGGAAGCAGGAATGAACATGCCGGGACGCCCGGGAGTCTCGAGCTTGTTGATGCGATGGTTGTCAATCCTGCTTCCCTGCCTGGTATTCGTATTGGTGCTGTCCGACTCGCCGAAGTGAGGAGCTTTGCCTGAATGGCCGGGAAGAGCTCAGGGCAGCCTTCCATTGAGGGGACCCCGACCCCGATCGCATTTCGGGTCTGGTGGTGTCCAGCGACGTAGCCCCGGTGATTGATTCCACTGTCAAAGCCGCCACCAAGGCTCTATTTTTGCCGTCTGGCATGCCATGAAGCGGCGAGAATTCTTGAAGTCTGCGTTGACAGCGGCTTGCGGCGGGCCCGCACTCGCCCGCTGCCTGGCTGCAGCCGGCGGAACCACCCGGCCTGACAGCTTGATTCTCAGCGCGCCGCTCACCCATTCGGATTGGGTCCTTAAACCTGGAATCCCGTGGGACGAACCAGGAGTGCGCCACATGCTGGACGCGTGCAAAGCCTGCGGCTGGTCGCGCGTCTATTGGCGCGTGCTGGATGGCGGCCGCGCGGTTTACCACAGCAAGTTGATGCGGCCGGAGGGCCAATGGGACGAGGACAACTTCTGGGAGCCAAAGACCGAGGCGGGGCGCCAGGCTCTCCAGCGCTTCACCCCGAACCTGACCCCCGAGCAACGCGCGGCTGTGCGCGACAAGATGAAGGTCTATGACTACGCGCACTTCGATAGCCTCGACGCCGCGCTCCAATACGGTCATAAGATCGGTTTGCAGATTCATGCCTGGGTTTCCATCAATGAGGACGACCATGGCTGGGGCTTGCAAAGCGAGTTTTCCAAGCGGCATCCCGATTACCGCTGGCGCCATCGCGACGGCAGGCCCTACTTCTCGCAACTGAGCTTCGCCTTTCCTGCCGTCAGGAAGTACAAGCTGGCGATCCTGCGCGAACTCCTGTGCAATTACCCGATTGATGGACTCTTCCTGGACTGGATCCGCACCGGTGATGTCCGGGACAACCCCCAGACCGACCCGAATGGCGTTGCCGACAGCGGTTACGAGCAGCCGCTGCTGGAGAAGTACGAGTCCGCCTTTGGGATTCATCCGCGCCAGGTCCCTAATGACGATGAGCGCTGGGTGCGCTTGCGCAGCGAGCCGCAAACGGTATTCATGCGCGCGGTGCGGAAGCTGGTCCGCTCGCAGAAACACCCCATCCCGGTCGCCGTGATGGTCGGCCATCCCTGGCACTATCGGGGCCTGCTGGACCGGATTGACGGCAACTTGCGAGGGCTTCTGTTGGATGTGGGCGCCTGGGCTCGCGAGGGGCTGATGGATGCCGCGGTCGCCGCGGGCTACTATCGCGACGGGGGCACGCCGGAGATGGCCTATCGTGCTCTGCAAAAGGAAACCGGGGGCAAGGTGGATGTCTGGTTCTATGCCTGGGTTCCCCAAAACCCGGCGGAATTTCAACGCGACTTCGCGCTGGCACAGCGGTTGGCCGCGCAACAAATGCTATTCTGGGAAGCCGACTACATTGACGACCGACCGCAGGCCGCCGAACTCAAGGCGGTGATGTCCCGGCACGCTCGCGATGCTAGCTCGATGGCGACAGGCGCGCGGCTTCGCTCCCGATCCGGTGCGCATTGGCCATCGCCGAAAAGGTGATGGTCGTGGCGGGAATGCTGGGGAAGACGGTGGCGTCCACAGCGTGAACTCGCTGCCAGCCGGGCAGCCGGCCGAGGATGTCCGTTTGGAAGCCCCGGGGCTCCCGGCTCATCGGGAAGCTGCCGCCGCTATGGAAGCTGCGACCCGGCTCTGCGATCTTAAGCATCACCGGCAACGGCAGCGCCCCGAGGCGCCGCGCCTGGCGGCAGAGTTTGAATACCAGTTTCCGCACATGTGCCCTGGCCAAAGGGTTCAGCTCCGCGCGGAGGTCCAGGCGCTCTTTTCCGGTGCCCGCGTCTTTCTTCAGGCAGACGGCGATTCGGGAACTGTGCTGTGAATGAATATATCCTTGAGCCACCACGAGGCGCTCTTGCAGGTCCCGAATCAGGAAGCCCAGCGGACGGCGCAACGGGCCAAATGTTCCCGCCACAGCCTGGCTGATCAGGTCGTTGTTCGAGTAAATCTGGACATGCGCGGTCGTGTCCTGCCCGCGAGGATCCTGAAATTCAAGAAAGGCCTGACTCAGCGCGTGCAACCATTCCTGGGTGGCGCCGCGGACCTTTCGGAACAGCATCATCGGCACCAGAAAGTACTGGCTGTCTTTGATTAAGGCGGGCTGGTCATAGGCGCCCAGAGAACGCAGCAGTATGCGGGTCGTTGGGATAACGCCAGCGGCAAGAAAGGCCCGTGCGCCTCGCCAGCTCAGAGGGCGGCGGGTCGCCCGCTCGTAGCCCAGCACCTCGGCCCCTTGAGCGGATTCGCGGACCTGTTCTATGACCACGCCGGATTGGTAGCTGAAACCGGGATTGCGCAGTAACTGCTCTACCGTGTCTGCCGAGCTGTAAATGTAGCCGTAGGGGCAGCCGTACATGCACAGCCTGCAGTAGCAGCAACCGCCTTCCTCCGACGGGGAATTTCCCCGCACGGCCAACCGGGAGCGGCCAAACCGGATGCCGGCTTGAGCCAGGGCTTCTCGGTGACGTTCCATTCTTTCCAATAGCTGCTGGGTTTGGCGGCTGAGCCGGAGTTCGGTAAAGACGTCGGTATAAAGCGGAAACAGATCCTCCAGTCTGTCGCGGCTGGCCGCGAGGCCGGTGAATTGGAGGACCGCCGTGTAGTGGGGCGCGAGCGTGGAAAGCCTGAACGGCCACTCGCCCAAATCGCTGTCCAGGTAGGGCATCATGGCCGCCCCCCAGACGGTGCTGAGCCCACCCCGAGCCAGGGATGGGCGCAAGCCTACGTCATCGTAGTGAAGCCCCAGATGCTCGTCCGCCTCGCGGTAGGCGAAGTCCGAGCCGTAAACCAGCTTGAGCGGCACGCCACCCACGTCGGGATTCATCCCTGATTGGTAGGCAGCCATGTCCACCGGCGTCCACTCCTCCGGCCGCTTTTGCCTGAGCTTCTCCACCGGACCAAGTCGGTCGGCCTCCAGCGTCAGCCCGGCGTCCAGCATCCGCACCCGCCGGCCGGCGTCCAGCAGGGCCTTCGCGCAAGCCACACCCGCCGGACCGGACCCGACCACATAACAAAGCTCCGGGTCGGAAATGGGCGATTGCTGTTGTACGCCGCGTTGAGCTTCTGTTCGGGCAGGTTCGTCAAACATTGGAGATTCATTCTCCCCGCGAGCCGGGCACCGCACAATCCAAAACTCGGTTTGCCGCTGATCGGCGGGGCAGCGTCCGGCAATCCAGGGAATTTAGAAGCAGACGGGTTTGGCGACTGCCTGGGCCAGACGTCCCAAATATTCCTCGCGGGGGATGGCTATGCCGCCCAATTGGGCGGTAATGGGCGTGAGCATTTGAATGTCAAACAGCGCAAAGCCCTGCCGGCGCAGGTGCTCGATCAAGTGGAACACCGCGACCTTCGAAGCGTTGCTCGCCCGGTGGAACATGGACTCGCCCGCGAACAAGCCTCCCACCGTCACCCCGTAGATACCGCCAACAAGGCGGGGGCCTTGCCAGCATTCCAGGCTGTGGGCGTGGCCCTGCACATGCAACTGTGTATAGGCCGCGATGAACTCGGGACTAATCCAGGTGCCGCGGCGGCCCCGCGCCGGCGCGGCGCAACCCCGCATCACCCGCTGGAACGCGCGGTCAATGGTAACCTGGAATATTCCCTTCCTAATCACCCGCGCCAGGCTGCGCGAGACATGCAAGCCGTCCAACTCGAATATCGCCCGCGGGTTGGGCGACCACCACGTAATCGGGTCCACAGTCCAAGGAAAGATGCCGCTGCGATACGCCAGCAGCAACCGCTCCACGGACAAATCGCCCCCCACCGCCACCAACCCTTCCTCATCAGCCATTCGCGGACTGGGGAACCGGAGCCGCTGATCGAGAATGACGACGGGCATAGTTAGGTGCTGCGTGAAAGGTAAAGGCCAAACGATTGAATAGCGCGGCAGAAATCACGTTTCACGTTTCGTGATTCACGTTTCCCCGTGTAGCGCTTCGAGTAATTGTGACTGGAAGTGGCCCGCCATTTCCATCGCCATGATGTTCTGCGCGGTGATTTCGTTCATCTTCGGGATCTTATCCTCAGGCGAGCCAAGGAGCACCCAGCTTCCTACCCGAATGTCGTTGAGCACTTGCAGGAGCCACTCGACTTCGGCCTGCGCGAGCAACAGGCGGCTGCCCGCTTCGGTCCGCGCGAACCGCCGCGAGTCGGCCAGCATGGCGAGCAAGAGTTTCTTGTTCTCCGCACGCTGCTCCGCCAGCGCCTCGTCCAGCAGCTGTTGGTTCTCCTTCCGGTCCGGCAGCCGGCCCGATTTGGTAAGTTGATGGTGGGCGGGGGGGACGCGCGGATAGAGCTTGAGGATTTGGAGCAGCAGGCCCGTCTCCCGGTGACCCAGGTGGAACAACAGCCGAGTTCTGGAATGTCGGACCAGTTTCATTCGTCCCGCTCCATAGTCGCGTGCAGGGTATATTTCTGGAGCTGGTGCACATAGTGCTCGGCCTTCTCCATGCTTTCGCGCGTCAATACGCTCTTGCCCTGGTTATGAACCTGGAGCATGTGAAACTCGGCCTTTTTGCGCTGCCAGCCGAACACCACCTGGAACACATGCGTGACGTACTGCATGTAGTTCACCGGATCATTCCAGCAAATGACCAAGTAGCCTGGCTCCAAAGTGGACTTTGGCTTGTCCTCGGTCACTTGGACGGTGCCAGGCTGGATAACTGGTGTCGCAATATCCGCCATTGGTCCAAATTAAAAGACGACCTGCCGCTTGTCGAGCCGGGCCCGATCCTGGCGCCACCCTTTGCCAACCGGACCTGAGCGATGGTGTCCCGAAGGCGCAGGCGCAGGAAGCCCGGCGTTTCAACGCCGGGCGTCGGGGCTTTACGTCACAAACCCCCTATTCCTGGCCCAGATAGCCACGCCGGTGCGGGTAATCGCGCTTTTGCCGATTGACTTGGCCCGCGATTTTTGAGGAAGGTATCGCCCGGTTATGGAGCAAACGCAACGCGCACTTCTTTCGGTCTCGGACAAAACCGGAATCGTCCCCCTGGCCCGGACGCTGGCAGAGGCGGGAATAGAGTTGATTTCCACCGGCGGCACCGCCAATGCATTGCGCGATGCGGGATTAAACGTCACGGACCTCAGCGCCTACACCGGCTTCCCCGAAATGCTGGGCGGTCGCGTCAAGACCCTCCACCCCAAGGTCCATGGCGGGCTGCTCTTCATCCGCGGCAACGAACAGCACGAGGCTGCGGTCCGGGCGCACGACATTCAACCGATAGACTTGGTAGTGGTGAATCTGTATCCGTTCGAACAGACCGTCGCCCGACCGGATGTCACCCTGCCGGAGGCCATCGAGAACATTGACATCGGAGGGCCGTCGATGCTGCGCAGTGCGGCCAAGAACCATGAGAGCGTGACCGTGGTGGTGGACCCTGCCGACTACGAACTGGTGGCCGAACAGATCAAGGCCACTGGCCACACCACCCTCGATCTGCGGCGCAAGCTGGCAGCGAAAGTCTTCGCTCGCACCGCAGCCTACGACGCGGCCATTGCGACGCATCTTGAAAGGTCCTTCGGATCCGACTCAACTGCGACTGGTGTGCCGTGGTCCTTGCGGTTGCAGGCGCCCTTGGCGCAGCCACTGCGTTACGGCGAAAATCCTCATCAGAAGGCAGCCCTTTACGGCAGTTTTCAGGAGTACTTTCGCCAACTTCACGGCAAGGAACTCTCCTATAACAATATCCTGGATTTGACCGCGGCGGCGGCTTTGATCTCAGAATTCTCCTCCGCCCCGCCCACGCTGGCGATTCTCAAGCACACCAACCCGTGCGGTTTGGGGCAGGGGGCCAACCTGCACGAGGCCTGGGACAAGGCGTTGGCGACGGATCGCCAGGCCCCCTTCGGTGGCATAATTGCCGTGAACCGCGCACTCGACGCGGCCTGCGCGGAAGCAATCGCCGAGATCTTCAGCGAAGTCATCGTGGCGCCCGATTTCACCGCCGAAGCGCTGGGCGTGCTGCAGAAGAAGAAGAACTTGCGCCTCCTCAGGATGTTGAAATCTCTCGCCACAGCGCAACCGTGGGATGTGCGCAGCGTCGGCGCAGGTTCGTTCCTGTGGCAGGAGCGTGATTTGAAAGTCACTACCGCGGAGAGTCTGAAGGTCGTAACCCGCCGCCAGCCCACCAAACTGGAATTACAGGCAATGTTGTTCGGTTGGCGTGTGGTAAAGCATGTGAAGTCCAACGCTATTGTGTATGTTGCGAACGACCGGACCCTGGGCATCGGCGCCGGTCAGATGAGCCGGGTGGACGCCAGTCGCCTTGCTGTATGGAAGGCTGGCGAAGCGGGCCTTTCGCTCAGGGGCAGCGTGGTTTGCAGCGATGCGTTCTTCCCCTTTCCAGATGGCCTGATTGCGGCGGCGGAGGCGGGTGCGACAGCCGTAATTCAACCGGGCGGCTCAGTGCGCGACGCCGAAGTGATTGCCGCCGCGAATGAGCGCAACCTGGCGATGGCGTTCACCGGCATAAGGCACTTCCGGCATTAATCCCGCCCGGTCCAATTGTCAGTGGAGTAGCCAGTATATCAGCCCGACCTGGCCGAGGGAGATGACCACGATGGCAATCCAAGTAAGCGCTTCACGGAAGCGCAGTCCTACCTGGCGAGCTTCGCCGAGCCAGAACTGGAACTTCAGGGAGCCGATATCAATGGTGTCGCCATTGCGCAAGACAGCGTGTCGGACCGGTTGACCGTTGACGGCGGCCAGCGCGTTGGGCTGAGCGCTAAGCGTAATGCCCTCCGCGGGATCGAAGCTGAGTTGCAGATGCTGATCCCACACCCCAGGTTCTTCCAGTTGCAGGTCCGCGGCAGCGGAGCGCCCGATGCTTACAGGAAAACGGCGGGCCACCCATGCGGTGCCCGCCTTTTTTCCGCTCAGGACTTTAAGCTGAACCATTTACCAAAGCCGGCGCGGGACATGGATCTTGTCACCCGGGTAAACCTCCAAGTCCAACTTTGGATTCTCTAAAGCCTTCGTGCAGTCAATTGTCATGGTCCGGCCGTCCACACGGGTGAGTCGCACCTTGGACTTCTTGGCAAAGTCGGTGAATCCGCCTGACGAGGCAATCGCTTGCAGGACTGTGATCCGGCTATTGTAAATCTGCCGGTTGGGAGCGCGCACTTCACCATCAACGTAATACCAGCGGGTGCTTTCACGGGGAGTCACCGTAACTGTCATGTTCTTGTAGTACTTTGGCACGTAGCGCGCCCGAATTTCTTGCTCCAGCCCCCCTGCAGTTTTGCCAGCAGCGTTAAACGACTGGTTCAACAGCAGGGTAATGGTCCCGTCCTCTTTGATCCTGCCTTCGAATCCCGGAGTGATGACAGGCAAGTCCGCATACACAATTGTTAACGAGTCGCCTGCGCGAAACACCTCCAGCTCAGGACCGGCCACTGGAGGACTGGCAACAGGAGTCGCCGCCGTAGTTGGCTCCAGGGCGACGGCGGGGGCAACCTCCGGGCTGGCGGGCGGTGCGCCGGCCAAGTCCCCCGGCAACTCGGCAAATTGCTGCTGCGACCCCGTCCGGCAACCGGACAGTGCCAAGCCCGCCAGAATCAACGCACAAAGTGCGCCCCAATGTCCCACGTGCTGACCAACAATCCTGATACTCATTGAACTAGAATCCCTCTTAATACTTCTGCTTTATGTCAAGTTTGGCTTTGTCTTCAGTCCCGGCATCCGCGCGCGCTGCCTGCCCCGAGTCCTCACTGCGGTAGTAGTAATCATGGTAATACCCGCTGTAGTAATAGTAGCTCTCGTCCTGAGACATGTTGATGTTGTTCAACACAATCCCCACCAGGTTGCCACCCACCTTTTCGATGAGCTGCTTGGCGCGAATATTCATCGGCTGCGGATAGCGGCGGTATTGGATGACCTGCATCGTCATATCCACTTCGCTGGCGAGAATTGAGGCATCGCTGACACCCATGATTGGCGGTGAATCGAAGAATACGAAATCGTAGCGCTGCTTCAACTCGCTGATGAGGTCCTTCATCTGCGCGGAACTCAGGATGCCTAGAGAACTGCTGGGCAGTTTGCCGCTCGCCAGAAAATCGAGGGTAGGCTGGCTGGTAGTTTGAATCACTTCCTCCAGCGTGTTCTGCCTCAACAAGTAATTAGTAAGACCAATGTTGTTGGTTACACGCAGCATTTTGTGCAGTGTCGGCCGGCGCAGGTCCGAATCCACTATCACGGTCCGTTGCCCGCTCTGGGCGAAGACCGAGGCGAGATTAAAGACCGTGGTGGACTTGCCTTCCCCAGCCCCGGCACTGACGATGGCGATGGTGTTGAGCTTGTCGTCCTTGCGCGAGAACAACAGATTCGTGCGCAATACCCGATAGGCCTCCGCGTGCGGGCTTTCCGTCCCCTCGTCCATTATCAAGCCCACATTTTGCGGAATGACCCCCAGGACGGGGCACTGCAGCGAGCGCTCCACATCATCAATAGTCTTCACGCTGGTGTCCAGGTATTCGATGAAGAACGCCAAGCCAACTCCCACCACCAGGCCGATGATGATGCCCAAAGCGATATTGAGAGGTTTGTTGGGCCGCACCGGACGAAGGCCGGGAACCGCTTTATCCACGATCTCCACCATCATGGTCTTGGGCAGGTCAACATCAATCTTTTCGTAGGCTATCTTCGCGTCCAGAATCTGGCGGAAACGCTTGAGTTCCTCCAATGCGCTCTTTGCCTCGAAATAAGGCCGGGTGAGGGTGGCCTGGGCGACGTCGTTAGTTGTGGCCTTGTTAACTTCCTGTGTCAGATTGTCGAGACTGTTGCTCAGCGACAGCACTCGGGTGTCCAGACCGAGCATGATGCCGTTGACCCGGCTCTTGATCTTGTTGTGCAAATCACTCGCCATGGCCTTGCACTTCGTGACCTCCGCATGTTCCGGGCCGTATTCCTTCTCCAGCATGACCAACCTTTGCTCCGCCACGCTCAACTGTTCGAGCAGAGAACTCAGCAACTCATCCGGGGATGCGGTAGTGATGGCCTGAGCCAGGCCTTCGGGCCCAAGTTCCTTCCCCAGGTTCTTGAGGCGATCCAACAAGGTGGCCTGCTGAACATATGCCGCCTTGCTTTCAATGCGCAGACTTTCGAGCTTGCGCAGCGTATCTGCCGTCATCAACGGCGACGGGCCATCTCCGCTTGCCATCGCATCCGAGATGTTTAACTCCTTGCGCAGCGTTTCCACCTTCTCCTGCGCTTTCTTGACCTTGGCTTCCTGCTCCGCAAATCGATCTTCCAGCGCTTTGATGCCCCCCTTGCTCAAGCGAGTACGTTGCTCCTGCCGGTGCTCCTTATAGGCCTCGGCCACAGCATTGGCGATCTTTGCAGCCTCATCGGCCTTCTCACTGAAGACGCGGATTTCAATGAGGCTGGTGTTGCGCACGGGACGAAGATCAATCCTCCCTTTAAGCAGCGTGATCGTTTCCGAAGTCTTGAGACGATCACCGCTGGCATACTTCTTACCCCATTCCCTGTTCAGATCGAGGTCTTCAATCACCTTACCCAGAATCACCTCGGATTGGATCAATTCGAATTCGGTCTGGATGAAGTAGGGATCATACCCAATCATGTTCCCGCGACCGCCCAACTCAGCTATGTCCGACTGGTCGCGCTCAATCTTAATCCGGGCGCTGCTGGAGAAGGACTCCGGCAGAATGAAGGTTACCAGCGTGGCCGTAATCACAACCAGCAAGAAGACCGCCAAGATCACCGTCTTGCGAATGCGAATAATGCGCCAGTAATCCAGGAAATGAAGCTTGGTTTCCTGCGGCGGGGCGACTTTCAATGGATCCATAAGTCAAAGAAAAAGGGGGCCAGTTGTGACAGTCCAGCCCCCTGTCAATTCAGGTCAAACTTGAGTTAGTAGGTGCCGGTGACTCCGATGTAAACCCTGTTCCGGTCATAAGTGTTTTGAATGTCGGAATCCAACTTGTCAAAATTATATCCGAACTCAGCAGAAAAGTTGGGTGTAAACCGATACTGCAAATTGACGCCCACGGTGTAGAAGTTGTCGGCTTCGCCATCGGATTCCCCCCCATAATAGGTGGAGTTTTGATATTGGCCTATAACAGTGCCGTAAAGTTTTGGCGTTATCCGGTGGGTCACCGCGCCAAATATGCTAAAAGAATTCGCATTGAGCGTCAGGTCGCCGGTCGTGAGATCCGGCCGGAATTGATAGGTCGAAGTTGCGCTATAGTCGTAACTAGCCCCGACCTGAATATGGCTTCCCGGCGCGTAAATGTATTGGAGATTGGCCATCACATAGGGGCTGGCCGTGTCCTGACCCGCTGGATTGTGATAATACTCGGTATACCGCCCACCTGCTCTGAATGAACCGGTCAAGTCAGGCCGGAAATTGTGGTCAAGCCCAGCATACCCATAGTACGACCGTGCATTCCTGAAATCACTTTTGGCAAAACTGTTTCGCGTCGGATCCCACCAAATCTCCTGATCTGCCGTATAGTCCGTGTCTCTGTACTGAAATCCAAGAACGCCAACCGTCTGGGGCAACAATTGATAACGCCCGTCAAGATGGGCCACATGGTCCATATAGTCCGACAGCCCGGAAGTGCTGGGAATGACAGTGGGGCCAGCTGCTATCGTATAATCATCCTCCTCATAATCATACAGGGTATTGGCGTAGCCCACCTCAACCCCAAACTTCGGCGTCATCTGGGCCGAGAAATCAATTGAGCCGAAATTGCGAACATTGTCCCCCGAAATGCGTTGAAAGCTGTTATAGCTATTCCCCGCCCGCAAAAAATCGGGCTCCTGCCCGATGACGAAGGAATCCCTTAACCGCACCGAATACCGCTCGCTGAAAGCATGACTGAGGGCAGCGCTAAAGTTGTGAGTATGGTCATAATGATCTGTCTCGAAGGCCGGCTTGGTATCGTAGTATTTCATCGAATATACGTAACCGAAACTCAGAGTGGTTTGCTCCCACGGAAAAACAAACTGCAAAGATGGGCTGACCTCGATGCCGTAACTGTCCCGGTGAGCGCCGGCGGGAAGAACAAAATCGTCCGGAAGCGTGCTGACGTTGTCGTCATAGAATCCTCGCAGCGTGGCAGATAGACTCCAGGGTTTGCCAGATTCTGCCGTCATACCGGGGAGCGACGCGGCCTGAAGACTAGAGGCGCCAACGGCAACCAAACCAACAGAGGCAACGATTCTTTTCATAGATTAAGTTTAGCTTGTTTTACACCCAACGATGAACAGTGCCAACAGTAAAAGCTGCACATTTTTACCGAAGCGGGCGAGCGGTTGTCAAATAAATCTTCACTTTTCTTGCCGACCAGCAAAATGGCACAATGTGGATCACTCTCGTCCACGTTCTCACAAACCACCGAGCGCAACTTCACGCACGCCAAAACCAGGCCCGGCCGTCCTGCAACCGGCGAAACTACACGCTCTAATTGGGGAGCCTGCGCAAGCCACCATGGCACACAAAAGACCCAAGACCATTGACCGATTCAGCCCTTATTCGTTCAAATCTCCTTCCCCATTTATGGCGGAGGGATGATCAGGCGCTGCCCGACCTGTATGCGGCGCGGATTCACTTTCGGATTGGCGAGCATCAGCGCCTCCACCTTAACACCATACCTCCGGGAAATCAGGCTCAGCGTCTCACCCGCCTTGACCGTATGCGTCCGGGAAGGCGCCGTAACTGCGGCCGCAGGTCGGGCGGCGCTGGTTCCGCCGGATGACGCAATCCCAGGCGACCCCGGCTGGGCCCCTGTCGCTTGGGTTGCGCGCACCACCGTCAATGCGGCTCCGGACCGATTAGTTAAGATCTGCAGGCGCGTGGCCTCCGCGCGCAACTTGTCAACCTCCTCGCGCAAACGCCTGTTTTCCTCAGCAAGTTGCTCCAAATCCCGCTGCCGCTTGTCCAACCCTGGGGCAAGGGAAACTGCCTGCGCCAGTTGCTGTTTACAGGCCATGATGTGGTTCGTGACCATCTGCTCCTTGGGCGAGTTGGGGTACAGCTTGAGGTAACGCTCGTAATGGAAAATGGCAGCAGCCGGGTCCGACTCCTTCTGGTCATAGAGCCAACCTAGCTCAAAGTGGGCTGAGGCCGATTTGGGGTTCACCTCCAACGCCTTCTCGAAGGACTCAATGGCTCCCTTGAAATCCATGGTGTTGACGCGGCTTCGCCCGGCCTGAAAATGCGGCTCTTTCTCTTCATCTTTCGGCGCGGAAGGCAGGCAGCCGCTCAACACCAACACGGCGAGCAGGTATAGCCCGACCTGAGAAAGGCCCACTGGAAAAGTCATGGTGTGAGACTAACAAACCGGGCGGAAACCCGCAATCAAACGAATGGGTTTTCCTTGATCCCCACCACGCCCGGATGCCGGGGCACATACAGAAGCCCGCCACCCAAGTACAACCAGCCAAGTGCCACATGCGCAACTCCGACCACCGTCAGCCCCAAGGCGTCAATTGTCCCACCTCCATACAAGAACACGGCCAGGCACATCACCAACGCTCCCGGCATAAGCGCCGCGCCAGCCAAACGCCACGCCGCCCCCAGGCTCAGGGCCCGATTCGCAAAGAATCCCGCCAGCCACGCTGGCAGACAATACGCCGTCGCCAAACACCCCCAGCTTGCCATCAGTGCCGCCACCACCAGAATACCCACGATGGCCAGAATTGCCGGCGCCCAGGCGCCCCACCACGGTCGGAGTTCTGTCTGGCTAAACGGCACCACCCACGTTGGCGGGTACACACGCCTCAGGAAACCGAACAGAGAGTAGACCTTCAAATCCGTCCGGCCAAACTCCACCTGCACATGGGCCGGCGAACGCGCCTTGCCGCTGTGGTCGAGATCCACGATGAACGCCAGGAACCGCCCCTCAGCCAGACGCACAGGTGAATCACCGGTCCACTCCAACCGGCCGGAACGAAGCTCGCCTTGCGCCGGCAGCTGAAGCACCGCCTCGCCGATGACGGGGAACCAAGACCTTTGCACAAACCAGATCACACTGCCCGCCGCCAGCAGCGCGACGAGGGACTGCACCAGCAACACCCGCCCCATGGTGGCGTCAGCGAATGCCGCCACTCCCCGCAAGGTCAGCGGTTGCCAGGCAAACCTCGGTTCTGGATCCGATGCAGTCAACGATACGCCCCCGCGTGTGCTGATGCCACCCGGCGGAGAAGTGGTCTCATAAGACGACCGGCGCCGCCCCGTCCACATCTCAAGTCGCGGGCGATTGCGAGGCCGCCGGGCCCGGCGGCACAGGCGATTGATTGGGCGGCGGGGCGAGAACCACCGGCACTGGATAGCGCAGTTTCATCACGTCATCCACCAACACTTCCAGGTAATAAGTACCGGCCACTTTGAACTCCACCTGGCCGAACACCGTCACATTGGTGGCGTGCTGCCCGGCATCTTTCAGGACAAACTTCACCTCACCTTTGCGCAGCACCGTGGTTTGGTCGGGCGCGATGAACCGCGTGGTCTCAACAAACTGACCTACGCCCGCGGTCCAGCGATTAAACACGCCCAGCTTGAAAGCCACCACCGGCAGTTGCGGCACGCGAATGAAACTAATCACGCCGACCAGGAAGAAGTTGCCATTGGCTTCCTGGCGGACTTCTTCGCACAACAGCGAGCACTGCAAATCAGGCAAGATTCGGGTCGGGTTCATAAGAAATCGGTCCTACCTCCTGGCTCGCTCTGCCGCACGCACGGTATTTTGCATCAGCATCGCAATCGTCATCGGCCCCACCCCGCCCGGATTGGGTGTGATCCGGCCAGCAATCGGCTGAACCCCCGCGAAATCCACATCGCCCACCAACCGCGTCCCGCCTTTGGCCGCCGGATCGTTGACCCGGTTGACCCCCACATCCACCACTATCGCGCCCGGCTTGACCATGTCTGCTTTCACAAACTCCGCCACCCCCATCGCCGCGACCAAAATGTCTGCCCGCTTGCAGTGCGCCCGGATATCCCGTGTTGCGGAATGGCATATGGTCACCGTCGCATTGGCATACCGGTCCTTCTGGCACAGCATTGCGGCCATTGGCTTGCCGACGATGTTGCCCCGCCCCAGCACCACGACTTCTGCCCCGCCAATCCTGACTTCCGACCGCGCCAGCAACTCGCGAATGCCCGCCGGCGTGCACGGGAGAAAACCTGTCGGGTCTCCCAGCATCAGCTTGCCCACATTTACCGGATGGAATCCGTCCACGTCCTTCTCCGGGAGCACACTGGAATAGACCACGGCTGCCCGGATTTGGGATGGCAGCGGGGCCTGGACCAGAATACCGTGCAGACGCTCATCCGCGTTCAGCCGTGCCAGCAGTCTTAGCAGTTCGGCTTCGCTCGTCTGCTCAGGCAGGACATGCGTCTCAGTGAAAATGCCCAGTTCGGCACACGTCTTCTCCTTCCGCCCTACGTACACCTTCGAGGCGGCGTCCTCGCCTACACGCACAAAGGCCAATCCCGGCCGCAGGCCGGACGCCTTCAACGTCGCGATGCGTTCGACCAGCTCACCTTGCAGTTGCCGGGCAATCGCCCGCCCGTCAATCAGGTTCGCCGGCGTCATTCCTCCACGACCTGGATCTTCTGGATCGTGAGCACCGGCGTGTTCCCCCAGCGCTCGTCCAGGCTCTCCTCACCCGTTACGACAATCCGCAAGCCTTTGTAACGCCGCAAGTCCAGTTGGTCGGAGGTCGTGTACAGGTAGTCGATGTTCCTGCCGTTGTCGGGGCTGACGAGCGCAAACCGGGACGGCGCCTGGATGCTGGTCATGCCGCGCACAATGCCTTCCCGCTGCACAATTCTGGGCGGCGGCGGCTCTTCGAACTCGGGAGTTTCTGGCTCCGCGGGAACCTCGGGCGTGGTGGCCACCACCGGCGGCTCCGGCACCGGCACGCTCGGCGCTTCCGTCGGCGGCGGCGCAACGGGCGGCACCACCTCGACCGTGGCCGGCGTCGGAGCTGGCTCCGGCGGCGCCGGCACGGGCGGCACTACCGTTACAGCCGTCGCAGGCGGCACGGGCTCCGTGGGCACTGCGGCCCCTTCCTGCCTCAGGTATTGCGCCGCCACGAACGCATAAGCGTCGGCCGGCGGCTCAATCTCCACCCAGTCTTCTTTCGTGGTGATTGCCTTCACAACGTCCCCCCGCTTCAACAGTCCGATCACGCTGTAATTCTCGCCCGGCCCGCTCCGCAAATTGAGCCTCCGCGGCAGGACCGCTTGGGTGGCGGGATTGATGAACATGCGGTGGACCCACACGTGCGCCTTGGGCGGCAGCGCAATCTTCGCCCACGCCGATGGTTCCTGCGGCCCGGAATTATTCCGCACAATCTCCTCAATCACCATGACCGTCTGGTCCTTGGTCACCTGCGTTACCACCTCGCTCTTGAGCTTGGCCTGGCCGCGCACGTTCACGTTGCTGGCCACGACCACCGCCGGACCCGGCACCAGCGGCACGGTCCTCAGCTCGGGCAAAACTACCTTCTTCTTGGCGGCCGCTTTCTTCACCGGTGCCTTCTTCGGCGCGGCTTTCTTCTTCACAACCGCCGCGGCGGCGGGAGGATTGGTCGTCACCGGCGCGGGCGTCAGGGTTGCCGCCGGCGCAGCCGCCGGTGTTTGAACCGGAGCGGGCGAGGTTGGGGCAGCCGCCTGTTGCGCCAACAAGCTCGTCGAAAGCATTGCCCCCAGTATTAGCCAGTAGTTCTTATTCATAACTCAGCACATTAGAGATTTAATCTCGGGTTCTGTCAATGTCCGCCATTTGCCTAAACGCAGCTCGCCCAGCTTGATCTTCCCGATCTGGACCCGCTGTAAACGCTTCACCGCGATCCCCTGCGACTCGAACAGCCGCCGCACTTCCCGGTTCTTGCCCTGCGCCAATTCCAACTCCACCACACTCTGGGAGTGTCCGGCTGAAATCAGCCGCACCCGGGCCGCCTTCAACTGCTCACCCTCATGCCACACGCCGCGCGTGAACTGGCCCAGCGTTTCTTCCGCCACCCGCCCTTCCACCGTGGCGACATACTTCTTCCTCACCCCGTAGCGGGGATGCGTCAGGCGCAGGCTGAACTCGCCGTCGTTAGTCAGGAACAACAGCCCTTCGCTGCCGTAGTCCAGCCGCCCCACCGTATGCAAGTGACCCCACTCTTTAGGCAGCAAACCGTAAACAGTGGCCCGGTCCAACTCGTCCTTTCGCGAGCAAACCAGCCCGGGCGGCTTGTTCACTGCCACATAGAGCTTTCGCTTCGCGCGAACCGGCTTGCCGTCCACCTTTACCCGGTCGTGAACGGGATCAATCCGGACACCCAACTCCCCGACTGTCCTGCCGTTTACCTCCACCCGCCCCGCGAGGATAATTTGCTCCCCGGCGCGCCGCGAGGCGATCCCTGCCTCCGCCAAAAACTTATGCAGGCGAACCATCGGATTCCAGAAACCACAGCACGAACTGCGGAACGCAGCGACGCAGGACAGCTTGTGCTGTCGCTGACGTCGCGCTCCGCCTCCTCCGCCGGCTTAAGCGTCTTTCTTGGTCTTGCGCAGCCCGGTGATGCGGTCTCCCGCTTTCCACTGGCCGCGTTTCTTAAGCAGTTCTACCCGCTCAAAACGCTTGAGCACGTTTCGCTTGCCGCCCAATGTGGCCGTCGCGCGCAGACTCCGATGCTGTGACATAACTCAAATTCCTACTGCTGTTTGCTTGTGTTTCAACCGCTCCCATGGGAAGCGGAGTGGGTTTGTATCATGCCCACCCCCAGTTGCCAAACGTTTATTTACAGTTCTTCGCGGATTTGCGGGGTGTACCAATAGCGATTCGTCGTTTCGGACGCCCCCTTTTGCCTCCAGCCCCCCCGCCGCACGGACGGCAGCGCCGTTACGGCGCCCGCACGCCGTCGTTGGCTTGCGGTTGGCTGGACTATGGCTTGTTAGTGCAGTCCGGCCCCGGTGTGTATCCCATGGGGAGCGCTCCCCATGGGATACACACCGGGGCCCCACCGTGCCGTCACCGTAACCCCAAGGCAGAGGCGTCGGGGTCAGCGGGGGCTGGAGGAGGCAGGTAGGCAGGAAAACTGTCCAAAATTTGGACAGCGCGCGGGTAGAGGTTGGAACTACCCATTCAGTTCCGGCCGGGCAGCAACGTTGCCCTTGTAATCCCTGTGCCTCAGCAATCCGGGTTGCTCAGGTGGCCCTATCCTTGACCGTCGGAGTTGGCCTCGATCCGGTTCAGGGCCGCACGGCAAAACCGCCAGTCCTGGAGCGAATCAAATGCGGCGAACTGATACACGAGCACAATCAGCCAAAATACGGCCTGGTAACTGCCCTTGGAACACTTATGCCGCAGCCGCCGCTGCGCCAGGAATGCGCCGGGCCACCCCCCAAGCAACTCCAGCATATGGAGCCGCGCCTCGGGCAGCCGCCACGCGCGCTCCTGCGCCCGCCGCTTGTCCGCCGCGTACGCCCAATACGTGAGCGCGCTCACAATCCCCCCGTAAACGCCAGCCCATAGGAAATATCCACCCAACCGCAGCCCGGCCATTACCGGCAGCGCTAGCAGGCCAAGGAGCACCAGCAAGTTCATCACACCTGCGCCCCGGACAGCGCCCGCTCGCGCTCGAGCAATGTCGGGTGTGAGTAATAAAACCCGCTGTAGAGCGGATGAGGAGTGAGGTTGCTCAAGTTCTTCTCGTTCAACTTGCGCAGTGCACCAATCAGCGAACGCGGCTCATTCATGACCTGCGACGCAAAGGCATCCGCCTGGTATTCGTAACGCCGCGACCACCAATGCGCCACCGGTGAGAAATCGGGTAGGAGGTGAGGGTTAGAACCTCACCGTCCTCCCACACCACCGGACGTACGGTTCCGTATCACGGCGGTTCACAAAGACCGCTGCTCACGCAGCAAAGTGAACCACTGGACCTCCTCCAGC